>Ga0181516_10001532_pt1 | contig 17551 bp, 11 predicted proteins | sample PEATcosm2014_Bin_25_FD_121104 | JGI IMG/M metagenome (GOLD analysis project Ga0181516, IMG submission 121104) | Peatland microbial communities from MTU Mesocosm Facility, Houghton, MI, USA - PEATcosm2014_Bin01_10_metaG | ecosystem: Environmental > Terrestrial > Soil > Wetlands > Peat | place... | reverse complement strand
TGTTGATTTGCCCGTCGTAAGCGCCTCCGCCGTAGACAATCCTGGCGGGATATCCGAAGAACGTGCTGTTGGGATAGACGCCGATGACGCCGTTCCGGTTTTCGATCTGGTCAGAGAACTTGATTTCGCTGTTATAGGCGAACTTAAAGAGCAGGCGCTCAAAGAGACCGGAGAAGAGTGGGCCGGCGCTGCATGCGAGCGCAAGGCAGGCAATGCTGCCGACGGCGAAGATGCCTTTAGGCAGTTTTGGCCCGGACAGGAAGGCAAGAATGCAGGCCGCTGCGAAGCCGAGGGCTAGCAGGAGCAGCGATGTAGCGCGGGTAGACCAGACGTCGAGGATGACAAAGCCGACCAGAAAGCTGCCCAGCGTGGAGCCGACGATGTTGCTCATATAGAGGTAGCCGATCTGCTTTCCGGAACCTTGCGCCGGATCGATTGCGGCATGGGCGAGGAGCGGGAATGCAGAACCCAGCAGAGCAGCCGCGACGAAGACCAGGATGTAGCTGAGGTGGTAGTCCAAGTGGCCGACCCAGCGGGCAAGGGCTGGTCCGAGAAGGAAGGCGGCGACGGTGCCGAGGATGACGACAATGGCAGTGGCTCCGAGGGTGCGCTGGACGTCGTTGCCGAGCTTTTGCCGGCATGCGTCGCGAACAGCGAAGGAACCATAGGCGATTCCCAAGAGATAAAAGGCAAGGAGCATGGCAAAACAGGGAGCGGTGCCACCGGAGACGAAGGCATAAAGACGGAACCAGACGATTTCGTAGGCGAGCGCGATGAAGCCAGTGATGCCGGCGAGGGCCATGCAGATCCAGAAGGGGATGGTTTGTTGCGGTGTTGCGGAGGGCATGTCGATTTTCTGCCGGGAGGGCGCGGGAAATTTGATCTGAAGGATGAGTGCAGCGATGCCAACGAAGAGGTTGAAGCAGACGGCGATATGGACAGAGCCGGATTCGCCGAACAGCCGCATGAGCACAAATGCGGCGGCAAGACAGGCCACGCTTGAGCCGAGCGTGTTGACGGAGTAGAGCAGGCCGACCGACTCGCCGACGTTACCGGTGCGGCGGACGAAGTGCTCGACAAGCAGAGGGAGAGTACTGCCCATGAGCATGGTGGGCACGAGCAGCAGGGCGAAGGCGATGAGGCCGGTGGCCAGGGTGGAGGCGCCGGCGGTGAGAGCGCCGATGCGATGAAATATCCAGAGCGAGGCGGCGCCAAAGGATCCTACAGAGAACTCGATGAGGCCGAAGGCGAGCAGCAAGCGGATGCCGGAGTGGCTGGAGAGCCAGCCGCCCGCGAGGCTGCCCAGGCCAAGGCCGAGCATGAAGACGGTGACGATCATGGTTACCGATTCGATGTTGACGCCATAGAGCGTGAACAGAGCGCGCTGCCAGACGATCTGATAGAGGAGCGCGGGAAAGCCGGAAAGGAAGAAAAGCAGATAGTAGACGCTGTTTGTGTCCCGCTTCATGTGCACGCCTTGAGGTTTGGGCATTTGGGGGAACTTTACCATGTTGCCGGAGAGAACGAATAGAGGCGGGGATAACACTATTGCGGGAGGCGCGGGTTGCGCGGCTCGCCGCGAGCCGGAATGAAATAATAGGCGCTATGCGGACTGAGCTTACTTTTGCGAATCTCTCTGGAATCAAGACGGAACTGCTTGCGGTGCCGGCAGTCGATGGACAAACCGGGAAAGGGCCGGACGCCAAGCCGGAGCCTTTTCTGTTGACCAGCGACACAGCGGTGAAGGCGGCAGCGGCAGCGGTGCTGGCGAGCGGGGAGTACAAGGCAGGGGCGAACGAGACGCTGCTGCTGCATGCGCCGGCGGGTCTGGCTGCCAAACGGCTGCTGATTGTGGGCCTGGGAAAGCAGGCCAAGGCCACGGTGCACGGTGTGCGCAATGCGGCGGGGACGGCGGTCCGGTTTGCGAAGCCGCGTGGGATACGGGAGCTGGCGTTTGCGCTTCCGGAAGCAGAGGCGCTGCCGACAGGACCCTGCGCGCGGGCGGCTGTCGAGGGGGCCTTTGTGGGCGACTACGACCCGGACACCTACCGCAGCGACCGCAAGGACCAGAGCGTGCAGGGGTTCACGGTGGCGGCTCCGGCGAGAGAGGACAGGAAGGGCGTAGAGGCGGCGTTTGCCGAGGGCTTGATTGTGGGCGAGAGCCAGAACTTTACCCGCGCGCTGGTGAATGAGCCGGGGAACAAGCTGACTCCGACGATTTTTGGCCAGAGAGCCGCGGCGATGGCGGCGGAGGTGGGGCTGAAGGCGGAGGTGTACTCGACCGAGAAGTTGCACGAGCTGAGGATGGGGGCGTTCTGGAGCGTGTCGCAGGGTTCTGAAGAGCCGCCGGCGCTGATTGTGCTGCGGTATGAACCGGCGGGAGTGAAAGCCGGGCCGGTATTGGGGCTGGTGGGCAAGGGGATCACGTTTGACACGGGCGGCATCTCGATCAAGCCTTCAGACAACATGGAGAAGATGAAGTACGACATGGCGGGCGGCGCGGCGATGCTGGGCGCGATGCGCGCGATTGCGCTGCTGAAGCCGAAGGTGCGGGTGATCGGGATTGTGTGCGCGGCGGAGAACATGCCGGACGGGAAGGCGCAGAAGCCGGGCGATGTGCAGACGGCAATGTCGGGTAAGACGATCGAGATTATCAATACGGATGCAGAGGGGCGGCTGGTGCTGGCCGATGGTCTGGCCTACGCGCGGCAACTGGGCGCGACTCATTTGATCGACGCAGCCACATTGACCGGCGCTGTTGGCGTGGCGCTGGGCAAGGTGAATGCCGGGGTGTTCTCGAACGACGAAGAGGCGTATGGGAGGTTTGTGTCGGCGCTGGGGGTTTCAGGCGAGAAGTTCTGGAGGCTGCCGTTGGACGAGGAATACGCCGAGATGATCAAGAGCGACATTGGCGATATCAAGAACACCGGCGGACGGTTTGGCGGCGCGAGCACGGCCGCGGAGTTTTTGAAGGTGTTTGCCGAGGACACGCCGTGGATTCATTTGGACATTGCGGGGATGGCATGGGTTGAAGATCCGCGGCCGTTTATTGCGAAGGGGCCGAGCGGGGTAGCGGTGCGGTCGATATTGGAGTGGGTGCGGAGCTACCAGGGTTGAGTCCGAGAGGTTCCTTGCATCATCGTTCAGCCGGTGATTGTGGGCCGAAACTCCGAGGCGGCTCAGGGGATACGCAAGATCGGCGGCTTGGCGCCGCTTCGCTCGGGCAGTTGATCGAGCAGGACGACATTGAGCAGCGACTTGTGGACCTGGATGCGGCCGTTGTAACTGACGAAGCCGAGCTTGCGAAAGCGATTCATGAAGAAGCTGACGCGGGAGCGGGTGGTGCCGATCATGTCGGCCAGAGTCTCCTGCGTAATGGGCGGAATGAAGGTATCAGGTCCGCCGGGCTTGCCAAACTCCGCCATCAGCAACAGAATTCGCGCCAGGCGTCTTTCGCTTGAGTTGAAGAGTTGATCGACGAGGTCGGCCTGGGTGCGCATGCTGCGGGCGAGCAGAAACTTCATGAAGACATCGGAAAACGACGGCTCCTCATGCATGACGCGGACCATCTCAGCCCTTGATATTTTGAGTGCGGAGCAGTTGTTTACGGCAGTTGCGGTAGCCATGCGAAGGCCCGGCACCGCTGCCATGCACTCTTCTCCAACAAAATCGCCCACGGAGAGTAGCGTGATGGTGGCCTCCTTGCCCTTCTGCGAAACCACGGTGAGCCGCGCCCGGCCCTTCTGGAGGAAGAAGACGGAGTCGGTCGCGTCTCCCTGGGTGAAGAAGGTCTCGCCCTCCTTCAAGTCAATGATTCTTCGGCCAAGGCCGGCGCTGGCAAGAAATGCCGCGGGATCGAATTCCAGGACTGCGGTAAGACTTTTCAAAAGATTACCTCGTTGCGTGCGGTGCGTTCGCCGATGACGGTTGATGCCCTTGAAGCGGCCGGATTCGAAATGAGGCGAAGGGATTGAGGAGAATCCGCGCGATAAGCAGGGAGGCAAGGTGCAAAGGACCCCAGACGCGCCGGCGCCGGCAGCGCCAAAACAGAGCGGAATTATGAAGGCGCGCGAGATCTCGACAGATTTCCCATGATTGAGCGGGATGCGATGAGTCTCCATCCATGATCGCCCGGACTCGGCTCGATTGTCTGGTCTGTATTGACCGCTTCGCTCGATATTGCTGAAAAGCCACTCCCGGAGGCCGAATCATGAAGGACGGCCAAGGATTCAAGTGGTACCGATGCACGCTGTTCTGACCCAAGGCAGCGAGTCAGCAAGTCAGCGGGTATCGCCGAGAAGGGGCGAGCTTGTCTTTTGGGGAGCGGGGAAGGCAATCCGGTTCGCTGGTCATAAGCAATTTCCAACCCCCTATTGCGGCGCTGGGCAATGAAGTTGGAGTGCCTTGTGCCGATAAAGGGGTATGGGGATTCTCCATTCCGATGCGTTCGAAGGAGCCGTGCGCCTGGGTAGCTGGGTCGAGCGGACGAGGCGCGTTCATGAGGAGCGTGGATGAGAGATCGCATGGAGTTACTTGAATCCGCGTTGGACAGTCTTCCGGCCGGCATAGCGTTGTTCGGCATGGAGGGCGAGGTAGTGTTCTGGAACCGAGGCGCGGAGGCGATGACGGGGTATGCGGGGCCGGATGTGCTGGGGCGCGCGATTCCCGAGGCACTTGAGCCGCTGGCTCCAGAGAGGTTACTGCACGGGGAGCTGCAACCGGGCGCGGAACCGCAATCAAGCCGCGGGGCGCTGGTGAGGACACGGCACAAGCTGGGTCACGAGGTAAAGGCGATCACGCGCGTGGTGGTATTGCGCGACGGGCTTGGCGAATGGATTGGGACAGCATCGTTGTTTCATCCGGCGGAGAGCCTGGATGCACTGCCACATGGGGTGACGGGCGGAAGCGAGGCGGTGGGAGCGAGCCAGGCGGATCTCGAAGACCGGCTGCAGATTGAGTTTGAAGACTTCATGCGCGGGGGGCTGCCGTTTGGCGTGTTGTGGATCAGCGTGGACCAGGCGCAGGGGTTGCGCAAGACGCATGGCGCGAGTGCGTGCGAGTCGATGTTTGAAAAGGTGCAGCGGGCAATTGCGCAGGGATTGCGTCCAGCGGAAGAAGTGGGACGTTGGGGCGAAGATGAGTTTCTGGTCGTCTCTCACGAGCGGACGCCGGAGATGCTGGCGGCACACGGCCAGGCATTGGCCGGGTTGGCGAGGACGGCGGACTTCCGGTGGTGGGGCGACCGGGTATCGCTCACGGTGAGCATTGGCGCGGCCCAGGCCGGGCATGACCAGGATGAAGGGCTTGCGCGACTGCTGGAGCGCGCGCAGAAGGCCATGGAATCCAGCATTCATGCGGGCGGCAACTGCATAACGTCCGCGCCGGGGGGAGCGGAATGTTTGCCATCATAGGGATTGTGCTGGTGTTTGCAGCGGTGATAGGCGGCTTTTTGATGGAGAAGGGGCACATGACGGTGCTTCTGCAGCCGGCCGAATTGCTGATTATCGCCGGAGCGGCGACGGGAACGCTGCTGGTGGCCAATCCGATGCACATCATCAAAGGGGTGGCAGCGGGACTGGCGGGTGTAATGAAGGGTTCGGCGTTCACCAAGGAACGCTACCTGAGCACGCTGAAGATGACGTACCAGTTTCTGAACAAGGTGCGAAAGGAAGGACTGCTGTGCGTGGAGATGGATGTCGAGAAGCCGAGCGAGAGTTCCATCTTCAAGAACTATCCGGAGTTTCTGAAGGACCATCATGCGGTGGACTTTCTGTGCGACACGTTGCGCACGGCGATTACCGGCGGCGTGGAGCCATTCGACATGGATCAAATGATGGAACTGGATATGGAGGTGCATCACCATGCCGCGATTCAGCCGATCGATGCGTTGTCGACGGTGGCGGATGCGCTGCCGGGCCTGGGGATTGTGGCCGCGGTGCTGGGCGTGGTGATTACGATGGGCGCGCTGGGCGGTCCGCCGGAGCAGATTGGCGAGAAGGTGGCGGCGGCGCTAGTGGGCACATTTCTCGGCATCCTGCTTTGCTACGGCGTGGTGGGGCCGCTGAGCGCGAACATGCGCAAGACCGCAGACGAGCACAACGAGTATCTGCATGTGCTGCGGGTGCTTGTGCTTTCGTTTCTGAAGGGGTCGGCGCCGATGATTGCGATCGAGATGGGACGACGGGCGGTTCCCGCGCATGTGCGGCCCAGCTTTGACGAGATGGAGAAGAGCTGCAAGAACAAGGTGGAGGCCAGTGAACCGGCGGCCGCGGCGTAGTGCCGTCAAGCAGAGGTTGAAAAGCGGGGCGCAATGAGTGCGAAGAGCCAACCGATCATTGTGATCAAGAAGAAGGGCGGTCACGGCGGCCACCACGGCGGCGCGTGGAAGGTAGCGTATGCCGATTTTGTGACCGCGATGATGTCACTGTTTATTGTGCTTTGGCTGATGGGCTCGAGCGAGAAGGTGAAGGTGGCGGTAGCCGGCTATTTCAACGACCCGAAGGGAACGGCGAATCTGCTGGGGACGACGATGGCCGGGAACGGCGAGGCGGTGACGACGGACCCTAACGACAATCTGAAAAAGCTGAAAGAGAAGCTGGAAGCGGAGATCAAGGCCAAGAAGGAACTGGAGAAGCTTTCAAAGCAGATTGAGATCACGATCACCGCCGAGGGTTTGCGCGTTGAGTTGATCGAGGACAAGAATGGCGTGTTCTACCAAAGCGGCAGTCCGCAACTAAGCGCGAACGGGCAGGAGCTGCTGAATCTGCTGGCGGGGGAATTGAAGACGCTGCCGAACTCGCTGCTGATAGAAGGGCACACGGATGCGACGCAGTACTCGACCGATGCGAACTACAGCAACTGGGAGCTTTCGGCGGACCGCGCGAATTCGGCGCGGAGACTGCTGCAGCAGGGCGGCGTGCGTTCCGATCAAGTGACGCAGGTGCGCGGATATGCCGACCAGTTTCTGCGGGTAAAGAGCAATCCTTACGATCCATCGAATCGGCGGATTTCGATATTGGTGAAGAACGGGGGAGATGGGGCGGCGCCGGTGATCAAGAACGCGCGGACGGTGGATGGGGAGACGGCTCCGGCTGCTGCGGCGGCGAAGGGCGACGAGGGGAAGGGACAGGCGGGAGAGAAGAATGCTGGGGGACAGGAGGGGAAGGCGGGTGCGGCTGCTCCGGCTAAGCCCGCGGCTGGTACTCCTGCGGCTCCGGCCAGCAAGCCGGGGTTCATGGGGAAGCTGTTGGGGATGCTGCCGGGGAAGAAGAAGTAGAGACGCGCCTCTTCAACCGAGGCGACGCGTTCAACTCAGCTTCGCACCCTTCAACTGACGCGCCACCCGTCACATGGAATCCATAATTTCCGGTGCTACAATTGGCCACTTTCCAATTGGATTCCACCTTAGTTGGGTAGGGAAAGGGAGGCTTTCCAATGGCGAATTCGCGTCGGGAGTTTCTGCAATCGAGCGTGGTGGCAGCGATGGGAGCGATAGGCGGCGGGCAACTTGCGATGGCCGCTCCAATGCAGGACGTTGCGGCGCCGCATGGAAGCGGGCCGGACGCCGCAGTGCAGGTTCCGAAGATGAAGTTCGGGAGCGCGGAGATCGGGCGGCTGGTTCTCGGCTGCAATCCGATGAACGGGTTCTCGCACTTCAACGGCCAATACAGCAATCTAATGAGGGAGTGGTTCACACAGGATCGCACGATGGCGCCGATGTACAGGGCGGCTTCATTCGGGATCAACGCGTTCCAGTACACAAATTCGGGGCGATGCCCGGAAGATTGGGAGCGGTTCAAGGCCGAGGGCGGCAAGATGCATTTGATTGCGGGTGACTCCAGCGACAGGGATCCTGTGACGGTGGTGGGGAATTTGAAGCCACATGCATTTCATCGGCAGGGCGAGGTTGTGGATGTGGCTTTCAGGAACGGAACGATGAATACAGTGCGGGAGTGGTGCAAAAAGGTGCGGGACACGGGCGTGATGACGGGCGTGGCCACGCACAAGCCAGAAGTGATTGCGATGATTGAGGAGCAGGGATGGGACGTGGACTACTATTGCGGGTGCGTTTACAACCGCACGCGCAACGATGAGGAGTGGAGGAAGGTCTTAGGCGGCGAACTGCCGGAGATGACGCGGGAGATCTATATCCAGAGCGATCCGGCGCGGATGTACAAGGTAATGCGGCAGACATGGAAGCCATGCTTTGCGTTCAAGATTCTGGCCGCGGGGCGGATTGCCGACGGCGGGATTGCGCAGGCGTTCCGGACAGCGTTCACAAGCATAAAGGCGATCGACGGAGTTTTTGTGGGAATGTTCCCCTCGGAAAAGGACCAGGTGAAGGAGAACGCGGAGATTGTGCACGGGATTCTGACGGGCGCCTGAGATCCGGCTGGGGGCGAGGGATTGAGACGAGCGGGCTATGAATGATGTAGTCTGGTCAGCGAGCCAGAAAGCGTTTACCGGAGGTGGAATTCATATGACGATTGTGGCCGGCGTTGACTTTGGCACTCTCAGCGTTCGCGTAACTCTTGTGGATAGCAAGAAAGGTCCGATTGGGACTGCGTCGGCCTCTTATCCGCTGCATCGCAAGCGCGAGGACCCGAACTTTGCGACCCAGTCGCATCGAGATCAGATGGCCGCGCTAACCGCGGCGACGCGCGAGGTGCTCAAGAGTGCCGGCGTCGATGGAGGAGCGGTTGCGGCGATTGCGCTGGATACGACAGGGTCGAGCGTAATTCCAGTGGGCGAGGGGCTGGAGCCACTGGACGAGTATTACCTGTGGTGCGATCACCGCGCCTTTGCCGAGGCCGAGGAGATTACGCGGAAGGCGCATGATCTGGGGTTTGAAGGGATTGACTGGTGCGGCGGAGTTTACTCGCACGAGTGGGGCTTCTCAAAGCTGCTGCACTGGCTGCGACACAATCCTGACAAGCGCGAGCGGATGGTGACGGCGCTGGAACATTGCGACATGGTGGCGGCTACGCTGAGCGGCATCACGAAGGTGAGCGAGCTGAAGCGCAGCGCATGCGCGATGGGCCACAAGTGGATGTGGAACAAGAAGTGGGGCGGGCTGCCGCCGGAAGAGTTTCTGGTGGCGGTGGACCCGCTGTTTGCAGGGGTGCGCGCGAAACTTGGCGGCGAGTATCTGACAAGCGATCATTTGGCGGGGCATCTTTCGCCGAAGTGGGCTGAGGCGCTGGGACTGAAGGCGGGGATTCCGATTCCGGTGGGGGCGTTCGATGCGCATTGGGATGCGATTGGATCGAACATCCGCGAAGGCGACGCGGTGAATGTGGTGGGCACCTCGACGTGCATCATGGCGATGGCGGGCAAGGCGGAGTTGGTGCCGGGCGTGTGCGGCGTGGTGCCGGGCAGCATTCATCCGGGCATGATCGGGATTGAGGCTGGGCTGTCGGCGACGGGCGATATCTTTGAGGCGATCGCTCGCAGAGCCGGCACTACGGTAGCGGCGCTTTCAGGGGGGTTGGAGGCTTATAAGGCGGGACAGACAGGACTGCTGCGATTGAGCTGGGACAACGGCGATCGCACGGTGCTGGTGAATCCGGAGCTGGGCGGCGTGACGCTGGGATGGAACCTGGTGCATACGGCGCAGGACGAGCTGTTCGCGGCGATTGAGGGGACGGCTTTTCATACGCGGATCATCCTGGAGCGGATGGCGGAGCATGGAGTGCGGATCGATCGGGTGATTAATGCGGGCGGGATTCCACAGAAGAGCGAAGTGCTGAACAAGGTGTATGCGAATGTGCTGAACAAGCCGGTGCTGGTGCCGGCGGGAATTCCCACGAGTCTGGGGTCGGGAATTTTTGCGCTGCTGGCGGCGGGGGCCTACACGACGATTGAAGAGGCGCAGGCGGCGGTGTGCCTGCCGTTGCGGACTGTTGAGCCGGATGCGCAGGCGGCGGCGGTGTATGAGCGGTTGTACCGGTTGTATCGGGATGTGTACTTTGGGTTGGGAACGCGGGATGCGAGGCCGGTGGCTTTGGGCAGAGTGTTGCCGGAGTTGCGGAAGATTGCGGCTGAGGTGCGGGGGGCGGGGTGAGGGTTTGTTCAATCCCAGGTCTCAGGAGCGAGACCTGGGGCACCCGGCGGTCGTTGGCGCCATTAACGGCACGGCTGAACAGGTTGCGGAAAAAGGCCTGAATTTGAATGAAAGGCCCCAAAAGCATACCTCATGGCCTGAAGGCCCGCTTGATTCCGTGCGGCTTATGCCGGGGTTGAAACCCCGGCCTACCACCCGAGCGAGTTTTTCCGCAGTCTGTGAAGCCGTGCCCTTCCAAAGCATGGGCTCTTTGAAAACTGAACACCGAATGCAGCAGTTGCTATTGCTGCTGTTGCTGCATCTGCTGGAGGTCGATGAAGGGGATGGGGGCTTCGGGGGGCTGCTGGGCGCGCTCGACTAATACGCTCCAGTCTTCTGGGATGGGCATTTTGCGGTCGAGGGCGGGGGCGGTTTCGCTGGCTTCCACTTGCACCGCTACATAGAGCTCGCTGTCGGTTCTGCCGCGGAAGATGCCGTGGGTGGGCGGGACGTCGGCGTAGTCGCGGCCGACGGCGGTGCGGATGTGGCGGTGGTGGGCGACGAGGTTGTTGGTGGGATCGAAGCCGACCCAGCCGAGATGCGGCATGAGCGCCTCGACCCAGGCGTGGGTGGCGTCGGGCGTGGAGCGGTCGTGGTCTTCGCGGCTGCGGTAGAGGTATCCGGAGACATAGCGAGCGGGAATGCGCACGTGGCGCAAGAGGGCGATCATGGTGTGGGCGAAGTCCTGGCAGACGCCCTTGCCGCTGACGATGGCTTCGTCGATGGGGGAGTCGACACGGGTGTGGCTGGGCACGTATTCGAAGTATTCGAAGAGGCGTTGGTTGAGCTCCTGCACAAGCATGAGCGGATCGTCGCGGCGGGTGACGCCCATTTGCTGGGCAAGCAGCGTGACCGCCGGAGTTTCAACAGCAAAGGTTGAGGGGAGGAGCATCTCCCAGTAGTCGCCAGACTCGATCAGCTCGTCCAGGGCGCTCCAAGCATCGGGGGCGAGGAAACCGGGCACGTCGGGCAGAGGCTGCTGCTCGACGATAGACTCGGCGACGATGACGAGCTGGTTGTGTTCGCCGGGAATGTCGAAGTGGTGCACGTTGTTGCCGAGATGGTCGCGATAGCTGAAGACGCGGCAGCGCGGGCTGACCGAGAGGGTGAAGTTGAGGCAGTGCTGGCTGGAGTCGGAGCGCGGATTCATGCGCGTCTCCATGATGCTCTCGCTGATGGGTTGCGAGTAGCGGAAGCGCGTGAGGTGGCGGATGGAGTAGAAGTTCATAGGTCAGAGATCAGAGATCAGGGTACAGGTACGGGTTAAACCGCAAGAGCGGATTGGATGGAGTAGTGGACATAGTAGCGGTAGATGAGCTCGTGAATGCGGAGGCACTGCTCGCGGATGTTGTGGAGAAAGGCGGCGGTGTCGCCGGAGAGGATTTCAGAGATGGTGGTGTAGCCGAGCATGGCGTGGAGGCGGCCGATGCCGGCGGTCAACTCGTCGGGGGCACGGCGTCCGCCGGTGTGCTGGACGGAGTCGATGGCGTGGCGGATGCCGTCTACGCAGTAGCGGATGGCGTGGGGGAAATCACGGTTGAGGAGCAGGAACTCGAGAATGCGATCGGGAATGACGTCGGCGGTATAGACCTGGCAATAGGCCTCGAAGGAGGTGCAGCAGCGGAGCAGTCCAACGAGTTCGAGATACTGGTAGCCGGAGCTTTCTCTTTCCTGGTGGTTGAACAGATCCGGCTGATAGACCTCGAGGAGGGTTGCGGTAGCGTAGGCGCGCTCAAGGTAACGGCCGAGGCGGATGAACTGCCAGCCCTGGCCGTGAATCATGGTGGTGTCGCTTACGCCTTTGAACAGATGAATTCCATCGATTACAGTGGCGAGCAGATCGTTAATATTTGAGTCGAACTGCGACTGCGCGCTGTTGGAATGCATGTGGTGAAAGAGGCGATTGAGGCGCTGCCACTGCTCGGAGGAGATTTCTTCGCGGGCCTGGCGGGCGTTTTCGCGGGCGCCGTTGACGCAAAAGGTGACCGATGCCGGACTGACACTGTCAAAGACGAGCTTGCGGGCCATTGACTCCAGATGGCCGTTCCACTCCATGCCGAGCGGCTTGCCGAGGGCGGCGAGGAGGCGCTGCCAGCGTGTTTCAGCGTTGGCGCCGCCAGTGTCGAGCATGAGGCCCATGGTCACGTCGAGCTGGCGCACGGTATTTTCGGCACGCTCGAGGTAGCGGCTCATCCAGTAGAGGCTGTCGGCTACGCGTGAAAGCATGGTCGCATTCTCCCGCTGCCTGAAGTGCAGAACTGCCGATGCCATTTCTTTGAGTCCCTGTTGTGGTTAGTTCTGAGCTCTCAGCTTTCAGTTTTTGTACCGCGGACCCGGGTTCAGGTTCGCAGGGACTAGACCGTCTGCGTGAGAGTTCGTCGAGTTTATGTTCCGTTCAAGAAGGACAATTTGGTTGCTGGCTTTCCGCCGCCCCTACGGGGCTTGAGTTTTGATTAATTGCTTTTCCCAGGATTGCGTCCTCGCCTTGGGCTCGGACTTCATCCTGGGCTATTCTCCTTTGCTCCCTAGGGGAGCTCTTGTCGGTGCGCGGCTTCCACTTCGGCAGTTCGCATGCAGGCTCAGTGTGTTCTGGTTTTATTCGAGTACCCATGTGTCCTTGCTTCCGCCGCCCTGGGAGGAGTTGACGACGAGCGATCCTTTCTCTAGAGCTACGCGGGTAAGTCCTCCGGGCACGATGTTGACTTTGTCTCCAAACAAAACGTAGGGGCGCAGGTCTACGTGGCGCGGCTCGAGGCGATTGCCGATGAGGCAGGGCGCGCGGGAAAAATCGAGCGTGGGCTGGGCAATGTAGTTGCGTGGATTTGCTTCGATCTGGCGAGCGAACTCCTCGCGCTGGCGGGCGGTGGAGTGGGGGCCGATCAACATGCCGTAGCCGCCGCTCTCGCCGACGGCCTTGACAACCAGCTTTTCGAGATTGGCCAGAACGTGTTGGCGCTCCTTGTCTTCAGAGAGCAGATAGGTTTCGACGTTGGGCAGGATGGGGTCTTCGTTGAGGTAGTAGCGGATCATGCGCGGGACGTAGGCGTAGACCGCTTTGTCGTCGGCCAGGCCGGTGCCGAAGGCGTTGGTGACGGTGACGTTGCCGGCGCGATAGGCGTTGAAGAGGCCAGAGCAGCCAAGGGCCGAATCTCCGCGGAAGACGAGGGGATCGCTGAAGTCGTCGTCGACGCGGCGGTAGATGACGTCGACGCGCTTGAGGCCGTCGGTGGTGCGCATGTAGACGATGTTGTCGTGGGTGACGAGGTCGCGGCCTTCGACCAGATCGATGCCCATCTGGCGGGCGAGGTAAGTGTGCTCGAAGTACGCGGAGTTGAAGACGCCGGGGGTGAGGAGGACGATGTTGGGCTCGGGGCGGCCTTCGGGGGCAAGCGAGCGGAGCGTGGCGAGGAGCAGTTGCGCGTAGTGCTCGATGGGGCGGACGCCGTAGCTCTGAAAGAGCTGGGGGAAGGTGCGCTTCATAACGCGGCGGTTGGTGAGCATGTAACTGACGCCGGAAGGAACGCGGAGGTTGTCTTCGAGGACGACGAACTCGCCGGTCGACAAGCGGAGCAGATCGGAGCCGACAACGGCGATGTAGACGTTGCGGGGGACCTGGAGGCCGCGCATCTGGCGGCGGTAGTGCTTGCAACTGTAGACGAGCTCGCGGGGGATGACGCGGTCGGCGAGGATTTTGGCGTCGGAGTAGATGTCGCGGAGGAAGAGGTTGAGGGCGGTGATGCGCTGGGTGAGGCCGCGCTCGATGCGGTCCCACTCGGGGGCGGTGATGAGGCGGGGGAGCAGGTCGTAGGGGAAGATGCGCTCGGTGCCTTCGTCGCGGCCGTAGACGGTGAAGGTGATGCCCTGGGTGAGAAAGGAGAGGTCGGCAGATTGCTTGCGGCGCTGAAGCTCGTCGGCGGGAAGGCTGGCGAGGGTTTCTGCGAGAGCGCGGTAGTGGGAGCGCAGGTCGCCGTTGGCCTCCCGCATCTCGTCGAAGGCGTGGTCGAGCGGATAGTCTCCGAAAAGGGTTTCCAATTCCACTGAGTGGCCGGCGCTCATGGGCTTCCTTGGTGCGGATTCAGGGGCCGGTGGGTGAAGGGACGACGGCACGACGGGAGGGTCGAATTTGACCGCCCCGGCTCGGCTTTGGCGCCCAACTTGCCTGTACCCCGTTCTTTAGCTTTTAACATATTGGGGCTAAGGGTGCTATGAGGAAAGGGGGCGGCTACCTCCTATCTTCTAGTTAGCCGCTGGCTTTGGCGGGGTAAGCCTCGTGTTTAACCCGATTTCAGAATCGAGACCCGGGGCACGCGGCCATAAGTCGTTCGATGAAACACGCGATCTTTGAGGCTCAGTGAGATCTTTTCGCTCGTGCCGTCTTCATTGGACCGTATACGGTGATTGCGATTTGTGCACCAACCTTTGCCGCCGATCTGACTGCGTCTGGACTTATCCCGTGCCAGAAATGGCGGTTTCGTTCAGGGCCTCGGATTCCAATGTCCAAGCTTCGGGTCTTCGCAGCGTTCCAGATTTTTCGTTTCGCTGGCGGAAGAGCTTCAATCATGCGGCAAAAACCGGCAATCATTGAGGAGGGAGTCTGGCGCCGGCTCCAGCCGAGTTCCAAATGTGCCTCATACGTTCGCCGAACTTTGCCGACGAATAGCTCAATCACACGCTCACCCAATGCTGATACAAGGGGCTGCAAATCTGAGCTTGAATAAATGTCCAGGTCAACGTTCAAGAAACATTTCTCATCGAGCTTGCTCATCATTTCAGTATCACCGCGACCACCTTCTCGACGATTCTAACTCGCCAAGAACAACCGCAGATCCTTCGACTCCCTTCGCTTCACTCCGGTCGCTCAGATGACAGAGCAAGGTGGGAATGCTTCCCGCGCAAGTGGGGGAATATTTCCCGGCGAAGTCGGCCTCAGGGGCACCCGGCGAGACTTACAAGAAGCAGGCACCCAATCGACTACGCTCAGAGGCAGGCTTTCGACTTCGCTGTGCAGTGAACAAAATGACGAGGATGGGACACGGTGGTTTTTGAGGACAAAAGGCAATGGCGGGGTTGCGTTATTGGGCATCCCCAATCCGTAATACCCTTGTGGTACTTCGGAATCCTCCTTGTCAATGCTGGACATGCATGGAATCAGGGCCTTCCAATGTAAAATTATGAATAACAGATGTTGCGACCCACCTCATCGTCTGCCCTCGCAACTACCCCCAAATTTGGGGAAACGGAACTGCGGACACGGGGCGAGAATCTGAACCTGAACGGCAATCCCGAACAAGAGCCCATCATCCAGGTGGAAGGACTGAAGAAGACCTACCAGACGGCTCGCGGTTCGCTGGATCTTTTTGACAACCTGAACCTCAGGATCGCCCCCGGCGAAATGGTGGCGATTGTGGGCCAGTCCGGGGCGGGGAAGAGCACACTTTTACACATACTGGGCGCGCTTGATGCCCCTTCCGCCGGGACTGTATACTGCGCGTCAACCAACGTGGCCAGTCTTTCCGTACGCCAGGCGGCGGCCTTTCGCAACCGGGAGATCGGTTACGTGTGGCAGTTCCATTACCTGCTGCCGGAGTTTACGGCGCTGGAGAACGTGGCAATGCCGCTGCTTGCCCGAGGAGCAGTAAAGCGCGAAGCGCTGGCTGTGGCGGCTAACTGGTTAAGGGAGGTGGGTTTGGAAGAACGCGGCGCCCACCGGCCCGGTGAACTCTCGGGCGGCGAGCAACAGCGGGTAGCCCTGGCTCGCGCACTTGTCAACAACCCCCGGCTGCTGCTGGCCGACGAACCGACAGGCGACCTGGACGAGATTACGGCTGCCATGGTCTTTGATCTAATTAAACGACTTCATCAAAGTCACGGGCTAACCTCAATACTGGTGACGCACAACCTTGACCTTGCCGAACGGTGTACGCGAGCATTGAGGCTTGAAAGCGGCCGGTTGGTACCACTGGCGTCTTTGCGATAACCGGGGCCGATTCCCGGAAACGATTGAAAGAAAAGCAGCCAACAGGGTGGTTTTTGAGTCTTATTGGTAAGCAACCTGGAAAAGAATCGATTTGGGCTCTTCCGGGTTGAAGAGGGGAGGATGGGAGTCTTAAGGCAGCAAGAGCGCCGAGGACTTGGCGAGGACGAGCCGTTTCGGGCGGAGGTCGCTCGGGACCATCCCAATTAGCTGTTCGGCGGCATGGCTGGCAATATTATCTGGGAGCCTCCGGCGGCGAAGTCAGAGGAAGGGCGCGCGCAGGTTGGGCCGAGGCCGGAAACGGGGCTCCCAACGACAGATCATCGTCGGTGGGGCGCCAAGTCAACCGGACGGTTACACCAGCCGACAGCCTGGGGTTAACCCCGAACAGGGGGGGAGTCGATCATGTTCGAACGCTATACGGAGAAGGCACGGCGTGTGATCTTCTTCGCGCGGTATGAGGCCAGCCAGTTCGGCTCGCCCTATATCGAGACCGAGCACCTGCTGCTGGGTCTGCTGCGCGAGGACAAGGCGTTAACCAACCGCTTCCTGCGCTCCCACGCCTCGGTGGAGTCGATCCGCAAGCAGATCGAGGCACACACCACGATTCGCGAAAAGGTCTCCACCTCTGTTGACCTGCCGCTCTCCAATGAGTGCAAGCGGGTTCTGGCCTACGCGGCGGAAGAAGCCGAACGGCTGGGCCACAAGCACATTGGGACTGAACATTTGCTGCTGGGCTTGTTGCGCGAAGAGAAGTGCTTTGCGTCTGAAATTTTGCAGGAGCGCGGGCTGAAGCTGGCGCAAATTCGCGAAGAGCTTGCGCGCGTTACGCAGGAGAAGGCGCCGCCGGCGCAAAGGCAGCGCGAGTCGAGTTTGCTGGCCGAGTTCAGCCGGGACCTGACGCAGGCGGCTATGGACGGACAGCTTGATCCACTGGTAGGCCGCGACGGCGAACTGGAACGCGTGGTGCAGATTCTCTGCCGGCGCACAAAAAATAACCCGGTGCTGATTGGCGAGCCCGGCGTGGGCAAGACCGCGATTGTGGAAGGCCTTGCGCAGCGCATCGCCGATGGCGAGGTGCCTTCATTCCTGGCGGACAAGCGGGTGCTGGGTCTGGACCTTTCGCTCATCGTGGCCGGAACCAAGTATCGCGGGCAGTTTGAGGAACGGCTCAAGACCATCATGAAAGAGCTGATGGAGAATCAGAACTCCATCGTCTTCATTGATGAATTGCACACGCTGGTGGGCGCGGGCTCGGCGGAAGGCTCGCTGGACGCGGCCAACATTCTGAAGCCGGCGCTGTCGCGCGGAGAGATTCAGTGCATTGGGGCGACGACACCGGGCGAATACCGCAAGTCGATTGAGAAGGATCGCTCGCTGGAACGGCGCTTCCAGGCCGTCAAAGTTCCGCCACCGAACGAAGCAGACGCCATCAAGATTATTCACGGAATCAAGGATCGCTACGAGAAGTTCCA
>Ga0181516_10001531_pt1 | contig 17552 bp, 13 predicted proteins | sample PEATcosm2014_Bin_25_FD_121104 | JGI IMG/M metagenome (GOLD analysis project Ga0181516, IMG submission 121104) | Peatland microbial communities from MTU Mesocosm Facility, Houghton, MI, USA - PEATcosm2014_Bin01_10_metaG | ecosystem: Environmental > Terrestrial > Soil > Wetlands > Peat | place... | reverse complement strand
TCGGCCTGATGGAGATGACCCGCCAGCGCCACAGCGAAAGCGTCCGCGCCGCCGTCTATGACGACTGCCCGTATTGCAAGGGCCGCGGCAAGGTGAAGAGCACCACCACCATGAGCGTGGAAATCCAGCGCAAGCTCCAGGAGATCCTCAAGAAACGAACCCGCGACGAGAACGACTTCCAGCTCCGCATCGTCGTGCATCCCACCGTGCTGGACCGGCTGCGCACCGAGGACGAAAAACATCTCATCGAGATGGAGAAACGTTATTTCGGCAAGCTGTCCTTCCGGGCGGACACCGGCATGCACGCCGAACAGTTCAAGATCGTAAACGTGGAGACCAACGAAGAACTCGCCAGCGTCGGCGCGTGAAATAAATCCGTAAACACCAAACGCCCCGCGAGCAATTGCGGGGCGTTTTTTTTATTTTGAATTGGGATTGAATTTATTGTTTAGGCCTTATTGCTTCTGCCTTATCCATGATAAGTTTTGCCTCGTTTGTTCTTCCAATAAGCTGCGCAGATGATCCGGCAATAACATATATACTCCACAAATCGTTAGTGGGAATATTCCATGAATTTGTAATGCTGTTTCTAATGCTTTCATAATTCGTAAATGCCGACTCGCCAAAATAAAACGCATTGGAAAAATCCTGTTCCTTAAACTTTTGCACGGCGAGATTGCCCATTGTAGTAACAAGCATCTGTTTATTGTCTGCGCTTGGGTTTGCACCGACAGCCTTTAGAGCGTATTCGTTAGCAATAGAATTACTTGTGAGCCGCTGTGCACTCATAGCTGCCCAGTAATAGCACAGTGCTTTTCCAAGTGGAGTGTAAGAAATGTATTCGTTAGAAACATTAGGGCGGGAGGAACTTGATTCCATAACCTGAATTCCAGTGCGGGCATATTCCAAAGCCACAGCGTAGTTTCCTTGAAAAAAGCTTTTGATAGCGTTGTCCGCCGCATCAAAATAAACGTGCTGATTGCCAGCAATGACTCCACCAAATTCTGTGCGCCCATCAGGAAGAACTTCAATGGCTGATGTTTTTTCATCCAAATCTTTCAAGGCGGAAATGAGTGTTGACACATTTTTTTTCGTTAGCTGAAGGTCATTGGTTGTGGCTTCGTATTTGGCTTCAAAGTTGGTAATCCATTCATGCAATTCTGTGTTGGCTGGATTGGAATTCTCGTAATTGTTATTAAAAACTTGAGTCACGTTCACAACTTGCGCGGGAGCGTTTATCTGTCCTTGAATCTGTCCACCGTTTGTTTGAAAAAGCTGTTTTAAGGAACTGTCAACACTGACGGTATTTTCGCTACCTTGAACCGTTGCAGAACCAACCACGCCAGTATTTGCCATGCTGACGCCCTGCATTACGGCAGATTTATCAACATTCCTTGCAGTTAAATTATTAGATTGGTGGGCTGCATCATGAGACTTGAATAATCCAAAAGCGCCAGCCACAAAATATCCGATGATTCCAAAAACTCCCGTTATTAAGGCAACCCTAATTGCAATTGGCAGTTTCCGTTTTGCAGTGCTCACGGTAAATTTTTAGTTTTATGGTTTGAGGAAGCCATTGGTTTTGTGGCCTATTCAGGTTTCCCATCCCCGAACGCTATTTCCGCCCCGCCCCCGTGTCGAGCCGAATTTTCGCTGCCCCGGTGGACGGATTCAGGCTGGGATGTCTCCGAGCGGATGCCGATAGGCAATCTTTGCCGACGGAAGGCCAAACAGCCGGTTTTTCGGGTGTTTTCAGCCATTCCACGCGAAAATGCTTCCCTGCAATGCGGCGTTGTTTGGATGTTATGCGGCGTTGTTTAGATACAATGCCACTTTGTTTAGATGCAACGCGCCATTGTTTGGATGCAATGCGGCGTTGTTTGGATACAATGCGGCGTTGTTTGGATGTAATACGCCATTGTTTAGATACAACGCCACATTGTTTGGATGCAATGCGCCATTGCTTAGATCCAATGCAATGTTGTTTGGATGTAATCCGTCATTGTTTAGATGCAACCGCCCGTTCCGGCGCCCCAAAACCGCCGCTCAGACATACAGAAAGACGTAAACCGAGAACGCCACCGCCGCCGCGCCCGCCGTCGCCGCGACGGACCAGAGGAAATTCCGCTGCCGCGCCGCAATCGCAAACGTCGAAATGATCACCGCCATCTGCGAGGCGAGCATCCCGTAAAAGAATTTCCCGCTGCGCCGGTGATGTTTCTCCGCGGAATAATTGTTCTGGCGCACCTGCAGTTCGTAAATGCTCGCGATGGAGAGGTTCAGTCGCGATTCGCTGTCATAGCGGGCGGCGGTGTAACGCAGCCGGGCGGCGGAGAAGCCGCGGAAGACATTCTTGTCGCCCGCCATGAGCGATTCGTCGTATTTGTCCACCGCCTTGTTGACGGATTTGGTGGCGTTGTCAAACGCCGTGGCCGAGGCCTGCGCGGCGAGGAGCGATTCGGCGAGCGCGGCGGGCGGCACCTTGACGAGGGCGGCGGCGATCTCCGCTTCCGGGCGTGCATTTTCCAGCGGCTCGAGCGCGGCATTCACGCGGTCGTCAAACTTGGCCGGCGCGGCTTCGGGCAATTGGTTGTGGACGAGCGCGGCGACGGTGGCGGCGTCCGCCTGCGGCAGGACGTCGGCCGTGAGCGGCGCGATCTCGCTGGTCGCGGCGAGCAGATCGAGCGTGTTGCGCGCGACGGCGCTGCGCAATTTCTTGGCCTGGTAATAACTCCACTGGTCGCCGGCCTTGGACTGGAGCTGCGCGGCGAGCGAGCGGTCGTATTGGGCCTTGGTCATCTCGCTGGAAGCCAGGCCGGCGAGCATGGTGGCGATGACGGTCATGACAATGGGCGTCACGCCGAGAATCTTGCCCCACTTGTTCGGGGGCAAATCCTGTTTGAGTTCGTCGGGAATTTGAATTTTGGCGGCCATAATCTATTGATTGTCCGGCGCGGAGCATACCGGAAAAAGATTTTTCCGCCAGCCGGCAAAATGCGGGAAGGGGACTGAATATGGAGTGCGCGGACAGGTCCGCGCTTTGGAACTGGGAGACATGTCTCCCCGGGGGAAAGCGGCAACGGGTTGCCGCACTCCAAATCAACCCCGGCGGCACACAGCCCGGACTTGAGGTTTGGGCCGATTTTGCCTATCTCTCGGCCATGCTGATCATCCATGTTAATGTCCACGTCAAAGCCGAATGCGTCGCAGCCTTCAAAATCGCCACGCACCTCAACGCCCGCCTGAGCCGGCTGGAGCTGGGCGTCCTGCGGTTCGATGTCCTCGAGCAGGCGGACGAGCCGACGCGGTTCGTGCTCGTGGAAATTTATCGCGATGCCGCCGCCAACGCCGCGCACAAGGAAACGCCGCATTACGCCGCGTGGCGCGACGCCGTGGCCCCGATGATGGCCACGCCGCGCGCGAGCGTGAAGTTCCAAAACCCGTTTCCCGACGATTTCAACCTGTGAGCCTGAATTTCGAATTTGCCACCGCCGGGCGCATTGTCTTCGGCGCGGGCTCCCTGACGCAAGTTGGGCCGGCCGTCAAACAACTGGGCCGCCGCGCGCTCGTCGTCACCGGCCGCTCGCCGCAACGCGCGGAAAAATTGCTCGCCAGCCTCGCCGCCAATGGCATCGGCGCGGTAACCTTTCCCGTCGGCGGCGAACCAGACCTCGTCACAATTGAAGCCGGCGTGGTCGCGGCGAAAAAAGAGCAGTGCGACTGCGTCATCGCCTTCGGCGGCGGCAGCGTGCTGGACGCCGGCAAAGCCATCGCCGCCATGCTCACGAACGCCGGCGAGCTGTTGGATTATCTGGAAGTCATCGGGCGCGGGCAGTCGCTGGCGCGGTCGGCGGCACCGTGCATTGCCATTCCCACGACGGCCGGCACCGGCGCGGAAGTCACGCGCAACGCGGTGCTGGCGTCGCCCGCGCATCGCGTCAAGGTCAGCCTGCGCAGTCCGTTCCTGCTGCCACGCGTCGCGGTGATTGATCCGGAGCTGACGTATGATCTGCCGCCCGCGCTCACCGCCACGACCGGGCTTGATGCGCTCACGCAGCTCATCGAGCCATACGTTTGTCTCCGCGCCAATCCGCTGACGGACGGTTTTTGCGTGGACGGAATTCGCCGCGCCGCGCGTTCGCTGCGCGAGGCGGTGTTCAACGGGCAAAATAAATCCGCGCGTGAGGACATGACGCTGGCGAGTTTGTTCGGCGGGCTGGCTTTGGCCAACGCCGGGCTGGGCGCGGTGCATGGCTTTGCCGGGCCGATCGGCGGCATGTTTCCCGCCCCGCACGGCGCGGTCTGCGCCGCGCTGCTGCCGCCTGTCATGGCGGCCAACCTCCGCGCGTTGCGCGCGCGCGAGCCGGAACCTGGCGCGCTGGCACGCTATCAAACCGTCGCGGCGCTGCTCACCGGCCAGCCGGACGCCACCGCTGATGCCGGCGTGGAGTGGGCGCAAAAGCTGGTTGCCGATTTGCCAATCCCCAAGCTCGGCGCTTATGGCATTCGCGAAGAGCACGTCGCCGACGTGGTGACCAAAGCCGCCAACGCGAGCAGCATGAAGGCGAATCCGATTGCGCTCACGCCCGCCGAGCTGGCGCAGACGCTGCGGCTGGCCCTGTGATTTACAACACGGAAACACGAAATGGCACGAAAAGAAAACCGGCCCCTTTGTCAGGTTGAAATTCTTTTGTGTCCCTTTCGTGTGTTTCGTGGTTAGAAAATGGAAAACCTTTGGCAAAACCCTTTCGTCATCATGCAAACGCAGCTCATTGCGCGCAGCCTGAAACATTGGACCGGGCGCGATTTGCTGCCGGGTAATTTTCCGGCGGCGGAATTCGCAGAGGAGGTTTTCGCCGCGCCGTTCGTTCTCGTCGCGCACGGCACGGAAAGCGATCCGGTTTTGAACTATGGCAACGCCGCCGCGCTCGCGCTGTGGGAAATGCCGTGGGCCGAACTCACGCGCACGCCGTCGCGCCTCACCGCCGAGGCGCCGAACCGCGCGGAACGCGCCCGCCTGCTCGCCGCCGTGACGGCGCAAGGATTTATTGACGATTATTCGGGCGTGCGCATTTCCAAGACCGGCCGCCGTTTCCGCATTGCGCAGGCGACCGTGTGGAATCTGCTTTCCGAAACCGGCCAGCCCGGCGGCCAGGCGGCGATGTTCCGGACGTGGGAATTCCTTTGAGCTTCCGGCGCGGCGAATTAACCTTGCAGCCGTTCATGGAAGCGCCGACGAACCAGCCCACTCCGGCCCGCGAACGGAAAATCATTTTCGTTCTCGGCATCCTCGCGGCGGCGCACGTCTTCATTTTTTCTGCCGCGTTTCCTTTTTTCAATGTCGTGGATGAGCAGGTTCATCTCGATCTCGTGGTCCGCTACTCGCAGGCTGACGTGCCGCGCACGCTCACGCCGCCGGCGGCCGAGGCGCTGCCGTTCATCGCCATTTACGGCACGCCGGAATATTTGTGGACGCCCGCCTCGCAGCCCGGCGGCCGCATCGCGCCGCCGCCTTGGCAACAGCCGCCGGCAGCTGTGCGCGAAAGCCTGCGCGCCAAGGAAGCCGGTTATCAGGCGAAATTTCAAAACCACGAAGCCTCGCAGCCGCCGCTGTATTACAGCCTCGCGGGCGCGTGGTGGCGGCTGGGCAAAAGCTTCGGCCTCGACGGCCTGGCACTGCTTTACTGGCTCCGCTTTTTTAACGTGCCCATCATCGTGGCCCTGGTCTGGCTGGGCTGGATTGCGGCGCGGAGAATTTTCCCGGCCAATCCGTTCATCCGCGTCGCGGTGCCGGCGCTCATTGCGTTCCTGCCGCAGACGGCGTTTTATTCGATTCAAAACGACGTGTTGTCGCCGCTGGCATTTGGCTCGGCGTTTGTGCTGCTGCTGCAATTCTGGGACGCGGAAATTCCTTCAGTCCGGCTCGCAGCTGCCGTCGGTCTCGCGCTCGCCGCCACGTTTCTGACCAAGATCAGCAACCTGCCGCTGCTCGCCGTCGCCGGTATTTTTCTCGCGCTGAAAATTCTCCGGCTGGCGCAAAATGGAAAACTGCGCGCGTCAATTTCAGCCTTGGCAGTGTTGCTCGCCGCCGCCGGCGTGCCGATGATGGCGTGGATGACGTGGTGTAAAATCAACTTTGGTGATTATACCGGTTCGAGCCTGAAAATTCATTTCCTCGGTTGGACCACCCAGCCGTTCGCCGCCTGGTTTCAACATCCGCTTTTCACACCGCACGGCTTGTGGATATTTGTGAGCGGAAATCTGGCGACGTTCTGGCAGGGGGAATTTTTGTGGCACCGCGAACCGCTGGCGCTGCCCGGCGTGGATTTATTTTATGTCGTGCTCACTTGCGTGGCGCTCGCCTTTGCGCTGGCCGGCACCCTGCGCCGTCCACCGCCGCGCGCGGCGTTGTGGTTCAGCGGCGCGTGCCTCGCGGCGCTGCTTGGCTTTTTCGCGCTGCTCTCGGTGAAGTATGATTTTCAGGACTGTTTTTATCCGTCGCGCGAACATCCATTTTTCACTTCCGGCCGGCTGCTGCTCGGCGCGCTGATTCCATTTCTTCTGTTGTTCACCTTCGGGCTGGACCAGGCGATGCAGAAATTTTCCAGTGCGATAAAATTCGCCGTGCTGGCCGCGCTGCTGCTGTTCATGCTCGCGGCGGAAATCACGATTGACTGGCCGATTTTCCCGAACGCCTACAACTGGTTTCACCGGTAAGTTTTCGCCCGCAAACTTAGCCGGCGCGTTTTGCCCAACGCAGCTTCGCCGGGGCCGAGCGTGGATTGGAATGCTGTTCGGCCGGCGACGGTCGGATGATTTCCTGTGCAATGCTGGAATAAATCCCGCCGGCCAAGCCGGCATCAAACGATTTTTTCACCCGCCGGTCCTCGCCAGAATGAAACGTGAGGACTGCCACGCGCCCGTCCGGCTTCAGACACAGCGGCAGGTTTCTCAAAAAATTTTCCAGCGCGGAAAACTCGTCGTTCACCGCGATGCGCAGCGCCTGAAACACGCGGCGCACGGTCAGGTCGGCCTCGCCCCGGCCCAGCCGCGGCAGCGCCGCGCGCACCGCGTCGGCCAGTTGGCGTGTGGAGCTGAAACTTTTTCCCGCCAAGCCCGAAGCCAGCGGGACCGCGTTGGGTTCGTCGGCATTCGTGGCAAGCATTTCCGCGAGCGCCGCCGGCTTGATTTTTTGCAGCAAAGCGGAGGCCGGCTGGCTGCGCTGCGGATTCATCCGCATGTCGAGCGGGCCGTCCAGCTTCACCGAAAAACCGCGCGTCGGATCATCAATCTGCATCGAGGAAACGCCGAGATCGGCGAGAATCAAATCCGCGTCCGCGATTTCGTTGGCGGTGAGCACCTGCGGCAGGCCGGCAAAATTGCTGCGGTGCGCGGTGAAAACTTTTTCATCGAAACCCAGCGCCCGCAGCCGCGCTTCGGTCTTGGGCAATTCCACCGGGTCCTGGTCGAGGCCGAGCAGTTTTCCGCCGGGCAAAATCCGGGCGAGCAGTTCCCGCGCATGACCACCGTAGCCGAGCGTGCAATCCACCGCGATTTCGCCCGGCTGCGGCGCGAGCACCTGCAAAATTTCCGCCACCATGATCGGCCGGTGGGTGCCCACCGGCGTTTTGCCGGCGGCGATGACTTTGGCCAGCGTTTCCGGATCGTGGCCGTGCTCCTTGTATTTTTCGTCGAAGCGGCGCGGATTTTTTCCACGGTAACGCACGCGGCGCTGATGCGGCGCGGCGGCGGGGACGGGCAAATTTTCTTCGGACATTTCGCAAATTCTGCGATGCTTCGCGGGTGAGTTCGAGGCAAATCATCGTGGCCGGCGGCGGCGCGGCGGGATTTTTTGCGGCCATCGCGGCGGCGGAGGCGGGCGCGGCCGTGACCGTGCTGGAAAAAACCGCGCGCTGTCTCGACAAGGTCCGCATCTCCGGCGGCGGCCGCTGCAACGTCACGCACGCCTGTTTTGAGCCGCGCGAACTCGCCGCCCGCTATCCGCGCGGCGGCCAGGCGCTGCTCTCGCCGTTCCATAAATTTGCCACGCCCGCCACCGTGGCCTGGTTTGCCGCGCGTGGCGTAAAACTGAAAACCGAAAGCGACGGCCGGATGTTCCCCGTCACCGACTCGTCGCAAACGATTGTGGATTGCCTTCTGTCGGCGGCGGAAAAGGCCGGCGTGAAACTGCGGCTGAATTGCGCGGTGGAATCGGCCGTGAAAACTGCGGACGGAAAATTTGTGCTGACACTCCACGGCGGCGCAAAAATGACGGGCGATAAATTATTGCTGGCGACCGGGGGCTGCCGCGCGGCGGCGGCCGGGCAACTCGCGGTTTCACTCGGCCATTCGCTGGTGCCGCCGGTGCCGTCGCTGTTCACTTTTCAAATCGAATCGCCGTGGCTGCGCTCGCTCGCGGGCATTTCGCTGGCGGCGGAAGTCACCGTTCCCGCCGCCAAGCTGCGCGAACGCGGGCCGCTGCTGGTGACGCATTGGGGCTTGAGCGGCCCTGCGATCTTGAAGCTTTCCGCCTGGGGCGCGCGCGCATTGCACGCCTTGAATTATCAATTTCCCCTGCGGGTAAATTGGCTGCCGGAATCCAACGCGGAAAAAATCCTGCGCGAATTCCAGGTCCGGCGCGAATCTGTCGGGGCGAAATTGCTGGTGAACGTGCCGCTCTTTCCGCTGACCGCGCGGCTTTGGGAACAACTGGTGCTGGCCGCCGGAATTTCCCGCGACATGCGCTGGTCGGCGCTCCCGCGGACCCAGGCGCTGGCGCTGGCGCAGCAGCTCACCCGCACGGAATTTTCGGTGACGAGCAAAAGCCTGAACAAGGACGAGTTTGTGACCTGCGGCGGCGTGAAGCTGGCCGAGGTGAATTTTCAGACGCTGGAAAGCAAGCTCTGCCCCGGGTTGTTTTTTGCCGGCGAACTGCTGGACGTGGACGGCATCACGGGCGGCTTCAATTTTCAGGCAGCGTGGACCACCGGCTTCATTGCCGGCAAGGCGATGACAACTTGACACCGCGAGTGCCGCCGTTTTCCTGCATGACAAATCGGTGTTTCATCCCTCGGCAGCAACGGCTAAAATTTCGGCCAACATGAAGCCGCGCGCCAAATCCGATTCACTGACGCCATCCCAGCGGCAGGCGGTCGCCGCGCGCGGCAACGTCCTGGTCATGGCCGGCGCCGGCACCGGCAAAACCAAGACGGTCGTCGCGCGTTGTCTCGACTGCCTCGAACGCGATCACGTGGCGCTCGACGAACTGCTCATCGTCACCTTCACCGAGGCCGCCGCCGCCGAAATGCGCGCGCGGCTGCGCCACAGTTTGGAAGAAAAAAGCGCCGCCGCGCCGGACCAAAGTTTTTGGCCGGAACAAATCGCGCGGTTCGATCTCGCGCACATCGGCACGCTGCACAGCTTCTGCCTGCGCCTTGTGCGCGAACATTTTTACGAACTCGGCCTGGATCCGCAGCTGGCCATGCTCGACGAAGGCGAGGCCCGCCAGCTTGCCGGCGAAATGCTGGACGAACAATTTCAGTCGCACTACGCCGGCGAAGACGAATTTTCCCGCGCCGTCCAAAACCTGATTCAAATCCACGGCGGCGGCCGGGATGAAAAAATCCGCGCGCTCATTCTGCGCCTGCATCATTATTCGCAAACGCGTCCTGATGCCGCCGGCTGGCTGGCCGGACAAATTCAAAAATTCTCCGCCAGCGCGCCAACCGACTGGCAACGCTGGCTGCTGGCCGCCACGGAAGATTGGCGCGATGAATGGCTGCCGGTTTTGGAAAGCTTGAGCAGCGGGAATGAAAAAGCCGCTGAATTGACGGGCATTTTATTGCCGCTCCCAAAAAAATTCACGCGCGAAACCGCCACCGAGGTCCTCGAAAAAATCCTTGCCGCCGACGGCAACTGGCCGGCAAAACGCAAAACAATTTTGCGCCAGCCGCTGGCAGATTTATTCGATGACGCCGCGTTTCTCGCCGCGCTCGCGCTGGTCAAAAACGGCAGCGACCCGCTGGCGGAAGACTGGGGCTGGGTGCGCGGCCACATGGAAACCCTGCTGCGGCTCGCCCAGGAATTCGCCGCCACATTTTCCGCACGCAAACGCGCCGACGGCGTGCTGGATTTTCATGATCTTGAACAATTCGCGCTGAAGCTGCTCTGGGATTTTCCCGGCGACAAACCCACGGCGGTGGCCGAAAGCTGGCGTAAAAAATTGCGTTTTGTTTTCGTGGACGAGTATCAGGACATCAACGCTGCGCAGGACAAAATCATCGCCGGGCTGAGTCGTGGGACTGCCGGCAACCGTTTTCTCGTCGGTGACGTGAAGCAGAGCATCTATCGTTTCCGCCTTGCCGATCCAAAAATCTTCCGCAGCTACGCCCGGGATTGGCGCGGTGAAAGTGGCCAGGTCATTCCGCTTGCCGAAAATTTCCGCAGCCGCGAGGCGCTGCTGGAATTTGCCAACTCGGTGTTCGGCGTTTTGATGCGCGAGGAAATCGGCGGCGTGGCTTACGATGACGACGCGAAATTAAAATTCGGTTCGCCGGCAACGCGCGCCGATTTCAGCGTCAAAAAAAATCCGTCACCGCGCGCCGAATTGCTTTTGCGCATCAAGCCGGGTTGCGACGAGGCGGCGGCGGATGAGGAGTTCGCCGAGTTGGCCGACGCCGACAAAGAGGCGCGGCTGGTCGCGGTGCGCCTGCAACAACTCGTCGCCGACAAACATGAAATTTGGGATGACGATGAAAAACATTTTCGTCCGGTCGCGTGGCGCGACGTCGCGGTGCTGCTGCGGTCGCCGGCGGGCAACGCGGAGATTTTTGCCAAACAATTTGAACTGGCCGGCGTGCCGCTGACGGTGGCGCGCGGCGGATTTTTTGACAGCAGCGAAATTCTCGATCTGCTGAGCCTGCTGCAACTGCTGGATAATCCATTGCAGGATGTGCCGTGCATCGCGGTGCTGCGTTCGCCGCTGGTCGGCCTGTCGCTGGATGAACTGGCGGAAATCCGGCTCGCGGCGAAGGACAAGCATTTTTGGACGGCACTGGCGCGCTGGCGCGCGGAGCAAAGCGGGAAGCGGAAAGCGGAAAGCGGAAATTCATTTGCGAAGGTGGATCTTTTTCTCGAACGCTTTTCGCGCTGGCGGAAGCTGGCGAGGCAGCAGTCGCTTTCCGAATGTCTCGAAGCCGTGCTGGCGGAAACGCTTTATTCGGACTGGCTGCGGGCGCAGCCGCGCGGCGCGCAACGGGCCGCGAACATTGAGCGGTTTCTCCAGCTCGCGCAGTCGTTCGACCAGTTTCAGCGGCAAGGACTATTCCGTTTTCTCAAATTCATCGAGATCCAGCGCGAGGCTGGCACCGAGCCGGAAGTTGTGGGCGCTGCGACGGAAAATGCCGTGCGGCTGATGAGCATTCACCAGAGCAAGGGCCTGGAATTTCCTGTGGTCGTGCTGCCGGACCTCGCGAAAAAATTCAACGAGCAAGATCAGCACGGCGAAATTATTTTTGACGAGGAATTCGGGCTGTGTCCGAAAGTGAAACCGCCGCACACCGGCCGGCGCTATCCGAGCCTGCCGCATTGGCTCGCCCAGCGGCGGCAGCGGCGCGAACTGCGCGGCGAGGAATTGCGGCTGCTTTACGTCGCGCTGACGCGGGCGCGCGACACGCTGATTCTGTCCGCGACGCTCACGCAAAAAAAATGGGAAACGCTGTGGTCGCAGCCGGTGACGGTGACGCCGCAGAAAATCGCGGCGGCGAACAGTTTTGCCGACTGGCTGGGGATTTGGTTTTCAGTCCAAAGTTCAAAGTTCAAAGTCCACAGCTCGCTGCGTGGAGAATTGCCGCAGTTAAACTGGCAACTGGTGGACGACGCCGAACTGGTGGGTTTGGGAAAAGCGGAAAGCGGAAAGCCGAAGGCGGAAAGCGAATTGCCCACGCTCGACGAGGCGGCGGCGGAAAAACTGCGCGCGATCTTGAACTGGAAATATCCGCATGAAGCTGCCACGAAACGAAAGGCGAAAGGATCGGTCACCGAGCTGCGGCGCGCGGCGGAAGACCTCGACGATGAAGCCGAACCGGTTTTCACGCCGCCGGCTTGGGCTGGACAAAAGCGGAAAGCGGAAAGCGGGAAGCGGAAATTGTCGGCGGCCGATTTTGGCACGGCGCACCACAGGTTTCTCCAGCATTTCGCGCTGGAAAAAACCGGCGAATTGGCAGCGGAAGCGGACCGGCTGGCGCGGGGAAATTATTTGTCGGCGGACGAGTGCGCGGTTTTGGATTTGTCGGCGCTGGCGGCATTTTGGAATTCGCCGCTGGGCAAAGACATTCAGGCGAATGCAGAATTCGTGCGCCGCGAGCTGCCGTTCACCGCGCGGTTCAGCCCGGCGGAGATTGCCGGCATCACCGGCGAGCAAACCGGCGGTGGGCTCGAGAGCGAATTCATCATCGTGCAGGGCGTGGCGGATCTGGTGGTGGTGCGACCGGCGGAAATCTGGCTGGTGGATTTCAAAACGGACACGGTGCGTCAAGGGGAGCTGGCAGAGAAAATCAGAAGCTACACGCCGCAGTTGCGGCTTTATGCGGTCGCGCTGGAGAAGATCTTTTCCCGGCCGGTCACCGATTGCCGGCTGCATTTTTTATCGGTGGGACATTCGGAACCGGTCAGCCGAGCTTAACGCGGCCACCAGGCGTCCGGAATTTTAGCATCGAGCGGATTGATCGTCGTGGGCGGCAGATCGGCGGCGACCTCCTTGAATTTTTCGGCGTATTTTGGCAGCACCAGCAGCGCCGAATGGCCGGCCGTTTCCCAGATCAAAATATAACCGCAGGCGATCAAATCCGGCGGGCGCAGCGCTTCCTCGGTGTATTCGAGGATGACGTAATCCACCGGATAATCGCGGATGAGCTGATCCCAGCCGGGGCCGCGTTTTTCGTAGAAGCGGCTGTTCAGCTCGTAGGTGGATTCGGGATAAGTCGTTTCGTAGCGGCCGTCCATGGAGATTTTGATGCGCGGATTCAGCCGCCAGGAACAATAGCAGCCCCAGCCAAATGGCGTCGCCAGATTTCCCTCCGCGCCGGCCCGCGACAAAATGTCCACTTCGCGCACCGGATCGTGACCGACCGGAGCCAGCACATCAAACGAAGCCTGCGGCAGAAATTCAATCGCGACAAAAATGGCAATCGCGCCATAAAGCGCCGTCACGGACAAAGCCGGCTGGAAACGGCTTTGCACGCGGAGCGGCAGGCGGCCGAGCAGCGCCTGCAAATACGGTCCGGCGAAAGCCAGCGCCGCCACGCCGAAAAACGGCGCGTGCCGGCGGCTGCGCCACGCGAGACTAGCAGTGATAATCAGCATGACGAGGCCGGGCCAATTTTTTTCTCTGACGTGCCGCCAGCCGAACAACAGCGCGAAAACGACCAGGAAAAAAAGCAGCCGGAAGCTGTTGAAAATATCGTCCGCGAACAACGGCAGCGGCTGCCATTCGGCGATGCCCGGCCGTTTGTTCAGCAGCGCCGGAATCAGGTAAGCCCAGAATTTCAGGCCGTAAATATTGATCAACGTCACGGCGCTACAGAGCAACCCGGCGAGCAGGAAGCATTTGAAATGTCGGCGCGTAAACAGGGCGAAGACCGAATAGACGCCGATGGTGCACAGCCCCGCGACAAAACCGCCGTGGACATTCGACCAGACCAGAAACAGCGGCGGCAGAAGGAAGAGCGGCCATTTTTTGCCGGCGCGGATTTCCTCGAGGCCGAGCAGCGTGACGGCAAAAAAACAGTAGGTGAACGCATGGCTGCGGATGACCGGGATGTAACCGAGCAGTTCGCACCACGCGACCGGAATGGCGAGCAGCAGCAAGGCTTCCCAGGCGCAATTGTTTTTTCGGCCGACGGCCAGCGCCGCCAGCAGCGCACCAAAGGCGAGCAGGATTTTCAACAGCATCAGGCCGGCCGGCCCGAAAAATTTCAGGACGCCGAAGAAAATTGCGCCGGCGCCCCATTCGTGCTCGATGTAGTGCGGGAGCACCGGCGTGAAGGCGAAGGTGTCGTGGTCGGGAACCGTGCCGAAATGCCAGAAATGCGCGCCGATGGCGAGCTTGCCCCAAAGGTCGCCGTCGCAAATGTGATGCGCGGCCAGGACCACGGCCAAGGCAAAGCTGCCGAGAAAAAAGGTCAGCCGGCGCAGGGTCGCTTCGGGTGCGGGCGGCCGGCTCATGCCAAAATTTATTTCGACTCCGATGTTTCGAGCGGCAGTTCGGCCGCTTCAGCCGCGGCCAGCGGTTCGGCTGCCGGCGCGCTCGCGTCCTGCAGGCGCACGAGCGCGGGGCGGATGAGGCGACCCTGAAAAGTCAAACCGGGCGCGAGCGTCTCGGCCACGACGGCCTCGGCCGGCGGATTTTCCACGCCGTGGACGCGGTGTTTTTGCGCGTCGAACTTTTCTTCCGGTGCCGCCTGGAATGGCGTGACGCCAACCCGGCGCGCGGCATCGCGGCAGGCATTTTGAAACTGGCCGATCTGCTCGGCAAGTTCCGGCTGGCCGGAACGCGCGGCGGCGTTCTGCAGCGCGAAAATGTGGTCAAGAATGCGCGCGACCACCTGCAGCCATTCGCCTTCGGCGCGGCGGAGTTTTTCCACCTCGAGCCGCAGCGCGCCCTTCTCAGTGTCGTTGAGCTTGAGCTGAAAATCGTTGAACTCGCGGATTTCCGTGGTCATGCGCTCGGCAATGTCGCTGGCGGCGGCGACGGTTTTTTCCGTGTTGCCCTTGGTGGCTTCCTGCACGAGCGCCCACTGGTCGGTGGCGGCGGCGATTTGGGCGGAATATTTTTTGAGGTCGTTCAATTGCTCTGCGACCGTGCCGACGGCGTTGACCTCGATCAACTTGGCCGTGGCGCGGTAATCCAAAATGAACGGCAGGCAACCGAGCAGCGCGCCGAGCGCGACGCACCCGGTGGTAATACCGATTTCCAGCTCCGAGATCGGATGCGCGGCCTTGTAAATCAGCACGGCGGCGGCGGCGAGCAAAAGGGCATTTGCCAGCAAAAACGGCCACTTGGGAATTTTCCAATCGGGAGCTTCGTTCATGACGTCATTGTCCGAAAAATGTCGCCGCTGCGCAAGCCGCCGGCGCGTTTCGGCTCGACTATCGGCGCGGATGCAAAATCATGGGCGCGTGCGTATCTGTGTCATTTTCAATCCCGCCGCGCGTGGCAACAAGGCGCGGCGGTTCCGGCATTTTTTGAACGAGCTGGCGCAGCAATGTTCGCTCAAGGCCACCACCGGACCGGGCGACGCGCGGCGTTTCGCGCACGCGGCGGCGTCCATCGGCTACGACATCATTGCCGCGGCCGGCGGCGACGGCACGGTGAACGAAGTTTTGAACGGCATCGGCGACGAGGAAAACGGTTTTGCGAAAACCCGGCTGGGCGTGCTGCCGCTCGGCACGGTCAATGTCTTTGCGCGCGAGCTGAAAATTCCGCTGCGGCTCGAACACGCATGGCAGGTTTTGAAACGCGCCCGCGAAACCAGAATTGACCTGGCCCGCGCGAATTTTTTGGAGGAGGGCCAGCCCCAATCCCGATATTTCATGCAGCTCGCCGGGGCCGGGCTGGATGCGCGCGCCATTGAGCTGGTGAGCTGGAAACTGAAAAAAAACGCCGGGCCGCTGGCCTACGTTGTCGCCGGCCTGCAGGCGCTCGCCGAAAAACAGCCGCGCCTCACCGTCCGCGCCGACGGCAAAATCCTGGCCGGCGAGCTGGCCCTGCTGGGCAATGGAAAATTTTACGGCGGGTCGTTTGAAATTTTTCCCGGTGCGGATTTAGGCAACGGGCTGCTCGACGCCTGTGTGTTTCCCCGCGTGAACGTGCCGGCGTTCCTCGGCCACGCGCCCGGTTTTCTCCTGCGCCGGAAATTCGCGGAGGAAAAAGTCCGGCGGCTGCGCGCGGCGAAAATTGAATTGTCGAGCGAAACGCCCGCCGCGTTTGAACTGGACGGCGAATGGGTGGGCAACCTGCCGGTGACGTTTTCCGTGGAGCCGAAGAAGCTGCGCGTTGTCGTGCCATGAAATCTTGGCGGAAGCTGGTTTGAAAGCGGCGCCAAACTTTATTTTGAAAACTCCGTCCGCCAGCGGCCGGCCGACCGGGTTTTTTTGTGCGCCGCTATTTCATGGCGGAAATGTCGAGGCCGGTGCCGTGGACGTTATCCGCTTTGACGAGCGCGCCGGTGAAGCCGGTGACTTTGATGGCCGAGAAATTCACGTTGGTCATGTTGGCGATGGAAATCGCGCGCGAACACGTGCCCGAAATGTCCGCGAGCGTGAAGCCGTCCACCGGCCGCGCCGGCGGGACATTCACGCCGTCAATCAGGTCGGCCACGTCCTGCACGCGGACATGCTTGAAGCTGAGGTTTTGGACCCGCGGCCATTTGTCCAGGTCGCCGGGCACGGGATCGGTCGCCTGCAGGCCTTTTTTAATCAGGTCAATGCCGATGAACGTGGGCGATTTCAGGACCGTGAGATTTTCGCCGGCAATGTTTTCCATGTAGCCGCCGCGCCCGTCGCGGCTCTTGATGAAGATGCAGTTTTGCCGGCCGGAGAGGACGCAGTTCTGAATTTTCACGTTGCGGATGCCGCCGGACATTTCGGTGCCGAAACCGAGCGCGGCGTAAATGGAGCTTTGCAGCCGGCAGTCGCGGATGACGACATTCTGCGTGGGCCGCGCGAGATTTTGCGCCGCCAGGCCGCGGCCGGACTTGAGCGAGATCGCGTCGTCGCCGGTGTTGATGTCGCAGCGCTCGATGGTCACGCCGTCGCAGGAATCCACATCCATGCCGTCGCCGTTGGCGTTCACGGTGCGGATGATGAGATTGCGGGCGGTGAGATTTTTGCAGAACAAGACGTGGATGGACCACAGCTGCTGGTATTGCGTGGTGAAATTTTCCAGCACCGCGTTGGTGCAGCCGGTCAGCTCGATCAGCACCGGGCCGCGCGGGTTGCGGAGCTTGCCGAGCGGCAATGGCGGGCCGAAAATGGCGCCGCCGGTGATGGTGACGTTTGCCGCGTTGGTGGCGGAAAGCAAGGCGCGATGGCCCTCGCGGAACTCGCCTTCCCAGCGGACGTTCACGACGGGGTAATCCGCGATGTCCGGGCTGCCAAGCAGGTTCGCGCGGCTGGCGAGCTGCAACGTCGTGTTGGCATGGAGAATCAGGCCGCTCGTCAGATAAATGCCCTCCGGCACCATCACCGTGCCGCCGCCGGCCTCGCCGCAGGCGTCGAGCGCCTTTTGCAGTGCGGCGGTGTCCTTCGTCATGCCGTCGCCTTTCGCGCCGAAATCGAGGACGTTCAGCGGCACCCGGTCGGCGGCCAGAATCGCGGCGGTGACATTCAGCGCCATGGCCAGCGCAAGCAGTGTTTTCATTTGGTCAATTAATTTTGCGGGGCGTCCGCGGCGGAGTCAATCTGCGTTCCGCTTGCTGCCATCGCCAAAACTGGTTAGCCTTGCTTCAACTTTGCATGAGTGAAATTCTAGTCATCGGCCATCGCAACCCGGA
>Ga0181516_10001530_pt1 | contig 17559 bp, 15 predicted proteins | sample PEATcosm2014_Bin_25_FD_121104 | JGI IMG/M metagenome (GOLD analysis project Ga0181516, IMG submission 121104) | Peatland microbial communities from MTU Mesocosm Facility, Houghton, MI, USA - PEATcosm2014_Bin01_10_metaG | ecosystem: Environmental > Terrestrial > Soil > Wetlands > Peat | place... | reverse complement strand
GTGGCTCACGGTGGTCAGGGCCAGGCCGTGAAACTGAATAAGGAACTGGACGGGGATACCGAAGAACGCGGAGATCAGCAGCAGTCGAAACTCGGTCCAGTTCAAACGGACCCGGTGGGTAAGCGCCACCGGCACGATGCCGACACAGGCAAACAGAAACCGGTAGAGCACCATGTATTCCACGCTCATCTCGTTGAGCGCCAGCCTGCCAAAATAGAAGCCCGTGCCCCACAGGCATCCGGCGAGCGCGCAGGCCCCATAGCCTAGAAACGCGACCCGGCGGCTGCTTTGACTGGGGGTGATCATGACTTTCTTTACTCTCGCATAAGCGTGCCAAGCGGGTATCACTGCACAAAACCCCGCGCATCGGCGAAAATGGTTAGCGATGATGCAGCGGCTCTTGAAGGCTGGTTTGTGGGTGCGTGTGGCCTTGGGGCTGGTGCTGTTGCCGCTCTTGCTCGGCGCGCGGATGCCTGCCTTGGCGTTGGGTGGACTGGGCTACCTGAAGCACCACAAACCGGCCGACGATTCTCAGCAGAGCAAGCCTGCCTCGACCGCATCGCAGCCGCCGGCGTTTTCCATTCCGGTTGAGCCGCTGGGCTTCGATTCGCCGGGCGCCTTTTACCTGGGGCAGCGCGAAAGCCTTGTCTCGCTCGACTTCCTCGATGAAAACCGCCTGCTGTTCACCTTCCGTGCTCCGGGGCTGATTCGCCGCACCACACCGGGGGAGAGCGACGAGCGCCAGATCCGTGCAGAGGTCGTGTCACTGCCGCAGGGGACGGTCGAAGTCGAAGCGCTATGGACGCTTCACGATCACAACAGGTACCTGTGGATGCTGCACAACGGCCATTTTTTGCTGCGCGACGGCGATACGATCAAAGAGGGCAATGCTGCACTGGAGCTGAAGCCCTTGTTGCAGTTCCCCGGACCGCTCTTGTGGATGCAAATGGATCCCGCCCAGCAGTTTCTCGTGACGGATTCAGAGGAGCCCAAGGCAGTCGAAGCGCGGCCTGGCGACGTCCCCAGCCCGGCCACTGCCGAGGCCAGCATCAGCACCGACGGTCAGCGGGCCGAAGGCGATCCTCAAATCGTTCTTCGCATCCTGCGCCGGGATTCCGGCCAGGTGATGCTGGTGAGCCGCGTGAGAACCGCGGTACATCTGCCGATTAATTCGACAGCGTATCTTGAGACGCTGCGAGCCTCAGAAGGCCGCGATTGGCTGGTCGACCAGAATTTTTTTACGGGCGGCGTCAGGATGATCGGAAAGCTCGAATCGACCTGCGATCCTCCGATTGAACTGCTCTCGAGCGACGTGGCCCTGGCCAATGCCTGCGCGCCCCAGGGCGGACGCAAATTGGTGGCTATGTCGATGGATGGCCGCAAGCTGTGGGAAGCGTCTTCGCCATCGACCCAGGTATGGCCCCTGTTGATCGCTTCGCCTGATGGCTCGCATCTCGCTCGCGAAACTCTCACCCTCGATCAGCCTGTCGACAACTTCGCTAACACCATTGGCGCTGAAAGCATCAAGGGCCAGCTCGTGGAAGTCTTTGAGACGGCAAGGGGTTCTCTGGCACTCAAGGCACCCGCCAGCCCGGTGCTCGATGGCGGCGGCAACGTGGCTATTTCGCCTTCGGGCAAGCGTGTCGCGGTGCTCAATGCGGGCTCCATCGAGGTCTACGAACTGGCTGCGCCGCAGGTGGCGTCTTCGCCCTCTGCCCGTTCCACACCGTAGTCTGCAAAATCAGTTATTTCCGGGATTTGCGCGCCCCGTGTAAACTGGGCAGCGGGAGACTTTCGCTTGGCCACGGCCGTTCTCCATTACCTCGCTGCGGCGGCTACCGATCGTGGCCGCAAACGACCTTCCAACGAGGATGCATTCGGCTTTTCCGTTGAAGACGGCGTCTACCTGGTTTGCGATGGCATGGGCGGCGCCGCTGCAGGAGAGATCGCAAGCTCCCTTGCCGTCGACCAGGTGCTTCATCTGCTCTCGGGCCGCGGCCAAAATGGCTCGTCGCCGTTTCCAGCCTCCGCCGAAGAGGCCATCTGCGCCGCCAATGAAGCAATCTACGCGCGCGCGCAGCGCAACCAGCGGCTCAATGGAATGGGCACGACCCTGGTCGCTCTTACCGTGCATGAAAATCACGTCTGGGTCATGAATGTAGGCGACAGCCGCTGCTACCGCCTGCGCAACGGCCATCTGGAGCAGCTCACGCTCGATCATTCCCTGGTCGAGGAGCAGGTGCGATTGGGCCGCATGTCGCCGGCCGAGGCGAAGCGTTCTCCGCTCAAAAACGTGATCACCCGCGCCTTGGGAACGCAATCCAGTGTCACCCCGGATGTGTTCGGCATGGAAGCCGAGCCGGGCGACCTGTTCCTGCTATGTTCCGACGGCCTGACCCGCGAACTCTCCGATGCCGCGATCACCACGCTGCTGAGCAACGGCCAATCGCTCGACGAACTGTGCGCCCGCCTGGTGAACGCTGCCAAGGATGCGGGCGGTCACGACAACATTACCTGCCTGCTGGTGCGCGCCGAGGCGTGAACCGCTTCGCTGGCCCCAGGATTTCGGTTTCCCAATCCGCAAAATGACCAGCGTCATGCCGCCTGCTGTTGTGAGTAGAACTCCGCCCAGGCAAACTCCTGTAAAGTGAGAGCACAAAGCATTTCAACCTGTCTACCCGAGTGAGAACGGAGATTCGGATGGAGGAAGCCACCCGCTGTGTGGTCTGCGACGGAAAGATTCGCCGCCGAAAGCGCGCCTTGGTCGCACCCTTTCTGGCCACGCGGATTTGGAATTGGGAACCGTTTTGCGTCGACCTCGTGCAGTGCGAAAACTGCGGATTTCAGTTTTACAATCCGCGCCTCATGGATGCCGAACTACAAAATCTTTACAGGAATTATCGTTCACAGGAATACCAGCGGATGCGGCAGGCCTCGGAGCCCTGGTATACAGAAAAGTTCAACGCGGATCTCGCTTCGGCCGCTTCGTACAAGGTGCGAAGGGCGAAGGTCGGTGCGATTCTAAATGAGCAGTTGGGTTCAAAAAAGATCAGCCGCATTCTCGATTACGGCGGCGACAGAGGTGACCTCGTAGCTGGATTGTTGGATGGCGCCAAACCATTCGTGTACGACATTTCAGGGGTAGAGCCTGCCGCCGGCGTGACGGCGACCAGTGACCCGGCTGGATGCAAAGCCGATCTGGTCATCAATAGCAACGTATTGGAGCATGTTGGTTTTCCGAAGACACTGGTGAGCGAGATTCTCCGCACAGCGTCAAAGCAAAGCCTGGTCTATCTCGAGGTGCCAGTTGAATACCCATTCGGGCTCACGAGAATTGCGCGGCGCGAGGCGCAGATTGGAGTGATGGCTCTTACCCATCCGTCGTTAGTGCGATACATCGTTCGCCCATCGACTCTCTACATGATGCATGAGCACGTCAATTACTTCACCGAACAGTCTCTGACGACGTTGATGCGGGTGTGCGGAGGCGCCGTGATTGCTTCCGGGAGCTACGCCTCGTCTGGCAGGGCCGGCAATGCGGATATGGCCTGGTGCTTGGGCCGTGTGCAGTAAGTCGCCGATGCGGTCTAATATGGATTCGACCATCGTGTCGCCTTTGACTCCGATGTTGGGATTCAGTTCCGCTGGCGAGGCGGAGGTCGCGCCGATTAGCGACGAACTTCGTGTCCGGCTGAATAAGTCACTGCTCTCATCACAAGCGCTCCGGAGGGGAGCCGAATGACCAGGAAGTTAATCACCATCCTGACGCCTTGCTACAACGAAGAAGCGAACGTCCGTGAGCTCCATCGGCGATTGACGACCGTTGCCGCAGGCCTGCCTGAATATCGCTTCGAGCACTTGTTCATCGACAATGCCTCGACCGACGGCACAGTGGCAGAACTTCGCTCGATGGCCGCCGAAGACCCCGGCGTGAAGGTCATCGTCAACGCACGCAATGTGGGGCCGGACAGGTCGGGGATGCATGCTCTCCTGCAGGCCGAGGGCGATGCCGTGGGAAGCCTTGTGGCCGATTTGCAGGATCCGCCAGAGTTGTTTGTCGAAATGATTCGCGAATGGGAGAAGGGCTTTCCCATCGTCGCTGCAATCAAGAACACAAGCGACGAAAACGGCTTTATGTACGGCGTGCGCTCTCTCTACTATCGACTCGTTGCGCGGCTGACTAACGTTCAGGTTCTTGAACATTTCACCGGCTTTGGCCTCTACGACCGCTCGGTTGTGGAGAAAACTCGCACCGGCTTTCCTGACCCTTACCCCTTTTTTCGCGGTATGATCGCCGAACTCGGTCTCCCCATCGCCAAGGTCTACTACAACCAGAAGCGCCGCGAGCGCGGCATCACTTCCAACAATTTCTATTCTCTCTACGACTTTGCCATGCTGGGCATCACGAACCTATCCAAAGTGCCTCTGCGGCTGGTCATATTCTTTGGCTTTATTTCGGCGCTCCTTAGTTTCTTACTTGGCATGTTTTATCTCGCTTACAAGCTTCTCTTCTGGTCAAGCTTCACACTTGGCCTGGCCCCGGTGGTGTTAGGGCTGTTCTTCCTGGGGTCGGTGCAGCTCATTGCGCTTGGCATCATTGGCGAGTACGTCGGTTCAATTCACACCCTGGTGTTACGGCGTCCCCTGGTTACCGAGAAAGAGCGGATCAATTTCTAGTTACTCCTGACCTGCGTGCAGCCACCTTCTTCCAAATCGGTTTCGCAATTTGTGCGATACATCCTGGTGGGTGGATTTAACACGGTCTTCGGTTACGGAGTGTTTGCACTACTTAACTGGTCCTTCCGTAATTTGGGCTCCTACAGTTATATGTACGCAGCGGTCCTTTCGAATTTCATCGCTATCAGCATCGCTTTCCTCATGTATAAGTGGTTTGTATTTCGCACCCGCGGCAACTATCTTATCGAGTGGATTCGCTGCTTCGGAGTCTACGGCAGCAGCGCGCTCATTGGCCTGGCGGGATTGCCGATTCTTGTCCCGATCCTGCGCCGTCACATGCATCGGCCCGACTTAGCGTCGTATATCGCTGCCGCCATCATGACAGTAGTTACTGTCATTTTCAGTTTTCTAGGTCACAAGAACATCTCGTTCCGGCACAAGCCGCAAGTCAGCGACGCAAATCCAATCCGTGGCATTCCGCCAGACTGATTCCATAGGTTCCTAAAAGTACCCGACTACCTCATTCCGGCAGCGGCTCCACTATCATGTTTGCCAGAAACTCCTCGCGCGGTAAAAAGGGAAACAAATCTTCCAGCGGCTTCGACACCATCGAGCCGTCGGGCTTGATTTGAGATGCGGCTCGAGGAATTCGTTCCTCGTTCGGAGCCACAACAACTTCGCAGACCACAGGACCTTCCATCTCAAGCACTGCGCGGATTTGATGATCCAGGTCGAGTTTGTCTGCGATTTGAACGAATGGCAGGTCGTAAGCCTTCACGACTTTGCCGAGATCAGGAAGAGTCATTCCGCTCGATTCATCCGCGCCGACCAAGCGATTGAAATATCCGCGTTGCGAGGTCCGTATTGAGGCGTATCCGCCGTTGTTTGCCACAAAAAACTTGATCGGAAGCTTTAAGCGCTCAACGGTTGCCAGCTCTTGCACGTTCATCTGAAAGCTTCCGTCGCCATCGATGCAAATCGTGCGCCTCCCGGAGGCAACTGCAGCACCGATAGCGGCAGGCAATGCAAACCCCATCGATCCAGTTCCGCGATTATGGAAGCAGCGCTGGCCACGCTTGATCTTCAAGCAGAGCAGAAATATCTCGATCCCAAAGCCGGAGCTTCCCGGCACGATCAGATCGTTGGGAGCAAGCGCGTCACTCAATGTCTCAGAGAGGTGATACATGCTCAGTTGATTCGGAAGCTCGCGATGTTGCGGAAGAACCAACGGGTATTGTGTCTTCCATTCCCGGCATTTTTGAAGCCAAGGTTGCCAGTTATGAGGAGGGAGCTTGCCTGATTGCGATTTCAATTCGTCTAAGAACGTCTTGGCATCAGCAACGATCGGAAGATCGATCCGAGTCTTCATCTTCTTGATCTCGGCCGGATCGATATCCGCCATGATCTTGACGGCGCCGCGCGCCAAATGCTCATGGGCATAGCCTGTCATGGCCATATCGAGCCGCGATCCGACCACCAGGAGCAGGTCACTATTCTGCAAGGCGAAGTTAGCGCCCCGCGGCGCCAGCGAACCGGGGCGGCCAAAACTAAGTGGATCATCATCCGGAATCAAGTCGAGGCCTAACCACGTAGTTAGTACCGGGATTCCGAGATCCCTGACAACTTCAATGAAGAGTTCGTCCGCGCCAGCGGAGCGAATACCATTGCCCGCGAGAATGACTGGGCGCTTCGATTCGCCCAGCAATTTGATAAGCTCGTCGACTTTTTCCGGGAGTTTATCTGCGGCTCGTAACTCGCTCGTGACCGCGTCAGGTACAAAGCCATCCATTTCCTCGGGATCGATCTGCGCTGGCTGGACATCGAGTGGAATGTCAATCCAGACTGGCCCCCGGCGACCGTTTAGTGCCAGGTAAACGGCCTTTTCCAAGTGGTAGCGAATTGTGAGCGGATCTTCGACTGTGACTGCATATTTCGTGATCGATCGAACGATGGTGACAATATCGATTTCCTGCACACCCATAATGCGAACGCCAGAATCTCGCTTTAGATCGCTCCGTTTCACTTGTCCTGAAATAAAAATTACAGGTGTGGAATCCAGCCACGCCCCTGCTACACCGGTAATGGTATTTGTCCCTCCCGGCCCCGTTGTGACGAGGGCGGCGCTGAGTCGGTTGGTCGTGCGACTATACGCCTCTGCTGCAATCGCGACTGCCTGTTCATGCAGATTGCAGACGTAGCGCAGGCCATTGCATTTCCCCAGTGAGTCATCCAAGTGCATGGCGCCGCCGCCGGCAAGCATGAATACATGCTCGACCTTTTGCGCGGCCAGAAATGCCATGACGTAATCGGAGAGCTTGATTAGTGTGCCCATATCATCGCGTCACGGAGTTCTCAGTTGTTCGAGGATTAAATCCAACACTTCTCGCACCGCGCCCTTGCCGCCCTTATGCGTCGTGATGAGGTGGGCATTTGATTTGGCCGAAGCATGTGCGTCGGGAGGAGCAACGGCAAAACCCACTAGCGCCATCGCAGCCGCATCAATCGAATCGTCGCCGATGAAACAGATTTCCGACAGTTGAAGCTGGTGCTTGCTCGCAAACTCGCGGATCGCTGCTGCCTTATCGCGGCATCCTTTGTATACGTCGATAATTCCCAACTTATCCGCATACCGCTGCACCAACGCCATTCCGGCCGGACTCGATTCGCCTGAGATAAGTGCGACTTTGATACCGGCTTGCTGCGCCGCATGGATACCGGTGACGTCCGCAAAGCAAAAGCGCTTGAACTCCTCACCGTTGGTTCCCCACCAGAACGTTCCATCGGTCAGGACGCCATCCACATCCATGGCGACTGCCTTGACTCTGTCATTCATGCCAGCCATTATTCTTTTCGCCTAAGTCGAGCGATGATGGGGATCTCTCTTTCCAAGATACTCTTTACGCCCGTTCCCATGCTCTTCTCCACAAGTCGAATATCGCGCACCAGGCGCGTGATGCCATTTGGTTCTAACGATGCGGCCTGGTCGCTTCCCCACATGGCACGATCCAAGGTGATGTGGCGCTCTACTACGCAGGCGCCCATTGCAACAGATGCCACTGTCGATGCGATACCGGTTTCGTGGCCTGAATAGCCAACCGGTACACCGTAACGGTCCTTCAATGTCGCGATGATGCGGAGATTCAATTCGCCGTATTCCGCTGGATAGGTGCTGACGGCGTGGAGGATCACTAGGTCCTCTTTGCCCAGAGTTACAACTGCCTGATCTATATCTTCAAGGGTGCTCATGCCTGTCGAAAGGACTATAGGTTTGGCTGCGCTGCGCGTGTGTCTCAGTAACTCGGTATCCTTTAGCGTCGCGGACGCGATTTTGTAGCAAGGGACATTGAATTCTTTGATGAAATCGACCGAAGGGATATCCCAACAAGAGGCAAACCACAGAATGCCTTTTTCCCGGCAATAGACATCGATCTCACGATACTCAGGAAGGCCGAATTCGACTTTCTTTCTATAGTCCATATAGGAGATATAACCCCATGGCGTCTCGCGCATCGTATGTCTTTGCGAGGCAGGCACACAGAGCTCGGGTGTTCGCTTCTGAAACTTGACTGCGTCGCACCCCGCCGCAACAGCCACATTGATGAGCCGCTTCGCGATATCGATGCTGCCATTGTGATTGATTCCGATTTCCGCGATGATGAAGCATGGTTCGTCGTTGCCGACCGCGCGGTTACCGATCTTAATCGAATTCATATATATCGACCCCTGACGCTGTCGTGCAAAGCGCCGCGCCAGTGCAGGTCAATACGCATATGACCTGCTTCCGCGGCCATCATAGCAGTTTCGTAGAACGGCCCAGGAAGAGATAGATCGGCTCGCAGTTACTGAAGATATCCCACTTGTCCGCAAAGCTCACGATTCATACGTGTCTGCCGCGACAGCAGCCTAAAGCGCCGCCGCGACGGGGCCTGCGTGTCCTCCACCACGCTGGTCCAGCATTTATGCTTGGTGCGTGCGTCCTCTGCCGATCGTCGATTTGGACCATATTCTCCGCCTCACGCAGCCGCTGTGGGAGCACGCGCGTGGGTGCCGTCTCTTCATTTCCGGCGGCACCGGGTTCTTTGGCGCATGGCTGATCGAGAGCTTCGCTCACTGCAATCGCGAACTGCATCTGGAAGCGGAAGCCACCATCCTGACCCGCGATCCTTCCGCGTTTCTTGCCAGACTGCCGCATCTCGCCAATGAACCATCCCTCCATCTGCTTCAGGGCGATGTCTGCGATTTTGCGTTCCCCGATGGTCCATTTGAATTCGTAATACATGGGGCTGCTCCCACCATTGGCAATGCAGATCGCAGTGAGCGCGAATTGCGTAACGTGCTGATCCAAGGAACGCAGCGCATGCTCGATTTCGCCAAGGCTGCGAAGCCGAGACGCTTTCTTTATCTCAGCTCCGGCGCAGTCTACGGATCTCAGCCCGCAGACCTGAGCCACCTCGCAGAGGACGACCTCGGCGGCCCGGAACTGCTCGCCCCCGATACGGTTTATGGGAAAGGAAAACTTTCCGGCGAGCAGATGTGTGCCTCGATGGCCAGCGAGTCGGGTATTTCATGCGCCATTGCGCGAGGCTTCACCTTCGTGGGGCCGCATCTGCCACTGGACCAGCACTTCGCCATCGGCAACTTCATCGCCGACGCGCTTGCCGGCCGCGCGATCATCGTGCGCGGAGACGGCTCGCCCGTGCGCTCTTATCTCTATGCTGCCGACTTCGCCGTCTGGCTTTGGACGATGCTCTTGCGCGAGGCGTATTCCAGCTCGAATCCGGTGATTCTCAATGTTGGTTCGGCCGAGGCGATCAACATTCGCGACCTTGCGGCGATGGTGGCCGAAATTGTGAACCCCGCTGTTCCCGTGGAGATCGCGGGCGATTCAACGCTCGGCGTGCGGCAACATCGATACGTTCCCGATGTTGGAAAGGCGGAATCGACCCTCGGTTTACGTTCGATCATCGGGCTGCGCGAAGCGATTCGCCGCACCGCCGATTGGTACCGCTGAAGTTGATCCAAGAGCGGCCCACAAACCTCGAGGCCGCGCCTCGGTCTCAGGCTCGAGTGCTGTCGACCGAAATATTCACCACTTGTTCGCGTCCAGCATTGCGGCTCACCGCGAACTCTCGCATGGTCTCGGCAACATAATCGAGCATCGGCGCCGTGAGTCCCGGATAAACGCCGATCCAGAACACGCGATTCATCACGTAGTCTGAATTCGGCAATTCGCCAATCGCTCTGTATGTCCGGCCCTCATAAGCCGGCTGGCGCAGCAGGTTGCCCCCAAACAGCAGCCGCGTCCCGATCTTCTTCGCGTCGAGCTCGCGAATCAATTCTTCACGGCCGAACGGGGCGCTTTCTCGCACGCCAATAGGGAAACCGAACCACGAGGGATCGGATCCCGGAGTCGGCTCCGGCAGCAGGAAAAACTCCTCTAATGGTTTGAGAGCCTTGGCCAAATGCCGAAAGTTTTGTTTGCGCCGCTCAATAAATCCAGGCAGCTTTTCAATCTGCGAGCACCCGAGCGCAGCCTGCATGTCGGTCGCTTTCAGGTTATAGCCGATGTGCGAATAGGTGTATTTATGGTCGTATCCGCACGGCAGCTTGCCGAGCTGCCAGTCAAACCGTTTTCCGCAGGTGTTTTCCTTGCCGGGGTCGCACCAGCAATCGCGTCCCCAGTCGCGAAACGACTCGATCAGCACTTTTAGATTGGCATTGTTCGTGAGCACGGCGCCGCCCTCGCCCATGGTGATGTGGTGGGCGGGATAAAAACTCAATGTGGCGATGTCTCCGAAGGCGCCCACACGCTGACCCTTCCACGTTGAGCCAAGGGCGTCACAGCAATCCTCGATCAGCCACAATCCATATTTGTCGACGAAGGCGCGCACTGCATCGAGATCGAAAACATTGCCCAGGGTGTGCGCGACCATCACTGCGCGTGTTCTTTCGCTGCGAGCGGCCTCAAGCTGGCTCACGTCGATCTCGTATCCCGGCAGGGTTACATCGACAAAGACGGGCACCAGGCCATTTTGAAAAATTGGATTGACGGTGGTTGGGAAACCGGCGGCAACGGTGATGATCTCGTCGCCCGGTTTCAGCCGTTTCTCACCGAGCTTGGGCGAAGTCAGCGCGCTCACCGCCAGCAGATTCGCCGAAGAGCCTGAGTTCGTCAGCATCGCAAAACGCGTGCCAACAAAGCGGGCCAGCTTGCGTTCAAACTCCTCCGCAAATCGACCGGTAGTGAACCACGCGTCGAGCACCGAGTCGACGACCATGCCCACGTCGCCGGCATCGATCACCTTGCCCGAGACTGGAACGGGAGTCTCGCCCGGCCTGAAATCCCTCGCCGGAAAAGCGTGTTCAACGTATTCAGCAGTCAGGTCGAGAATCTGCTGGCGAAGCCGTGATGTTATGTCGGTCATCAGAGGTCACTGGTTAAGCATACCGAACCCTAAGTGGGCGGTGTAGTGTATTAGTCAGCCAAGACCCCTTCACACGGTACCCGAGTTTGGTCGCGACTTGCGCAGGGGCCAGACGCCGGCTCAATGCCCGGCGGTATAAATCGAAGGATTTGAAATGAAAGCCGTTATTTTAGCCGGTGGACTCGGAACCCGGCTCAGCGAGGAAACCGGAGTTCGCCCCAAGCCGATGGTGGAGATCGGCGGCCGCCCGTTACTCTGGCACATCCTCAAGATCTATTCCCACCACGGCATCAACGATTTCATCATCTGTTGCGGCTACAAGGGCTACTTGATCAAGGAGTATTTCGCCAACTACTTCCTGCACATGTCAGACGTGACTTTTGACCTGCGCGACAACCAGATGCAGGTGCATCAGAGTGTGGCCGAGCCGTGGCGCGTGACGCTGGTCGACACCGGCGATGAAGCAGGCACCGGCGGGCGCCTGCTGAAAATTGCCAAATATCTTGAAGGCGAAGAAGCCTTTTGCATGACCTATGGGGACGGCGTCAGCGACATCGATATCACGGCATCGATCGCCTTTCATCGGAGTCACGGCAAGTCCGTAACGGTCACGGCCATCCAGCCCGCTGCGCGCTTTGGCGGCCTCAGCATCGAGGGCACCAAGATCAGCGCGTTTCAAGAGAAGCCCGCCGGTGAGGGTGGCTGGATCAACGGAGGCTTCTTCGTCCTTTCGCCGGCAATCTTCAGTGAAATCTCCGATGCCAAATCCATGTTCGAGGGCCCGCCAATGCAGAGCCTCACTGCGAAAGATCAGGTCCAGTCCTTCTTCCATCGCGGTTTTTGGCAGGCCATGGACACTCTGCGCGAAAAGCAGAAGCTCGAAGAGCTTTGGGCCAGTGGGAGGGCTCCTTGGAAAACCTGGTGAGCGGCTGGCGCGGGCGCCGGGTCTTTCTAACCGGTCACACAGGCTTCAAGGGCGGCTGGCTTTCGCTCTGGCTGGCCAGCCGGGGCGCATTGGTTCGAGGCTACGCACGCTCGCCCATCTCGCAGAACAATGTGTTTGGACTGGCGTCTGCCGGCGGCGCCATCGAAGACGTGTCTGGTGACACGCTCGATCGCTCGCGGCTCGAATCCGCGATGCAGGAGTTCAGGCCCGAGGTCGTCTTTCATCTGGCTGCGATGGCCATTCTCCGCAGTTCCTACGACGATCCAGTCGGCACTTTCGCAGCCAACGTGATGGGCACAGCGCATCTTCTCGAGGCTGTGCGCAAGACTCCGTCGGTGCGCGCGGTCGTCTGCGTCACCACTGACAAGGTCTATCAGAAGCAGGAATGGGAGTGGGCCTATCGCGAGATCGATCCGCTGGGCGGGTTCGATCCCTACTCATCGAGCAAAGCCTGCGCGGAGATCGTGGTGTCTGCGTACCGCAATTCTTTTTTCCCGGTGAGCCGCTGGAAGGACCATCACGTCGGTATTGCCTCAGTGCGCGCGGGCAACACGATTGGCGGAGGCGACTGGTCAAAGGATCGCCTCATCCCCGACTTGATTCGCGGCTTTGAGGCGGGCAAGCCAATCCAGATTCGCCGGCCCCATTCCACACGTCCGTGGCAGCATGTGCTTGAGCCGTTGAACGGCTACATGCTGCTGGCCGAGCGCCTGCTTGACTATCCCCAGGACCTTTCGCCCGCTTTCAACTTCGGCCCCCGCGAAGAAGATGCATGGACCGTGGGCCAGATTGCAACCAAATTGGCGGGCATGTGGGGCGAAGGCGCCTCGTGGGTCTGCGACCGGGCCGAGCACGCGCGCGAAGACAATGCACTGAGGCTTGACTCGAGCCGCGCCCACGCACAGTTGGGCTGGCAGCCGCGCCTTCACATCGAGACCGCGCTGGAGTGGTCGCTCCACTGGTATCAGGCATCGTTGGCAAACAAAGATATGCACGCCTTTACCCTTTCGCAGATAGCCGACTACGAGCGTCTGGGTCGTCAATCGCCGCCGGCGGTTGCTTGACGATCACTTGAGTGCTTGGGTCCGAACCTAAGTGAGCAGGAGGATGAGATAGTCGACGCTTACTCGATTACCGGGCGACAGATTGTTGACTCTATCCTGGCGATTCTGGCGTTTCTGCCTATAACTGTCTGCACGGGCTACATAACTGGATGGTTCACGAATCTGCACGGCTTTCGGCAACGCTCCCTCGTAGAACGAATCTTCTGGAGCCTGCCGCTGTCCCTCGCGATCTCCGCGATCGCTTCCTTCCTAATTGGAAGATATTTCTCCCTCAAGGCTGTTGAGGTATTTCTGATTGCCGCTTCGGCAATCTGGCTTGCGTTACTTATCAAGGAACTTATCCAAACGCAAAAGTCCGGCGACAAATGGAACTTTGGATTTTGCCCGCTCGGCGGCAAAGCGACGGCTTTGGCGATTGCATGGAGCGCATTGGTAATCCTGTTCCTCGTCGATATTCAAACCAAGCACGGGCTGTTCTTCAACATCGCGATCCTCGATGAAGGCTTTCGTATCGGCTGGATCCAGAGTGTCATTCACACTGGAATTCCGCCGCTGAACCCTGGCTACCTTTACGGACATCCCGCGGCAATGCGCAGCTACTATTTCTGGTACATCCTGTCGGCCGCGATCGCCAGGCTCGCGCATCTTCCCGCTCATGCGGTCATGGTTGCGGGTTGCGTTTGGACCGGCTTTGCTCTGGCTGCTCTTGTCGGCCTCTACCTTAAATACTTTCTGACATGTGGAGTGTTCTTAAGACGACGTTTCATTCGCACAGTTTTGCTTTTCTTAGTTTCAGGCTTCGATATTCTCGTCGTTTTCTGGATCATTTTTGCGCTCCACAAGCCTCCTCTCGCGGATATCGAATCGTGGTCTAAAGGCGCGATCATCACCTGGCTTCACACCATCCTCTGGGCTCCCAATCATGTGTTGAGTTTGATCTGCTGCATGTTTGCTTTGTTGCTTGCATGGATTGCCGGAACAAGCCAGCAGCAGAACAGAATAACCAGCGTGGCTCTGATTGCCGCGACGCTTGCCAGCAGCTTTGGGCTGTCAGCGTTTGTGACTCTCGCGTTTTTTATGGTGATGGTAGTCTGGGCGGTTTGGCAAATAGCCTTTGAACATAAATACAGGCCCGCACTTCTGCTGGCCGCAGGCGGTTGCGGATCTCTGATTCTGCTGATCCCACTCCTATGGCAACTGGCGCACGGATCATCCGGGATGGAAGGTGGCTCATTCCTCTCGTTTGCAGTCCGGGAGATGATTCCACCGGAGAGTCTGCTGGCGTCACCTGCAATGCAACCCTTCGCAGCCGTCCATCCCTGGGCAGCGCGCAATCTCGCCAACTTAATCCTGCTGGCGCCCAGTTACATTCTTGAGCTGGGATTTTTCCTTGTGGCGTTCATTATCTTCCTGGTTCCGTCGTGGCGCGGTCCAAAGCCAACCACCGCGGCGCATCGCACTCTTTTGATCATGACCGCTGCCATGCTGCCGATCATGTCTTTCGTTCGCTCTGGTGTCCTGGTCACCAACGATTTTGGTTGGAGAGCGGCTCTCTTTGTGCAGTTCACGCTTGTCCTTCTGGCCTCGGAGCTTATGGCAAGCTGGGATATTGAACCCGGCGCGCAAACACCGCAGGGTTCGGATTTGGGCCCGCACAGAGCGGTTCCTCGGCTGGTGCGATCGGTCGCGGCTCTCGCGCTGGTTATTGGAGTATTCGGGACCGTCTATGAAGCGCTCATGCTGCGTTTTTTCCTGCCGATTGCCGAAGCAAGCTTAACTGCCGGCCACGATCCCAGCGCGGGCGCCATCTCTCACAACGCTTTAATTTCATCGATTGGTTATGCCCAGCTCGATCGACAAGTCGACGGCAACGCCGTTTTGCAATACAACCCGGACCCGAAGAATCAGTTTTGGGCAGAACCAGATTGGGTCGGCGTGAAGCATCAGATCGCGATCGTCGGCGACAAGCCCTGGTGCGGAGCGGAACTTGGAGGCGATCCCCACGGCTGCCTCGCGATGGCCTCGGCAATAGACGCCCTTTACAACAACTCAACCGCCGAACAAGCGCAGTCCACCTGCCGTCAAATCGGAATTCAATACCTCATTGCTCGCGTTTATGATCCCGTTTGGAAACAACCGGCGAGTTGGGTTTGGACTCTCAGGCCCGTCGTCGCGGACGCTGAGTTTCGCGCGCTCGATTGCCGTTGATGGCGACTGAAGGCGACGCAATCGGCGCCATGAACTGTAGAGCTTCGCCTTCATATTCCGGCCGACAATCGCTCATCTAGATTGCGACCCCGTACCTCGACAGATACTTGTAGCCGCGCGCCCGCACATTATTGAGATACTTTGCTTGGAGAGTCATGACCAAAATTCACCGAATCAGCCTGGTCTTGTTTTTTATCTCCAGCGCCTGTTTTGTCATCTGGGGCTCATCGCTTGAGCGATCCTCTGCTGCCGGCATGGCAGATTTCAAAGCGGTGTTTTATGCTGCGCGCTGTCTGATTCATCGCACCGACCCTTATAAAGAGGATCAGTTCTGGCGTGTGTATCAAGCAGAGAACGGGGAGGTCCCTTCAGATCCCGCGCTCTATCGGCAATTTCGCCGGGCAGTTCCTATCTGCATCAATCTGCCGTCCGCCTTGTTCCTCGTGGTCCCACTCGCAATGTTGCCTTGGGGCATCGCACACTTGATCTGGATGATGCTCATCATCAGCAGCCTGGAGATCGCCGCATTTCTCATGTGGAGATTGGCGGCAAATGTTTCGCCAGGAATGTCCATCTTTTTGGTTTGTGTTTTGCTTGCCAACAGCGAGATCGCACTGATGAGTGGAAACCTGGCGGCAATCGCCGTCGGCCTCTGCGTGATCGCGGTGTGGTGTTTCGTTCGTGAGCGGTTCGCCTGGGCAGGCGTCCTATGCCTGGCAGTCAGTCTTGCGCTGAAACCGCACGATGGCGGATTGGTGTGGCTCTATTTCCTGCTGGCGGGCGGAGCTTATCGAAAGCGCGCTTTACAGACCCTGCTTGTCACTATCGCATTGAGCCTGGGCTCTGTCGCGTGGGTCTCAAATATCGCTCCCGATTGGGTACCGGAACTTCGAGCCAATATTCTTGCGACCACAGCGCATGGCGACATCAGCGATCCCGGCCCCGACTCCGTCAATGCCAAGAGCCCAACCATGGTCATCGATCTTCAAGCGGCCCTCAGCATCTTCGACGACGATCCCCACATTTACAATCCGATTAGCTACGCCGTTTGCGGCGCGCTCCTGCTGCTCTTGTTTGCCGCGACGCTCAAGTCTCGTCATCCAGAGAGCGATGCTTGGTTTGCGCTCGCCGCCATCTCCGCGCTCACCATGCTCGTAACCTACCATCGACCCTACGACGCAAAACTGCTCCTGCTGTCGATTCCTGCGTGCGCCATCCTCTCGGCCGAGGGCGGACTGACAGGCTGGCTTGCTGCCATGGTCACGTCCGCTGGAGTCGTGCTCACGGGCGACATTTCACTGGCCATCCTGCTGGAAATCGCGAAGAAAATGAATGTCAACACGGCTACATTCGTCAGTAAAGTTCTCACGCTTGCATTTACGCGTCCTGCTTCTGTGATACTGCTGGTGCTCGCCATCTTTTATCTTTGGGTCTATGTGCGGCGAGTCTTCAATCCGGGTCAAAATGCGTCCATCGCGCCGCCTGAGATACCTTAGCTCGTCGATCCAGCCCCGCGGTTTAGGATTGAGCGTGACTGAAATGAAAGTGAGAGATGGCTACTGATTGGGATTCGCGTTTCCTTGAAATGGCGCGGCTGGTTTCAACCTGGAGCAAGGACCCAAGCACAAAGGTCGGCGCCGTCATCACGCGCGGCAAGTTTGTCGTTTCGCTCGGCTTCAACGGCCACCCCAAGGGGGTCGCAGACACGCCTGAACGCCTCGATAACCGCGAAGTCAAATACCGCACGATCATCCACGCGGAGATCAATGCAATCCTGACCGCTAAGCAGGATTTGGACGGCTGTACGATTTATTTGTGGCCTTTTATGCCCTGCTCGCAATGCGGAGCCGCAATTGTCCAGGCCGGCATTCGACGAGTCGTAGCGCCTGAGGCCGATAACGAGCGATGGGCAGAGAGCTTCAGATTTACCTCCGAAATATTCTCAGAGGCCGGCGTGGAACTCGTCGTGATTCCCTCCCAGACGCAAAAATGCTCCCAGTCGCTGACCTTTCGTCAATGATCGAAGTGGGAAGGGAATTGGGGAGGGAGGGGAAGGGAATTGGGGAGGGATGGATTCTAATGGTCGGGGCGGAGGGATTCGAAGCCTCGTTCCCAAGTGGCCACTATGCCGTTTTCTTTGTTGGATTTTTCCAATGCGGCCGCCGGGTCGAAGCGCCTTCAAATACTTCAACAATCTCCTCTATCCCCGCCCTTCCGTTGTATCTGGCCACTACAAGTC
>Ga0181516_10001529_pt1 | contig 17585 bp, 13 predicted proteins | sample PEATcosm2014_Bin_25_FD_121104 | JGI IMG/M metagenome (GOLD analysis project Ga0181516, IMG submission 121104) | Peatland microbial communities from MTU Mesocosm Facility, Houghton, MI, USA - PEATcosm2014_Bin01_10_metaG | ecosystem: Environmental > Terrestrial > Soil > Wetlands > Peat | place... | reverse complement strand
TTTTGGGCGTCTTCGGCTGGGAAAAAGGCGGGCTCGGGGTGTCGGGTGAAGTGGATGCCGTCTTCGCTTTCGGCAATGCCGAGGCGCGAAGTGTGGTGGCCGATTTTCATCTCGCCGGAGTTGTCCTCCGCGCGGTAGAGCACGTAGATTTTGTCGTTGCGGACAATGGCGGCGGGGTTGAAGGTGTGCAGGGCCTCCCATTGCACCGGCGCATGGGTAACGGGGTCGATGAACTTCGATTCGGGCCGGGGCGCGATGACCGGGTTGCCGGCGGCGGGGCGGGTAAAGGGCCCGATGAGCCAGGGTTCAGGCTTCTGCGCCTGCAATCCGACGGTGCAGAACAGTAAAGCGGAGAGTATCAGTCTTCCGTGCATCTTCAATTGTTATCATCCTCGCGCCGGGATTGTGGAATAGGCGAACGGCACCCGACAATTCAACCCCAAAAGGAGCCTTGCGGCGAGGATTCGCAAACTCAGGCTCGCTCAGCCGGGACGGCTCCGATCGCATAGAAGCTTAGCCCCGCGTCGCCTTGTTGGAGCAGGCGGGTCTGCTGCAGCGCGCCGTAGCGATCTTCGAGGCGGTCTTTCTTCCGATGCTCGGCGATGACCACCGCGCCAGGCGCCAGCAAAGGCGTCGCCGCATTGCCGAGGAGGCGCAGGGTGGCTTCGTACTCCTGCTCCGCGTCGTAAGGCGGATCGAGAAAGACGATGTCGAAGGGCGGGGCGTCCTTTGCGGCGGGCTTGCGCAGGAAGGATCCGACACTCTGGGCGTGGATCCGAAATCCGGCTGTCAGGCCCAGCTTGGCCAGGTTGGCGCGCAGCACCGAGAGTGCGGGCTGTGCCCGCTCGACAAAGACGACATGGGCAGCGCCGCGGCTGAGCGCTTCCATCCCGACAGCGCCAGAGCCGGCATAGAGATCGAGCAAGACCGCGCCTTCGATGCGCGGGGCCAGCACGTTGAAAAGCGTCTCGCGGAGCCGGTCGCTGGTGGGCCGTGTCGCGAGGCCGGGCGGCGCCTGAAGCGGTCGAGAGCGAAGCTGTCCGGCAATGATGCGCATCGAGAACCAGCATAGCGGACGAGGGCGGGGGCAACGGGATCTCGTTTTTCAGCGCGTTTTTGCGTTTCAACCAATTGAGCTATATTGACCGGTCAACGGCAGTCGTTTGTGAGAGGCTATGGAGGTACCCGTACGCGCGAACCAGGCGCGATGCCCGCCTACCCACTTCGGGGCAGTTGTGTTTTTGTCCTTTCAGCTGTCGAACCATTGATGAGTGCCGAGAAGCCTGTCCTGGTTGCGGCCCTCCTCAAAACCAAGAGATGCGATAGGGTGCCGGTCGTTTGCCAGCTCGCGGAATCACCCTTGAACCAGAAAGTTAAAGATGCATTCACATGACGAGCCGGCATTCGATACGGAGAACTTTCTAGCGAGTGCGGGACTCGGCCGCACGATCGTGAAACTTGGCTCAGGGACGACCTTCTTTTCTCAAGGGGAAGTGGCCGATTCCGTCTTCTATCTGCAGGCTGGCCATGCAAAATTGACTGTCGTCGCCAAGAACGGCAAGGAGGCGGTCATCACTCTTCTCTCCGCGGGGGATTTTGTGGGAGAAGAGTCGCTGGCGAGTATCGGTACTCTGCATCTGGCGACGGCTACAGCCACAACCGATTGCTCCATGGTCAAAATAGAGAGAGCGGAAATGCTGCGAGTGATGCACCAGCAGGGTCCCCTCACCTCCACGTTCATTCAATACCTTCTACTTCGCGGCATGCGCATCCAGTCAGATCTTGTCGACCAACTCTTCAACTCGAGCGAAAGGCGTTTGGCGAGGATACTGCTGTTAATGGCGAAGTTTGACGAGCCAGGTGAATCGGTAAGGGCGATTTCAAAGATATCGGAGGAGTCCCTGGCGGAGTCTATTGGCTCCACGCAATCCAAGGTGAGTTTCTTCCTGAACCGGTTTCGCGAGCTTGGCCTTATCGACTGCGACGGAGGCATTCGGGTGCACAAAGCGCTTCTCAACGTGATTCTGCACGATGACTTTCCCGATGACAATGCCATCAAGCCACCCATCACCGACATTCCTCGGCGGAAGGCCAAGCCGGTCAAGCCTTCGATCTCAAGCAAATGACTCATTCACTAACAAGCGCCATGCGTCGGCAAAGTTCGGGGGATTTGTCCTTTTCGCCGAATCGCGGCGGCGAAATGCCCTTTCGGGACGCGGCACGCTGGATTGGGTCCTTTCGCCCTCGGGAGAGGAGTAACTAGCTAGCATGGAGTACTTGAAATTCAAATCGCTCCTTCGCCGCGTGATTGCGGTTCCGATGGTTGTGACGGCGGCTCTGGCCTTACTCCTGCTGTGGGAGACTTTCGACCTCAACAAGTCCCTGCGGTGGGTTGATCACAGCGATCGGGTTCTCGACCAATCGGGCCGCCTTCTCAAGCTGCTGGTTGACATGGAATCCGGCAAGCGCGGATATCTTGCAACTGGCGACGAGAGCTTCCTCGGACCCTACCTGGAGGGAACACGGCGTTTCGACCCGGAGTTCCAGGCGTTATACCGCTTGGTAGAAGACAGCCCTTCGCAGCAGCAACGGCTGACGCAGGTTCATGCAGGCTATCTCGAATCCGCGCAATATGACAGCCAGGTGATTGCCCTTCGCCGTGCCGGAAAAGCTGACCCCACTCTGCTTGAGAACCAACAAAGAAAAAGCAAACTGGATTCTCTTCGAGAGCAGATTGCAGAGTTTCAAGATCGAGAAGAGACATTGCGCGTTGAGCGCATTGGAGCAGCACACCATCGCTGGATGTTGATGGTGACGAGCTGTCTCGCACTGGGCTTGGGATCCGGGGTTTTCCTTGCACTCTTTACTCGGTACCACGTTGAGAAACTGGGTACGAAGCTGCTGCAGAGCGAGGAGCGGTGGACGGCTACTTTGGGCAGCATAGGCGAAGCTGTGATAGCAACCGACAACCAATCTCGCGTGACTTTTCTGAATCCGGTTGCCGCTGCTCTGACAGGATGGCAACCGGGTGAGGCTTTAGGCCAGCCGGTCGAAAACGTACTGCGGCTCATTAATGAAACGTCTGGCATGACTGCAGACAACGAAGTGCTCCGCGTACTGAAAGAGAAGCAGGTGTTGGCGGTGGCCAACCATGTCGATCTGGTGACGCGGGATGGCCGTGAAATCGCGGTCGAGCACAGCGCCGCGCCGATTCTCGCAGCCAAAGGAAAAGTCATCGGCGTCGTGCTTGTCTTCCGCGATGTTGCGGAGAGGCGTCAAGAGCAGATCGAGACCGCCGAGCAGGCTGCCCTGCTGGAACTTACTCAGGATTCTGTGTTCGTGATCGACCTGGAAGGAACGGTTCTGTTTTGGAGTCGCGGGGCAGAGGCTATGCTGGGATATTCCAAGAGCCAGGCCGTCGGCAAAATCTCGCAAGATTTGCTGTGCACCGAGTTCCCGCAGCCGCTGGCTGAGATACGAGAGGATCTTGTGCGTGTGGGGCATTGGGAGGGAGATATTGTCACCATCGCCCATGACGGCAGGCGCGTTGTGATGGCCAGCCGGTGGGCGTTGCAATGGGGCAAGCGCGACCAGGCGCCTCGCGTATTGGTGATTAACAGCGATATCACGGAACGCAAACGCGGCGAGGAATCGCTGATCCTGCAGAAGGAACAACTACGGGCGCTGGCCGAGCGTCTGCAACTGGTGCGCGAAGAAGATCGCAAACAGGTAGCTCGCGACCTCCATGACCAGATAGGGCAAATACTGACCGCTATCAAGATGGATCTGACCTGGATGATTCGTCATTTACCTTCGTCGGAAGTCGATGTACTCGCCCGGCTCTCGGAATCGATTGAATCCATCAACGAAGGTGTCATTGCGGTGCGCACGATATGTAGCGGGCTGCGTCCGGGAGTCCTGGACGACCTCGGCCTGGCGGCCGCGATTGAGTGGCAGGCCAGCGAGTTTGCTTCACGCAATGGCGTCGCTTGCGAAGTCTCCCTTCCACCGGTCGATCTGCATATGGACGGGGATCGGGCAACGGCGACTTTCAGAATCTTCCAAGAGTGCTTAACGAATGTGATTCGACACGCGAAAGCAAATGCAGTGCAGGTTAGCTTGTGCCAGGAAAATGGGAAGATCCTGCTGGTAGTGAAAGACGACGGAATAGGCTTCAATCAGCCTGACCAGTCAAACGATCTCGGGTACCTGGGGATCCTGGGGATGAAGGAACGGGCGCAGTTCTGCGGAGGCGAAGTACATATCGCAAGTTCCATGGGACACGGGACGACAGTCACCGTCAGGGTTCCGATGGACATTCCATGCGCCGAGAGGAACGACATATGCATATCCTGATCGCAGATGACCATGCGGTGGTACGCCGGGGTCTTCGAGAAATTCTGAGCGATGCTCTACCCGGTTCCACCTTTGCCGAAGCCGGCAATGGCGATGAGGTGCTGGGTCAACTCGCGAAGGTCCCGGTTGCTCTCGTAGTGTTGGACATCAATATGCCCGGGCGCAGCGGGGTGGATATATTACGCGACGTAAAGCACACTTACCCGCGGCTGCCGGTCATCATCTTGAGTTGTCATCCTGAAGACCAATATGCGGTGCGCTGCCTGCGCGCAGGCGCAGCCGCCTATATTAACAAAGATGGCGCCCCCGAGGAGTTGGCGATCGCGACGAAGACCATCATGAGCGGCGGTCGCTACCTGAGCACGAGCCTGGCAGAAAAGCTGATCGCAAACCTGGATGAACCAATCGACAAGCCATTGCACCAGTTGCTTTCGGACCGGGAACACGAAGTGATGAAGATGATTGCCGCCGGCGCTCCGCTGACAGAAATCGCTGAGAGACTTCACGTCAGTGTGAAGACGATCAGCAGCTACCGGGCGCGCATTATGGAGAAGATGCAAATGAAGAGCAATGCCGAACTCACCCGCTATGCTATGACAAATAACCTGATCGATTAGGTTTCCATCCTCTTGTAGGAATAACCTTGCAAAGTGTTCGAGCAAACCTTACAGAAATCACGGCCATCGCCGATGTTCGTTTCATTTGCGTTCCGGTAATGTAAATTCAGGTCGAATCTGAGACTTGGGAATAGATAGAACAATGAACATCCTGATAGCTGACGATCATGCAAACGTCCGGCGCGGCCTGAGAGAGATTCTGGCCGATGCTTTCCTGGGGTCCAGCTTCTCAGAGGCCTGCGACGGGGATGAAGTCCTGACTGAGCTATTGAGATCCCCACAAGACCTGCTCTTGCTGGATATCAACATGCCGGGCCGCGGCGGGATGGATGTTCTAAGGGATGTGAAGCATATCTATCCGCAGCTCCATGTCGTCATGGTGAGCGTGCAGCCTGAAAGCCAGTACGCCCTCCGCTGCCTGCGTGCAGGAGCGACTGCGTACGTGAATAAAAACAGCGCTCCCGAAGACCTGGCGCCGGCGATCAAGAAAATCATGGAGATCGGCGCGAAATCCATGTGGAACCCAAACTAAAAAGCTCTGCATCCCGAGCGAGTTGATGCTACCCGCCGCCTGATGGGAGTTTCCCGAGCGAACCGCGATTCGTAACATTGCCGAATGGGCGTTCGCGTGCCCACCTTCCCAACAGACGCGGTGCAGCAAAGCCGCCAACATGCGCGCTGCAGATTGTGGCAGAGTCGGGCAATCTGCACGACAAGGGCCGCGCCACGGCGCCAACGCGGTCAATTCAACGATGCGTCCGGTGTGAGGGAAACCCTGCAATCGCCGCTTGGCAACGGCCACATGGATATCAGTTATCGCCGATGTACACGTCCTTCCCGTCCCGGTATGTTTGTTCTATCGACATTGCAAAAAAGATGACAGTAATTCATCACTTTGCGTTCCTTGAGTAAGAGTGAAAGGTTTTGAGTATGGCCACTAGCCTCGCCCCAATAACAAATGCGGCACCCAGGTTTCCCCTTGGACGTTTCATTCCGCCGCCTCCTGTGATGGATCGCAGGTTAAAGGCTGTTTCAAACGGAGTAACGAGTTTGCCGGAGTCCGACTCTGCATTCGAACTTCAGCTTGCGCTTAACAAGCTGATGGTGGGAAGATCGCGCCGCGAATACGCGACCGGTGATTCCATCTTTTCGCAAGGTGACGTCTCCAATGCCGTTTTCTACATCCAGAGCGGCAAAGTCAAGCTGACCGTGGTTTCAACGAGCGGCAAAGAAGCTGTCATCTCTCACCTTCCGGCCGCCAGCTTCTTTGGTGAAGCGTCCCTGGCGGGCCAGAAGGTGCGCGTTTCTTCTGCGCATGCAATTGAGCCCAGCACAATCATTCGCATTGATAAGATCGTCATGCAAGACCTTATTCATCGCGAGCCTGCGTTTGCCGAGCAATTCCTCGCGCACCTGCTCACGCGCAACATCCGCATGGAGGCCGATCTTGTCGATCACCTGTTCAATTCCAGCGAAAAGCGGCTTGCCCGCCTGCTGATGCTGATGGCAAACTTCGGACAGGAATCGAAACCGATTCCCGTCATCGCCAAGATAAGTCAAGAGACGCTGTCGGAGATGATCGGAACCACTCGCTCAAGGGTAAGTTTCTTCCTGAACAGGTTTCGCGAACTCGGCTACATTGACTACAACGGCGGCGGCATGCAGATCAACAGTTCATTGGTCAACGTGGTGCTGCACGACTAAGCGCGATACCGGTCAGCCGCGAATAACCCACAGCAGCTACTCTCCGGGACGCGTACCGCCGATGCGCTCCTTGGTGGCGTTGAGTGATTTGAGACGCTCTTGCCATTCGCCTTGCACAGTTCCGAACCAGGTGTTGCTGTATTCGAGAACGCCGATTGCATTGGGTAAATCGAAGGCGGCGCTGTTCTGGTGCGAAATTGCAATGCCGTAGCCAAGGCCGGCCTCAGGCGAGTATGGCGGCCGCACCTTCGACGTCTTTGCCGTGATGTTGCGAAGCGAAGCAATCACACTCTCCACGATGGGAATGGCTGCGACGATGCCGGCGATTTTCTGCTGACTTTGGCTGCTTCCCGTGGCCGCCCCGCCTGCGGCAACCCCCGCGGCGCTATAGGCCTGGCGGCGAGCCATCAGCTTCGCCGCGAGCAGCTTCTTTTGACCGGCGAGCGCATCGATGCTTGCGGCCATTCCTGCTTTTGCAGCCTCCAACTTCGCTTGCAGTTCCGCTGCCTTGGCGGTCTTCATGGTCGCCTGCGCCTTGGCAAGTTTGGCAGTCGCCCTTTGCATTTCGTCGCTGGGAAATATCTTCAGCATCAGGGTTGCGACGGTACCCACCGCCTCAAGCTTGTTGACTCCTTCCTCTGCAAGCGATGCCAACTTCTCCGGCGCCGCAACAATGAATTCAATGATAGAAGCGACGGTCTCTGTCTCCTGCTTGAGCCGCTCAATCTCTTCTTTGGCTTCTCCTGCTTCATCCTCGGCCTTTGCGAATTCAATTGCTTCATTTGCCGCCTTCAGCGTAAAGCTGTCCTTCTTTACGGTTTCGATCGCAGCCTTGACCATGCTGATTTGCCCCTGCAACTCAGAGTCTGCGGTGGCGGTTGCCCTGAAGGAATCCTGGATGCCGCCCTTGCCATGATCCATGGCGGCGGCCGATGAATCGATCGCCTTCTCGTCGGCCTTGGTCGTATTGAGGGAGCCGTCCCCGCGGAAAAGACTCCCGACCTTCGGCCCGCCGCGCGTAGGGACCTGCTGCATTTCGGAGAGGTCCAGCAAGGTTCCCTTATAGCCCTTGGGCATGATGAAGTCGAGAGCCCTCAACTCTTCGTTCTTCTCGGCATGAAAGAAGAGGTTGATATCGGGCGCGACCTCCTCCTGTTTTGCCTGAACTTGTGCCGCAGCGGCTCGATACGCATCCCACGCCACTTGGCGTTGGCCCAACCACCATTTCTGGACGATGGTGTCGTCCGAGTGCTGCTGCTTGAAAGGATCGAACGATGTGCTTTCATCCTTGCTGTGATGGGTTGGCTCCTGCTCCACGACCGCGTGCGGCGGAAACGGACAGGTCAAACCCGGATCGAGAGATAGAACGACATAGGGATCTGAAGGCGGACGCAACCTGACAGAGTCATTCCAATTGAGCCGTTGCTCGTCATCCGGGTGGCGATGCCTGCGCGCATACGGGTCCTGGTGTTCAGACTCCGGATGTGTGGGATGATTCGGTGCGCGGAAGAGCGTGGGGCCGGCCGTGTCCAACGCAGAAACAGATGCGGCTGCGTCTACCTGGTCTCGGATCATGCGATTCGTCGCGCGGTTCCCGAAGGTCCGCTGCATATCGATGACGGGGTGCGCCGGCTGCTCCTGAGAAGCCTCTGCCTCCGTTGGAACCGGCATGTGCTTTCGGCTGACGGCGGGTATAGGTCTCTGCTCGGGAAGTTCGCGTTCCATGAAATCCTGCTTCCTGCGGCGCCGCGTGCAAGGCGCTGGCATGTGAGTGTTACAAGGTCGACGAGTATCAAGCGAGAAAGACTGAACGAACACCACCTTGCCAAGCAAGGGACACTTCAGGTGGATATGACTTCAAATTCTGCAGCACTACTACTTAGGCGGAAACGATCTCCGACAGACAAGAGCTTGCTGCCCGACAGACGAATCCAAACGTTAGCAGAAGAGCGCGACTCCAAATAAAACGTGCCGTTCGTCGATTGCAAGTCTTCGATCCATGCTTTCGAAGCGGCGCTGTCGCACCACACACGGACGTGCTTGCCAGACACCTCTGCCGATGAAAGAACGAGATTTGCCAGAGCTGGATTCCGGCCAATGACTATGCCGCGGTCGCCGATTTCTATGCTCTGGCCCTGGTAGTCGCCACTGGCACAATGCAGAGAGAGGGACTGCGCGACCGGCAGCTTCGGCAAAGGCGAATGGACGACACCATGCACCTCGGCCTTTCTGGGCTCGGCAAGCTTCAATTCATCCACGGCGTCGCAGATTTTTGTAACGGCAGGAAGCAAGAAGGCGGTGTGAACGATCAAGAACATCCCGATGCCTGTAGTCTGCAAGGTCACCCAAAAAAGCCAATACGCTGCAAGGGTTATGCTGCAACCGAGCAGGAGTTTGCCGTCGAGCTTCTTTGCTCGCATCAAATGCCGATCGATATACTTGTTGTAAGCGTCGGCGAATCCCCATATCACCACAAATATCCAAAAGAGATTGAAGACAGGCACCAACGACAAAAGAACCGCTCTTGCCGGCGTTGTTGTTGCATAACCATCCTGGATTGAGTTCCACATGAGCCGGAATAGGACTAACATGGAGGCATACAAAACCAACTGAGCAATTATAAAAACAGGAAACAGCGACGGAGCGGCCGCAGAAACCAACGCGACCAGCATGCAACAGGCAATGACGGGAAGAAAGATGGATTTGGACTTGCGGATAGAGGCCGGGGGGACTGCGGTTGGTGCGAAAGCGGCTCGAAATTCAGCGATCGACTGAAAGCGTAACTCGGCCCTGACGGCCATTGCCTTCAGGACAGCGGCTTCAGAGTCAGTGGAAACATCGGCGCCCAGTTGACTTGGAGGAACTAACTCGTCGTGCTGCAAGCGGTCCATTGATTCTTGAGGTACCTGGCCCGAGATAGCCCGATAGAAAGTTGCTCCCAGCGAATAGATGTCTGTCCATGGTCCCTGCCTGCCACGGCTGCGATACTGCTCTTCGGGCGCGTATCCAGGTTTCAGAACCACGGAGAGACTCCGGCTCTGTTCGCCCATTGCGTAGCGTGTTGCGCCGAAGTCCAGAAGCCTGACATTGCCCCCATCTTCCAAATAAATATTGTCCGGGCTGACGTCGCGGTGCAGGATGCCGGCATTGTGAAGGTCGTGGAGGGCGTTCATCACCTGGCCGAGGGACGCCATCGCTTCGGTGAAGGGGATTCTGCCGCCTCTAAGGAGCAAGTGCTCTTTGAAGGTGCGACCCTCGATATAAACCATTACGATATAGCCGGTACCATTGGCATGGAAGAAGTCAACCATATGCACTACGTTTGCGTGGTTCTTGAACTGAAAGAGAGCGCGGGCTTCCTCGTGAAACTTGCCTAATCCATAGTCGAGGTCCTGACGATTCCTGCTGCTGAGGGGCGTAACGGTCAAGCGGTCTCGGCCGCGGGTAGAGATGATTGCAGGAAAGTATTCTTTGATGGCAAGCTTGCGACTCTGCTCCAGGTCGTATGCGAGATAGGTAACTCCGAATCCACCTTGCCCAAGTACGCGGCCCAGAACATACTTTCCGTTCAAGATGGTCCGTGGCATCAGTTGAGCGGGCGACTCCGCCGGACTGTGGTTGACGTACGCGCAGTACGGGCACACGTCGGCGGCGTTTGTGTCGGCCATGCAGCCCATGCACAGCACATCCGGATTCATGGTAACTTCCTTCGCATATCGACATGCCGCAGTCGGTTGGTTTGACCAAGACTCTGCTGTGGTCGTGATTAGTACACAGTGAAGTTGACGCTCCTCAGCATTTGTGTTGGAGATGTTACTTCGACACGCCAGACGCCCTTTTCAAGTGAACCCGCTTTGTCGCTTCCCCAATAGGCCATAGCAGCCCAACTGGCCTGCCCGGCGTCCGTGTGGACGGCAATAGGAACCCTGATCTTCGTAGCTCCGTTCGGTCCGAAGAAAGCGACTGTTACCTGGCCCGAAAATGGCTGCGATCCTTGTGACGGGTTTGGGCCGCCGATAGCGCACAGAATGCGCCGCGTCGTACCGGCCTGGAATTGAGTTGCCGGCCCATTCCGAGCGTTCGTGAGGCGATCCCATTCGAATAACTGAAGGTAGGCCAGGCTTAGAGTTGGCGGAGTGCTGGGATTCGCGTTTGCCCGTTGTCTTGATTGACCGACCTGCTTTTGCAGTTCGCCAATTTGTTGTTGCGCGGTGGCGAGGCTTGCGGACAGCTCCTGCGTTCGGGCTTGCAGGGTGTTTCGTTCATTGGTCACCGCAGAAAGGTTCTTTGTCGATTCATTCAGCCGATCCTTGATCGATTGAGATTCGTGCGCAGCGTCGTCGAGATTTCCTTTTGTGCGATTGAGTTCCGCACGGACCTCCTCGGCGTTGTCGGTGATGTTCGCAGTAGGCGGAGCACTTATCGCCGATTGGAGCCGGCGGTTCGCTGCACTTGCCGAGTACCACAAGCCTGCAAAGGCCACTGTGGTTACAAGCAGCACGCAAGCGGCAACCATCCAGATGCGATTAGAGCGCACGGGCACCACGGGCGAAACCACCGGCCGCGGCGTAATAGCTTCCTGAAGCTCCACGATCTTCTGATACCTGTTTTCCCAATGCACCGCGAGTGCTTTGAAGAGTGCCGGCTCCGACTTTACGGGAATCTTGATTCCCATCGCGCTGGGCAAAATCAGGTCATCGTGCGCCATTCGGTCGGGCGCCTCAGAGGGCGCCTTGCCGGTCAACGCGCGATAGAAGGTTGCCCCCACCGCATACACGTCGGTCCACGGCCCCTGCTTGCCGCCGCTGCTGTATTGCTCAAAGGGCGCGTAGCCTGGCTTGAAGAGCACTGTCAGGCCATGCGACTGCTCGCGCATTGCATAGCGCGTTGCGCCGAAATCGAGGATTTTGACCTGCTTATCTTTATTGAGATAAATATTGTCCGGACTGATATCGCGGTGCAGCATTCCAATTCGATGCACTTCACGCAGCGCGTCCATCACGGGAGTAAGTATGGCGAGCGCCGTCTCAAAGTCGATCTTGCCCCCTTGCTCCTCGAGATATTGCTTGAACGTCATTCCCTCCATGTAGGCCATGACGATGTACCCGGTGCCATTGGATTCGAAGTATTCAAGCAGCGAGACAATTCCGGGGTAATCGCGGAAGCGAGCAAGGTTCTGGCCTTCCTCGGTAAATTTTGAAAGCCCGTACTGAAAGTCTTGCTGGCTGCGCTGGCTCAGAGCTTGAACGGTAACCGAATCGCGGCCGCGGTTGCAGATTTCGCGCGGAAAGTACTCTTTGATCGCCAGCTTTCGTCCCAGCACCAAGTCCCATGCGAGGTATGTGATACCGAATCCTCCCTGGCCGAGGACTCTGCCCAGCATGTACTTTTCCACGAGCACGGTGCGCGGAACGAGTTGCACAGGCGAGTCCGGAAGCGTTCCTTCCACCCAACCGCACTCCGGGCATGGATCGGCGTTGCCCTTGTCCCGCATACAACCCATGCATAGGTTCTCATAACTCATAGTGTGCTCAACCTGCTCAAGTACCACTTGGATTCCTAACGAACCATGACTGCGATTCCGCTGTAGTTGTCATCTCCTTCATGGAGTGTTTCAAGCAGCCTGTCTTCCATGAACGTGAGCCATTCCGCGGGGCCTTCAGCCTTTGCGAGGTCGACGATCATCTCGCTTTCCAACACTCCCTCCCAAAAGCCGTCGGTACAAAGCAGGAATGCAGAGCCTGGAGAGATAGCGCGCGGTTCGCTCAGGATGGTCGGACGAAACTCCGATTCTGGATTGCCGAGGCACCGAAGCACACGATTCCGATCTTCGTGATGGCGAATTTGCGCGGGCGTGATATCACCGGCATCCACCATCATTTGCACCACGCTGTGATCGCTGGACTGGAAGGCGATGCTCCCATTCTGAAAAAGGTAAAGTCGCGAATCGCCGATGTGCGCCCACAGGGCTCGCGTCGAGTCGGCAATGAGCAAGACGATCGTAGTGCGCATGGTTGAAAGACCGGGCTCTTGAGATTGAGCATTCACAACCGCGTTTTGCGCCGCTTGCATGTGGCGCTTCAGAGCCTGTTGGTTAATCTGCGGATCACTGTTAAATGAATCCAAGGCCGCTTGGACCGCGCTCTTCGAGGCAACCTCGCCGCCGCGGTGACCTCCCAGTCCATCGGCTACCACCCAGCAGCCGGCGCCACCTGACTCGGCAAAAGCGCAGGAATCCTCGTTATGATCGCGGCCACCCGACCGGCTGATAACTTCTGTTGCGAATGGCATGGAGAAGGAGCCCCCCGTTAGGTGTCACTGTCTGCCGCATGCATTCAGCCGAGACCGCCTTCACAGTTTGTAATCGACTATCGATCTTCGACCTATCAGCGTTTGGCGGTTGAGGTGTTGGCGTACCCGGCGAAGGCGAATCACCGCGTCCAGGTGTATCGCCCCTAGGTGCAGTTGACGGTGGAGATGGCCCGGACTGTCCCTGACCTCTCTTGTCTTGACGGTCCGTGGATGAAGTTCCGGGTGTGCCGGCGTTGCCCGTTGCACGACGAGGGTGCATCTTGTCCGAGCGTGACGTCCGCGCTGTATTGCGGCTCCCCGAAGACGCAGAGGGTGCAGGCGGAGCCAGCTTTGCGCCCGGGCCGGCAACAGGCGGAGAATGCACTGCGGGGCTAACCTGCGTAGGCGCATCTTGCTCCCCGACAATGTTCGGCTTACTCACGGTGACTGGTGGAGGCGGGGCCGGCTGTTGGACTGCCGGCGCGGGTGCTTTTGGCGCAGAGGGATGCCGGACAAACCAGTAGCCCGCCGCGCTCAACGCGAGCACGCAGCAAAGCAAGAGTACAAGTACAATCGCAACGGGCGAAGCGAGATTTGGAAACGTGAGCCCGTCTTTTCGCGATGTGAGGGCGATGACTGTGATGTTGTCTTGCTGCTTTCGATCTTTTGCCAGGACGGCGTGCACGAGTTTGTCGCATGCGTGTTGAGCATCTCCCTCAAATCCGTTGGCGATCTCCGCGTCGCTGAGACCTCGGTAGAATCCATCGCTGCACAGCAGCACGCTGTCCTTGTCTCGAAGGACGACAGCCTTGGTGTTGCGGTCAATCAGTGTCAGATCGGGTTTGCCAAGATAGCTCGTTAACGATGCCCGCTCGGGGTGATTCTGTGCATCGCTTCGAGATATCCTGCCTTGAGCCAGATCGCGATCGAGTTTTTTCCCGAAGATATGGTCGGCGGTAAGTTGGGTAAGTTCATGGCCGTGAAGCCAATAGATCCTGCTATCGCCAGCCGAAATCCAATAGAGTTCACGGTCAACAACAACGGCCGCAACCAGCGTCGTTCCGGCGTCTCCTGACGCACTTGCTTGCGATACCTGAAGCACCGCGCGGTTGGCTTCCTGCAGAGATCGCACCAGTGCATTGGCTACGGATTCCAAGGGAGTTTTTGTCATGTACGTCGCGAGGAACGAGCGCACCGCAATGGAGCTCGCTTCCTGACCCTGGCTCAGACCGCCCATCCCATCGGCGACAATTCCAAGAAACCCTCCGTGGCTCACGAAGGCTGCGTCGCTGGGATCGGAGAAGCCAAACGAGTCTTGCTGTTGTTGTCTTGCGCCGATATGTTGCGCGTTGCCGGCGTTAAAGTTCATCATGCACCGAAAGTGACCCGAATTTCCGTTCGCCCCGCCCTTATCCAATCTCCGTCTTCGAGCCGGTGTTGACTTACGAGCCGTGAGCCATTCAAAAGAGTTCCATTCGTCGAATCAAGATCTTTGATCTCAACGTGCTCGCCGGCAACGATGAGCTCAAAGTGCTTTGACGACATCTCCGCATCTTCTGGATACGACACGTCGCAAGCTTTATCCCTGCCAACGACGGTCTTCCCAGCGATGGCGATATTGTCGGTGCGGTGGCGTATAGCACCAGACATGACGGTAAGTTGAACTCTGCGAGCCGGTACGAGCTCAACTTGTACCGGCTCCTTCTTTGTTTCAGGAGGCGGCGGAGGAATCTCCTGCAAAGGCGGCTTATCTTTTTTGAGCACGATCACAACAGGGACAACGATCACTATGCTGATTCCAACTGCCACCGCCAGAGATATCTTCCACGATATATGATCCAATATCTTCTTCCACAGCGATTCTTCAGGGGCCTGCGGCACAATCGAGACGCTCACTGCAAGACGGTCTGTGCGGACTGCGGCTCCCTCCTTCACAGTCATCTCGAGCGGCTGCGATTGAGTAACGACGGTGCAGCCCTCGCATCCAAGACGAACAATGAATACTCTTCTTATGGCCTCGCGAAGCTCCGTGTAAGATTTGGGCAGTGAAGAGCCCGCGATGTAAAGTCCGCCCGAAAGGCTCGCAATCCTGTTGAGCGCCTCGAGGTAAGTGTTCCTTTCGGCCGGCCTCAGCGCGCTAAAGCCGATGGCATAGACCGGCATGGGACTTTCTTGAATCAATCGTCCAACATCGTCGGCGGTAAATCCGCTCCCCTCGTCCTTCCCGTCGCTGAGAATCACGATCACGCGACGGCTCGGCAGCCCCTCATCCGTTCGCTGCCACAGGTCGATAGCATTCCGCAGAGCCAGATAAAGCTTTGTCTGTTTGTCAGTAGGAGCGATGTTTTGCAGGGCGGCAATCAAGCTCGCCTTATCGGCGGTGAAATCTATAAGCTGCCTGTCCTGTTCGCCGAAAGTAAAGATAGCCATCTTGTCGCTGGGCGCGAGGCCGTTGATCCACTGGCCCATTGCAGTGCGCATCTGTTCGAATTGAGCCTTTTGGATCGATTTGGAGATGTCTACAAGGAACGCGTAGGCAATCCCTTCACCGCTTTTGTCAAATGGAGTAACTGCAGCCACGTTCAAGTCGTGGCGATCGATCTTCGCAGAAAAGTCCGCTGGGGACAGTGTGTCCGGCGGCCTGCCGGACTGGTCAAGCACATCGACATACGCCAGCAGGACAGGCGGCTGATAAGTTACCTGGCTTACGGCAAACCTGCCAGGCTCGCCCTGTGGCGAGACGCGCCCGGCAAGGCACAAGAGCACAATCGTCAAAAGGCAACAGCGTTTCACTCCCATTTAAACTTCTCTCCGCAAAATGGAACAAACAACAGTTTGGTTTTACCCAGCAATATCTCGTCGTAAGGAGCGAGTTGCTTGTGAGCGAGCAAGGCTTCACCGTTTAGATAGACCAATCCGCGGCCTTCTCCTGGGCTTAGATGGAACGCATTGCGCTGGGGATCGAACGTGATGACAGTGTGCCGCTCCCTTGAGATCGAATCATCCCCTGAGATACAGATGTACATATCCTTCGACCGACCGACGGTGTTGTTCTCGCTGCGGATGCGATAGTCCTTGCCTTTTTCCGGGCCGCCGACAGCGACGAGCCAACCTACAACCGGATCGATGCGCGCCAGGTCGTGCACCAGCTGAACCGGGCGAGTTACTGCGTCATCGCCTACCCGCAAACTTTCCGGCAAGGTTTCTGAGCCGGCAGGACGCGTGCGCTCCTCCGCGGACGACCCGACTCTTAGGCTTTTCGGGGTGAAGTTAATGGCTCCCACGCCACAGAATGGACACTGTGTATGTTTTTTTGCATCGTAATAGTGGCCGTTGTCGCACCTGGTGAGAACGCGCGAGCCCTCCTCGGCCGGCTTGACCGCGCCGGCGTCAGCCCCCTTGCGCAACAGCAACTTCAGCAAGTGTCCTCCTGCGACGCCGTTCTGTTGCAGCGACTTCTTCGGATCGAGTTGCTCTCCAGTATTGTCATCGAAAAGCAGCCAGCGTTCGGGATCGGCGGGCTGGATACGCAACTTCTCGTCTGTGACAAACTCGTTGATCAGTTGTCTGAGGGGAAGTTCGGCCGGGAAGGTGGCAGGCTCCGCCTTACCGTCAGGCGTCTGAATGTGAAAATGCAAATCCATCGCAATTGCCTCCTGAAGTTGCAAACTGTACACTGCTATTCGAATCGTGCCGCCACCAGCCAGATTTCAGTTTTCCCCTCCGCCACAACGCCGAGCGACAAGGTGTTCAACTCGCCGAGATGCTGGTAGTCATCTGCGATCTCAACGTGCTCGTCGAACGACTCGCGCTCGATAGATCGCTTTACAACGTCCTTCCGTTCTCCCTTATTACTTTCCAGACTCCATCCGCCTCGAAACAATTCAAATTCAACTTTGCCCTGCGTGGTGCCGCACATTCGGAAGGCCTTGAGGCGCGACGCGCCTGGAGGGATCGGAATCGCCATGGAACCACGCGCGCCTTTTTCACAGTAAGCCGAAGCTACGTCGACCGTGAACTCAACCGAAGGATCCCATTGTTTCGGCGGGACAAGTCTTTCCGCAACGCGCAAGGCCTCCAAACGAACTGGCTTGAACGGCATCCGCACCCAGCCTGCAGCCGCGCTCCGTGCGGTCAGCACGGTTCGAAGAGTCGTCTCGATCTCCTCGCTTACATTTCCGTTTTCATTGATGCGCACGCGCGCAAGAATCAGCACTGCTCCATCCCGAGCTGGTTCGTTCTTCTTCTCGCTGATCAGGGGCGTTTCGGTGATCCTCGTGTAGCCTTCAATTCCACCTGATGAATAGCGATCTCCATCGTCCCAGGATTCGTCGTAGGCAACAGTAATGTAGCTGTAGGAATTCCGCTCAAAGGAGGAGAGGTCGCGCGTGACGGGCGCCGCAACGACGATTTCGCGTCCTTGTGCATCGATCGCCACACCGGGTTCGATAAGGATTTCCTTCTCGCCTTTCTTGCGAACCGCAAATCCCTCGACGACTCCCCAGCCGTGGATAGATCGGTTATGAAGCCGGCGCATCGCAAGGTGGTAGTTCTGCTCCGCCTCGAAGTCCTGCTCCCGCAAGAATTGGTGGGTGAAGTATTTGAGCCGTTTGATAG
>Ga0181516_10001527_pt1 | contig 17586 bp, 13 predicted proteins | sample PEATcosm2014_Bin_25_FD_121104 | JGI IMG/M metagenome (GOLD analysis project Ga0181516, IMG submission 121104) | Peatland microbial communities from MTU Mesocosm Facility, Houghton, MI, USA - PEATcosm2014_Bin01_10_metaG | ecosystem: Environmental > Terrestrial > Soil > Wetlands > Peat | place... | reverse complement strand
CTTACGCAGGGGATACCTTCCTTGCAGTGCTGTCGAACGCCAGTGAAATTCCGAGCGTGCAGTCGGTGACGTCCAAGTTGCTTGCGCGTCTGAGCGACGTCGCGGCGACGCAGGAAGTGGTCGGGGTGCTGTGCGCCAGCGAGCCTCCGATGGCGATCGTGCAGGCCTGTTTCGAAGGATTGCAAAAGCTCGCCGACGACCGTGCGAGGCACTATGGCGCGCGTGCGACGGCGTTGCGAGGCGCATTGTACCTCGCTCAATTCGAGGCATCTTGCCTTCGCTACCTGGAGGGCGACCTTCTTCGCCTGGATATGTCGGATGACGGCGGCTTCCTTCGCGGCGCCGCGGCGATCGTTGGGCTCATTTGCTCGCATAAGCCGGACGGTGATCTGGTGGCGGTGCTGGAGAGACTTCAGGCAATTCCCGAGGCCAGTGACGAGGCCGCGTACGCCTTGGGTCTGGTCGACCTCGCTGCGGCCATTGGCGAGCCTGACAGGTCCCGCGCACTGGCGTCATTCTCGTCCGCACGCGGGCGCTTCGAGGCGTCAATTGCGGCGACAGAGATGCGGCCGGACGCACGCCTGTTTGCGTCTGTCATTGAAGTCATCCTGGCGTTCGCCAACGGGGAAGGAGCAGATCGGATAGCCACGACGCTTCCCGCTCTGCGGGAAGCGCTATTCGTATACGTCGCGTCGAATTTTGATCGCGATGGGCGACCGGCAGATAGATCGTGGATCGGCCAGAAAACTGCCGAAGCCCTGCACTGGAGCGATGTCGCCGTCGCGATCTCCAATCTGGCTGAGAGCCTTGATCAGGATGCGTGGCTGCACCCGATGATGGTGATCGAGAAGCAGCTCTTCTTCATACTTTGCGCCAACCGGACGCTGTTTCGGCGCACGGCGTCGGGCGGATTCGAGGCGGCGATTTCGCCCCGCATCCAAGACCACTTCGTCGCGGAGAAGACCAAGCTCTCGCTGCTCGATCAGTGGCTAAGCACAAAGGTCGGCGATTCGCCTGGCGATGAGGTCGCCAGACTCAGATCGGGAATACAGGACAGGCTGGAGGCGCTGGGGCGCCGAAACCCTACTGATGCGGCGAGCGCTTCGTCAGCGCTCGCCGCGATCGATTCCAGCTCGGCGCTGAGCGATTTCGACAAGGCGGAAGTCCATGCGATCATCAGGGACGCTGAGCGCGAGTTCAGGCTTGAGGCGTCCGATCCAGTTGCCGGCGACATTCTTGAGAAGATGGTCGCTACGTTGCGGAGAAACGAAGACTTCAGGTGTAAGCGAGAGGCCGCGGCGCTATTCACTATGGTTTTGCGCACAACGTTGAAGTTCGTCGCCATGAGGGACAACGCACAGAGAGACGAGGGGAATGCGTATCTCTTTGAACGCGGCAAGCCGGCGCCGAAGGAAAAGCGTTTGCAAATCGACTACGTGAAATGCCTAAAAATGTCGGACCTGGCCCGGTTCTGCGCGCCAGAAGCTCAGGATGTCGGGGCCGGACGAGCGGACGTGTTCTTCATGCATAAGGGGTACACGCTCGTCACCGAATGTAAGCGTATTTTCAGAAGGAGCGCCAATCTGGATGTCGCGAAGGCATTCAGCGCTCAGTCGGTCGCCTATCAGAAGTCAAGCGTGAGGTTTTGCGCGCTGCTCGTTTTGGACCTTTTTGATCGGGGTGGCAGGTCTGAGCATGTCCGCGACAGAGCGACGGTTGAGTTCGTTATGCTCGAAGGGACGGAATACGCATTAGCGGTGTTCAGGCTTCAGGGCCGTTTGAAGACGCCGTCTGCGCTGAAGGCACCGTAGCTGGCTGCTCTCGATAGATCTGGACACTTACTGATTCGCAACTCAGCGTTTGTTCAACGTGATTCGTCTGACGCCATTCGCAATGGCGCAGCCGGCGTTCGCTTGGAGTTTTCGTATGAACCGCCAACCTCCGTACGTGCCGACGAAGGACAACATTGAGAGCAAAGCCGTCTTCGAGAACGAGTTCTACGAATTCAAGGATGGTTCTGTCGTCGCAGGGCTCGACAAGGATAACGTCAAGGCTGCGATCGTTGATGACGTGGTGGCGTTTCTGAATGCGGAGAACGTCGGGCATTGCATTCTGGGCGTAAAGGAAAACAAGCAGGGCGAGTATCACGCCTGGAGCCCTCTCACCGAGAATCACGACAAGCTTGGGCGTCGAGTGGTTTCGATCTTGCTAGACTCGATCGCGCCCAAACCGACTGGGCTTTCCTCTGCGCCTATTGACCTTGACGGCGGGTACGCGCTTGACCTGCGAATTGCTCAGCATCGCATGCAGCCGTACCAAAACAAATTGACCGGCGGATTCAAGATCAGGAGCGGTTTGCAAAATGCGACCATCCCGAGGGACGAACTCGGCGCCAGGTTCAAGCGGTTTGAGGACTATCGCGACAGGTTGGAGGCATTGCGCCAGCGCGAAGATGCGCGAGCCCAAGCCAGCGATTTGTTGCGAGCGGGTGCTCCCCTTCTCAATGTGAGCATTCTGCCGAGAGAGCATTTCGAGCAAGGGCCGGAATTCACTGACAGCGTGCCCGGTGGAGGAAGATGCTCCTTCGGTGACTATTACCATGGTGGAGGTTGTTTCTGGTTGTCCGGTTGTGAGGACGGCCGAGAGGCGTTCGATGGCGATCTCGAAAGAATGTTTGTCGGGGATGACTGGTTCATTCACGCAGCCGTTGTGCATCCTTTTGAGGGGGAAGAGGGGCATATCGACTTCTCCGCATTCGAGCGAAGTATCTCCGCGTTTCTGGAGGGGATTGAATTCCGGGCTAAGCATTTAGGAGTCAAAGGGCCCTTCCTCATTCGATTGGAGGTCGCGAACCTGCAAAGCGAACGCGTCTTCGCGACTGTCTTTGCCGGACAGCGCGGTGTGAGCTTTATCTCGCGCCGGTTGACCGAGACGATCACGGATGCCGAAGTCGTCCACGCTTTCGTGGACAAGGTGACTTCCGCCTACCGGCGGGGAGGTCTTCGCCCGCGGTGAATGCGAGCTATTTCGAAGCCAGCACCCGCTCCACCTCCGCCCGATCCCAAGCCAGGTGCTGGTTTTCGTTTTCGTTGAGCGCCGGTTTGACGCCTTTCTCCAGCAGGAGGGCGCGGACGTCGCGGTAGCGACAGCCCATGCGGGCCGCGAGTTCGTTCGCCAGCACGTACTTCTGCTTGAAATCCTCGACGACCTGGCGATCGAGCTTGAAGCGCTCGCCGCCGTTGGTCGGCAGGAAGGTCTTGCGGATGAATTCGGCGATGACAACCTCGGTCGTCCCCAGCATCGCCGCCGCCTCATGGGTGTTGACGCGCTTGCTGCCGCTGACGTCGGCACCGGTGGCGGCGTGGATGATCGACGCGACGTCAGCGGCGTCGGGCACGGTCAGCGACGTCGCCACGGCCAGGTTGCCGTTGCCGGGATGCAGGTTGACCTTGAGCGCCCCGGAGAGGATCGCCTGGTAGATCGCGACCCAGGGGACAGGGCTTACGCCGGTGCGCTTGATCGCTTTGGAGAGCCGCGGATGAAGCTTGGCGTCGGGAGTCGCCGGAGCGGCGCAGGCGAGCAGCCGCGCGTGCAGCGCTTCCACCGAGGAGCGGCGGAAGTTGTCGCCGGTGAAGAGGCCGGCGGCTGGACGGCCGATCCTTTCGATCAGGCCGGCGTCGGCGAGCGCGTCGGGTGCGGCATAGTCGACGCCGAGACGCCACATGGTCGGGAAACGCGTAATCGAGTCGTCGCGCGCAGCGGCGATTGCCGCCATCTCGTCGCGCTTGAGCAACACGATCGACGTCTTCGCTTCGTCGTCCCGTAGCGACCAGATCAGCCCGTCATCCCGCCAGCGCTTGATCATGCGGCCGTCGAGCCCGAATTCCGTCGCGGCTTCGCCGACGGTGATCAGGTCTGGCGTCTGGCGATGCTCGACGCGGCGGAACGCGACGCTCGAAGCGGTCGCCGCCATGTTGGTCTTGATTTCGGCCTTCACAGCGTCCTTGAGCAGCGGCGCCAGGTAGGCGTCGCGGGAAAGGTAGACCAGGGGCCCCAACTCCTTCTTGACGCCCCAATGGCCAGCCCGCAGCGCCGCCTGCTCGCGCATCGCGTCGGCGACCTTGTGGAACGGCCTCGGCCAGTCGATGACGATGCGCCCGGCGGCGGCGACTGCGTCCGGCGTCATCCGGCCAAAGTCCGTCAAGGTCTTCAGCCGGCGCATGATGGCGCGCGGCGCCTCGGGCTCGGTGGTGATGGCGCAAGCGAGCGCGATGCAGAACTCGAACAATTCGCCGTTGTCGAGAGCGGAAAAGATCGCTGGAACCTTGGCCCGCGCCCGCTCTTTGCGCCGCGGATCGGGGTGGACGAGGTCGACAACGAAGTCGAGCGCCGGCATGTCCTGGCAGGCGATGCGCGGCTGCGGGTATTGGCGCAGGTCTTTACCGCACGACTCGCACCAGGCGACCCCCAGCGTCCATCGCCAGCCGAGCCCAGCGCCGCAGGCCGGGCAATGGTCGATCAACACCTCCTTCGACTCCGGGCAGAAGCTGAACACCCGCAGGTCCCAGATCGCCCGGTGATGGTCTGAGGCGATCAGCGAAGCCGGCGAAACGCGACGGCGATCGACTTCGCGGTAGGCCGAGCGGATCGGAACGCCGAAAAAGTCGATGAAGCTGTCCGGCCGGCCGGGGATGGCGACCGGCGGATGGCAGCGCGCCAGCACCTCCTCGACCGACGTCTTGAACAGGTGGGCGACTTCCGGCGCCTTGCCGCGGTGCACGGTCGGCAGCGACTCCGGGAAGAGCGTGTCGATGCCGGCCGGCAGCAGAGCGGCGGTGACCTTGTCGAGGCGGTGGATCGCGCAATTGCGGGCGACCAACCCCATCAGCGACTCGCCCGGCAGTGGCGGGCGGGAAAAGGCGAATTGCTTGTGAGCGGTCATCGGATCCAAATCTCCTTCATGTTCTTTTTCAGGACTTTGATGTCGCGCGGCCCGTGTTTCCACGGGTCGTAGTCGGCGAAGTTGTGGGCCATCGCCCAGAAGCGCGTGGCGTTGGAGAGGTCCTCCTTGGCGATGAAGTCGCGCTCCGCCTTCATCGCGAAATAGGTCGCTTGCTCGACGAGATTCGAGACCCGACCGGGAAGCCCGCGTGCGACATCGTAGAAGCAGGCCGACCAGTCGCCCTGGTTGAGGTTCGACTGCTGCGGAAAGACGCCGTGCTGGACCAGCAGGTTGTCGAGCGCGGCGATGTAGCGCATGAAGGTCAGCGCTTCGCCGCGGATCGTGATGTCGAGCGGGTTGAGGAAGAACGGCGGCAGGCTGCGGCCGGCCAACTGCGGGTTGTTGAGCGCCGACAAGACCGGCAGGATTTCGGGAACGCCGATCAGCACGATCGGGCAGACGCCCTTGATGCTGAGCACCTTGATCGCGTCGGCCACCTCCCAGCGCGTCTGCGTCGCCTTGTCGGAGCGGATCAGGTGCCCCACCTCGTCGAGCACCAGCAACTCGATGTCCGCAAGCTCCAGCGCGTTGAGGGCGTTGTGGAGCAGAATCGGGCCGATCGCTTTTTCGTCGTTGCGCAGGCGGGGGCGGCCGCGGCGGCGCGCCATGTCCTCGATCACCTCCATCGGCGGGGCGAACGTGCCGAGTTGCCGCATGATGTCGATGCCGAGCGAGCGCGGCGTGGCGCTGGGCAACAGCGTCACGTGCAGCACAGGATGGTGCCGGCCGGGACGCGGCGGAATGCGGCGGGCCCAGATCCGCGCGACGGTCGACTTGCCGCCCTGGCTCGCCCCGACAACCGCCTTGATAAGCTGCTGCTGGCCCTTGGTCTTGCGGCCGGCTTCGCGCATGAAATCGAAGTCGATGTGCGCCCCGCGGAAATAGGGCACGTCGATTTCGAACTTCATAAATTCCTCGCGCGCGTGCGCCAGCCTTTCAACGATGCTCATTTCTTGCCCTTTCCATCGTTTGAGCGACCGCTGGCGCCTTTGACCCAGTCGACCTCGATCTCGTCGTCGCCGATGTCGGCGAACGCGGCGCGCGCGCTCACGAACGGACCGGCGACGCCCTTGTCCGCCGCAGTCCCGCCTTTCGCCGCTTCCGCGGCTTCTCGGGCGGCGCGCTTCCGTGCAACCGTCGCCTTCTGCTTCTCGACGGCCTTGGGTCCGCCGCGACGCACGCCCTTGTGCGGGATCGGATCGCTTTCAGCGATCGACGCCGCCAGCGTCGTCGGAATGCCGTCAGCGGACTCCGGGGCGCCCGGCGTCGTGGCCGGCGCATCGAATGTCTTCTTGTGGTTGTCGGGATTGCCGTCGTGCGCGTATTCGCGGTCGACCTCCTCGACCATGTAATCGCCGACAGGCGTCTCCGGGCGCGTCTTGAGCAGGCCCAGGTGACGGCGGCGCGCTTTGTCGAGTTGCGCGGGCGCTGCCGACGAGATGAGCGTGCGCAGCTTCCACAGCGCGGCGAGGCGCTCCTGGTCGGTGGAGAAGTCAGCGTTCTCCTCGTCAGCCCAGGCCTTCACCTGGAGGTATTCCCAATGGCTCGCGCACGCTTTCCCGAAGCGGACGTGGACGTTCTCCAGGTACTCGGGACGACGGCGGCGCTCGTTCCAGACCATCAGCCGGGAGATGTCGCTGGGGTCGAGGACGACCTTCACCGTCACCGTCGCCGAACCCTTGCGGCGCTGGCGGATCGGCGTAGTGCGCGCGTTGTCGGAGAGCAGGCGCGAGACGGCTTCGCGGTCATAGAACCGCAGTCCGTCCTTAAGCGTCACGCCCTCGCGCGACAGCGGCCTCACTTCCGTCTTGCCGAAATGCGCGAGCAGCGATTGCAGGTCGCCGACCACGCGCCGGCGGCGTTGGGCGATCTCGCGCGACCAGACCAGGCCCGGCTTTTCGCCGATGCCGCCGTGGATGCGGATCGGGTACAAGTTCGCCAGAAAGTAGTCGACTTGCTCGCGCAAGGACTCCAGGCTGACTGCGGCGGTCTTGCCGGGATCAAGGTCGAGGCGGCGCATCATGGTCGGCGGGAAGGGCACCGCGCCGCCCATCTGTTTGTGGAACACGGCCTTGTTGAGCGCCGTGAAGGTCACCTCGACGACGTCCTTGTACTCCGGCCGGTAGACCGGCGCCCAGACGATGTGAATGCCGGCGCTACGCATCGCCTCTTCGAAGGAGCGGCTACGGTGCTCCAGCGTGTTGTCGATGACGAATTGCACGGGTTTTCCCCATTCGATGAGGACTCGCTTGACGATCGCCATAACGCCTTCGAGGCCTGGCTTGCCGAGCCAAATGTGCGAGAGCGGCATGCGCGAGCGAACGTCGACCGCGAGGTAGGTTGTCGGACGGCCCAGCGGGACGCACGTCTCTTCGCGGAACGCGTTCCATGCATCGGCGGTGGTCGAGTCGATCATCACCGTGTGCATGACGTGCGGCGCCGTGATCGGCGCCGTCCCGCCCATACGCTGCTGGCGCCGACGTCCGCCGAACTTTGCGTGATAGGTCTTGGCGTCCTCGGCGCGCTGGACGCGAACCCTGATCGTCTCATAGGTCGGCAGAGCATAAGGAACGTGCGACGGATCGCGCTTGGCCGCGATGAAATTCACCAACCGCAGCATGCGCGTCAGACGCGCATGGGCGTCGCTCACCGAGTAGCCTTCATGGGAGTAAAACCAGGCGACGCAGCTACGAATCGCGTATTCGACGAAGGGGTCCCACTTGCTGGCCCGCGGCGCCTTCCCGGTCTGCGTCCGCATGACCTTGGAGGGGCGGCGGCGCCATTCGCCGCGCTCGCGCACCCATGTCATGAGGGTCCCAGACGCCGGGATGAAGGCGATGTTGGCCCTGCGCGCCGCCTCAGTCGCAGCGGCGATGAAGGCCGCCATCTTCTTGTGGCTGATCGGGCACGGGTCGTCGTCCCAGGCGGTCAGCCACCAGGCGCGCGCCCGCTCGTTGTCGTTGAGCGTCTCGCCTGGCGCCAGGCCGCTGAACTCGTCGAAGCGATTTCTCGGCTTCGCCCCGTCTTCCCGGATTTCGCCCTTGACGTACAAGGACTCCATTTCCTCGTCGGAGACGACGAGCGTGGCTCCGCTGTCGAGCGAGGTCAGCAGGTGGCCGCGCTCCAGCGGCTCCCGATAGCGGTAGGCGCCGCGCGGAAGCACAATCCGGGCGCCTGGGGTGAAGGCCAGCGGCGCCAGCGGGGCGTTCATGGGCCAGCCCTCCCGGTCGCCGCCAACCGCACGGGCGAGAACCTGCGCAGCGGCTTGGTCAGGTCGATCCAGAGATGGCCGTCCATGATCAGGGCATGGACGAGCGCCCGGCCGAGGCCGGGCCCGCCCATCGCGTCGATGATCGCGCGGTAGGTCGCGGACTGGCCGAGCCGGTCCATGGCGGCGAAGGCGCGGTCGAGGTCGCGCACGGTCACCACGGTGAAAGCGTCGGAGGCGATCTCGACGGCGTTCTTGGCGACGATCGTGCCGACGACATCGCGATGATGGAGGACGGCGAATTCCCAGCCGCGGCGCTCATAGACCGCGCGCGCCCAAGCGATCGACTCCCACTCGGCGTCGCTGACGCCGCGCGGCGGGATCAGGCGCTCGATCCGCACCTTGCCGGTGCGCCACTCGATGCGCAGATCCGGGAAGAAGACGCGGTCCTTCTTCGGCAGACGGAATGTCACCCGGTGCGGTTGCGCCATATAGGCCGCGACGTCAGGGCTGGCCTCGCAGAACCAGTAGCGATCACGCTGAACGTAATCGACCCACGGGAGCGAAAAACCGGCCTTGGCCGACTGGAAGCGACCCATCGGCCGGCCGGCAGGGCGCTCGGTCAACGTCCTGATCGGCCCGCCGCCGGGCGGCGTCGCGAGTTCGACGAAAATGCGCGAGTCGAGGAAGCCGGGCAGCAGGTGCAGCCCGAGATGCTCATAATCGTCGTCAGAGAATGGTTTCGTCATGGGTTTGTTCGGCAATTGGCTTTGTGGGGCGCCAAGCGATCGGCCTCGTCGATTTGCCGGCGCATGGTTCCGTAAGTCGGCGCTACGATCGGCCGCCACGCGGCAGATCCCTTCGTGCCGCATTCGCTGACCGTGCGGGCGATCGCTCGCTCGGCGAACGGATGGTGCGCCACGCTGGCGTCGATGTTGTCGATCATGACTGACCTCCCACAGACGGCGGGAGCCACACGCGCGACGAAATGCGGATCGGCTTCTCCAGATCGATCAACAGATGGCCGCGCATGATCAGGGCATGCAGCCGGGCCCGGCCGAGACCAGGGCCGCCCAGCGCCTCGATCGCCCGCGCGTAAGGCGCCTCTCCGCCCAGCGCCTCGAAGGCGTCGCGGGCGCGGGCGAGATCGCCTGCGGTCACGACGGTGAATCTGTCGAACGAAATCTCGCGAGCGTTCTTCTCGGCGACCGTGCCGAGCACTTCGCTCGCATAGAGGACGCGGAACTCGAAGCCGCGGCCCGTATAGATGTCGCGCGCGAATTCGATGTTGCGCCGCTCGCGAATGTTCACGCCTTTGGGCGGGATCAGGCGCTCGATCACGACGCGACCCGATCGCATCTCGACGCGAAGGTCGGGGAAGAAGCGCTCGACGCCGCTCGGGAGGTTGATCTCCAGCCGGTGCGGCTGCGCCATGTACTTGGCGACGTACGGGCTCGCTTCGCAATACAGGTAGCGCGACTGCTGGACGTACTGGTTCCAGCTCAGCGATCGGCCGGCCTTCGCCGACTGGTACAAGCCCATCGGGCGCGCGGAAGGGTGCGCCGCCAGGTTGCGGATCGGGCCGCCGTCAGGCGCATGAAAGAGCGTCGCTCGCAGGCGAAGCGCGGCGAGGGCGGCAAGAGAGGAGAAGTCGTCGAACGCGTCCATGTCGGTCTTCCGCAATACGGTTCCTGTCGCCGGCAGCCATGCGCGCCGGACGTCAGGCTCAGTCGAAGGGTGGGGAGCGCCGGCCCGATCAGGGCCGGCGCGTCAGTGGGGCGCGCTCAGGAAGGCGGAGGCCGGGCCCGCAGGGCGACCGGGACGTCCGCGTTGGGCGCCGCGACGGCGGCCGAAAGGGCAGGGTCAGTACGCATACGCATAGAACGTCCACCACACATCGAATCGGCCGACCCGAATCGGATCCCCCAAGATCTCATTTCAAAGATCTTGGCGTCAATCGCGGACATTTCTTGTGAATCATGGTGCGCCATCGCCAAGATTACCTTTATTTCTGTTGCGGCCTGTAACGTAGTCTTATGAATGCCGAAGTACGCGTCTCGCTATAGTATGTTGCCGATTTTTGGATTCTGTCGTCTGCCTCCGAACCCGCTTGTGCTGCCGCTGAGCCGTTTTGCTTGGCCCCAGTCGGCGAACACTGGCGGATTCACTGGCGTCAGCCTTCGCGTCTGGCGCCGGGGTTCGCAGCGACGGCGCCGGGCGAGCGGCGAAAGATCGCGACTCGACGTCGAATCGTTTGGCGGCTCAGCGCTCATGCGCGCCTCCTTCCGTTTCGGTCGGATGCTGCTCGCAGATCGCTCGCACCTGGTCGCCGGTCAGCAGGCGAGCCCGCGTGAGCGCGTCGGCGACCGCGACAATCGCCGTGCGGCGCCGGCGAGCGATCGCCAGCGCTTCGGCGTAGAGCTTCGCGACATGCCGGCTCACCGCCTGGCGCAGGACTGGATCGGTCAGCAGAAGCGCAGCCGCCGCGCCGGTCGGCGCGAGGTGAAGCAGCGAATCAGCCAGTCCGGCGCTGGCGTGCACCGAGCAGACAAGCTCCGTCGCGGATTTGAGGTCGCCCTCGGCGCCCGCCGACGGCGCGCCAAGGATGGCCTCCTCGGCCGCGCGGCCGGCGAGCATCATTACTGCGACGCCGTCCAGATCGGCAGCCGTCGGGAAAGACGAAGCGGAAGCGCCCATCCGCGTATGCCCGCCGCTACCTGCCGCGGCGACGATCGTCACCGACTCGACGGCGCCGCCGAGCGCGATCTGGGCGACCGCGTGCCCAGCCTCATGGACCGCCGCGCGGCGAACGTCGGCAGGCGAGCGCGCATCGGGCGGGGCGACGACGGCGACGAGATCGTCGACGACCATCTCGCGGCCCGCCGCCCGCGCGACGGCGCGCGCGTCGCGGGCCCAACGGGCGGCGTCGGCCGCCGAGGCCCCGGCGCCGAGCCGCACGATCGGCAGCAGGTCGGCGCCCGGCAAGGTCTCGCCGAGATGGAATCGTAGGATCGCGGCGAGGTCGTCGACGCCGGGCAGCGGGACGTCGATGATGCGCTCGAAGCGGCCGGCGCGGACGAGTGCCGGATCGATCCTGTCGCCGTGATTCGTGGCGCCGAGGAGGATGACGCCCTGACGCGACGTGACCGCTCCGTCAAAGAGCGTCAAGGCCAGATTGACCAGAGGGGTCCACCATTCGCGCGCTCTGGCGGTCAGGAAGCGGCGATCGGGGAAACCGTCGATTTCGTCGAGAAAATAGACGCTTGGCGCGCAGGACTTGGCGGCGTCGAAGCTCTGCGACAACGCCTTGCAGACGTCGCCAAGGTTGCCATCGGTCGAGGCGAAGAACTCGCCCATTGACGCGGCGACGATCGGCACGCCGCAGGCGCGGGCGAGCGCCTTCGCAAAGAGCGTTTTGCCAGTGCCAGGAGGGCCGGCGAGAACGGCGGCGGCGGAAAGGTCGCGCCAAGCCGCCTCACCGCGCCGCCAGCGCGCGACGCCGTCGACGAGGTCCATGCCCCACGCTCGCGCCGCGCCGGAATAGCCCGGCAGATCGCGCAACGGCGGCGTGTCGTCGGTCGCAGAGACGCGACTCCTCGCCGACGCGACGCGCGCCAGGTTTGCCAGCACATCGTGCGGCGACGCGCCGGCGCGGAAAGCGCCGATGACGTCGGCGAAGGTCAGACTTGCCGTGACGCCAGGCGGGATATGCCGCGGCACCGGCCCACGCGCGCAGGCGTGCAGGACGCGCCGCAGCACAGCAGGGCCGGGCGTGGCGACCACGATGTGGGCGTCGGCGCCGGCGACCAGAGACGACGGCAGGAACCGCGTGACGTCCTGGGAGACGCCGACCACCGGCCGCCCCTCGATCAAGGCGGTCGCGACGTCGCCGTTGCCGCACGATGGCCTGTGCTCGGAGCGCGAGGCGCCGGTGCGCGAGAAAATCTCGGCGCTGCTCCACATCTCCGTCACGGCGCCGGAGACCGCATCGCACCAATCGGGGCCGGGAACGGTGATCGTCACCGCCACCGGCTCATGCCGATCCAGGCGCCGTCGCAGGCCCTTGGGGAGGGCGTCCAGCAGCATCGCGCGCGGCAGCTCGGTTCCGATGTCCAGCCGGGCGTCGAAAGCGTCGTCGTCGTCAGGATCGTCGGTGTCGGGGGCGACCGACAAGGCTGCGATTCCTTGCGCCGCCTTCCCCTTGTCATCAGTCATTGAGTCCTCCCGTCGAACAGGCTGGCGGAGCGACCGAGCGCGTAAAAGCGCGACCAGGAGCGCGCCCACCCGGCGGCGGCGTCGAAGGCGAAGATTTCGGTGGTCAGCGCCGTATGACGGTCGCTGATCGTCGGATGGCCGGACACGACGCCGATCATGCTGAAGACCTGGCGGCGCGTCGGCAGCCACCAGTCGAGCACCGGGGCGCCCTTCAGATCCTCCGTCGTCGGCCCGCCGGCCGCGACGAGACGCTCGACGTCGGCAGCGAGCCGCCGGGCGCATTCGACGATTGCGTCGGGACGGTCGCCGGGAAACTTGATGGCCATGAGAACCTCCGTGTCTGTGCGCAAAGGGGGACCGTGGCGGGCGAAGCCCGCGGCGGCGTTGTTGGGGATGTCGAAGAGGGGATCGGGCTCGGCGCCGGGTGCGAATGCTCGCAGGCGCCGAGCCGTCATTCAGCGACGATGAGCGCGATCTCGATCGGACGCAGATCGGGCGTCAGAGGCGACTGGACGAGGAAGGGAGAAGAGGAAAACACGGGGAGGACTCCGAACTGGTCCTCCGGCGGCGGCTTCAGCCGCGGCGGGTCCGGGAGGACAAACGGACCCGCGGCGCTACGCGTTCGACGCGCAGCCGTTCGATCCGAATGATGACGTGGTCCGTGTTCATGACCGGGACTCATATGAACAAACAGGGAACGGAGTCAAGGAGAAAGATCCACGGTCCGACTGTGAAAATCGACGGATGGTTAACGGCCGTTACGGGCGAAGCGGCGTTACGGAGCCAAGAAGCAATCTTGCCGTCCTGTGATTCGCGTGCGACCTTAACTATGCAAAGCGTCAGCTATCTAGCTATCTGGAAATCCATGGTAAGGTCGACGTCCACAGGAGATTCGAAGGCGCCGCGCCTACGCAAGGACGGGCGAAAGAGCCTTCTCGTCTACCTCCCCGCGACTCTCATCAAGGACCTCAAGAAGGCTGCGCTGGATGACGATCGGAACACCTACGACATCGTCGAGGAAGCGGCCCAGCAGTGGCTCGCTCGCCGCGACCGGAAGAGGCGTACGATCTAGCGCGCCGATCGAACGCGCGAAGCGGGAGTGGGGTCAGGATATGCAGACAGTTCGCGACGCTTGCCAGTTCGATCCGAAGGCGATCGACTATGCGCTGAGCGATCAGATTGAAAGCCTCGACGATCTCGTCGGCGCTGACCAGGCCAAGGCCCAGAAATTCTTCGCCAAAACCTATGTCACGGGCGGCATGCGAACCTTGTTGCGCCAGGGGCTCCAACGCCTCGCCGGCGCTTCGGGCCAGGCCGTATTCGAGATGAAGCAGGCGATGGGCGGCGGCAAGACCCATTCGATGCTTGCGCTGGGCTTCTTGGCCGCCAATCCCGAGCTGGCCAACCTGATACCCGAGGACGTCACAAAGGGGTTCAAGCCGGTAACGGCGCGCGTCGTCGCGATCTCGGGGCGATCCGTTTCCCGCGACAAGCATCTCTGGGGCGACGTCGCCGACCAGATCGGCAAAGCCAGCCAGTTCGTCGAGTTCTTTCGCGGCGCCCCCAAGGCGCCGAACGAGAAAGACTGGATCGACCTCATCGGCGACGAACCGACGCTCATCCTTCTCGACGAACTGCCGCCTTACTTTGGCTATGCGGTGACCCAATCGGTCGGCGGCGGCACGCTCGCCGACGTCGCGACCTACGCGCTGTCCAATCTCTTATCGGCGGCCTTGAAGCTCAAACGGCTTTGCGTCGTGGTTTCGAATCTGTCCGGCAGCTACCAGGGCGCCAGTCAGCAGATTTCTGCGATGGTCCAGAAGGCTGTCGGCAATCTCCAGAATGAGACGACGCGTCAAGCCAAGTCGATTACGCCCGTCGAACTCGGCACCGACGAAATCTACCACATCCTGCGAACTCGCCTGCTGACGGCGACGCCGGACGCCAAGATCGTCGACGCGGTCGCCTCGGCCTATTCGGACGCCATTTCCGACGCCGTCAAAGCCAAGTCGGTGGCGAAGTCGGCAGAACAAATCGCCGACGAGATCGTCGCCTCCTATCCCTTTCACCCGAGCTTCAAGCACATCCTGGCGCTCTTCAAAGACAACGAGCGTTTTCGCCAGACCCGCGGACTCATGACGCTCGCCGCGATGATGGCGCGGTCGGTCCAGGAGCGAAAGCTCAACGACGTCTATCTCATCGGCTGCCAGCACCTCGACCTATCCAACCAGGATATCCGCGACGGGGTCACGAACATCTATGACCTCTCAGGCGCCATCGCGCATGACATCGCCGGCACCGGCGCCGAGCGCGGCCACGCCCAGGTCATCGACGAACAGATGGGGGACGATTCGGCGAGCCAGGTGGCAAGCCTGCTTCTCATGGCCTCGTTGCCCGAGGCCAGCGGCGCCGTAAAGGGGCTGACCCAACCGCAGATCATTGAGAACCTGGTCGCGCCGCACCGTTCGGCGATCAGCTTCGACGACGCGTTCGAGAAGCTGCGCGCGGAGTGCTGGTATCTGCACAAGCGCGAGAACGAGGCTTGGGTCTTCTCGCGCAACGAAAATCTGCGCAAGAAGATCGAGAAATACGCCGACGGCGCCCCGCAACCGAAGATCGACGCCGAGATGGGGCGCCGCCTGTTGGCCGTGTTCGAAGCGAAGCGCCGGGTCGCCTACCAAACCGTCCTGGCGCTACCCAAGATCAGCGAAATCGCGACGAGCGGCGGACGTCTGCTTCTGGTCTTGAGCCCGGACAAGAAGGTGCCGCCCGAGGAGGCCCAACGCCTGTTCGACGCGGTGACCGAGAAGAACAACTTTTGCGTCGTTACCGGCGACGGCTCCGACATCGCCAAGCTCGACGACCGAGTCCGTCGCATTTGGGCGGTCGCCAAGGTCCAGCAAGAGGAAGGCGGGGACAAGGGCCCAAACGCCGCGGAACTCAACGAGGAAGCGAGCCAGGCCGAATTCGAGTTCAACTCGACCCTGACGACCCTGTTCAACCGCCTGTATTACCCCGGCAGACATCCGAAGGACGGCGACAAGCTTTTGCACGTCCCGTTGAAGATGACGCCGACCAAGAGCAAGGACGGCAACCCCAACGTCATCGACGGCGAGACCGCGGTCGAGGACGCGCTTACGTCCACGGGCGCCTCCAAGCTTCAGAAAGAAGTCACAGACGCGAATTGGGACGCCCTGCGGACAAGGGCCGAACAGATGCTGTGGATAGGCGCCGACCGGCGGGCACGATGGAAGGACATTGAGGACCGCGCGGTCAGCAACGCCCGTTGGCCCTGGCTGCCGCCCAAAGGACTCGACGATATCCGTCGCCGCGCCATCGCAAGGGACGAGTGGCGCGACACCAACGATGGCTACATCGAAAAGGGACCGTTCCCGCCGCCGAAGACGTCGGTGAAGGCCGTCACCAAGAACCGCGACGACGCAGGCAAAGCGACGATTGAACTCACTGCGTCGAACGCCGGCCCGAAGCCGCAGATCCACTTCGCCAAGACCTCGGATGTGTCGGCGTCGTCGCCGCTTGTCCCGGACGTCGTGTTCGACTCCGACGAAACTGTGCTCTGGTTCCTCGCCGTCGACCCCGAAGGCAAGCTGCCGACCGGCGAGCCGGAAAAGTGGGCGAACACCCTGACCCTCACGCATCAGCCCAAGGAAGTGATGGGCAAGCGGACGGTCACCCTCGACGTCAAGCCGCGCGGCGCCATCCGGTGGAACCTCGACGGCACGAACGTCAAGGAAGGCAAGGAATACAAGGGGCCGATCGACATCCCCGGCGAACAGGACGTCACGCTCTACGCCTATGCCGGGGATGCCGGCATCGAGGTTCGCAAGGAGTTCACGATCCGCGCGCCGTCAGGCGGCAAAGCGGTGATTGATCCCGCTAAGCCCGCTGTCGTCACGCGCAAGATCAAGGTCGCCACGACGTTGGAGACGTTCCGCGTCATCAAAGCCGCCAAGCAGACCAAGGCTTCCTTTGGCAACGGCGTCTCGGTCACCGTCGGCAAGGGCGACAAGAACGCGACCACTCGTTTTGGCCCTGGCACCGTTCTCAACGCCGAGGCGGTCGAAGCGTTCATTACCGCCGCGCGCGCCGCAATCGGCGACGAGGCGGCCGAGGCCGAGGTCGGCTTCGGCGAATTCAAGTTCGGCAGCGGCGCCGATCTCGAAGAATTCCTGAAGGGGTGCGACGTCATCAAAGTCGACCCCTCGGAGGTCCAGCAGTGACAGCATCGAAGACGATCGGTTTCGGCGTTCCAGACGAGATGGACCCCCACCATTTCACGGTGGACATCCCGGCTGCACGCACGGCGCCGGTCGTCATCACTGAAGATTTCGGTCTGAAGGGCGGAATCGGCGGAGCGCCTGATTCCATCGTGCGTTGCCGGCTGCCCCGCGCCGCCTGGAGTGCCATCGCCGAGGAGGCCAAGCGCGTTCTCAACGAGCGCCTGAAGGAAAAGAAGATCGCGACAAGTCGGTGGAGCAGTGGCGTCAATAAGGTTGAGCGGCTCCTCGGGCGCGAACTCTGCCTGCTCGCCTGGAGCGTCGAATCGGCGCCGAAAGACCTGGTTCCGGCGGCGGTGAGAAACTGGACCGCACTAAGGCCGGATGAGCGCTGGTGGCTGTTCTCGATGGCCGCTTCGACCACCGGCGGCGCCGACGACGCCGATATCGGATGGCGCAAGGCGATCCGAATCGCGCTGACCGAGAATCCGACCGGTGAAGAGATCAAGGCCGTGAGGGCTAAGCGCCCGAAAGCCGACGACGACCGACCGATGCTGCCGCTGTTCGAGGATCGCTAGGAGCGCATGGGGATGGACGCCGTGGCGACGAAATCAAAGGTGACGCCGTTCTCGCTCAAGGACGCGCCGTCGCTTATTGAGCGCGTGTGGCCAGCGCAGAAGATCTCCGTCGAGGCGCAGAAGGAGCGGAAGGCGGTAAAAGGCCAAACTCTGACTGGGTTGGGCTCCTATTGGAAAGGTCGGAAGCCTCTGATTCTCGTGCGGGCCTGCGTCCTTGGGGCGCTGCTTCCTTCGACAGGGGATGACGAGCGTGACTTGGATATTTTCGACACGCTCTGTGGAATTTCTGACGATCAAGTGGAAGCGCGCTACAGGACACCGCCATCGGCTGCGGAAATCGACCTG
>Ga0181516_10001525_pt1 | contig 17596 bp, 14 predicted proteins | sample PEATcosm2014_Bin_25_FD_121104 | JGI IMG/M metagenome (GOLD analysis project Ga0181516, IMG submission 121104) | Peatland microbial communities from MTU Mesocosm Facility, Houghton, MI, USA - PEATcosm2014_Bin01_10_metaG | ecosystem: Environmental > Terrestrial > Soil > Wetlands > Peat | place... | reverse complement strand
TTGGGGCGCGGTCTGCGGTGAGGGTGTAGGAGTTAATCCTTGGAATTTATTATTTTCTTTACTCTTTTGCTGCGCCATTAGTTTTTGATTTTATAATCGACATTTTAGTGTCAGCGCTGTAAAATTATTATACGGTGAAAAGCCACTTGCCTCGGGGCGAGCTGCCGCACGTTGTTCTCTCAAAAAAGCGCGGGGATGGTTTTCGCGATGCGAAAGCTTTGCGCGGGAGAACACGAAAAAAATCATACACCCTCACGGATGAGTGATGCCTACCTCTCGGACGTTGCGAATTTCAGCACGTATTGGAGGGGTGAAATAAAACGTAGGAAAGGCATTATCGTCACAGGCTTCCGGCAACGTCCCGAACGCGTATTGGAACCGCGACAATCAGCAGGCGAACTTGAACAGGAACGATCCGACCAATCGCAATGACAACATTGGGGCGCGGTCTGCGGTGAAGGTCTATGCGTTGTGTTCCGAGCGAAGCCAGCCGCCGATCTGCCGACCGATATCGGCGGCTATGGCTTGCGCTTGGAAAATCCTGGTTTCGTTCGCGGCACCGAGTTCGAGCATGAGCCGGAGCTTCAAGACTGTCGTCTCAAGCTGTGCCGACGCCTTGATGAGGTGCGCCGCCTTCATGGGCTTCGGGGCATTCTTCGCCATAATGCATTCATCGAGGCATGAGAGGATGCTTGCTTCCAAGCTCATACAAAGGGAGTAGCGCCACCGTTTTTCCGCGTGCGCGTTCATGTCGACCACCAACTTATATAGATCGTACGTCCTATTGATGACTGGCAGTGTTGTGTCCATTTGATTAGATTGGGGATTTTATCATGGAAAAACCAATAAAGAAAGTCGAACCTCTGGACGTCAGCATATTGAATCTCTGGTATGCGTGGCGGAAATTTAGGAAAGGAAAACGACGCTCCGCCGAGTTGGAGGAGTTTGCCTATTATTTGGAAAATAATCTATTTTGCCTTGCCGATGAACTTAACGACGATTTGTATCGGCACGGCGGGTACAGGGTCTTTTACGTCATGGACAATAAAAAACGGCGCATCGCCGTCGCGAGTATTCGCGACCGTGTGGTACATCGCTTGCTCTATGAATATCTCGTACCCATCTACGATCCGACGTTCATTGCCGATGTATGGTCGTGCCGAATAAATAAGGGATTGTTCGGGGCGATCGAGCGGACTCAAAAGTTATTGCATCAGTATCCGGAAAGCTTTGTCTGGCGGTCTGATGTCGTAAAGTTTTTCGATAACGTTGACCCTGAAGTTCTCTTTGAGTTACTACGAAAACGAATTTCAGACGGCCGCGCGTTGCGTATTTTACGGGAGGTAATTGATAGCTCTCTCTCTCTCTCTCTCGAGAGAGAGAGAGAGAGAGAGCATGACGCCGCGCAAGGGAATACCTATTGGAAATCTGACGAGCCAGATTTTCGCCAATATCTATTTGAACGAATTCGATCAGTTCGTGAAGAATACCTTGAAGCCGCAAGGGTATGTGCGTTATGGCGATGATTTCATCGTGATTGCACCTACGCGCGAGGCAGTGGATCGAATCGAACGCGTCGCCACGGTTTTTCTTCAGGGTCGGCTCAGTCTCGCGTTACACGAAAAGAATAATATCATCGTCCGCGCTCGTCATGGGTTGCATTTTTTGGGTATGCGAATATATCCCACGGGGCGAACGCTCAATAAACGCAACTTGGCAAGAATCAAAAATCGGCTTACGATAAGGAATACTCCAAGCTACAGCGGTCTCGTCAAAAAACATATGAAACTAAAGCATATCAAGGCGTTCCAGTGGGAAATAATGGAAAAATTAGAAAATTTCGACCATGCCTCGTGAATCGTTTTCCTGCCATGAAGCCCAATCTGCTCTTATGGAGATCAAATCCCTCAGAACGGATTTTGAACAAGCATTCGGAGATGCCGTAAAGACCGGCGATCTTGTACGAGCTAAAGAACTCAGATCTGTCATGGAGGGGAAAATAACTTTTTTACGGGAAGCCGTTTTTCCATTGGAACGGGAATTGGGTCTCAAAAGCCAGTACGAATTACAAAGGGGCATTCTTGAAGACGCCTTCGTCCTTGAGCGCCTTTCCTCGGGAGAGATGGGCATCCATGGCATCGACGGAAAAGAGTATCCCATGCCGTCATATCGGGAGGTCGCGCAAAGGATGCGGGAGAAGAGGGAAGTCTTCGTGCAAAAAAAAGAACAGGGCTTTATAAAGCTTCTCATCGTTCCTTTTGGTATGAGCTTGGACAGCCTTACGCAGGAATACGCGAACCTTTTGCTGAAACACTATAACGAAGGCAAGCTCTTTGCCGAGAAGCAGAATGAGGCCGATCCTGACGTACCTCTTGAGCTTAACGTAGGTGAACCTGTTTGGCGTTGGAGCGATTACGCGAATGCCGACGTGGATGGCAAGTTGGTCTACGAACCAAAGGAGTTTTCACAAAATCACGGCGGCCTCACGAAAACAGAGATATTGGCGAACCGGAAACCCGGGATGGTTCCCGCATGGCGCGTCCTTATGGTTGAAGCCAATCCGAATATCCCGCGCGAGAATGCAGGGAAAGACGTTGGCACGCGCAAACAGCTTGAAGCGAACCGAACTCCGAACGATTACCTGCGAGGTATCGGTAAGGGAATCCATGATCATGAGTCGGGGATGACGCCGGAGGACTGGCTTGCGTTTGCCATAACCAACCTTCAGGAACAAAATCAAGCTATCGATGATGATGTCGCTGCATACAATACCGGCGGATATTTCCCGGCTTCCGGCAACGTCCCGAACGCGTATTGGGACCGCGGCAATCAGCAGGCGGTCTTGAGCGGGAGCGGTCCGACCTTTCGCCTTGACAGCATTGGGGCGCGGTCTGCGGTGAGGGTGTATTGATTGATATTTTAATTTTTATTTTCACTTCATCTTTTTTCTTTAATCCTCAATCATGAAATTCGAACAACCTAATTCTGAATCGGCGAATCAAGCGCCGGAGGCGCGACCCGCAGCGGGTATTCCTCCCGGCAATGTTCTTGAGCGTGCACATGCTGATGCGCTCGCCGGTGAAAGCTACGAGAATACGACAGCTGCAGTCGCTGCGGTCGAGGAGGTACAGTATTTCAGGAAGCGGCTTAAGGCGGTCCCATTCGCAAGTTTCTGTGATGTTTTCGAGACGCTTACGGAAATCGACAGGATGCCCATCTCTGTCGCCCAAAAGCAAGGGGAAGTTGCGGCGGCGCTCGACGCAATGGAAGATAAGGCAAGCCGGTTTTCTCCGCGTGTTGCAGACCTTTATTCCGGAGTCATTGCCTCACTGCGCGGCGTTCCCTACGAACCGAAATTCCCCATGACGATGGATAAGCTTTCGGAGCTCGCGCGTGCGGGGGATTTGGACGTTCTCTCGTCGGGCGACCATTCTTGGGGCATGAAAGTGAATCGGATAGAGATGCGCTTGAGCGATTATCTTTCCGGCGCACGGGCGCTCGACCGGCGTGAAGGGCGTGAGATGGACGATGACATCCGTGCGTGGCGCGAGGAGCAACTTGCTCAAGCGCCCTCGCAGCCGCCCGCGCGAAACAATGAGAGCAAACCGGGCGTTGATCCGATGGAACGCTTAAAAGGTAATGAGCGGGCACCGTCTATCTGGTCGATTACCCCTGCGTGGGGCGGGTATTATAAAGAGCAATCGTTTTCGCAGTGGGACAGCCGTCGGAACGTTTGGGTTGAGGATGAATATTCGTATAGGGATATCCATGCGGTTCCACTCTCAGAAAACAAAGACCCGAAGAAGGGGCCGATCGACATCGCCATGAACGCAAGTGTTTTTCCCGGACAATGGGTCTCCCTGCCAGTTCCTTATACGCACGACCTCCATAAGATCGAAGCGGGCGGGCGGCAATACCAGGTAAAACAGGATCAGAATGGTGACCTCGTTGTACTCGTTGAAGGAGATGAGGCTCAAGCGGTAGCCATCAGTGTTCTTTTGGCACCGAATCCAAATAAAAAATTCATATCTCGAAATCCAAGAGAGATAACGGTTCCCGACATGCCATCGGAGTTTTCCGAGGAGACGGGGAAAGCTTTAAAAGGCATCTCGAAAGCCAAGCAGGGGAATATTGCCCGCGCTCGCGCGATCAATGCCTACGTGAAACAGCGCGTTCAATACCTTGCGCCAAAAGATCGGGCTGAAGCCGACTATTACAACAATATCTACAACACGAGCCCCAAAGGTTTCGCGGGAGCAGTGGACGAATTGAAAAAAGCAGATTGTGATGTGGAGAACACCTATTTTGCGGCGCTTTGCGCGCGGCTTAACATTCCCGTCCGCCATTGCGTCGGCCACAGCGTGAAAGGTAAGGATGAGCGCGGCTCGGCGAACATCAACTCTGGCACGGGCCATGGCTGGAGCGAGGTATGGGACGAGATGGAGAGGGAATGGGTACGAATGGACGCCACCTCGGCGGGAGATCCGAATTTGGAAGAAGATGAAGACCAAGAGAAAAAGCGCGGGAGTTCGGTACCCGGTGATTATGGCGATGCTGGCCTCGCCGTACGGCCGACGGATGAACAGCTTGAGGCACTCCGGAAAAAACTTGAAGAGCGCAAAGAAGAGTTAAGTTACACAAAAGAAGAGCGGAACCTCGCGACCGCGACCGGCATCGAGCCGAAGGAAGCGCGGCAGATTGTCCGAGAAATAAATGAAGCGGAGCGCTTGCGCCTGCCGAATGGCGAACTCATCACGGATGCTTTGGCTGGCGTCTTTAACGCCATCGTCGAATCCCGGAAAACGGTGGCGCCTGCCTACGATGGCCCAGTGCGGAGGAGCGAAGGCGGAGAACATATCGAGGATATTGTCCGGCACAAGATCGGAACTCTCGCGGGCGATATGGATCCGATGTCTCGCGAGAAGCCAGCCGAGGAGACGCGGGAGGAAAAAATCATCGGCGGATTCGATCTCTACGTCATCGGGGACAAATCGGGTTCAACCCAATCTGAAGTTGAAGTGAGTGGCGGCGACGCGGAAGCAATCTGGAAAATGCAGCGGCGTGCAGAGTATCTTATCTTTTCATCGCTCGACCGCTTTGCGCGGAACCTTGACCGCGCAGGCCTCCAAAAAGAAAATGCGCTTTCCATCCGCACGCAGGGGATTTCTTTCCGCGGCGATGACCCGAAGGAAGACATTGATCTTGACAAGGAACTTGGCCCGGGCTTCACGCCGCAGGACAAAGTCAAGCTGTGGCACAGTTTGACGAACATTGGTATGGGCAATGGCGACGTGACAGCCCTGTCATACGTTCATGAGCAGATAAAAAAAGAAATTATGGAAACGGAAAAGCGCGGCGGCAAGGATAACCGCCTGCGGCTCGTGATCGCGTGTTCAGACGGCGGATATGTCGGCGCGGAAAATAAAATGCGTTTGATTGCTGAAGACCTCCATCGATTGAAGACAGTTGTCGTTGGTATGGGACTTACGGAAACCGCCGCGAGCGTTCCAGTGGTTATGGAAAATCCACCGTATAGCCGCGGTGACATAGCCCGTGACGTGAATGACCTGCCCGCCCTTGTGGCGAAACATGTTGTCTCGGAGGCCGTAAAACTCTTTCCGGAGAAGTCCCGCGAGAGCGCCGCGCGGATAATCGAAACCGCCATTGCGAAATTCAAAAAAGCGCGATAATATCTAATCATTATGAAAGAATTTGAACGAGTGGGCGTTCCCGGGCAGGAAACGCCGCAAACAGAAGAGGCGCGGCGGGCAGAGGCGATTTCTCGTTATATCGATTTGCGTGTCGTTGGGACGAACGAGGCGGTTTATGAAGATGAGCTAAAAGAGATCGGGGATTTTTATGAAAAACTGAGCCCGCGCGAAAAGGCGGACACGCTGTACGCAAAACTTATGGCGTACACGCTTGATAAGCAGGCGGAAGCTGCGCGAGAAGCTGAGGCGAAACAAAAGAGCAAGGAATATGAGGCCGAGGCACCCGACCCCTATCTTATCGGTGAAATCAAAACCCTTTCCAGCGATCCTGAAACAAGAAAGTTATTTGGAGAGACCTATGCCGAGGCGCGTATTGATGCGAAGCAGTTACGCGCGTCGGAACTCGGCGGCCTTTGGAAAAATCTCGATGAGGAAATCCCTCAAAAAGAAGAGGCTTTCAGGAGCCTTGAGCGGGATGTTCACCTGAATGCCATCAAGGGCGAAGGGAAAATCTCTGCTGCGAAATCACGCATGGCAAGGCTCGCCGAAAACATCTCCGCGCTCGAGCGCCGGAAACAGAACCTAGAAACGCTACGGGATATCCCTGCTACACCAGAGAATACGGATGCCGTTGCGAATTTCCACTATGAAACGCTTAGGGAATATAAAGAACAATTGGACAAGGGGTTTGTATGGCTTCCGTCGCGGAAAAGGATACATCAAGAGACTGTGAGTGCACTTTTGAACCATCGCTGGCCAGTTCTGATTGGCGAGGCGGGGAGCGGAAAATCAGAACAGGCTGACGCGGCGGCACGTGAGCTTACGGGGAATGCGCCGACCAAGCTTGCCTGTGAATCGACGACAAGTGATATTCAGCTCATCGGGCACGACGAGATTGATCCTGTGACTGGTGGGAGTTACAAAAAATACGGCCCGCTTATGGCGGCATTCACCGGTTTTGAGGATTCCGCTGAAAAAACGCCCACATTCAAGACTGGTCGCATCGCGCGGTTCGATGAATCGGGCCGGTTGGGACCGAAGGCGTATGCCATCATCAAAGAAGCTCGTCAGCAAAAACCGGGAGATGATTTTTACGGCAAGCCGGTGCTTCCCGGAGCCGCCGCCATTTGGACGTCGAATCCAGTTGGCCCACGATATCCCGATCGTCACGCTCCCGATCCTGCTATGCGCCGAGAGCTTGCGGAAATTCCCGTGCCATATCCCGATATGTCGCCAAAAAGTCCCGAGCTGTATGAATTTGCGCTTGTCGCTCTCTTCGATGGCAATGATCATATCGCGACGCCAAGAGAAGAGCTCGCACCAGCATACGAAAAAAAAGAAGTTCCCGAGGACAAGCGCGAGACGCTGGCAGACGGCAGTGTCGTGATTGCGAAAGACGAGCTTATTGAGAACATGGCCGATGCGCGGCACGGCGCCCTGTGGCGGTTCACCGGCGCAGTCAAAGCGCTTCAGGACAGCTTCGTTTACGGCAATACCGAAACCGGCAAATACCCCGACACACTTTTACGTTATAAAGAGGATGCAAACGGGAGTATCGAAATCGTTGAAACCGGGGGCGAGCCGCTGACGCTCGCCACGTCGACGGTGACCCTCGGCGAGCTTGCAAGCTGGATGCAGGGATTCAATGAACGGCGTGAAAAACAGGATGCGCAGTTCCGGGTAGACACGCTCACTGAATGGCTCGATTTCAAGATCAATACCTATCTCAAGCAGGCGGACAGCGCCGATAAAGATAAAATCAAGGCGATTTTCAAACATTATCACTTCCTTGATGGCATGCACCCGGATCTCCGCAGTGCAAAGCCGCTTACACCAAAGGAGATTGGTTATCTTTCTCCGCGCGTCCCACGACCCCTGCACATTCAGCGTCCCCAAAAGACCGAGACGCAGGCGGAGGTCAGACCTGAACGGCCTGAACCAGCCGGAAAATACGAAACGCGCGAAGTCCTGCTCGATAGCGGCGAACGGATTCTTATTGAGTCAAGCGCCGATTTTACAGGAGGTAAGAACGGGCTTATCCACGTTCCAATTGGTGAGCGTTTTACTGTGGATGGAGTTGCGTTCGTTTTTGCCGGAGTGATTGCAGAGAAAGGTAACCCGCAGACTGGGGAGTTGGTTGGTAAGTTCCCAGGCGAGGATCTCTATAGGACGTTCACGCCGGAGGCGGTGGATCAGGGGATGCTCGTGAGCTTCCGTGAGTCGCTCGGGCGCGATCTCGAAGAGTTGGAAGAGGATGTTGGATATTTATGTCAAGAAGAAGCTGGAAAGCAAGCTTCTCCTCAGCCGCCAACACCACCAAAAAAGAAGAAGGGGCTTTTCGGGCGGACATAATGACCATCGCTATTTTAGGGAGAACTATCGCTTTGTCCATTTCAAAGGTGGACTCGACAAAACAGAGACGCTTCAGCATAGTAGCGCGAAAATATGGCTTTTTCGGGGAAAAAGTCCGTCCCCAGTGGGCGAAGCGCTAAAAATTCAGAAATTGAATATACCAAAACAGTCCTGATAGAATCGGGGCTGTTTTGTATCTGTGCAAGGGAGAGCGTGAGGATCATTCGCTCCTCGGTGGTTCCTTCCGGAACGCGTAGAGGATTCACTTCTCCTTCGAACACGGCGACGGGTTCCTCGATGAGTTCGCCGTCGGTTCTCCGGGTGTAGAGCATTGTCCTTTGGCTCACCATGCCGGGAAGTTCCGGCAGGCCGTTGCACTTGCATGATTGCAGCCATCTCCCGATGATACTCTTTACCTCGTCGAGCGTGTGGCGCTTTGCGGTTGCATCGTATCACTCGATCAGCCCTACGGTAACCCGGAAGGGTAACCAGAGGGGATCGTCCTCCTTCTTGTTCACCATCTTCAGCATGGCACCCTCCTTTGGCGGCTGACAAATGACTGCGCATAGCATACAACTTTACAGATCGATCGTCAAATGGTACAATGCGGGCAGTTGTACGTATCTCAATTCGGATGTAGGGAGGACAGACCATGCGTGATGCTTCAGCACTCGCCAACTGCGTATATCTCCTCGTCGGTCAGCAGGGTGCGGGCAAGAGCGAGTACGCCCGACGTCTCATCAAACAGCACCCCGAGCTGTTCTTCGTGAGTCGCGACGAGATTCTCATGAAGGAGTTTGGCACCGTATTTCTCGATTCATACTCCGGCGGCCACGTGTATGCGTACGAGCTCATGTATCGTCTCCTCCAGGACACACTCTCGGCACAACGGGGGATCACGATGATTCTCGATACATGGACGGGCGACCGGAATGATCGGGAACATCTCATCGCGCGCCTGCGGGAATACGGCGCGGATCGGGTGGCCGCGCTCTATTTCGTCACTCCGTTGCCCCTCGTGGAATTATGGTTCTGGCAGAAACCCGGCGTCGCGAAGATCTCGGAAATGCGGGCGCATCAGGGCGAAGGGTTTACCTTCTTCTGCGAGGATGCGCCCAAACGGGACTATCAGATGTTCCACAAGCTCGCGAAGGACATCGACCTCGAAGGGTTCGACGAAGTGATCCGAATCGACCCCTCGCAGGAACTCATCACCATCAATTAGCATCGGCAAGAAGCGGCGGCATCGAAAGATGTCGCCGCATTTACATTTTATGGCTGGTTCCGATCAGAGTGCTGAGCGGGCATAAAGAGTTTAACTGGGCCAGCGATTATCACTTCGATACCCGCAAAACCGCCCGCCATGCCTCTGAGTGGGCGAAAAGGTAAAGATACAGATTTTGAATATAGTCAAACAGCCCCGAGAATATCGGAGCTGTTTTGTATCTGTTTAAAAAATAAATATGTGGATTATTTGTCGAGACGGAAAATCTCCATAAAATATTTTTGCATGGAAAGGCGATGTGTGCAGAAAATGAAGATAGGGAAAATCCTTGCCAAAAAGCTGCCGCGATGATAATGTTTTGCCAGCAGGTATTCACATTCCAACGAGGAGAGAAAGAGCATGGAGAATGCACGTAGCACCCAACGGTTTGCCGTCGGAACGATACCAGACATTCCATTGGGCCTTATCCGGCCCTTTCGGAATCAACCTCGCAAATACTTCGACCAGAAGGGACTGGAAGAGCTTGCCGCGAGCATCAAAGAGGAAGGGCAGATAACACCCGCGTGGGTCATGCCCGTCTTCGACGACCCCGTGATCGAGTACGAGCTTATCGCGGGAGAACGCCGGTGGCGTGCTTGCGCTATAGCGGGGATACCAACGCTGCGGGGGGAAGTGCGTGCGCCGGAAACTGCGGAAAAACAGTACCTCGACTCCGTGATGGAAAACTTTGGAAGAAGAGACTGTACGCATCTCGAAACCGCGCGGGCGATCGAGGAGATGCGGAGGATCCACTTCGGCGAAAAACCAGAGTGGGGCGAGAAGGTTACGGAAAAACTCGCCAAGATCTTCGTCCATTCCACCGCGTGGATCAACCAGTACCGGAGCCTCCTCCGGCTTCATCCCGAAGTGCAAGGCATGATGGAGGCGGCGGTTCCCGAAAAACAACGGCTTCCGTTTCAGGTCGCGATCGCATTGGCGAACTTGGAGCAGGAGTCGCAGATCACCATCGCGCGGCATATCGTCGGGGAGAAGCTGAGGCTCAAACCGGCACTTGCCCACATCCGTGCGGAAGTCAGTGATGACATACGCATCAGGAAGAATGGTCGGCGCGGAATACGTCCTCACCAGAATTACGATGTGCTACGAACCTTTCTGACAAACTTGGGGGAAGGAGCGGAAGGACTGCTCAATATGTCCCACAAGACTTTCGAGGAGATGTTCAGCCACCGTCCGCCTCGGGAACTTCAGAACGTCATCGAGGTTCTGAAAAAACGGCGGGGCCAACTCGAAGAACTTGAGAAAGCCCTGCGGCGCGTATCCATTCCCAACGATGGGCAACGGCCCGTTTTAGTAAGAAGGGCCGTTGGCGAACGGTAATGCCATTCAACTTCGGAAAGGAGAAGTATGTCGACAGCACCTCGGCCGCAGCAGGTCAATCAGGATGCGCTCATCAAACGCGCGCAACAGGGAGACTCTGCTGCGTTCGCGGAGCTCTATGCACTTCACAAGAGACGGGCTTTCAGCATCTGTTACAGAATGGTCAAAAACCAAGCTGATGCAGAGGATTTAGTGCAGGAGGCCTTTCTCCAACTCTTCCGTAAGTTGAAACTATTCCGTGGGGAATCCCAATTCGCTACTTGGTTTCACCGCCTCGTGGTGAATGTTGCGCTGATGAAGCTCCGCAAGAAGGATGGTCGATATGACAGCTCTCTCGACGAACTGGTGGAGGTGGGCGACAGTGAGCTCAAGCAGGAGGTTACGTCAGTCGACCACCATCTGGAGCTGTCGCCCGAGCGCATCGCCGTGGGAAGAGCCATCGAGCAACTCCCTCCGGGCTACCGCCTGATCCTTCGGATGCATGATCTCGAAGGGTTTGAACATAACGAGATCGCGGAGATCCTTGGGTGCAGCATCGGGAACTCAAAATCCCAACTCAACAAGGCGAGGAAGGCACTTCTTTCTCTCCTTGGGATCAAACTCGATCCGCTCGCCATCCTTGTGAACTTCGACAGATTTTTGTCGGACGTCGGGAATGAGGGCATCCAGTAACAAAGCAGAAAGGCCCGGGAAGCGAAAGCGACCCGGGCTGATTTTTTATCTCCACCTTATCGCTTCGATGCTAACGAAACCATCCGCCGCGCCTCTGAGTGGGCGAAGCGCTAAACCAACAACCGATCACGGTGGTCAAAAATTGACGATATTATTTCCCGCCTCGGGCCTGTTTTTTCTTCTTGCGCTTGGAGCAGGGGATTCTGATATGGTAGAATAAATGCAAGCGGTGCTATGGTCGGTGCCTTGTTTGGAATCCATTTTTTATTCCTTGTAATATGAAAAAGTTCTTCAAAAAAAATTTTTCCCTCCCTAAGATTCTTTTGGGCGGAGTGTTGTTGGCTGCCGCCATCGTCGTGTCCATCGTATACTGGCAGGTCGCTCTTCTCGCCGCGATCCTTTGCGTGGTGGTATTGGGCATGGTCCGCGGCGTGCAGAGATATAATCGATGGATCGTGTGGAAGGCGAGGTACGGGAAGCGTCCCTTCCCGAAATCGTCGTGGCTGGGCGTCAGGATCTCCCTGGTAAACGTCGTTTTGAGCGTGATGCTTGTGATAAGCATCGTCGCGTCGATCGTGCACGTCACCCACGCCACCGCCCCCAATCCCGGACATAACTTTACGGAAGTGGGCGGCGGCATTCTTCAGGGAGAACTTATTTATGGTTCAGCGGCAGATACATTTTCCGCGTTGCCGTCGAGCTCCGTTGCCACCAATTACCTTTCTAATGAAGGAACCGGCGGTGATCCGGCGTGGGCGCAGGTCAATTTGACGAATGGAGTGACCGGCAACCTGCCGACCGGCAACGGCGGCACGGGAGTGGCGAACGGCAGCAATAATACCATCACCTTCACCGGCAACTATACCCTTGGAATAACATTATCTGCTGCCACTACTCTGACCTTTCCCACTTCCGGAACGGTCACCGCGCTGGGCAATGCAACGACGGGAAGCGGGAATATTGTTTTGGCGACCTCGCCAATTTTAACAACCCCGACACTCGGCGTGGCGACCGCTACCACGGTCAACGGTTTGACACTTACGTCACAGTCGACCGGATTTACGATCGCCGGCGGAACCACGTCCGAGACATTGACCGTAAACGGGAACGCCACGATTTCGGGGACCCCCATGGTCAATCCGATGACCACGGCGGGGGATATTATTTATGGTGGGACCAGTGGATCCCCGACCCGTTTGGCTGCGAGTTCCACGACAGGCATGGTATTGATGAACACCGCTTCCGCTGCGCCGAGTTGGGCGCTCTTAAGCGCTTTGCCTTCCACTGCCGGCGCCCTGCCCGTTGCGAACGGCGGCACGGGGCTGGCAACGCTTACCGCGAATGGTGTCGTGCTTGGAGCCGGTACAGCTGTGCCTACATTCGTAACGACGAGTAGCGCCGGTGCCTTGCTCGAGTCGAACGGCACGACGTGGGTAGCCGCGCCGGGCGGCGTTTTGATCAACCAACAAACTTTTACTGCGTCGGGAACCTATACCCCGACGTCGGGGACTACTAAAATCATCGTACAATTATGGGGCGGAGGCGGCGCGGGCGGCAGTTGCACCGCCGTAGCAGGCTGCGCCTCGGGCGGCGGCGGGTCGGGTGGTTATGCGGAATATTATTCGTCGTCGCCAACAAGCGGTGCCGTGACCATAGGATCTGGCGGGGCGGCAGCTGCCGGCGCAACGGGAGGTGCAGGCACCGCCACTTCGTTGGTGCAGGGCGGTACCACGATTACGGCGAATGGTGGTTCGGGCGGCACCACCGCAGCCGGCACTAGCGCTACAAAATATACTAATGGCGGCGCGGGAGGCGTGATCTCGACAAGCGGAACAGTGAATGCGGCAGGTGCTCCCGGAGGGTTTGGCTCTACGAGCGCTACGGCGACCATCGGCGCGACCGGGGCCGGTGGTTCGACCTCTCTTGGCGGCGGTGGCGTTGGTGTGACCTATTCGTCAGCAGCGGCAGCGGTGGGAAAGGCGGCAATAGCGAACACCGGTTCTGGTGGTTCGGGCGGTGGCACGGGCACCACGACGGTGGCAGCGGGTGGCGCAGGGGCGGCGGGAATAGTTATTATTTGGGAGTATCGATAAAAATGATGGATCGTTATTTTTTAAAAATGAAAAGAGTGTATAGGTTCCGCTCGTTGGTGCTTGTCCTTGTGGTGAGTATGTTTTTGTTCCGTTTCCCCGTCGTAGGTGTTCGCGCGGACACGACAGCGCAAAGCATACCGACCGCCACATCGACCGTTCAGCTTCTCAACGAATCGGCTTTTACCACGGACGATTTGTCGACGGTCCTTGTCCAACCGCAGTTCACGGATGGCAGTACGAATATCGCCTTTTATCTCGATATTGACGGAACATATGTATGGCAGGCTGAGCAGTTGGGAAGCCTTGGCGTTTTACCTTTTGTTGATTATTGGGATGTCTCTGGCAACAGCGACGGCGGCATCGGTAATTACGTGGCGGTCGAATATTTAAATTCCGGGCAACAATTCAGCTGTTCAGGTCTCTCTCTGGACGACTGTGTCGCCGACCCTCACTTTATCAGCCAATTCGGTTTCCAAATAGTGAACGACGATGCCGCGACAGATCTTTCCACAATCGTCGCCGAATCTACCATTGAGACCGCAAACGCCACCACGACCCTCGACGATGCTACCGGCGTCGCTGATGTGCTGGCGTCGTCAACGGCAAGTTCCGACGATACTTCCGCTACATCGACCATCGACGATACATTAAGTTCCGCATCCACTACGGTTGACGCCACCACGGTTGCCACAAGTAGCGCCGATGATACTTCTACCACAACCATCGACGACGATACGGCAAGCTCCTCCACCACGGTTGCCACAAGTAGCGCCGATGATACTTCTACCACAACCATCGACGACGATACGGCAAGCTCCTCCACCACGGTTGCCACAAGTAGCGCCGATGATACTTCCGATACCACCACCGTCTCATCCTCATCCGCGGACGATACCGAATCGGTCAGCCAGGATCTCACGGCGTCCGCGGCGACCTCCACCACGCAGGATGATAGTGATGATGATGCGGCAACGACCACGGGAACAGCAGCGACGACCACCGGCCAATGAGATATTTTCCCCGCAAAAAATGGCTGGTGGTTTTTTTTATACTCCTCGCGCCGGGGATATTCTTCGTCAGCGCCGTTTACGCCGGCACGCTTAGTTGTACCGTGACCTCGACGTGCAGTTCCCCGGGCGTTGTGATCTTCAAAATGTACGCGACGGCGAATTCACATTCCGAACTCCCCAGTCAATCGAATTATTCCAACTTGGTCTGCTGCAGCGGAGTGACCGGCCTTGGCAACTCTTGCGCCGGGACCTATGCCGTCGCGCTCAACTTGGCCAAAGTCACGAACTCCCACGTGGAGGAGAACACCTACTCCGACTACACCAATCCCGCTTGTATCGAAGCGCCGACCAACGGCACCGTTTCGGTGGGGTATCAATCGAGCAATTGTCTTGGATATGACACCACGGTCGCCTCGATGGCCAATGCCACGAACTCCCACGTGGGAAACGCCACCGCCTACACGCTTAAAGTATGCGCGAGCGCGGCTCCTCAGGCGACCATCGCCTGCGCCACCAATGTAAGCGCCACAAGCTTTGGCGGTCTGACGAGTGGTGCCATTTCGAATTCTTTCCCGAATGTCTCGACCACCCTGTCCTGCACGAACACGGCGCACGGTTGCACTTTATACGTTCAGGACACTGGCAGCGGATCCAGTCCCGGGCTTTGGAGTAGTACCGCGCCGACCCACCTTGTCCCTTCGCCGAACGCGGCATTCAGCGTGACCTCAACGCTTACGGCTGGCGTCGAGGGATACGGAATACAGGTCGCGACCGACACTGCGGGAAGCGGTAGCACGCTCACCGTCGCGCAGACCTATTTGCAAACCGGCAATACGGTGGGCGGCCTCTCCCGTTCGGCAACCCCCGTGGCTTCTTCAAGTGCCGATACGAGCAGGGAGTTGATCGTCACCCATCTGGCGGCCGTTTCCGCGACAACTCCTGCCCGCACCTACGCCGACACCATCACCTACAGCTGCACCGCCAATTGAAAGCCAGGGTTATCCACAGCCTATGGCTTTATAGATATGCTATAATCAAATCAATAAATAAAAATAATAAAATCGCTATGAGATATAATCTCTCGGTGAGGTATGTGGGGGTTCTTCTTGGTGCCGCCTTCGTTTTTTTGGCCTGCGGAACACTTATGGCGTTTTTTCTTGGCGCATTCCGGCCTTCCCTGGCGTCGGGTCAGACCGTTACCGTGAGCGCGACAGTGACGAAAACAATAAGCTGCAGCGAGAGTACGACGACGACAAGTTTCGGCACTTTATCGTCGGCTGCCGTGAATACCTCAGCTCCCAGCGTTTCGAGCACGATGGCCTGCATAAATGACCTTGGAGGTTGCACGCTGAGCATTAATGATGCTGGTGGCGGCGGTAATGGAGGGCTCTGGAGCGCGGCAACGTCCCACTTAATCCCTTCCCCGAACGCCGCTTACGCCGCGACAACGACCCTTGTGGCAGGTACCGAAGGGTTTGGTATTAACGCCACCACCACCGCCGGAAGCGGAACGGCGTTCACCCTAAACTCGAATTATAACTTGAGCGGGAATGCCGTCGGAAAGATCACGACGAGCACGGCAACGTTGGTTTCCACGACCGCGACGACGACCGGAGCGTCGGTCGTCGTGACTCACCTCGCAGCCATCTCGGCGTATACCCCTGGCGGGAGCTATACTGACACTATTACCTATGGTTGTGTCGCTAACTAATTAGCAATGAAAAAATTTTTCGCCAGTGCAGTTTTTGGCCTGCTCGCGTTGGCGGTGTTCTTGCCGAAAACATCGTTCGCGATCACGGTTGGCCCTGATAAACTTGAATACACGCTTGCTCCGGGAGCAACCGTAACAGGTACCCTTTTTGTATTGAACGAGGGTACAACCCCCCAGACGTTGACTCCATCCTTCGAAACATTTACGGAAACCAACGGGACAAAACAATTTTCTGCTGGGACGCCAAGCGATTTGACGAACTGGTTCGTCCTTCCTTCGTCCACAACACTGGCCGCAGGGGAGTCGGAAAACATTCCATTCACCCTAAATGTTCCACAAGGAGCTCCGGCAGGCGGACATTTCGCGGTTATCTGGTGGAACACCGCTCCTGCTGGAGCCGGCATGGGGGACACTTCTATTGTCACACGTGCGGGGGTTTTGGTATATCTGAACGTCACGGGCCAGATTGACGAGGCAGCTTCCGTCACTCACTTCGCTCCGACGGGCGGCGGACATCTTTTTGACTTCTTCCCGACGAATTTTGATATCACCTTCAGTGATACCGGAAACGATTATCTTCAGCCAGTGGGTAACATAGTGATTAAAGACATGTTCGGGCTCACTGATGCGACCTTTTCCGTCAATAAGGATGGCGGCGAGCAAATACTCCCGCAATCCGCGAAAGACCTTCCTGTCACGGTCGAATCCCCGTCCGGGGCCTTCGGATTCGGCGTCTATCGCGCCGAGCTTGCGCTCCATTACGGTCAGACCAACCAGGAAATTGACGATTCGTACACGTTTGTCGTGATTACATGGCAGGTCGTCCTTCTTATTCTCATTGTTCTGCTTCTTGTATTGTTCGGGATCGCACGCGGCGTGCGAAAGTATAATCAATGGGTTATCCGGAAAGCCACGGCGGGATTGAAGGTGCGCGACGAAGAAGAGAGGGAATAGAGGGCCAGCGAGCCATAAATGCGGTAGAATAAATACCATGAAAGAATGCGCGCTTTTTTCTTGCGGTGCGTTCGTTGTCTTTATTGCAACGCTCTTTTTCTTTCATGTTCGCGCCGTTGCCCAGTCGGTGGGCATAAACGCCACCGTACCTTCCGTGTGCGGCAATGGCGTGGTGGAGGCGGGAGAACAGTGCGACGGAGGCAACCTGGATGGACAGACATGCGCCACCCAGGGATTCAATGGAGGGACGCTTTCCTGTAGTAGTAATTGCACGTTTAACACGGCGCAATGTTTCTACAATACCCCACCACCGAGCTCCGTGTGCGGCAATGGCGTGGTGGAGGCGGGAGAACAGTGCGACGGAGGCAATCTGAATGGACAGACATGCGCCACTCAGGGATTCAGCGGAGGGGCGCTTTTCTGTAACAGTAATTGCACGTTTAACACAGCGGAATGTGTCTACAATGCCCCACCGAACAGGAACGGCGGCG
>Ga0181516_10001524_pt1 | contig 17615 bp, 12 predicted proteins | sample PEATcosm2014_Bin_25_FD_121104 | JGI IMG/M metagenome (GOLD analysis project Ga0181516, IMG submission 121104) | Peatland microbial communities from MTU Mesocosm Facility, Houghton, MI, USA - PEATcosm2014_Bin01_10_metaG | ecosystem: Environmental > Terrestrial > Soil > Wetlands > Peat | place... | reverse complement strand
GGTGTACGGGTCCCACTCAGCCAGCAACTGGCCCAGCTTTACGTGCTCGCCGTCCTTGACGCGAAGGCGCGCGCCGTAGACTACCTGGTAGCGCTCCTTTTCACGTCCACGCTCGTCGACAATCGCCACCGAACCGGAGCGATTCATGGCGACCAGAGTGCCGTCCTTGCTCTCGACGTAATTCAGGTTGATGAAGCGCACGAAGCCGTTGTTCTTGGCATCGAGGCGCGACTTGTCCTGCACGCGGCTGGCCGTGCCGCCCACGTGGAAGGTACGCATGGTGAGCTGCGTTCCGGGCTCGCCGATGGACTGCGCCGCGATGACGCCGCAGGTTTCGCCGAGTTCGACCATGCGGCCGGAGCCCAGGTTGCGCCCGTAGCAAAGCGCGCAAACGCCGCGCCGCGACTCGCAGGTGAGCACCGAGCGGATCTTAACCCTCTCGACGCCCGCGCCCTGAATTGCCGATGCAATGTCCTCATCGACTCCCTGGTTCACATCCACAACGATGTTGCCGTCGTAGTCCTTGATGCGCTCCAGCGACACGCGGCCGATGATGCGGTCGCGAAGTTCTTCGATGATTTCGCCCGACTCGACGATCGATCCAACGTAGATGCCTTCAACCGTGCCGCAATCGTACTCGGTCACGATCACGTCCTGGGCCACGTCGACAAGACGCCGCGTCAGGTAGCCGGAGTCGGCTGTCTTGAGCGCCGTATCGGCCAGGCCCTTGCGCGCGCCGTGCGTCGAAATGAAGTATTCGAGCACGGTGAGTCCCTCGCGGAAGTTCGCCGTGATGGGCGTCTCAATGACTTCGCCGGAAGGCTTGGCCATCAGTCCGCGCATGCCCGAGAGCTGGCGAATCTGCTGCTTCGAACCACGGGCGCCTGAATCGGCCATGATGTAAATCGGGTTCATGGCGCCTTCGTCGTCCGCGCGCTTCATGTTGCCGAACATCTCGTCGGCCACCTGGTCAGTAACCGCCGACCACATCTGGATGACCTTGTTGGAGCGCTCGCCGTTGGTGATTGCGCCGTCCATGTACTGCTTCTGGACTTCGATCACCTTCTTGTCGGCCGCGTCGACGGTCGTGTACTTGCTGTCTGGAATCACCATGTCGTCCAAGCCTACGGACAGACCGGACTTGGTGGCGTAGTTGAAGCCCAGGGCCTTGATGCGGTCCAGCATTCCGACCGTGACTTCGAGACCGAGATTCTGGTTGCAGTAGTTGACCAGTTGGCCAATGCCCTTCTTCTTCAACAGGCCGTTGACGAACGGCATTCCATCGGGGAGCGAGTCGTTCAGTATCACGCGGCCGACGGTGGTGGAGATGTACTCCTTGTTGAAGTCGACAGCCTCGGTGTGCGTCAGGTCCTGGTCGTCGTATGCGGTGGTCATGTCGAGGACCTTGCCCGTGTAGCGCAGGCGAATGGGCGAGAGTGTTTCCACCTCTCCAGCTTCGAGCGCCATCAGGATTTCCTCGGTGTTGGCGAACACGCGGCCTTCGCCCTTGCCGCCCTTCTTGGCCTTGGTCAGGTAATAGAGGCCGAGCACCATATCCTGCGTGGGCACGGTGATGGGGTGGCCGGAGGCCGGCGAAAGAATGTTGTGCGAAGCGAGCATGAGCACGCTGGCTTCAATCTGCGCCTCAGGCGACAGCGGAATGTGAACGGCCATCTGATCGCCGTCGAAGTCGGCGTTGAACGCCGTGCAGACGAGCGGGTGAATCTTGATGGCCTTGCCTTCGACGAGCACAGGCTCAAAGGCCTGAATGCCGAGGCGGTGAAGCGTTGGCGCGCGGTTCAGCAGTACCGGGTGATCCTTGATGACTTCTTCAAGGATGTCCCAGACCACCGGCTCCTGCATCTCGACCATTTCCTTGGCTTGCTTGATGGTGGTGCATTGGCCGGTCTGCTCCAGGCGGTGATAGATGAACGGCTTGAACAGCTCGAGCGCCATCTTCTTCGGCAACCCGCACTGGTGGAGCTTCAGCTCCGGACCGACCACGATGACCGAGCGGCCCGAGTAGTCGACGCGCTTGCCGAGCAGGTTCTGACGGAAGCGGCCCTGCTTGCCCTTGAGCGTGTCGGAGAGCGACTTGAGCGGGCGGTTGTTGGCGCCACGCAGTACGCGGCCGCGGCGGCCGTTGTCGAACAGCGCGTCCACGGCTTCCTGCAGCATGCGCTTTTCATTGCGCACGATCACTTCAGGCGCGTGCAGGTCCATCAGCTTCTTCAACCGGTTGTTGCGGTTGATGACGCGGCGATAGAGATCGTTGAGATCCGAGGTGGCAAAACGTCCGCCATCCAGCGGAACGAGAGGGCGCAGCTCCGGTGGAATCACGGGCAGCACATCGAGGATCATCCACTGCGGCTTGTTCGAGCTCTTGCGGAAGGCCTCGACGACCTTCAGCCGCTTGGCATATTTCAGCTTCTTCTGCGCGGAGGTTTCGGTCTTCATCCGCTCGCGCAGCTCAATGCCCAGCTCGTCAATCTGCACGCGCTTGAGCAGCTCCTTGATGGCTTCCGCGCCCATCATGGCCTTGAAGCCGGAGGGGCGGAACTGCTGGTCGAGTTCGCGGAACTTGACTTCGTCCTTGATGATCTCGCGCTCGCGGACCGGCGCGTCACCCGGATCGACCACGACATAGGACTCGAAGTAGAGAATGCTTTCAAGATCGCGCAGGGAAATATCGAGCAGGTGCCCGATGCGCGACGGGAGGCCCTTGAAGAACCAGACATGTGAACAAGGAGAAGCCAGCTCGATGTGGCCCATGCGTTCGCGGCGCACCTTGCTTACCGTGACCTCGACGCCGCACTTATCGCAGATGACACCACGGTGCTTCATGCGCTTGTACTTGCCGCACAGGCACTCCCAATCGGTAACCGGTCCAAAAATGCGGGCGCAGAACAGCCCGTCCCGCTCCGGCTTGAAGGTGCGGTAGTTGATGGTCTCAGGCTTGGTTACTTCGCCATGCGACCAGCTGCGGATTTTCTCTGGCGATGCCAGCATGATGCGGATGGCGTCGAAGTCGGTGATGGGGCTGGAAAGCTCAAACGGGTTCGAACGGAACAAGGCGACCCTCCTTGGCAGGTCTTTTTTGCACCCGCCGCGGTAACTCCCGGGATTCTTTTGAGGATCCTTCCTTCCCGGGAAGCGGTGATTGCCGCTTTCAAGAAGAATCCTAACGACAGCTTCCAGCTGTTAGCTCCTAGCTTCTAGCTCGTTTTTCGCTCGAAGTAGTTTCACGCTTTCAACTAGAGCAAACCTTGGTTCGCCTCGGCTGCCAGCTCCACCTCAATCAAGCCAGAGGCCAGGAGCTAGCAGCTAGAGGCTGCTTCTAATCGGCGACCGCCGCCACTTCCGGCACCGGCAGTTTCTTGATCAGATCCGCGCGCTTGATCAGCTCCACGTCCAGGCACAGCGACTGCAACTCGCGAATCAACACGTTGAACGACTCCGGAACGCCCGGCTCGATGGCCGCCTCGCCCTTCACGATGGCCTCGTAAATTTTGGTACGGCCATACACGTCGTCCGACTTCGCGGTGAGCAGTTCCTGCAGGATGTATGCGGCGCCGTAAGCTTCCAGGGCCCACACCTCCATTTCGCCAAACCGCTGTCCGCCGAACTGCGCCTTGCCGCCCAGCGGCTGTTGCGTAATCAGCGAGTACGGCCCGATCGACCGAGCGTGAATCTTGTCGTCGACCAGGTGCGACAGCTTGAGCATGTAGATGTAGCCGACCGTAACCGGCTGCTCAAATTGCTCGCCCGTCATGCCGTCGAACAGAGGCGTCTTGCCCGATGAAGGCAGTCCAGCCGAAGCCAGCAGCGCCTTGATCTCGCTTTCCTGCGCGCCGTCGAACACAGCCGTGCCGAACCAGATGCCGCGCTGCATACCGGCCCCGACGCGAAGCAACATCTCGTCGTCGAGCTCCAGCAGTTGGCGAAGCGTTGCGGTTCCGGCAAACTCCTTCTTCATCAGCTCGCGTACCGACTCGGCTGCCGAGTTCAGCTTAATGAGGGCGGCGATCTTGGCGCCGAGAGCATGTGCTGCCCAGCCCAGGTGCGTCTCAAGAATCTGACCCACATTCATACGAGACGGGACGCCGAGGGGATTGAGCACGATCTCGACCGGAGTTCCGTCGGGCAGATACGGCATGTCTTCCTCAGGAAGAATGCGCGCGATCACGCCCTTGTTGCCGTGACGGCCGGCCATCTTGTCGCCCACGGAAAGCTTGCGCTTCATGGCGACGTAGACCTTCACCAGCTTGATGACGCCCGGAGGCAGCTCGTCGCCCTTCTGCAGCTTGGCCACCTTTTCGTTGGTGATCTTGCGCAGGACTTCGATTTGGCGCGAGGTCATCTCTTCGATCTCGTCGATCTGCTCGTTGACGCGGGGATCCTTGTCGTTATAGCGGATGCGCTTCAAGTTCTTCGTCGAGATGCGCTCGATGGTGTCGCGATCGAGAAGGGCGCCCTTGGTCAGCAAGCGCTTGTTGGTCCGCTCGTCGTGGAGGTCGGCCAGCACTTCCTTGTTGCCCAGGATGCCGTCGAGCCTCTTCAGGCGCTCGTCGGTGAGAATGCGGATTTCGTCGCCGAGGTTCTTTTCGAGCTTGGCCACGTACTCGGCCTCGATCAGCTTGGCGCGCTCGTCCTTCTCCTGGCCCTTGCGGCTGAAGATGCGCACGTCCACAACCGTGCCCTCGATACCCGGAGGGCAGGTCAGGGAAGCGTCGCGCACATCGCCGGCCTTTTCGCCGAAGATGGCGCGCAGCAGCTTTTCTTCCGGCGTCAACTGGGTTTCGCCCTTCGGCGTTACCTTGCCCACCAGAATGTCGCCGTGCTTGATCTGGGCGCCGATGCGGATCACGCCGCTCTCGTCCAGATCGCGCAGCGCATGCTCGCTCACGTTGGGAATGTCGCGCGTAATTTCTTCCGGCCCCAGCTTGGTGTCGCGCGCTTCGATTTCAAATTCTTCAATGTGGACCGAGGTGTAGTAGTCCTCGCGCACCAGTTTCTCCGAGATCAGAATCGCGTCCTCGAAGTTGTAGCCGCGCCAGGGCATGAAGGCCACAAGGACGTTGCGTCCCAGCGCCAGCTCGCCCTGCTCCGTGCAAGGTCCGTCGGCGATCACCTGGCCCTTCACCACCCGGTCGCCCTCGCGAACAACCGGCTTCTGATTGATGCAGGTGTTCTGGTTCGAACGCTTGAACTTGATGAGCTGGTAGATGTCAGAACCGACCTCGCGCGACAACTGCGTGGGATGGTGCTCGCCCTCGACGCGCACGATGATGCGCTCGGAGTCGACCGAATCCACAATGCCGTTGCGCTTGGCCAGGATCACGGCGCCGGAGTCGCGCGCCGTGACGCCTTCCATGCCCGTGCCCACCAGCGGAGCCTCGGCCACCAGCAGCGGCACCGACTGGCGTTGCATATTGGCGCCCATCAGCGCGCGGTTGGCGTCGTCGTGCTCAAGGAACGGCACCAGCGAAGCGGCCACGGAAACAAGCTGCTTCGGGCTCACGTCGATGTAGTCCACGTCGGCGCGATTGACCAGCACAAAGTTTCCCTGACGCCGCGCGTTCACCAGTTCCTCGGTGATCTCGCCCTTGTCGTTGAACTCGATGTTGGCCTGCGCGATGGTGTGCTTGTCCTCTTCCCATGCCGACAGGTAGAAGCTGAACGGCATGTGGTCGATGTTGCGCTTGCCTTCCTTCTTGAGCTTGGCATTCAGCCGCCCGGCTTCTTCCTTCTCGATGTGATCGCCAACGCGCAGGCCGCTTTCGCCGGCGTTGACGATTTCGACAAAGTCGAGAATCCGCGAATCCTTCACCTTGCGATAAGGCGACTCGATGAATCCATATTCATTGATGCGCGCAAAGCAGCTCAGCGAGCTGATCAGTCCGATGTTCGGACCTTCCGGCGTTTCAATTGGGCAGATGCGTCCGTAGTGCGTCGGGTGCACGTCGCGGACTTCGAAGCCGGCGCGCTCGCGCGACAGGCCGCCCGGTCCAAGTGCCGACAGGCGGCGCTTGTGGGTGATTTCCGAGAGCGGATTGGTCTGATCCATGAACTGCGACAACTGCGACGATCCGAAGAATTCGCGGATGGCCGCCATTACCGGCTTGGCGTTGATCAGGTCGTGCGGCATGGCCGTCGAAAGCTCCTGATAGACGCTCATCTTTTCCTTGATGGCGCGCTCCATGCGCACCAGTCCGATGCGGAACTGGTTCTCCATCAACTCGCCCACGGCGCGAACGCGGCGGTTGCCGAGGTGATCGATGTCGTCGACCATGCCGATGTTCTTGCGCAGCTTGAGCAGGTAGCGAATGGTCGCGTAGAAATCTTCGGGCGTCAGGGTGCGGTGGTCGAGGTGCGTCGCATCCTGGCTCTCATAGAGCTTGATGTTGAACTTCAACCGGCCCACGCGCGAAAAGTCGTACTTGCGCGCGTCGAAGAACATGCCTTCAAACAGCGCCGTCGCGGTGTCAAGCGTCGGCGGGTCGCCCGGCCGCAGCTTGCGGTAGATCTCAATCAGCGCTTCTTCCGGCTTGTGCACGGAGTCGCGCTTCAGAGTGTTGGTGATGATGTTGCCCACGTCGTCGCGATCGGGGAAGAAGACCTCGAAGCTCGTGGCGCCGCTCGACAGCACCTTGTGCAGCCGGTCGGCGGTCAACTCGACGTTGGCCTCCACCACCACTTCGCCCGTGCCCTGGTCCACAACGTCTGCCGCGGTCAGCGCGCCATCCAACTCGGCCGCCTCGACCTCGATCTTCTCGATTCCCGCGGCGCGAATCGCCTTCATCGCGTGCGGCGTGATCTTGCGGCCGGAGTGGGCAATCTCTTCGCCGTTGTGCATCACGGCGTGCGCCGGCTTGGCGCCCATCAGGTGGGTGCTGACCTTCACGTCCTGCGGAACTGCCCAGTGCAGCTTGCCGTCCGCGATGTGCACCCGGTCCACGGTGTAGAACGTCTTCAGAATCTCTTCGTCCGAGCGCAGCCCGAGAGCGCGCAGGAAGATTGTGCCCAGGAACTTGCGCTTGCGGTCGATGCGCACATAGAGCGTGTTCTTCTGGTCGTACTCGAACTCCACCCACGAGCCGCGGTAGGGAATGATTTTGCCCAGGAAGTAGGTGCGGTTGTTCGCCGTCTCGAAGAAGACGCCGGGCGAGCGATGCAACTGCGAGACGATCACGCGCTCCGTGCCGTTCACGATGAAGGTGCCGTTCGGCGTCATCAGCGGTATATCGCCGAAAAACACCTCCTGCTCCTTGATGTCCTTGATCGACTTGTTGCCGGTCTCCGCGTCCTTCTCATAGATGGTGAGGCGGACCGTGACCTTCAGCGGCGCCGAGAAAGTCATGCCGCGCTCTTCACACTCCTGCTGGTCGTACTTCAACTGCAGGCTGACAGGGTCGCCGCACTTGTTGCAAAAGTCGGGCGTGTTCTTGTTGTACGTGCCGCACTTCTGGCACAGCACGTCGCCGGGCAGGAAGGGATCGGTGATGACCATCGACCCGCAATGCACGCAGGCCGTGCGCAGGTGATGCAGCCCTTTCAAGTGGCCGCACTTGCACTCCCAGTTGCCGATCGAGAAGTCCACGAAGTCCAGTTGCGAGATGCCGCGGAAGTCTGTGATGGGAAAAACCGACACAAACACCGACTGCAAACCCGAGTCGTCGCGCTCGTTGGGCAACTTATCCATTTGCAGGAACCGCTCGTAGGAGCGGCGCTGCACTTCAATCAGGTTGGGAATCTGGGTTGCGGTGGGAATCTTCGAAAAATCGAGCCGGCTCCGAATCGCGCGCTTCTCGTTGGGCATGTTCACTCCTGAGGCTCGTCACTCCAGCACCGCCACTGCCATTCGTGGCCGAACTGGACCAGCGCCTGAGTCTCGAGGCGCCGGCTGATTGCGGTAAGTAAGTCGAAAAACCTTCTATGGCGGACCGCGGAATTCCGGTCGCCACCCATGCGCTCCCGGCAAGCTTGAGGGTTGCCCCTCAAGGCATTTCGGGAAAAACCAGGTCAGGTCAATTCCAGTTCAGAGTCGAGTGAGTGCTACTTGGCAGGCATTGCCCCAAATCCGGCAATTGCGCTAGACTGCGCACAATCGGAGGAAGCGATAGAACGGTTTAACCGGACAGAGCCGGGAAAACCGCACAGGAAGATACTGCGTTCAGGGCAGATGGTTGGTCAAAATCTTTCGTCTGCTAGGTGGGGAGACACGAAAGGCCCGTAAGGACGCAACGCCTCACGAGCGCGGCCCTCTGCCTGTGCTCCCATCCGAATTTGCATGCCCTGTGTTCGCCGATCCCAAAACTCGCTTCAACCGCTCGCTCGCCAGCCACTCGACCATCGTCAATGGCAACCTGGCCTGACTCCAGATAACTCATTGACCCTAAGGCACTTAATTACTGCGAGGTGTCCGAGGTCAGAAGGCTTGGCTTTGCCCCTGCCCACGAACGCTTGCGTGCCAACCCACCACTCCCAAGACGCGTTTTCCAGCTCCGCTCCATTCCCTTGGCAAACCGGAATGAGCCGAAAAGACGCGCAACGAATATCGTAGCGCGTCCCGGCCAGAGTTGCAAGTCCCCGTCTGGGCTACTTGATTTCGCCTACTTGATCTCGATCGTCGCGACGCCTTCGAACTTCTTCCTGATCGCCTCGGCCTCGTCCTTGGTCGCGTTTTCCTTGATAGGCTTGGGAGCCCCATCGACCAGGTCCTTGGCTTCCTTCAGGCCGAGCGAAGTAACTTCGCGCACTGCCTTGATGGTGTTGATCTTGTTGGCGCCGAAGTCCTTCAGAATGACCTGGAACTCGGTCTTCTCTTCAACCACCGGAGCCGCCGCGCCGCCGCCGGCCGCCACAGCCACCGGGGCCGCTGCCGCTGCCGAAACGCCAAGCCGCTCTTCCAGCTTCTTCACCAGGGCCGCTGCTTCCAGCAGGCTCAGGCCTACAATCTGCTCTTCCAACTGTGCTAGATCCGCCATTTTCTTCTCCATTCAGAACCGTTTGATTTGATATTCCCGGCCGGCAAGCCAAACTGGAAGTTTCCGATGCGCCAGACCCGCGCCCTTCCTGTATGCCCCGCGGCCAAATCCTATTTCCAGTGCGCAGTTCTTAGTTCACAGTTCGCAGCCTTTGAACTGCGAACTGTGAACTAAGAACTGCGAACCGCTGCCGTCAGGCAGCCGCAAACTTTTCTTTCTCCACGCCCTGCCCGATCACAACAGCAAGATCGCGGCCTGCTGCATTCAGAACCGTCACCAGCCTCTGCGCAGGCGCGTTGATCAGGAACAGCAGCTTGGAGAAAAGCTCTTCCTTGCCCGGCATCGTCGCCAGCGCTTTCACTTCGTCAACGCCCAGCAGCTTGCCATCCACAATGCCCAGCTTGAACTGGAACTCCGCGTTCTCGCCCGCCCATTTCGCAAACACCTTGGCCAGCGCCACCGGATCGCCCGCAGTGAAGGCCACCGAGTTCACGCCTTTCAGGCCCTTCAGCGCGGCTTCAATCTGCGTGCCCTGGCCTGAAATCGCAGCCAGCTTGTTCTTCACCACCCGGTACTTGCCGCCTGATTCGCGGATGACCTTGCGCAGTTCAAAGTCCTTGGCCACGGTCAGCTTTGAAAAAGTGCCGATAATCGCCGTTGTGGAGCCTTCCAGCTCGCTGGCCAGCACCTTTACCTTCTCTGTCTTCTTCGCTCTTGAAATTGCCATGTCTTCGCTCCGCTTCGACAGAGATCAGAGATCAGAGGTCAGAGATCAGTAAAGAATGCTCGATCCTTGCCTGCTGTTTTCTCGATCCCTCTTCCTCGCCCTCGCCGGGCGTTCGATTTCAATTTCCTGTTAAGCCAGGCACGATGCCGAACTCGGCGCCGCAATCCCCGATCTCTGATCTCTGACCCTTGATCTCTGGTCTTAGTGCTTGCCCGCCGCGTCCGCAACCGCCGAATCCAGCGGAACCCCAGGGCCCATCGTCGAGCTCAGCGTGACGCTCTTGATGTACTTGCCCTTGGCCGCCGAAGGCTTGGCGCGCACGATCGAGGAAATCACCGTGGTCGCGTTGTCGATCAGCTTCTGAGGCTCAAAGCTCAGCTTGCCCACCGGCACATGCACCAGGCTGGTCTTGTCGGCCCTGAACTCCACCTTGCCGGCCTTGATCTCTTTTACCGCCGCGGCCACATCCATGGTCACCGTGCCGGTCTTGGGATTGGGCATCAGGCCCTTCGGCCCGAGCACCTTGCCCAGGCGTCCCACAACCTTCATCATGTCCGGCGTGGCAATCAGCGCGTCGAAGGCGGTCCAGTTTTCCTTCTGGATCTTCTCCACCATCTCCTCGCCGCCCACAAAATCTGCGCCGGCATCGGTGGCTTCCTTCTGGCGGTCGCCCGTGGCAATCACGGCAACGGTCTTCGTCTTTCCCAGTCCATGGGGCAGAACCACGGTTCCCCTGACCATCTGATCGGCATGGCGCGTGTCCACACCCAGACGCATGGTCAGATCGACGGTCTCGTCGAACTTGGCGTACTTGACCTGCTTGAGCAGCCCAACGGCTTCAGGCAGCGGATACGCAACCTTGGTTACGGCTGCGCGCGCCTTCACAATATTCTTGCTGAGTTTTCTCGCCATTCTTTCCTCGTCTCCCACCGCAACTGCCAGCCCCGCTCTGCGGGGAGCTCCCGGCCGGAGGGGCAACGTTGGACGCCGCCGCATCTCAAGCCATTCCGAGCCCAGAAACCGTGGTGCTTATGACAGTCCAGGGATTTCCCTTGGACACATCTTTGAATGATAGCGAAATGGTGTAAGGAATGCAAGCTGGACGCTGGCATACCCTGACCGGAAGTTTGCTCCAGGATCGACTAAAGGCCTGCGGGTTGGCTACTCGATGGTGCGAACGAACTTACGAAGATTTGGTTGTTGGCGGTCCAGTTGAGATTGATTCACCATTATCCTTCGACCAGCGAGAATCTTGGTCCCCGACGCCAAAGTTGTGATTGGAATTCCGAGGCCACTTGAAACTACTGAGGCAGTATTTGCGTCATTAATCTCCACTTGAAACATCCGTCTGAACTCGACGGAATTCCGTGGAGCAGGTTCGCCTGCGGGGTGTATCGCGAAGTTATTCGGACTCTGGCGCCAAACATCCCATATCTCTTTCCCAATCTCCAACACCACCGTCTTAAACGCTTTTGCGGCGCCAAGATTCATTTGCGTAAGCCGGTTTCCGACGTAGCTATATATTCTGGGCACCGACATCCGGAATCTCTGTGTATTCAGAAAGAACTCCGACTGTTCCGCCCCTGGGACCCTAGTGACACCGTAAAGCAGGGCGAGCACCGCTCTCACTGCTCTTTTCGAAGAGCCATCGGCCGAAAACGGAATTATCAAACGATCTGAGGCTGACATTGCCAGTTCTGTATAGATCGAAAAACTCGGATTGCAGTCGATAAAGACCGTTGAGTCCGTTATATTCCAAGATTCTCTTATGTCCGAAATGAGGTCGCTAATCCATCCGTGCACAATGCGCCAAGCATCCGTTGGACCGGGGTTCGTAGCATTGGAAACTCGAGAGGTCTGAATCTCTAGGCTCTCATCACCGACGACGAGGTGCAGGTTGGGTGAAACCTGGTCATTGTATCTGTTCACGTTTGTTACATAATTCGATCCAGCCTTTGGGCTAACATATGGACTACGGATCCGCTCATCGATGTATCCCGCGATGGTTTTCCGAGAAGCTCTACCGGCAATCTTGGTCAGACGATCCTCGCCATCGATGATGCCGCCCAATAACATGCTGGAAGCATTCGCTTGGGGACACAAATCGACCACCAAGACCTGTTGGTCGGGATGCGTCTTCGCGTACTCAGCTGCAATTTGAAAAGTCAGGTAGCTCTTCCCAACTCCGCCCTTGTTGTTCCAAACAGCGTAAACGGCCATTTTCTTTCCTATCTCCAATGCAAATACTACTCTGCTTGAATCATCTACTCGAACATCAGTTTACAGGTAATGTTTCGCACATCCATCAACAATTAGACAACGGATTAGAGGGTTCCCAGCGAGTCAACATTGCCGCTTGGACCGCCTTGATCTCCTGTCCTTCGCGGCAACCCCTTCTCGCTATTGAGAACATGAGTATTTCAGTTTCTCCAAGAACAGCCGATCATGTTTACTCTGGGCGATTGGTAGAAACGGGCCGAGTTAGCAATAAATGCGCGCAAATCGATAAATCTGCCACAGTACGCAAATTAACCCGAGTACTCCTCGCACGACCGCGTTTCTATTTCGTCTTACTAGTGGCATCAAGATCTAAACCCATTTCACGCATATTGGTCTTTTCCCGTTGGCGCTTTTATGTCACACTTCTAGCCATGGGAAGCAAAGATAAAGGCAGAAAAGAAGTGAAGAAGGCGCCCAAACCCAAGCCCAAGCCAGAACCCGGCCAGAGACGCGAAGGGTTCACCCCGGCCCCGCCCAAGTAAGGCGCTTCCAGCTCAAACCTCGAACGCGCCTCCTCGAGCAGACGCAGGAAGGCCTTCTCTGCCCTTGGAGAAGGCCTTTCCCGTCCGCGACCCCTGAAAACCCCAGTCAAAATGGCCGCCTTTGCTTGAAGCAAGGGGTCCTGCGCACATCACAGCAACTTTCTCGAGAAAGCGCTAGCTTCATCACAACCGATGTACCGGGAGGCGCCTCCATGTTCTGGAAACCCGCTGCAATCCTCCTTACCGCCATTTTTGGTGTTGCCTACGCCGCCGAGGGCCAGCAAGTGGCCAGTCTCCAAGCTTCCCTGCCCGCCGCTGCGTCTCCCGGCCCTACGGTTGTCGCCCGCCCCGTCGTCGGGGTGGCACTGGAAGGGGGAGGCGCGTTGGGGCTTGCACATGTCGGCGTCCTGCAATGGATGGAGGAGCATCACATCCCGATCGATCGCCTCGCCGGCACCAGCATGGGCGCCCTGGTCGGCTCGCTCTACGCCTCCGGCCTGACCCCAGCCGAGTTGCGCGCGCTGGCCACCAGCGATGCCTTCGCTGGTGTCTTCACGCTGGAATCCCCGTATTCCGACCTGAGCTACCGCCGCCGCCAGGACCGGCGCGAAATTCCTCAGAGCATATCGGTCGGCCTCAGGCACGGCCCGCTCCTGCCCAATGCCCTGCTCAACGAGCGCGGCGTCAACGAGTTCCTGATCACCAACATGTCTGCTTACAACACCCAGGATCTCGACTTCGATCGCATGCCGATTCCCTTCCGCTGCGTGGCCACCGATCTCAACTCTCTGCAGCCGGTCACCTTCGCCCACGGTCCGCTGCCCCAGGCCGTCCGCGCCTCCATCTCCATTCCCGGAGTCTTTCCTCCCGTTCAGGGCAATGACAGCCATTATCTTGTCGACGGCGGCATCCTCGACAACCTGCCCACCGATGTTGTCCGCAACGACCTCCACGCGGACGTGGTGATCGCCGTTCATTTGAAGAGCGACATTCTCTCTCCCGCAGACATGACCTCTCTCGTTGGCGTTCTCAACCGCGCCTTCTCAGCCGGCATCGAGCACAATGCCGCGCAGGCCCGGCTGCTGGCCGATCTGGTCATCACCGTGCCGCTGGACAAATTCTCCGGCACCGACTACGACAAGGGCGGCCAGCTGATCCGCGAGGGTTATCTGGCCGCGGATCGGAACAGCGCCGCCCTGCTGCGTTACGCGGTCAATGACCAGGACTGGGCCGCCTACCTCGCCGCCCGCCAGAGCCGCATCCTTCCGCAACCCGGCCCTCTCCAGCAAATCAAAGTGGAAGGCGGCTCGCCCGGCGCCAATGCGAGCGTCGTCGCCGACATGAAGCCTCTCAAAGGCAAGCCAGTCACCGCGGCCGCAACTCTCGACGCCCTCACGCGCATTCAGTCCAACGGCGACTACGATGCCACGTACGAGATCTTCAGCGCCGCAGTCCCGGCCGGTTCCACGGCGATTCGAACCCCCGGTGCTACCGCAAACGACGCCGGAATCCTTGTCCGTTTAAGCAAGGATTCCACCGGGCCGCCCTATCTCATCCTCAGCCCGGAGATGACCGCGGCCACCTCCAACATCGCCCGCATGGACATGAGCCTCCGCGTGATCGATCAAAACCTGGGCGGCTTCGGCTCCGAGCTTCGCGGCACCGCCGAACTCGGTTACAGGACCAACCTCTCCGCCGAGTACTACCGGCTGCTCACCCCGAGCGGCTATTTCATCGAACCGCGCGCCGGCATACTCCGCCAGCCTGTCTACATTTGGGAAAACCAGAAGCGCATCGCCGAGCGTTTCCAGGAGAACCTGGTCGCCGGCCTTGAGATCGGCCGCACCTTCGGCAATTTCATGCAGGTCTCCGCGGAATGGCGCGCCCTCGACACCCGCTGGGCAATTCGAACCGGTTCCGGCGGGGGTCCCTATCTGACCGGAACCGCGCAGACCGGCCTGCTGCACATCAACGTCGACAGGGCGACATCGGGCACCGTCTCTCCCAGCGGCTACCGGCTGGCCGCATCGGCCGGCGCCTTCTACCATGCCGCGGGCAGCGCCAACGCCCCCATGGCCCAGCTCTCCTTCAGCCGCACCTTCACTTTCAAGCAGAACAACATTCTCGGCATGGGCGCCGAAGCGAACTCCTATCTCCGCGCCAACGTCGCCCAGCCCTTCCGCTTCACGCTCGGTGGACCGATGCGCCTCTCCTCTGCTTCATTCGACGAGTACCGCGGCACCGACATGTACCTGGCGCGCACCGGCTACATGCGCCGCATCGCAGCCCTGCCCACCGGCCTCGGGCAGGGCCTTTACGGTCTGTTCGGCTACGAAGCGGGCGAGATCTGGTCGCCAGAACAGCGCGCAATTCTGCGCCAGGACGGAACCGCCGGCCTGGTCGGCAACACCCCCATCGGCCTGGTCACCTTCGGCGTCTCCATCGGCGACGCCGGGCGCCGCAAAGTGTTTCTGACGCTGGGGCGGTGGTTCTGAGAGGCGATAACGAAATGCGTATCCACAATCCGGGACACCCAGGCAAGGTTCTCCGTGAGTTTCTCGGCGACATCGAAGTAACGACCGCAGCGAAGCACCTGAAGGTCTCTCGCGCAACGCTGTCCCGCATCCTCAATGGCAAGGCCGGCATCTCGGCCGACATGTCCCTGCGTCTTTCCGCCGCGTTCGGAACCCACGCCGAAATCTGGTATGTATTGCAGACCGATTTCGATCTTTGGCAAGCCTCCAAAAGGAAGCGGCCCCGGATCGAACCGTTCAGCAGGGCAGCCTAGGACCTGGCACGCTCAAACGCAACAAGGCCCTCCCGTGTGGGAGGGCCTTGCCTTTGCATCTTTGCGTTGGTGAAAAGCCTACGCCACCACTTCAATCCCCATCGAGCGTGCTGTGCCCTTGATGCTCTTGATCGCGGTCTCCACAGAGGCTGCGTTCAGGTCGGGCATCTTCTGGGTGGCTATTTCGCGGACCTGCTTCTCCGTCACCTTGCCGATCTTTTCCTTGTTCGGCGTGCCGGAGCCCTTGGCGATGCCGGCTGCCTTCTTGAGCAGGACCGCGGCCGGAGGCGTCTTGGTAATGAAGCTGAAGCTGCGGTCGGCGTATACCGTGATGACAACCGGAATCGTGAGTCCGGCCATCTCCTTGTTCTGCGTGCGCGCGTTGAACTGCTTGCAGAACTCCATGATGTTGACCTGCGCCTGACCCAGCGCCGGGCCAACCGGCGGCGCGGGCGTGGCCTTGGCGGCCTCGATCTGGAGCTTCACGTACCCGGTAATTTTCTTCGGAGGTGCCATTTGGTTCCTTCGGAACCAGCTTCTAGCTCCTAGCTGTTAGCTCTTCGCTGGTTATTCCTTGTTCGAATTTTGGTGTTGCCGCTTTAGCGTTCGCTCCAACCGGCCCCCGCTAGGAAGGCACGACCGGCTAGAAGCTGGAGGCTAGTAGCTAGAAGCTGCAACTACTCAATCTTTTCAACCTTGCTAAACTCCAGTTCGACCGGCGTGGAGCGTCCGAAGATGGTCACCATGACCTTCATTGTCTCGCGATCTTCGTTGATCTCGTCCACCACGCCGTTGAAGTTGGCGAACGGGCCGTCCGTAATGCGGACCTGCTCGCTCTTTTCAAACTTGATCTTCATCCGCGGCTTGTCCTTGGCCGTCTCGCTGCGGAAGAGAATCGAACTCACCTCTTCTTCGCTGAGCGCCACCGGCTTGTCGCCCGTGCCCAGAAAACCGGTCACCTTCGGCGTGTCCTTCAACACGTGCCAAAGATGGTTGTCGAGTTCCATCTCGACCAGCACATACCCGGGCAGGAAAACCCGCTCCACGGTGCGCTTTTTGCCGTTGACGATCTCCGTCACAGGCTCCGTGGGGATCATCACCCGGCCCACCCTGTCGGTCAGTCCGAAGGCCTGGACGCGGCTCTCAATGGACTCGCGCACCTTGCGCTCAAACCCCGAGTAGGCGTGCAGGATGTACCACTTGAAGCGCTCGTTCGGCGCCGGCGCCGGCTGCTCCGCAACAGGCTCCTGCGATTCGGCGGGTTGTTCCAATTCTTCTGCCATTCTGTTCTCGTTTCCGGGCTGCGCTTGCTACTGCAATCCACCCAGTTTGTCCAGCAACCCGTTCATGCCCACCCTGCAGATGTAGTCCACCACAAAGAAATACAGGCCGAAGATAAACACCGCGACAATCACCACCGATGTCGTTACCTTCACTTCCTTTTGCGAGGGCACAACCACCTTGCGCATCTCTGCGCGCACATCGGACAGAAAACGCGTGAAGTTCGTCCACGTGCTCATCGCGTTGCCTCCGAACTCCGAAAGAGCGCCCGGCTCCTGCCGCTTGGCGGGCCGATCATCGCCCTTTTCAATTGCCGTCTTCGTTGCCATGCTTCCATTCCTTTTTCAGTGGACAGTGGTCAGTGTACAGCGATCAGTTCTTCCTGCCTTTGAGCGCCCTTTTGACTTGCCGATCGATTGTTGCCTGTCCACCGGTTCCTGGTCGCTGCGTTTCATTCTGGCAGGGGCGGAGGGATTCGAACCCCCAAGTTCGGTTTTGGAGACCGACAGTTTAACCGTTGAGCTTACGCCCCTAGAAACAGTTCGTAGTCCTCAGTTCGCAGTTCTCAGCTTCCACTTGGGACTGAGAACTGCGAACTATGAACTGTGAACTGCTTTACTTCGTTTCCTTGTGCGGCTGGTGCTTGCGGCAACGGTTACAGAACTTCTTGAACTCGAGACGGCCAGTGGTCGTCTTCTTGTTCTTCGTCGTCGAGTAATTCCGCTCCTTGCACTCAGTGCACTGCAATGTGACAATTTCCCGCATTTCTGAATCCTTTCAACTTCAGTGAAACGGTGAGTGAGGCAGTGAAGAAGTGAAACAGTGAAAGAGTGAACCACCAGTGTTTCAATTCACTCTTTTTCACTTTTTCACTTCTTCACTTTTTCACTTCTTCACTCTTTCACTCGCTTCACTCTTTCACTGTTTCACTTCTTCACTGTCTTCCGTTACTTCACAATCTCCGCAACCGTGCCCGCGCCTACCGTGCGTCCGCCTTCGCGGATCGCGAACCGAAGGCCCTTTTCCAACGCCACCGGCGTGATCAGCTCAACCTGCAGCGAAACATTGTC
>Ga0181516_10001523_pt1 | contig 17627 bp, 15 predicted proteins | sample PEATcosm2014_Bin_25_FD_121104 | JGI IMG/M metagenome (GOLD analysis project Ga0181516, IMG submission 121104) | Peatland microbial communities from MTU Mesocosm Facility, Houghton, MI, USA - PEATcosm2014_Bin01_10_metaG | ecosystem: Environmental > Terrestrial > Soil > Wetlands > Peat | place... | reverse complement strand
GTGGCGCGCTCGTCGGTGTCAATGCTCACGACCCAATCGTGCGAGAGCAATTCGAGCGCCTGATTGCGAATCCGTCCGAACCGGGTGAACGGCACGTTGACATGGCGCACGCCGAATTCCGCGCAAACGGCCGCCGACCGGTCCGTGCTGAAGGAATCCACATAAACGATTTCATCCGCCCATTTGACCGTGGGCAGCAGCTCGCGAAGGTTGGCTTCCTCGTTATATCCGATGATGTAAAGTGAAACGGGCCGGCTCATTCAAGATTTTGTTTTTTGGGCCACCACAAACAATTGTTCGCTGAACAGGAGCGCGGGGTGCGACAGCCAATGGTTCAAATCCTTTTCCCCGTCTAAAAATTCCCCCGGCCCTTCCAAGTTCCGGTCCAAGGTCAACCGGCAGCTCAACCAAATCAAGGGATAAAAAATCCCCAGCAGCGCGGTCTTGACGGGTTTGACGCGAGTAGAGCGCAGTTCCTGGACGCGCAATCCGGTCTGATTCAACAGCGAATGGATTAGCGGGAAATCCACCGGCGTGATATGGTAGGCGTAGCGTTCATCGTAGTTCATATCCCATCCCAGCCGCCGCCGGATCAATTTGTGCTTGCCGGTGAGAAAGAACTGGAGGCGCGAATGGAGCCGGAAAATATTCGGCGTGGTGAAGAGCAAATGGCCGCCCGGCTTAAGGATGCGTCCCGCCTCGCGAATCACCGTTCCGTGCCATTCCAAATGCTCCAGCACTTCCGAAAGGATGACCACCTGAAAACTCGCGTCTTCAAACGGCAGCGGCTTGTGCAGATCAACGCCCGAAACGACGGGCACGTTCGCCAGCTCCTTCCGGTCTTCCACGATGTAATCGTCAGACCGGTAATGTGTGCCTTGAACCTCGCACCCCAGCGATTTCAGGCGGTTGAGTATTTCCGCCTCGCCGCAACTCAAGTCCAGCACCCGCAAGCGGGGAAAGTCCGGCAGCTCTTTGACTGCGGCCACGACGGCATCCACAACAAATGACTGCGGCATAAAAGGGCAATCATCCTGACACAGAAATTGCGGCAAGTCAAAATCTCACTGAAATGGCTAATGTGAACAGGCCTTTTCCTTCTTGTGAAGCGCGCGTTGTTCGCGGCGGCGGCGCAAAAACAACTGCAACTTGCGGAACGGCAGGCCAAGATACATTTTCCGAACCAGCTCCAACCGCTCGCGCCACGAACTCATTTTGAACGGATGTTCTTTCGGCACATACCAGTTGTTAAGCGTTGTGCGCTTGACCAGTTTGTAGCCTTGGCGCTTGAGGAAGCGGTGTTTGGCCAGATCCCGCACACCATCTTCGATCAAAATCAACGAAGGTTTATATTTCTCGAAATTGAAGCCGTGCATGACTTCAATTTCGTGTCCTTCCACGTCCATTGAAACAAAGTCCAGGCGCGAAACGCCCGCAGCTTGCAACACAGAATCCAAAGTGGTAATCCGCACGCGTTCGGCTCCGACATAATTTATTCCATGCGAATCGCGCTGCGGCTTCAAAGTGGCGTTACCGTCATATTCGGTGAGGATGAGATCCGCCTCCCCCTCGCTGCCCGGAGAACTGCAAGCCACCTGAAAAACTCGTGACCGGGGACGCGCGGGTCGTAATTTTTCGCAGAGCGAGGCCTGTGGTTCCACCAGGACACCTTGCCATCCGTTTTGTTCCAGCAGCCAGGTTTGCGAACCCGCCACGGGATCGTTCGCGCCGACTTCCACAAAAACGCCGTCGCGCTTCTGGCCGAAAAATTTCCAGACCAGCTCTTTTTCCTCAGCCTCCGGGTTGACGCGCGCTTTCATGGACATTTGGATTCTATTTCAAGTTCTCACAGATTTCAAAACGGATTGCGCGGCTGTAATCAGATCATCCGTGGAAATTTTTCCAAGATGCGCAGCGCCGGGTTCGTTTGCGCCAACGATGACGCGGTATTTGTCACCGGCGGGAACCCATTCGCGCCAGCCTGGGTTCGGCCAGAACCACGCGACTACCGGCGTCTGCGTCATCACCGCGAGGTGGAGCGTGCCGGTGTCGCCGCAAAAGTGCAGTGCGCTGTGCCGGATGACGGCGGCGATTTGCGTGAGATTCAAATTCCCGGCGAAGACCCGCCACGGCTTTTTTGGAAGCAACGCGAGCAGTTCCGCCATTTTTTTTCGCTCGCGCTCCGTTGGGGCGCAGGACAACACCAGCTTTTTTTCAGGAAAATTTTTCTCCAGCGCGGCGAGGAACTCCACAAACTGCGCTGGCGGCAGTTCTTTGTAATCAGCGGTCGTGAACGGACTGACATGAAAATACGTTCCGGCGTCAGCTTCGGAAATTTCCGCCGCGCGCAGATTTTCAGCCGGGATTTCGACATGAAATTCCGGCTGCGTGAAGGGGAATCCGGCCTTCGCAAGGCTGCGGCATTTTAGAAAATAAACCGGTTCCGCCGCGGGCGGACATTCGACATACGCAGTGAACATCCGCCGCCAGAACCACGGGCCGCCGTCGTCCGGCACGCGGCCCAGGCGTTCGCGCGCGCCACTCAAAAATGAAAGCCAGCTTGAGCGGTCGGAACCGTTGAGGTTAATGAGGACGTCAAATTTTTCGCGTCGCAGCCGGGCGACCATCTGGAAATTTTCGCGCAACGTCGCGTGGCGCGGATACCTCATGTAACCCCAAACACGGTTCATCCACGGCACACAGTCCATGAATGACATGATGTTCGCTGCGACGGCGACGTGCAGCTCTGCTTGCGGATACGCCTGCCGCACCATCCACAGTGCCGGCAGCAAATGGACGGTGTCCCCCAGAAAGCCGAGGTCGAGGACCATGACTTTTTTTGCACCGCGCGTGCGCTGGAAAAAGTTTGCCGGGTCGGAAGCTGCCATTGGAAACAGTCTAGCGAAAACGTTGGGGCCAACAAGTTTGAACCGCCGTTTTTCCGACAGGAATTGCCTCTATTCCAACGGCAATGAATCCGATGCCGGAAGTGACATCTTTCCGACCGGGCTGGCATCACTTCGGAAGGTTGGGGACATCGGCGTAGTTGTGCCAATCCCCCGCGAAATCTTCCACTCTCCATTCTCTCGGAATAATTAATTGTGAATTGAAGAGGCTTTTGGCTGGATCCAGTTTTTTTGTTTGAACACCACAAAGGTCCAGAAAGGAATGCAAGACGTAATCGGTCGTGACCGGTGCGCCAGCGTGTTGATGTCCCAAATCGAAACGTTCGCGGCGCGTTTCGTCATCAAGAAAACTATCCGAAGCCCAGACAACGCAGGCGGGTCTGTATTCGGCTTTGAAGAAAGCCACTCCGTGCGTGTTCAGCAAAGCCTTGGCCTTGAAAAACGACTCTTTGTTCGTGTTTTCGCCGTTGTCATACACAGCCAGACCGTGGTCGGATACATAAAACAAAACAGACCGGCTTCCGCGCAACTGGGCGATGATGGAAGCGAGGAAGCTGTCGGTCATGCGGATGGTATCGTCGTAGCCGTTGATATAGGTTTCCGGACTCTCCTTTTCCGTAAGGACGCTTGGCTGAAAAACGTCATATTCCAATGGCAGGGTCCGTTCAAATCCCGGGTGCGACCCCTGTGTGCTGATGACAATGAGTTTGGGGCCATTTGCGGCCAGGACGCTGCGGATTGCAGGCAGCATGGCTACATCCGTCGGCCTGTCCCGGCGTGCCGCACAACCGTTGATGACTGTGTCCGCCTCAAAGGCCATCATTGCAAGTTGATCTTTTCTGGCGTAATAACTTTGATCCATATACCATGATATGAAGTAGGTGTCGTAACCCGCTTCTTTAAAGGCCGATATGAATGATTTGGTTCTGGGCCAAACTGCGGAGTCGCCGGGTTCCTTGAGCGTCAAAAGAAACGGCCAGGACAACCAAGTATTTGGCGCCAGGGAAATAATATTGGAAAAACTGATTAGGTTCGACATTGCATCCAGCGCGGGGGTTGTAGGCCTGGAGTATCCGTTGATGGACCAATGATCCGCGCGAGAGGATTCCCCAATCACGAAAACTACATTGTCTAATGTGGGGTTGCGCACGGCGTTAAAATCAAACGCCGTGCGTTCCTGTAGAGCCTCTTTGCCGCCGCCGAAATTGAAAGCGGCGAGTGTCAAAGAAATGGGAAGACCCAAAGGTTGATAACTGCCCAGACGTTCGACCAATACCTGCCGAAAGAAGTATTGTCTGTAATAAACAGCGCGATGCACCCAATACAGCACGATTAGCATCGAGGCTAAAAGCAGAATAATTCGCACAGTCCCTGGCGTCCGTTTCCTTTGTTGCCTAGTAAAAAACCAGATTGCACCGACGGGGATGGCCATAAAGAGAAACAGCCAGTAATAATTTAACGGAATGACCTCCAGAAAAGCACGCCGCTCGTTGAAAAGGCTGTCGCGGACAGGAATCAATAGACCTAAAGAGGGAGGACCAAAATGCTGGCTCACAAAGACCAGCAATGGCATGATCAGGTAAAAGGGGATCAATATCAAAACCGCAAAGCGGCGGTTGCCGAAGACGGCAATCCACAGCAGCAATTGCATCACTGAATGCCGCCAACAGCTAGTCCAAAAATTCGGCAGGGTCACGGGTAAAAAAGCCACCACCAGGACCGCATAAGCCATCAATTCACTTCTGCCGACCTTCTCAATCCATCCGCAAGGTTGTGATTCAGATTGTCTACTGCGATTCATTGCCAACCAATTCAAGCTCATTCCGCGGTTATGTAAAGATGTTTTAGTTTCTCGATTCAGCAAGGTGTTTTCAAATGCCGATTCAAACCCTGTTCGCGACGAATGTGTTTGCACCCGCTTCCAGGAAAAAGCCATTCGTCCTGGCTCCGAAGTATTCCTAAAAAAGCAAGTCTTCGCCGGACTGAGAATAGGGATTCATTCTGTTGAACGGAGCAGTAGAAATATCAATTGCCTTTCGCAAGGCGAAACCAAAACCTTCATTTTTTGCGCCCATTTCTAATGTGAGAGCTTGTATAAAGTCGCATTTTGGCTAGATTCGATTTCGTGACGAACGGTCGTCTTCATTTACTCTCCCTGACTTACGCCTTTCCGCCGGGCGTAAGTGGCCGATTTCCTACATTGAATCAGGCGTGGCATCCAAATGAGACCCGTCTGGCGCAGGCGCTTTCCGGGCTGGCCAAAGTTTCGACAGTTGGAATGCTGGCGCGCGAAATATTTGACAAATTGGAACCAAGGGATGAATCCATCGGCCTTGAACATGAACTTCTGCTTTGGGATAGAAGACCTGAACTTTGGCATCGCTGGAACTCATGGCGGCAGTTGCGCTGCTTCTACCTTGAAAAAACAGCCCGAGATGGCATTCCCGACGTTCTGTTGGTGAAGAACATGGGGTGGGTTTTCTGCCATTTTGTCCGTTGGCTGCGGCGGCAACACCCCCGCCCATTGATTGTGTTAATACTTGCTGACGCCGGGACTCTGGGACAGAAAATTCCCCTCGCCAAGCGGTTGCGTTATGCATTAAAGCCAATGGTTGCGTTGGACGAGGCCAAGTCCATTCCCTTGTTCGATGCCTGCATTTCTTACGGAATTGGAACACGCCGCTATTTTGAACCGCGTGGCGTGCCGTGGATGTGGATGCCTTCGGCCTTCAATTTCCGCTACGACCCGCCGCCGGCAAGCTCCGCACAAACCGGGCCGATCCGATTTGGTTACTTTGGGCAATTGGCGGAGCGCACCTCCGTTCTTCCGATGGTTCGGGGATTTCTCAATGCCAACGTGCCAGGAACGCTGCATGTTTGCGGCTATGGCAAATTGTCAAATGTTCTGAAGGAACTCGCCGGGAGCCATCCGAATTTTCATTTTGATGGTCTTATGCCAAAGCAGTCCGATTGTCTGACTTGGGCGCAGAAGGTTGATGTTCTCATCAACCCGCGGCTTCCCATTCAGGGGCTTGAAAACAGTTTCCCGTCGAAAATTTTCGAGTTTGGCATGACGGGCAAGGCCATCCTTTCCACCCGCACCTGCGGTGTGGATCAAGTGCTTGGTGACGGAGGTGTCTACCTTGAAACAGAAGACTTTCCCACCTCACTGCGGGAAAAGCTTTGCGAGGTCGCAGCTATGGACCGCGCCGAACTCCAGCGCCGGGGAAAAGCCATTCGCGACCGGATTCTCCGGGAGTTCAATTGGGATGCGCAGGCGCGGAGGATCATTGATTTTTTGGATGGCATCGTAAAGTCCCCGGAACATTCCCGGCCGCGCGATTGTGCGGCGGAAATGCGTTGAGGATTGTGACGCTCATCAGACAAACGACATCACTTAACTTGCGGTCCAGATTGAATTTACCGATACCTGCGTTCGAAACCGGTAGCCGTTCTTTTTGAGCAATTCCGACTTGGCTGGAAACTTTGGTGGATAATCTTCCGTGATGATTATTCGCGGACGATGACGAGAGAAATCCAGCCCTTGCAGGACTTCCAGATCCATGCCCTCTACATCCACGGTCAGCAGGCCGATGTCCGGCTGAATTTGTTGTGCGGCTAGAACATCGGTCAAACGCTCAACCTGCACCATGATCGTGCCCTTGGTGCGCAATTTCAGAAGTTCCGGATCGACCGACAGCGTGGAAGTGCTGGGCGCCTCGCCATCGTTGCCGACATACAACGGAAAAGCCCCGGATTTTTCGGCGCACGCGAGATTCAGGCAGGTTGCGTTGGGTCTGGCCTGGTGAAGCTTTCGGAGCTTGGCAAAAACTTTCGGGTGTGGTTCCACGAGGATCGCACGCCAGCCGCGAACGACGAACGGGAATGAATTTGAGCCGTAAAAGCCGTCGTTTGCCCCGACATCCACCACTATGCGGGGGAAATCCGGCGTCATCAACCGGCGCAGCGCGGCAAATTCTCCTTGGTGGGTGGTGTCGCGCCACAGCCAGTATTTCACAAATTGCCGCAAGTTCATGAGGCCAGTTTTGGATGCCGGCGGGATACTGTCAAGGTGAAGTCCCCAATCTGATTCGTTGCATTGGACGCCTCAAATTAGCCTTGTTGGCGGAGCTGTTTCCGCTTTTAATGTCCGCAACCTAACGATTCCAAAATGCTGAATACTGGCGGGACCATTGACAATCCCAAAACAAATTCCCGAACATCCGGTCCGCTCATCACGGTGGCCATTTGCACGCGCAATCGTGCGGCTCTGTTAGAAAGGGCCGTTCGCAGTGTCGTGCCGCAAATGACCGGCGACGCGGAACTATTGATCATAGACAATGCTTCGACCGATGACACACCGACGGTGGCCGCGCAACTGGCAACGGCCAATCCAAGAGTGAAGGTTGTCCGGGTGGAGGAATTGGGAATAAGCGTAGCACGCAATGCGGCATTGAAAATGGCGTGCGGTCAATTTGTGTTATTTTTTGATGACGATGAGACTGCGGAAGCGGACTGGCTGGCGGCCTATCAGCGCTTTCTATCCGCGCCGCCTTCGGGAAAAATCGCGGTGGTTGGCGGGGCAGTGTTTAATGAATTTGAAATACCTCCGCCAAAATGGGCCAATGCCAGTGCAACATTTGATCGCGGCGATGCGCCGAAGCGCCTTTCCTGTCGCGAAAGTCTGTATGGCGGCAATGCGGCTTACCGTCGCGAGGCGGCGCTTGCGGTCGGGATGTTTGACACGCAATTGGGGCGCGGTGAAGACAGCGATTTGATTCTCCGTTTGCAGGACGCAGGCTATGAAATCTGGTGGCTCCCCGGCGCGGCCATCTGGCATTTCGTGCCAGCCAGCCGCATGAAATTCCGCGAAATGATGCGCGGGCGATTTAATGACGGACGGTTCATTGCCATCCAGCGGCTAAAATCACGGCGTATCGGCTGGGATCGTGGATTTTACAGAGTCGCGCGAATCATTGGCGGACCATTTCATGCGCTGGCCCAATTGCTGGCCGCATTGGTGGCGCTGCCGCGAAATTATCCAAAGGCCGCCGAACACTTGTTGCAAGCCTGCCGCATTTGCGGGATTGCCTGGGGAATGCTGGTGAATTGGAAAAACATCAAGAATTGAGAACCAATCAAGCAAGGCAGCGCGTCAACTGCGTGGAAGCGATGGAACTTCTCAAACACACTGCACTTGTTCTAGTTTTGCGGTTGTGGGTCAGTTTGAAAGAGAATTTAGGCCATAATCCGCGCCATCCGCAGTTGGGTTTGGCACCCGCAGGCCGGCAAAGTGTTCCATTTTGGAACATGGTGTTCAATTTTTGGGATTTATACACAATGTTATGCCAACACTCCAAGAGCACCTTGATGACCTTGACCGGATGGTTGACGGCGGCGCGGACAAGCCCAAAATTCGCCACCAGATTGACCTTATCGGGCGCATAGTAGCCACGAACGAGGCAGAGCATTCGCGCCTTGTTCCTGGAGCGTTACCATCTCGCTCATGGTGACATGACCTGTGGCAAGGTCATTGCGCTGCAATGACCGGACGGCGCAGCGCGCCGTCCCTACCATTTGCGGAGGGCAACAACCGACGCAAACCGGGCGATGGATGATTCGGCCAACGCACAAATCTCTCAAAAGGGATGACCGACCACCGCCCGGTCATTTGTTTTCAAGCACGAAGCCTGCCGGATCTCGGCGGCCTGGATCGTGGATTTTACAAGGCAGTGGGCATCGTTAGCAGATCGTTTTATGCACTGGCCCAATTGCTGCCCACATTGATGGCGCTGCCGTGGAATTATCCAAAGGCCGCCGAACATTTATTGCAGGCCTGCCGCAATTGCGGTATTGCCTGAGGAATGCTGGCGAATTGAAGCAACACCAATAATCGAAAGCCAATCTGGCAAAACAACACTTCAACTGCATGAAGTGCAGTGGATCTTCTCAAAAGCACTACAGTTATTTTGAGTTTGGTTGTCAGTTGACAAAAATTGCGTGGGAAGCCATTTTCCTCCCGGTGTCGCTTTCAATTCCCCAACAGCGCAGTCCGCCATCCAGCGCATGGCCGCAAGATGGGTTGGAATCCGTCGCACGGTGTCCAGTTTGTGGCAGCCACCAACGCGAGCCATTATATGAGAGTTTGCAAGACCGCGTTTTTTTTTGTGCGCCGGGGAAATGGATCTTGCAACGATGTTTAAGTTGTGGTTCCGGCTTTTTGGATCCGCGCCCAAACGTGGCGACCATCAGCGAAGCCTACCGAGATTATTACACACACGGCCAGGTGCCTTCAGAACCGATGGTTCCGAGAGGACTGCGCCGAAAGTTCCGTTTGGCACTGCGCAACGGTTATTTGAACGCTCGTTACGGTTGTCACTTTGCGCCATCGTCGGCATTAGGTCCGGTTCTTTATTCTCTTTATTCTGCGGCACGCCGACATCAAGCTGATCGCTGGGTTCGCAATCTGTATTTTCCAAAAGGGCCGCCAAGATTGCTGGATTTAGGATGCGGCAACGGTCATTTTCTGGTGGAGATGCGCGCCTGCGGATGGGAAGTGTATGGCTCGGAACCCGATATTCGAGCCGTGGAGGCCTGCCGGAAAGTTGGGTTGCAAGTGCAGGCGGGGATGCTCGCCGAAGACACTTTTTTGCCTGGATTTTTTGCGGCAATCACTCTCAACCACGTAATCGAACACCTGCACGACCCGCTGGCAACTCTTCGATTATGTTTCAAATTTTTGCAGCCTGGTGGAACGCTTTGGATTGCCACGCCCAATCTGAAAGCCTTGGGTCACACTAGGTTCGGGCGCAACTGGTTTGCGCTGGATCCGCCGCGTCACCTAATCCTGTTCACCCCGGCGTCGCTGCGGGCCGCATTGGAGCAGGCAGGCTACGAAGTGGCGCCCCGCCTGCTCCGCGGCGGCGGCGCAAAATGGCATTTCCGGGTAAGCGAGGCGCTGGCAAAAGGCCGTGATCCGCTCAATGCGCCCGGCCACTCTTTTTTTCAAAAGTGGCGGTTGAAACGCGAGGCTCGCCGGGCGGACCGCCAAACCGCCATTCAACCGGAGCTCACTGAAGAAATAGTGATGCTCGCCACCAAACCAAGCGCGCCGGCCGGCCAATCAGACACATGAATGGCACTCCGGTCGTTTCCGTTCTGGTTCCGGTTTACAATGGCGCTGCCTTTCTACCAGAAGCTCTGAATTCAGTCCGACAACAGACTTTTCAAGATTTTGAAATCGTTGTTGTTGATGATGGTTCCAGCGACAACAGCCATGCGCTGGCGCAAAAATTTGCGGCGGCAGACGGCCGCATCAAAACTCTGCGCCAGACCAACGGCGGCACCCAGGCCGCGCGCAATACCGCCTTGCATCACGCCTCGGGTGAATGGATTGCCTTGCTGGATCAGGACGATGTCTGGCTGCCGGAAAAGCTGGAAGCTCAAATGGCGCTGCTCGCGGAATCGCCGCGCGCCGATTTGCTTTTCACCAATTATGTTCATTGGGATGGCGCGAGCGATCTTGGCGCGCGTTACACAAAACGCCGTAAGTTTCCCGACGGTAACGTGGGAACGAATCTGACTCGCTGGTGTTTGTTCGGTGCTTCAACGGTGATGATCCGACGCGCGGCGGCCGAAGAGCTTGGCGGGTTCGATTCGAAATTTCACTTGAGCGGTGATTGGGATTTATGGTTGCGCCTCGCCGAAAAGGGCCTGCTGGCCAAAGGAGTATGGGAACCCCAGGTGCGTTACCGAATCTGGTCCGGCAACGAGAGCAGAAGAACCCTCGATATGACATTGGAAATTGTGAACATCCTGGAGAAAGCGCTGACGAGGCCGCAGCGCGCGATGTGGCGACATGCTTACAAACGCTCCCTGCAAATCGCTCGCGGCAACTTGGAGTTGGTTAGGATCCGCCCGCTGATTGAAACACAACCCCAGGCCGTGCCAGCGGCGATGCTGCGCGCCTGGTTGCATTGTCCCACCCGCCTCAAATGGCTGCTCTGGTATCTTGCGACGTTGTGGCCAAACTCGCCGTGGGCGGGAATTGTTTATTGCAAAATCCGCCGCAAATGGTAAGCATCACGCTCATGGTATTGCAATGAACGACCTGAAAACACTCTACCTCCATCTCATAAAAAAATCCCTTACATGTGGACTGTATGAAGGTATGGATGGCACGGTCTGGTCGCCCCGCGGTTCCTTGCAGCGATTGGTGTTGAAAATGTTTGTGCCGCCAGAAATCCGCTTTTTGCAACCCGTAAACGTCGAGGCTCGAAATGAAGGCAAGGATTGGCCATACATGGCGCAGACCATGGTTGGGAGCAAGCGGCTCGACAATTTGCAATTTTGCGTGGAACGCGTTTTGGCCGACCGGGTTTCTGGCGATTTGATTGAGACCGGGGTTTGGCGGGGTGGCTCGACAATATTCATGCGGGCCATCCTCAAAGCCCACGAAATTTCCGACCGATGCGTCTGGGTGGCGGATTCATTTCAGGGGCTGCCACAACCTGATGCGGAAAAATATCCCACTGATGCGGGTGACCCTCATCATCAATTTGCATATTTGGCGGTTTCGCTGGAGCAAGTGCGGACCAATTTCCAGCGTTACGGTCTCCTTGACGATCAGGTTCGTTTCCTGAAAGGTTGGTTTAAGGACACGCTGCCATCCGCGCCCATTGGAAGGCTCGCGATCATCCGTCTTGATGGGGATATGTATGAATCCACGATGGATGGTCTGGTCAATCTGTATCCCAAGCTTTCGCCGGGAGGTTTTTTAATTGTGGATGATTACGGCGCTGTCCCGGCTTGCAAAAAGGCCGTGCATGATTATCGCGAACAGCATGGCATTCGGGAAGAAATCCATTCGATTGATTGGACGGGGGTTTATTGGCGCCGGTCAGCTGTTGTTTGACCCCAAAGTCAATGCACCCCGCACAATCTTCAGGAGGCAATGTTGCTTCGCCATGGCGGGGGAAATTTGCCCGTTTTCGCGAAATGATTTCATCTCGCCTGCGGCGATGTTTCGAGTGTAAAACCGCTCCCGGCGGTTCAGTTACTTTCTGTATTGCCCACTTCAACGCCCCCGATTTCCTTGAAGTTTCATTGGATGCGGTGCGCCGCCGTTATCGCGACGAGCGTATTATAGTGGCTGACGCGAGTTCAGTCTGGTCTGAATTTTGCGCCGCTAAATCGGTTTGCTCCCGGTATCATGCCGAACTGCATCCATTGCTAAACTATCATCGCCACACGGGTCTCTTGAACTACATGTTCCGAAAAGTGACCACGCCTACCGTTGTCTTTCTCGACCAGGATTGCGTGTTGCTGGACCGGCTGGATGCGTTGTTGGAGGCAGTCGCAAGTGGAACAACCCTTGTCGGGCCGGCGGATGAAATGCGACTCACGCATCAAAATCTTTGTTCGGTCTACCCCAAACTCACCAACCGGTGTTTTCGCATCGCTCCAGAATTTATCCATGCGAGCCTCATGGTGATCAGCACCCCGCGCGTCCGCCAGTGGTCGTCCAAACCATTCATCTGGCGGAGCGAATGGGGACCGCATCCCTTGGAACGTTATTACGGTTTCACCGAATTAATCCGGCGAAATCAACCTAATGGGATAATATCGTTGAAATCCTGCCATACAACCTATGGCTTGGGCACCGTATACGTTCACGCCGGAAGGCCAATTGCTTATCACAACTGGTATAGCGGCCAGGTTTATGGACAAAGCGGCAAATTAGACGGCACGTTTGACGCGGATTGGCTGCGGGCAGAAGCAAAACGGTTTCTGGACGATTATTGGGCTGGCAAGGTGGATTTCAAGCTGGCATCAACGACGCGCGAAATTGGCGGAGGGGCAAATCGTTAGCCCATCCTGTTTTGTTATGACACCCACGGTCATCCTCGAAACAAAGTGTTGGGAGCATGATTGGAAGCGCATTCTTGAAAGTGAATGGTTGCGCCTCCTGGCGGAGCGGAATTCTTATCCTTTCAGCGAAAAAATCCTGATGATCAACAACGTGAAAAAACCATTCGTTGTATCCAAACATGCGGAACGCGCCATCCAGCGGGGATGGATTACCAAGTTTATCGTTGTGGAAGAACACGCCGCTGAAGCGCTCGACTTTTTTTCAATCAGCCGTGAATTACTGGGCGTTGGCTATCGTTATTCCATCGCAGAACTGGTGGGCATTTTCTTGTGCCGCTCCGATTTTCTTCTGCACTACGCCGGCGATTGCATGCCAGCAGCCGCCAGTGACTGGGTATCCCGCGCGGTGCGCTTGATGTCGCAAGACTCGCGCATCAAAGTCTGTAGCCTCTATCCGGGTGAAGACCACGGCGGAGAAAAGCCCGGTTTGGTGGGGGAAACGGACGACTTCTACATAGGGCAGGGGTTCTCCGATCAATGTTATCTTGTTCGCACGGAAGATTTTCGCCAGTGCATCTACAACGAATCCCATCCCGCCTCGGCGCGCTATCCGAAGTATGGAGGCGAGCTTTTTGAGAAGCGGGTTGACTCGTGGCTGCGAAACAACGGCCATCTCGCAGCCTCATACAAGCACGCCTATTACATACATAAGAATTGGCCATTGCCACCCCTCGCCCGTTTTCATCGTCGTCTGCGCAGGCTGGAATGGTTCCGAAAAATCTCCAAATGAATTGCGAATTGATTGAAACCCGCGCAGCTTGAGATTCCAAGGCATGAAATAGTCTGGTAAAACGGGCCTGCTTTCCGGCAAACTCCGGCAATTGGCATGATTGAATTTCTCCACCGATTACTGAATCTGGCAAAGCCGTATTGGTCGCGGCTGGTCTTGGGCATCGTGTTCGGATTTCTCGGCGGGCTGGTCGAACCGCTGATGGTGCTGCTGTTGCCGCTGGTCGGACGGGTGGTTTTTGCCGGTGCAGGCGCGGCCAACACCTCGACCTTTCTCAAGAATTTGTCTCCCAAGCTGCAAACCATCGCGGATATCGTCGCCTCCTGGTTTTCAGCATCCGGCACTTCGCCCGCTGCCACGATGAAAATTCTGGCGATTTCGCTGGTGCCGCTCGTGTTTATTCTGCGCGGCTTATTCAGTTACCTGAACGTGTATTGCCTCCAATGGGCCGCCGTCCGCGCCATCACCGATTTGCGCGTCCGGTTGTTTGCCCATCTCCAGAACCTTTCCGTCGGCTTTTTTGCCCGGTCCAACACCGGCGATTTGATGTCGCGCATCAACTCGGACACCATGGCCCTGCAAAACACCATCACCGGGACGCTGGCCGTCGTCGTCAAAGACCCTGCCACGGTGATAGTCATGACGGGTGTAATGTTTTATGTGGATGCGAAACTCACGCTCATCGCGATGCTGGCTTTTCCCATTTGCCTCATTCCCATCATCGTTTTCAGCCGCAAGGTGAGCAAATCCGCAACCGTCGTCCAGGACAGCTACTCCGAACTGTCAACGGTGATGCACGAATCCTTCACCGGCAACCGCATCATCAAGGCCTATAACCTCGAGGAAAAAGCCGTTCAGCAATTCAGGGAGGTTTCCCAGCGCTTCGTCAGCCACCGCATGAGAATCATCCGCTCGGAGGAAATTCCCGGCCCGCTGAATGAATTTCTCGCCGCCATCGGCGTGGCCCTCTTATTTGCTTACTTCGCCTTTCAACCCAATCCCGACGTTACGAAAGTCATCCAATTCGGGATGGCGATATTTGTCGTGTATCGCCCCATCAAAAACATCACCCGCCTCCACAACCAGTTGGAACAGGCGCGTGCCGCCAGCCAGCAGGTTTTTGATCTGCTCGAAATGCAAAACTCCGTCCACGAGCCGGCGCAGCCAAAAACGCTCAAGGCCGCGGGCGCGGACATACAATTTGACCACGTCCATTTTTCCTATGGCGAAAAGGTCGCGCTGGACGACATCCAGTTGCAGATCAAACCCGGGCAACTTGTCGCGCTCGTCGGCGCCAGCGGCTCCGGCAAAACCACGCTCTCCAACCTGCTCCTGCGATTTTACGACCCGCAGCGCGGCGTCATCCGCATCGGCGGCGTGGACATCCGCGACGTCACCACGCGCGATCTGCGGAACCAAATCGCCGTCGTCACGCAGGAAACCATTCTGTTCAATGATACCATCTGCAAAAACATCGAGCTAGGCCGGCCCGGCGCGTCGAGCGATGAAATCATCGCCGCCGCGCGCCATGCCTACGCCTACGATTTCATCATGGATAAGCTGAACGGCTTTGACACCGTCATCGGCGAAAAGGGCGTGACGCTTTCCGGTGGCCAGCGCCAGCGGCTCGCCATCGCCCGCGCCGTCTTGAAGAACGCGCCGATTCTCGTGCTCGACGAGGCCACCAGCGCGCTCGACACCGAATCCGAACGCGCCGTGCAGGCCGCACTGGATGAATTGATGAAGGGCCGCACGACCATTTGCATCGCCCACCGTCTCTCGACGATTTTGCACGCCGACGAGATTGTGGTGCTCGACCAGGGCCGCATTGTGGAAACAGGTTCGCATGATGAACTCGCCCGGCGCGGCGGCATCTACCAAAAACTTTACGAACTGCAATTCTCGTCGTGAGCGCGCGGCCCGAAAAAATCCTCGCCATTCAGTTCAAATATCTTGGCGACGCCGTGCTGCTCACGCCCGCGCTCCGCGCTCTCCGCAAACATTTTCCCGGCGCCGAACTGCACCTGCTCGTGCCGGAGGAAGTCGCGCCAATTTTCAAGCACCTGCCGTGGTTCAACCGCGTCTGGCCGATGCCGCGCCGGCGTGGCAGCGCGAGCTTGCGCCAAACCTGGCCCGTCATCCGCGCTCTGCGCCGTGAGCATTTCGACCGTTCGGTGGATTTTGCCGGCAACGACCGCGGCGCGATTTTGAGTTTTCTCATCGGTGCGCGGCGGCGGCTCGGCTGGTCGCAGCGCGGCGGATTTTTGGGTCGCCGTTTTTGCTACAACCAGCGCGTCGCGCTGGAAACCAGCGAGCAGCACGAGTCTGCGCGGATGATGCGCCTGCTTTCCGCGTGGAGTGTCCCGCCCGGCCCGCTCGAACCGGAAATCCAAAGTGATCCGGCCTTGGCGGTGGCGGCGGAGAAACTGCTGCCCAATCGCGCCGTTCTTTGTCACATCGCTTCGAGCCAGCCAAACCGTCAATGGCCCGTCCGGCGGTGGGCGGAATTTTTCCAACTCGCCGCCGCCGCCGGTTTACCAATCGCCTTCACCACCGCCGCCGGCGCGCGCGAACGCGCCTTGACGGATGAATTGAAACAATTTGCGCCCGGCGCGCCGGTTTTGCCAGCAGTGCCGGAACTCCCCCTGTTTCTCGCCGTGCTGAAACGGGCGGAGGTTTTTATTTCCGGCGACACCGGCCCGCTGCATTTTGCCGCCGGCCTCGGCGTGCCCACAATTTCCCTGTTCGGCCCAAGCTCACCCGCGCGGTGGGCTCCGGCTGGTGGGCGGCATCGGATTTTGAAAGGAAACCCGTGTTCCTGCGGTCCCGGTGTTAGCGTTTGTCAAACCGCCAATTTCTGCCTCGCGGCCATCACGCCCGGACAGGTTCTGGATTCCCTCCAAGCCATTTTGAAATCCACGCGCCAGTCGCCAGCGCATTGAAATGTTAAGATTGTTTCAAAGGGCGCAAATCGGTTATTTTAATCCGCAGAATGTCCGACAAAGTTCCCTACCTCGATTTGCCCGCGCAGATTCGCGGGATCCGCAAGGAAATTGACGCCGCGCTTGCCCGCGCGCTTGACAATTGCGCCTTCTGCCTCGGACCGGACGTGGTGCAATTTGAAAAAGACTTTGCGAAATTCTGCGGCGCGGAACATTGCCTCGGCTTCAACAGCGGCACGTCCGCGCTGCACGTGGCGATGCGACTGCTCAATGTCGGACCGGGCGACGAAGTCATCACCACGCCGTTCACGTTCATCGCGACGAGCTGGGCGATTTCCTACACCGGCGCAAAACCGGTTTATGTGGACATTGACGCTGACACATTCTGCCTCAATCCGAAATTGATCGAAAAAGCCATCACGCCGCGAACCCGGGCGATTTTGCCCGTGCATCTTTATGGCCATCCGTTCGACGCGGACGCAATTTTGGAAATCGGCCGCAAACACAAATTGCCGCTGGTCGAGGACGCGGCGCAGGCGCACGGCGCGAAATACAAGGGCAAAACCATTGGCAGCCTCGGCGACATGGCTTGTTTCAGTTTTTATCCGGCGAAAAATCTTGGCGCGTGCGGCGAAGGCGGCGCACTGGTGACGAATAATTCCGAGTTTGCCGCGCGCGCGAAATCCCTGCGCGAACACGGCTCGACACAGCGATATCACCACGACGAGGTTGGTTACAATTACCGCATGGAGGGTTTTCAGGGCGCGGTGCTGGGCGTGAAATTGAAGCATTTGGAAAAATGGACGGTCGAACGCCGCCGCGTGGCCAGGCGTTACGCCGAATTGCTGGCCGACATGCCATTGAAACTGCCGCGCGAAGCCGGTTACGCCGAAAACGCCTGGCATCTTTATACCGTCCGCCATTCTCGCCGCGACGAACTCAAAAATTTCCTCGACGAAAACGGCATCGGCAACGCGGTGCATTATCCGATTCCGCTGCACCTGCAAAAAGCCTATGCGCATCTCGGCCACAAGCCCGGCGATTTTCCCGTTGCAGAAAAGGCCGCGCGGGAGGTTTTAAGCCTGCCGATGTTTCCAGAATTGACCGACGCGCAAATCC
>Ga0181516_10001522_pt1 | contig 17642 bp, 13 predicted proteins | sample PEATcosm2014_Bin_25_FD_121104 | JGI IMG/M metagenome (GOLD analysis project Ga0181516, IMG submission 121104) | Peatland microbial communities from MTU Mesocosm Facility, Houghton, MI, USA - PEATcosm2014_Bin01_10_metaG | ecosystem: Environmental > Terrestrial > Soil > Wetlands > Peat | place... | reverse complement strand
CTTTGCTCCGCACAAATCATTTGCGCGTTGAAAACGGAGGGCCTTTCAGTCCGAACCGCGCCAGGTATTTCAACCGCTGGAGCACTTCCAGTGACGATTGGATCGATGCGCTTCCTGAGTTGATTCCGGTCGACGATAGACGCTTTTCGAGATTTGGCGGGCCAAGCTCCGAGTCTCATTCGCACGTGGCTCTGTTCTCGAGCTTCTTTGATTGCCGAGAATTTGCTTTTTGGTAAGGAATTGTCGCTCTACAAAGAGCGTGAACTTTGGCCTCGGCGCTACCGCATTCGAAGGCCAGGTCTCTACCCAGCCAAATCAGGTCTACAGCGCTTCGTCCCTGTCTGGGACCTTTGCGCTGAGTTCTGGCGCCCAAGCCACGAACCAGGATGGTTCCGGTGGTGGCCAGGGAATCTTCGCAGCCGGATCCGCTACCGTAATTCTCGACGCAACCAGTTACAACGAATCGGCGGGCGCAGCGATTGAACAGGGAGCCAACCAATACACCGTCAGCGCGGACAGTGCCGGCACATTCGGCAGCACCAGCGAATTCACCGTGCTGGTTACGAACGGCACTCAGGCTTATATAACCGACGTGAGTGCCACATCCGGCGCTTTTCTCGTCCTCGACTAGTTCTAGCCCGACTCTTGGTTTCGTCCCTCGCGCAGCAGGACAAGTCGGTCCGCAATGCCGGCGTCGCCGTCTCTTCCATATCAGAACGTTTTCATATACTCGATCAGTGCGCGCTTGTCGGCATCCGCGAGCCCTGCGCCAAAAGTATGCCCGCGATCCTGCACAAAGTCAGGGGCGTTGTCCATCGGCAGGAAAAGCGCGTTCACGACGCCCGATCCCGTGACCCAGCACATCACGTTGTCCAAGAGCTTATCTCGCCAAAAGTGATCCCTCGGCGGCGCATGCAGGTTCACAATCAGGTCGATCGGTGTGTTACGTGCCACGCACAGGCTGCTGCCATCTCCTAACTCGAACCGGCTTCTCTCAGTGGTTCGGCGAATCGACCCAAGTCCCGCACGCCGCTCCGGCCAGAGCAGCATGTTCATTGCGTTCTCATAGGCGGCCAGTCTGCCTGCCACTGAAGGATCGCCGTTGTACAAACCGACTGAATTGTTGTGCAGGAATGGCGCAGTCGCCCAGATACTCACCAGCGATGGAGTGCGATAGTATCCCCGTCCGCCCGCCGCCTCTACAGGTGGCAGGCGCAGCAATGGATGCAAAGGATCTTCGAGCCGCGTTACCCGAACCGCAGGAGAGGATCTATAACTCTCAGAGGAGAACTCCTCCCAGATTCGGCCTCTTTCAGCGTTCGCCGCAAGTGCGCGCTCCACGTTCGTGCCAATCTCCGGCACCGGATATCTTTCATCGTCGGAAAGAAAGTTCCCCTCAAGAAAATCATCTCTCAACACTGCGTCCCTGAACCACTGGGTCTCAGAACCTTTGTAGCCGGGCGGCGGCTGTTTGCTGGAATGGCATCGCGCGCAGTTTTCCGCAAACACAACCTTTCCCCGCCGCATTACAGCCTCGTCCTTCAGCAAGTACCGGCTGCCACCGTCCGCATCCTCCAGATGCAGCGGCCCGAGCGTGCGCAGAAAAGCTTCCACGCCTTCGAGCCGGCTCACGGTTGCCGTCCAACCTTCATCGCAAGGCACGCTCGCTTGGCGAGCGTGCTTCACGTCAAATGGAGCCTGCGCCTTCTTAAGGCCGTAGATGGGGTCGTGCAGAGACGTCCACGCGTCCGCGCAAACGCCAATGTTCACGTATCCGCGCAGCGCGGCACACGCCATATCGTTCACGCCCGATTTCTCTCTTGGATCGTCGAGGCACGCGGCACCCACCGAGTCCGCACCATCCTTCAGCACGTGGAACACCTTTCGCACGCTGCCATCCGCCATCACTTCATTGTGCTTCGGGCGAAAGTTCAACTCCGCGATGCTGTTGATCGCACCCGGATTGTCGATGTGGTCCGTGGCCACCTGCGAAGTGTCCGATGTTCCCGGCGGTTCGGCATGCGCCACTTGCCAGCGGAAGTCGCCCGGCATCAGTTGCCTTGTCGGCGGATACTTTGCCGTATTGAAGATTTGCTCGCGGAAGTATTGGTTTCCAATCCCGGGATGGAGATTCCGCCACGTTGGGTGCTCCGGATCGGCCGGAGGATGCAGCGGATTGAAGCCCACGTGACAAAAGCCACAGGCCACACCGATGAGGTAGGGAGGTTCAACCTTCGCCGGATCGGCCAGATACCTGGCCAGGTTCCATGCCTTCGGATCGAATTTCGGGTTCCTGAACCTCCGCAGACCGATGATGCCAGCGGGCTCCCCCACGGGCCCCGTGACATTCTCCCGTTTGCAGGCATCAAGCCACAGCCCATATTGGTCCGGCGCGCTGGCCTGCGTGCAGTCTGGATCGTTGATCACTCCGAATCGCTGGAATCGTTCGTTCCGATATCGCGAATCGACAGCCTGAAGCAGATCGACTGTGCCGTGCGATCGCACAGCCAGAATTCGCCAGAGTTCCTGATCGCCCACCACATTTCCGTGGGCATCGCTATCGCCTCCGGTCCACACATACCAGGTGTCGCGCCCTTGCCGCTCAACCGGCGTCAGCCCAGCGTAGCCTGCCTCGTAGCAACTCTCACTGCCGTTTGCACACACCTCGACGCCGTCATTGCCTGCACTTACGAATCCTTTCGTAATGCAAGCTGCTGCACCAAGAATGCAGAGCGACAAAAGAATCTGACGCTGCGACATCGGAAATCTCCCTGCAATGAGCGTCTCTGATGGCGATCGGTACGACAGCCCGATTGTGACACTTTCTGAGGTGTCCTCACGGCTCTCCCCTGCAACCCGCCGCCATCCCCTTTTCGGTATGGGGGATCATCGGCACTGTCCCGGGCGCGCTTGGGATGCGGCTCAAAGCCATTCACGAACGACTGCTTCCGCTTCGGAAACGATCTTCTCTACTGCTGAAGAATTGCGTGATGCTCGCGGGGGATTGCCTCGGTGAAAGTCATGCGGATTCCGTGTTTGGGCCGCAGGATCACCATCGGGCGCGCTTCGATGGTCTGGCCCGGAGACAGTTGAAAATCATATCTCCTGAGCAGAACGCTCAAAATCATGAGGATTTGCAGCATTGCGTAGTTCCCGCCGATACAGCCCCGCGGTCCGCCTCCAAAGGGCAGATAGGTGAACGGCGGTTGCAGTTTCTCATTCGCTTTGGTGAAACGCTCCGGGTCGAAACTCTCCGGATTCTGCCAGTACTTTGTCGCATGGTGAGCGCCGTAGACAAAGACGATGACCGTCGATCCGGCAGGTATGGCCACATCGCCGGCAACGTCGTCCGCAACAGCCATGCGGTCGATCATCCAGAACGGAGGGTAGAGACGCAGTGCCTCCTGAATCACCTGGGTGGTGAACTCGAAGCGTGGAACATCCACGTAACTGAGAGGCGCGTCGCCAAGAATTGCGTCGAACTCCTGCCGCACCTTTTCGAGGCAATCGGGCCGCGTACTTAACAGGTAGAACAGCCACGACAGGCCATTCGACGATGTTTCATGGCCGGCGACCAGCAGCTGCATGCTCTCGCTCAGCACCAGTTCATCGGTCATGCCTTCGCCGTCGCTGTAGCGGGCATCCATCAAAGTTTGCAGCAGATCGTTGCCGGGCTCCTGGTGGCGACGCTGCTTGATGTAGGCCATCAGAATGCTGTCCGCGCGGGCGCGCATCTCATCGTGTTTTCGCAAGTCTCCCGAGACGGCAAACCAGGGATTCATGTAAGGCTGAAGGGTCTGCCGGACAATAAACTCCTGGACGGTGCAGATGGTATGGCTGACCAGGTCGATGTCTTCGTCCTTCAGCTTTGCGCCGAAGAGCGAGCGGGCGACCATGGAGAAGGTCATCTTCATCAGCTGGGGGTAAATATCCACAGCGCCGGTAAGTACTTGCCTTTCGAAACCCTTAAGCGAGTCGGCGAGCGAATCCTGCATGATTGAGGAGAGGGCCTCAAGCTGTTTCCGATCGAAACCCTTCTGGATCAGGCGTCGCTGGGTGCGCCAGGCTTCACCGTGAGTTGTGAGCAAACCTTTGCCCAAAAAGTGGCCCATGCGTCTTACCTGGATTTCAGACTTCTGGTAGTTCTCCCAGTTGGTCTTCAACACATGTTCAATTACGGCGGGATTGGTGGTGACGATGGCTTCTTTAAGTCCGCCTATATAGAACTTGAACGTGTCGCCGAACTGTTCGACGTATCTGGTCAAAATCTTTGCGGGATTGCGAACCATCGCTGGCGAGTCAGCGAAGGAACGAAATCGGGAAACTTGAGGTATAGGTGTCGGCAACCTTACACCTCGCCCGGATGCTTGATTTGCATGGTGGAGATTCTCATGTCGTCTGCCTGAAGCTGTTGGGAGAAGCTGAAGAGCAGGAGGTCCGCAGATTGTATCGAGCAGCCGGCATCAGTCTTCGTTTCCCAGTTGTTTCAAAAGTATCAGATGATGGACAATCGCCCGCGTCATGGTGGGATGTTGCCGATAGGGAACTCCAAATTCCTCGGCGGTCTTCTTCACAATCCGGGTGAGCGGAGCGTAATGAGTGTGGCACACGTAAGGGCACAGGTGATGGGCGATGTGGTGGTTGAGCCCGCCGGTGAGCCAGGCCACGAGCGGGTTTTCTGTCGCGTAATCGGCCGTGGTGGCGAAGATGTGGTACACGCCATGGTCGAACTCGCCGCGCTCTGAAGGAAAGTACGTGCTGTCAACTGTGTGCGTTGTCTGGAAGACCAGCGATACGGTCAAACCAATGATCAAATGAACCAGCAAGAACGACAAAGCGACCAGCAGAATTGGTTTCCCCAATACCACCACCGGCAAAATGAGCATGTAGGTGATGTAGAGGGCCTTGCCCCCAAATAAGATGGCATACTCTCGCGGCGGATGCTTGGTGCGTCTCAAGTAATCGTGGGTCGGAAAGAAAAAGGCTTCAAAGTCCCTGATGAAAACGTAGTCGAGAGAGAATAGCGCGTAAAAAAAGAGCGCATAAATGTGCTGGAACCGGTGTATCCGCGCCCGCGGTTCGTGGGGTGTAAACCGAAAGATGCCGCGCCCCGTAAGCGCATCGTCTTCGCCTTGGAGATTGATGCAGGAGTGGTGGCCGCGATGATGGAGAATGCGCCACATGTACGAGCTGATCCCGCAGACATCGAAAACATAATTCAGAAGTTTGTTGACGGACGGCACTGATGAGATGGCGTTGTGATTGCTGTCGTGCGCGATATTCAGCAAAAGGAAGGTCTGGGCGAGGCCGCCTATGAGGTAGAGCGCGACAAACCTCCATGAATCCGGCCTGAGCGCGTAGATGGCAATCCAGCTTCCCAGCAGCACTGACAGCCCGAAAACGACTTTGAGCCACATCGAGCCGTCGGCTTTGGCAGAGATTTTCTGGTCGGCGAAAAAGCTGTCGAGCCGGCGGCGTAAGACTTTGGGGAAGGTAGGCCCACTTGCCGGATCGCCGATGGCCTGGGACGGCAAAGCTTCCGATGGCACAAGCTCAACCACATCCGGCGTTATAGTGATAACCGACTCGGTCCCGGACGTCACCTGCGCCTCCATGTGCGTTGAGCCAGTCCGGCTCGCTCCAGCCGGCGGCCTGGGCCGCCCAGGGGAATAGGCGAACTGTTGACTCGTCGCCGACAGCGTCGAAGACATGATTCTAGCGGGGAAATCCATGAAGAATCAAGTGAATTCGGGAGGGGACGGTTCCGGCACGGTACAGCGTTTTTACCGGCAAAGATACGTCGCAGAGCTTTCCGGCTCTGCTACCATGGACCCACAGATTGTGTGAAAATCCGTTGAATGGGCATTGGAGGCCCGGCGGACCCTGCTAGACTTCCGTGCCGTCTGAGCCGGCCGTAAGGGTGATTGGCCCCCCTACCGGACCGGGCGGCACATTGGCAATGAAAGGTAATTGCCTTTGTTCTCAATGTTGGCCTAGACTAGAGTCCCGCACCCAGAGACTCAGGCGAATTTTTACCGGATGATGGCCCGTGCAGCAGCAATAGGGTAAGCGTTTCCACGAACTGAGTTTTCCCCATTCCACTTTGAAGGGTGTCGCTCATCGCTTATGGCGTCAATTCTAGACCAACTGGATAGGCTCGGGAATAAGCATCCACACCAGCTTCTCTACTCGTTCCTTGACCTGAACGGCAATCCACTGGAGAGCTACACCTACGCGTCGTTTCTACATAGAACGAAGGCGATAGCCGGTCGCTTGCGGGAAGAACATGGCTTCGCGCCAGGAGAGCGGCTCCTGCTCGCCTACCCGCCAGGCCTGGAGATGATCTGCGCGTTTTTTGGCTGTGTGCGCGCCGGTTTAATTCCCGTGCCTGTCTACCCGCCGGGTTCTCGCGGTTTCCAGAGCGCCCTCTATAAAATGGTCCACATTTCAAAGGACTGCCAGGCCGCCGGCGTCTTAACCAGCAGCGACTATCGCGCCTCTCTTAAGACAAATCTGACTCGAAGCGGAGTCACCGCGTCCGGTGTAGATGTCGATTACATCTCCAATCTTCCCTGGATTGTGACCGAAGATTTTCGGGATCTGGCCTCGGACGAAGCTGTTTATGAACCTTCGAAGGTTCTGTTTCTTCAATACACTTCAGGGTCGACGATGGAGCCCAAGGGCGTGATCGTTTCGCACGAAAACATCCTTGACACTTACCAGATCGTCATCGATCATCCCAACCCGGTAGTCGTTTCCTGGCTTCCGCAGTATCACGATATGGGGCTGATCGGGTGCTACCTGTATCCCGCGCTGAAGGGTGGCACCACCTATGGTTTTGCTCCCGTTGATTTCATTCAACGGCCTGCATTGTGGTTTGACGCAATCAAAACCTATCGGGCTACGGCCACCGCTGCACCCAACTTCGCTTTCGATTATTGCTTGCGCGCCGGAAGGCTTTCGAAAGAAAGCCTCGAAGATTGCGATCTGAGTTCGCTCGAAGTGTTGATGGTAGCGGCAGAACCCGTCAAGCCAGAGACGTTCACGCGGTTTCTTGAGACCTTTCAGGCATACGGTCTCAAGTCGCAGAGCTTTTATGCCGCCTACGGGCTGGCTGAGAATACGCTTGCGGTCACGCTTGCGGGCCGCAAAATTGTCTCGGTCAATAAACGTGCCCTCGCGCTCGGCAAGGCCCGCATGACCACCGAGGTCTCAGAGATCGATGCCGCCACTCAGATTGTCAGTTGCGGAACTCCGCTCCCGGGCATCGATGTCAAGATCGTGGATCCGGAGCGGCACATCGCTCTCAAAGATGGCATGGTTGGCGAAATCTGGATCGCCGGAAGCGGCAAATGCCTGGGCTATTGGAAAAACCCGGAAATGACGCTGAAGCAGTTTCGCGCCAGGCTGGTAGACGACAGCCCGTACGACGATGGCTATCTCAAGACCGGCGACATGGGCTTCTTCCACGACGGCGAGCTCTATGTTTGCGGCCGCATCAAGGACATGATTATTCTCCGCGGGCAAAACTATTACCCGCAGGATATCGAAAGCGTTGTTGAGAGAGCGTCCGGGTTGATCCGGGGCAATTGCGTGGCTGCATTCCAGATTCACGAAGACAGCGATCCGGCTCTTGCAATCGTTGCCGAAGTAAAAAATCCCAAGGCGCTGCCGGATGCGCGCAAGATTGCCACCGCGGTGCGGAACTATCTCAACGTTGAAGTGGCGCTGATCTCATTTATCGCGCCTCGCGCAATCCCCCGCACCAGTTCGGGTAAGATCATGCGCCACAAAGCCAAACAAATGTGGCTTAACGGCGAGTTCACGGTTCTCTCGGAATTGGCGCGGGAAAAAGACGCCGGAACCGAGGAGGCCTGTTCTCAAATCCACACCTCCTTCGACTCCCTGAAAGCCTAGTACAACCTGACAGGAACGGAATCTTACAACCTCGTCGAAGCCGGCCTGGACTCGCTTGATCTGGTCGTGTTTATGCATGAGCTCAAGGAGCTCTTGAAAGATCACGGCGCAGATATGCTGGCCAGGCAAGTCGACATTGGAGTCATCCAGCGCGTGAGCGTCGCCCAACTGTTTCAACTGGCCGAGCAGTTGCAGAGCGCTCCTGAAGCGGCGCTGACGATGCTGAAACATTCATTGGCGATCTTCCGTGAAGAACAGCGCACCGCTGAAAAGAAGCTGATGAACAGCGACAGAGCGCTCATCTTCGCGCCGCCGGTTCCCGCGCCCGTACCCTCGATACCTGTGCTCAATCATGTACTGCTGACGGGCGGGACTGGTTTCATTGGACCGTTCCTGATGAAGAGTTTGCTTGAGCAGTCGCGGGCCAAGATCTATGTTCTCGTCAGGGCTTCAGACGAAGTGCAGGGCAAGCAAAGGTTGAGAGCAGCGATGGCCTCAATGGGGCCCTGCAGTGCTGCGTTGATGTCGATGTTCGAGGCTCGCGTGATTCCCATATGCGGCGATCTCGGACAGCCAAAGCTGGGCCTGACGCAGGACGTCTGGGATTTCCTTGCCAGCGAGATGGACACCGTGTTCCACAACGGCGCAACCGTGAACTACCTGTTCAACTACGACCGGATGCGGGAAGCGAACGTGCTGGGAACCAACGAGGTTTTAAGGCTCGCTTTCGAAGGGCGTCCCAAGGCTCTGAATTACGTCTCGACCACTTTCGTGTTTGGATGGGCCGTCAAAAGTACCCTGTTTGAGACCGACCAGAACCAGGACATGGAGCTTCTCGATTTCGGCTACAGCCAGTCAAAATGGGTAGCGGAGCAGGTGGTGATCGATGCCCGCAGCAAGGGTCTTTGTGTCCGTATCTTCCGGCCCGCCCTGGTGAGCCCCTCGGTTACGGGCGGCGGCAACAACTTCGATATCGCCGTCCGCCTGGTTGCGTTCATGGTCAATCACGGCATTGGAGTCGACGCTCTTAACCAGGTGAGTTTTGTGCCCGCCGACGTTGCGGCCAACAATATCGTCGCCATCTCTACCACTCCCGGAACCGAGAACAAAACCTACCACGTTGTGCGCGACGACTACGCGAACATGATGGACATCACCGGTCTCATTACCAAGGCGACCGGGCGGCAATTTGAGATTTTCACCGTCAAAGATTTTGTTCCCGAGCTGATCCGCAGATGCCGCAAGGAAGATCTTCTCTTCCCGCTTCTGGATTTTCTGGTGGGCTCAGTCGATAACATCACCGCGATGGAATTCAAGCGCTACGAGAGTTCCGAATATCAGAAGGCGCGAGATGCCTCGGAGTGGGGCCAGGCCGATCCATCGCTGGAAGATACGGTCAGCGGCATCCTCAAATTCATGTTCCGCAAGGGCATCATTTCAGTCGAGGCCCGCGAGACCAAGGATGTTTCCGATGCCGTGCCTGCACCTGAGCCAGCGCCCGCCGCCACCGGGCGATTGGCCTGGTCGGACGCCTAACGCAGAAACACAACCCGCTATTGCTTCTTGAACACCAGCTTCTCCGTTACGTGCTGGCCGGTTTCATACGTGCCGTTGGTCGTGAGCGTCATTTGCTGCCCATCGGCCAAAACCACCCACCTGTCTTTTTGCGTTAATTGACCGTCTCGCCGGTAGGTCGCCTCCAGCGTATGCGCATCGACAAGCTGCAGCGTTACGGTGTCGTTGCGGGAATTTCTCATGTCGTATTGCCTGCCGTCAAAACGGGCTGTGTAGCTGAAGTCGCCTGAAAAACGAACGCCATCGTTTCCATCGGGCTCGATCTTCAGTGGCAATCCCTGCCGCATGCGGGTCTTGCTCAGGTCCTCAGTCCAGTCGCCCGCAAACAGATCGTGGGCTGCCTTCGTGGCTCCGCTTCGAGTCCACACAATGACCTGATCCGGATGGCCAACGCTCACGGTTGTGATGGTGAGCTCGTTTCCATCGGGGGAGAGCTGTTCGCGTACCGTCGCCGTCAACGATCCGTTTTTAAGCTCTTTGACCTCGGCGTGGCGCTTGTCTATTCTGTGCAGCACCACCTGGTCGAACGCCGGGTTGCCTGAAACGGAGGTCTGGTGCCCGTTCCCCCCGGCCGAAAAATCTACGCGCTTCTCGCCAGACATCACCACATGCACTACGTCATGAAGATCGGTAATTGTGAGTCTGTTGGGAGGATCCAGAGTGCATTGGGCGGAGACGAGCTTCCAGGAGCCAATCCGGGGATCGGCAGCTGCAAGGCGAGCGGGGGTTCCAAGTTGAGTGACGGCAAGCATTCCGAGCAACGCGAGTTTGTAAATGGGCCCTCCTAACGCGCCGATGGCACCAAATTCTAGCAGATTCAGGGATGCCGAATGCTGAATACAATCGATTCTGCCACCAGCGCAAATTGAATTCTGCTGCAAATTGAGCGGTAGCTGACAAATGAGCGTTCATCCGCTTGGGATGCTATTGAGCGACGCCCATTGCACATTCAAGGGCCAAGTTCAGGTAGTAATTGGATTACCCCACTTGTCCATCTCATAGCCGCATTTGTCGCAGGTCCACCCACCCCAAAACATTCCGCGACGCGATTTGGGTATACGCACTCTCGGAACGAGCGCGTGGCAGCGCGGACAGTTGACTTGTTCAAAATTGAGGCCCCAGCGATTTCGCGCGAATGTTCCGTATATCACCAACACAACGCCGATGAGCAGCCCTGTCACTATGGCCGCGAACGCAACATTCAAAATCTTGTCGCGAACAAAAAGCCCAAGCAATTCGTCGAGTACTCCAAAAAGGACCAGGCTCAACACAAATCCCACGCCACGCTTCTTCATGTTTTTGCCTCGTTGGGATGTCGAGAGACCATGCTAGCAGGTGGGACAAATGCGAATATTCGCAAGGTCACATTTCGCGGGCGAGCTGTTCTCTGCTCGTCAATGCCTCCGCAGTAAGCAATATCGGTGCGCAGAAAGAGCGTTCCCTTCGAAGTGATACAATGTAGATACAGGGTGAGCGATGCAGGCACAAGTCTTGAAGTGGGGAAACAGCTTGGCGGTCAGGATTCCGAAGCCCGTCGCAGAGGATGCTCATTTTCAAGTCGGAGATCCTCTGGAAATCGCTGTGAGTGCCAATGGGATTGTCGAGCTGCATCGGATCGGCGACGTGCCTACCTTGTCGGAATTGGTGGCTCAGATCACCCCGGAGAATAGGTATTCCGAAATTCCCTTGGGACCAGAGGTAGGAAGGGAAGCTATCGAATGGTAGCGGCCTACGTTCCTGACACAGGCGACATTGCATTCCTTGACTTCGATCCTCAGGTTGGCCGGGAGCAGGCAAAGAGGCGGCCCGCTCTGATTTTGACTGATTCCCGTTATAACAAGGCAAGCGGTCTGGCTGTGGTCTGCCCTTTAACTTCGAAGATCAAACCATACCCGTTCACGTTGCCGGTCACCGTTGGAAACGTGAATGGAGCTGTGCTGGTTGACCAGATCAAGAGCCTGGATTGGGAGGGGCGTAACGCGGAGTTCCATTCAAAGGCTCCCGCCCTGCTGGTCTCCAAGGCGCGCCAGTACATAGCTGTGTTGCTGCAAATACCAATCAGGTAGTTTGAACGTCTGACAAGCCCGGCGTCGCTGAAGAATTACGAATATCGCCTGGCCGCCGCCAAGTCGGTATGAAATCATAGGTCTCGTGCATGTGCGCCGCTACTGGTTGGCCGGGATCGTCCTCATCTCCCTCATTGCCCTTCTGCCATTCTCGTTCCACGCCGAACACCATCTCGAGACGGCAACGCGCGTGGAAGGGAGCGATGCAGAAACCGTCAGGCAGTTGCTGAGCAGCCGTTTTCACTCGCCATTTGTTGACCAAGTCGTATTGGTAGTTGAAGGATTGCCGCCGGCAGATTCCGAACAGGGCGGGCAAGCGCTCGCGACCGTTGTGGCAGGACTGAATGACCAGGAGGGCGTCTCGGGAATCGTTTCATATCTCGACCTGCATGATCCTATTTTCCTGAGTAAGAGCGGTGGCACGTTTGTTCTGATCGGGCTCGCGTCCGCCGGCGGCCCGGTTGAATCGCTCGTGCCCGCGCTTCACGCGCGCGCAGCCTCTCTTGAGGATCGATTGCGGAGCCGTTATCCAGCTGTAAAACTGGAACTGACGGGCGAGATTCCGCTGAATTTCGACATTCGGAAGGCGAGCGCCGACGAGGTGCGCCACAGCGAAAGTCTGGCGATTCCCGCAACCCTGGCGCTGTTGCTGCTGGCATTCGGAAGCTTCGTCGCAGCTCTGATTCCACTAGCCGTTGGCGAACTCGCCATTTCCGCCACGCTGGCCATTACAGGGCTGCTGGCATCGCGCTTTCACCTGTCGATTCTGGTGCAGAACCTGGCCACCATGCTCGGACTGGGCCTGGGCATCGACTACGCGCTGCTCATGGTGAGCCGGTTCCGGGAGGCGCTGAGTGCAGGATGCGATGGCCCTACGGCCTCAATCATCGCGGCACGTCAGGCAGGGCACACACTCTTGATTTCGGCCTCCACCGTAGCCATCGGATTCCTGGCTCTCCTGACCGTTCCCATCAGCGAGATCCGTTCCATCGGTGTAGCTGGATTCCTGGTGGCGGCGATGTGCGTGTTGCTTGCAAATACCCTTGTACCCGCCGTCCTGGCGCTGCTCGGTCGTCGAATCGATGCCGGCCGGCTGCCCTTTAAGCCGCGACTCGATGCGCAATGGGCCGAACGCTCAGGAATGCGATGGAGGCGTTGGGGGACGGTCATTGTTTCCCATCCCTGGTTTGCCCTCTTTGTGGCCGGCGTCCCTTTGCTTCTCCTCGCATGGCAGGCCACGCGGCTCGATACCAGCCTCCCTCGAGGCAATTGGCTTCCAAAAGCGGCGGAGTCGGTTCAGGCGCTGGACGCCCTGAGCCAAATGGGACGGAACGGCGTTGTTGAATCATTGCGCATCGTTGTCGAAATTCCGGCAGATTCCATTCCCGAATCCGATGCTGGCTGGAACGCCATTGACGGTCTCTCTAAACGGCTTGCGAGCGACCCCCGCTGCTATCGCGCGATCTCAATTACGACACTTGCCGATGGAAATCGCTCAAATCTGGCCGACCTGTCGCGGGAGACGCGCCGAACATTTTTGAGTACCGATGGGCGGGCTGCTCTCGTTGAGGTGTTGCCGGCGACTTCACTCACATTGCGGCAACAGGTCAACTGGGTCAGGGATTTAAGAAAGACCGGCGCGCTTGCTCTTACCGGAGTGCCCGGCGCAACGCTGCTGGTGGGCGGCATCCCCGCGCTCAATGCCGATTACGAGACAATTGTTGCCGACCGTTTTGTGCCCGCAATGTCGCTCGTGGTGGTGGGAACATTGCTGGCGCTGCTGGCCGGGTTTCGATCCCTCTTTGCCGCGGTGAAGGCCATTGTGCTCAACCTCTTCTCCGTCGCTGCCTCGTTTGGAGCATTGGTCCTGGTATTCCAGGACGGGCATTTCAGCAGCTTGCTGGGCGTTCCCGGGGGCACTGGCAGCGTGTTTCCACTTGTTCCCATCGTCGCCTTTGCCATCGTCTTCGGGCTCAGCATGGACTACGAAGTGTTCCTGGTAGCGCGCGTGCTCGAAGCCAGAAGGAGCGGATTGAGCGAGATGGATGCAATCCCGGAAGGGATGGCAAGAACCGCGGGCCTGATTACCAGCGCCGCCGCGATCATGATCGTTGTATTCGCGGCATTCACCTTCGGAGATTTTCTTGTGGTCAAGATGATCGGATTTACTCTGGCCGTGGCCGTCCTGATTGACGCGACGCTGGTTCGAATGGTGATAGGACCCGCGCTCCTTCGCATTGCAGGCGACTGGAACTGGTGGCCCGGCGGGCTCGCCAAAACGCGCACCTCGCCATCGATCGTGAATCACGATTGAAGCATATGCAAACAGTAGTGAATACCCTGATTCCGGCAGTCCCGGAACCGGGGTTCGTTTGGGTCCGATAAAAGGACCTCTGCTTGCCAGCATCCTTTCGGTTCCCTCCACACCCTTCCTCGCGTTGGCGAAAAGCGAGACCAAAAGTCTCGGCAACCCAACCCCGCACAAATCTTCGCTCGACCAGCTCTTTTGTAGATCCAGCAGCATCCTGGAGATCAAATACGGCCCATTTGCACTCGGATTGAATTTTGACGAGGGACAACATCGGGCACTGGATCTTTATAATGTCGGTTAATATCTTGGCAATAACCGCAGAAGGTTACTTTCTTCGCTTGGTGTGGAAAAGGAACTCAGAGTGCGCGATTTCTCTTGACTTTCATAATTGGTCGCGCGACTCTCGTTCCAGACCACACATGAATCCTGAGCCGTTCTTGATTTCTTCCCCAAGAGAAAGATTGAGGCCGTACAGGACCGTTCTGGGATTGCAGTACGTGCGGTAAATTGAGGAGCGATTCGCTGACGAACCAACTGCCGCAGTGCTCTTAGGAGCGGCATGAAATAGGTTCACAATACTGAGCAATCGAGAGGGCGCCCCTTCGAGTGTTTCATCCCCTGATTTTCGTACCAATGTCGTCCAACTCTGCCAAATTGATCCCTTTAAGGGCAACCAGGCATGAAGCTCTAACCTTCCCCGGATTCTGGCCACATAACCAGTGTTGAGCTTCGCGCAAAATCGCAAGACAAACCGCGCCAAACCTGCAATCGATCAACGGATGAACCAAATATGTCTTGGATGAATAGAATTCGTTCAGTCAGCAGGGGCATTTTGCCAATCGCCGCACTCGTGCCCTGCGTCTTTGGCTGCGTCGCTCTTTTGCGCGGTCAGGCTGTCCCCACATCGGGGAGCCAGAATCGCTATTCCCCTTCCAGCCCGACCGGCGAGTTGATCTGCCCAGGCGGTTTTCCAACGGATTTGACCGTCACAAACTGCGACTTTACAGCCCACATGCGTATGCAACAGTGGGTCACAGTCTCTTTCACTGATGAGGCCATGTTAGGCGCCATCCTCTACGGCGCAGGAGCGCAGATCATCCAAAGTCCAAGCGAATGGGGACGAACATGGGGCGGCTACGGAGAACGCGTGGGAGTGCGCTATACCCAGGCAGCGGCCAGGGGAACGGCCGAGTTTCTGGTTGGAAACTTGATGCAGGACGACCCGCGGCACCTCAGCTACAAAGATGACCCTCATACGCATTGGGGTTCGAAGATCGTTTCTTGCAATAGCGGCATCATCGAACTTCAAAACTATCCCACGCCAACGAAGATTGTTTGGAAGCGCGTTGGACACGCTTTTGTGGATTCCATCACAGTGCGCAAGTCGAATCCGTGCGGAAGCGGCAAGCAATTGCCGGCCATCGACAGGCTGGTTGGCGTGGCCGCCGGAGCCTACGGCGGCTATGCCTGGTATCCACGCGCTGAGAACACAATTGCGAGCGCAAGCCAGCGTGCGGCCTTATCGTATGGTTCGACGCTATTGGGAAGCTTCTACACAGAATTCTCTCCCGAGTTGATGACCGGCCTCACCAAGCTCTTTACGCCCCGCAAGAAGCAGCAATGATTTCTGAACCAGATCGCCTGAACGCGCGCGGAAGGAACCGCCAGATGATACAACCGGTACTGAAAACGCTCCATTGCTTTCCCGCAATCGCCCTCACCCTGTTTGCTTGCGGGTGCCATATCCCCAACCAGGCATACCGCTCCGGCGACCTTCCCAATCGTGCCAACGCCCCGGTAATCGTCGTAGACACGCCGCCGCAACTGCCGGTCTCGAAGAACAATCCGTGGCCCCGGCACCCCGAGGTTGAGTGCAATCAGCAGAATTTGAAGAATCTGCTGGGCAGGCCTTGCCTCGCGTTTCTGGAGTTCGACGATTTTGGAGAGACATGGCAGAAGACCATTACCGGGAGCAACGCAAGCGTGGGAAGACCAACCCAACTCGACAAGATCGTCGAGCTCATTGTTGCGGCCAAGAAGCAAGACCCGTCGGGCGAGCCTTTGATACTGACCTTCGTTCATGGGTGGAAGCATAACGCATCCCAGGGCAAAGGCTCCGGGGACGATGACGATAACATCATTGGACTGGAATCGACGATCAATAGGCTTCATGACCCCGTGACAGGCGAATGGAGAGGCCATGTTGTGATCGGAATTTACCTTTCATGGCGCGGCGGACTGATCTCTCGATACTGGCCAGTGAGCCAGCAGTTTACTTACTGGAACCGCGAGGCGACCGCGATTCGTGTCGGCAATTCCAGCATGACGGATGCCCTGATCGAAATTGCCGATGCGGCCAAAAGGACGGGCGACTGCGGAAGCGGGGATCTGTGCTATCGGTCGGAGTCCTGCGCCAGCTTATCCAGGCCCGCTCCTCTTCTAGTCCAACCTCCATCGACTTCAGCCTGCACACCTCTCGTGCGTTTCGTCGGCCATTCCTTTGGGGCGCTTGTAATGGAGCGGGCTCTCACTCAGGCGACCATCACGCGAATGGAAGGACAGTGGAATCAACAGAGGGCAAACCGGTTGCGCAATTCCGATCAACCTGCGGACCTCACACCGCTTGCCGACTTGGTGATCTATGTGAACTCGGCGGCGGCGGCAACCGAGTCAAAGCAACTGATGGATTACCTGGCATCGACCAAATCTGTCTACCAGCCCGCCAGCCACGGAGAAGAGAAGAGAGACGAGCCACTGTTTCTTTCCATTACATCGGAGGCGGACCTTGCCACCGGTCTGTTGCTGAAGATAGGTCACGCCGTCCCCTTGATCGGTTATAAGTTCAAAGGGAGCATGCGAGCATCGTCAGCAGGGCCCGTCGCCATTCCGGATTCGGGCCAACAGGATGTCACTACTTCGACGACATCGTATGCGCGCGCCTGCTTTGAACCTGCGACCAAGACGGCTAGCATCAAGACCGATATGTCGGAGACCGACTACTACTTGACCACGACGGCACATGCCCAAGCTCTTTGGAGCCACACAGTCACGCAAAAAGCTGCATCGCGAGTTGTCAAAACAGGAGACCCCATTTGCATTCCTGGCACGAACCCAATCTACTCCACCTGCACCATCGGGACATACGACTATGTCATCTCAAATGCAGATAACAGGTGCAACGGAACTCCCTATTGGGCGCTGCAGGTGCAGAAGGAGTTGATTCCCGATCACACCACCATCTTTACGGAAAGGCTTATCGACTTTCTGACCGCCTTCATCCAGCCGCCATCGCAGGAGGGTCAACCATCCAATCGACCGCAGTTGCAAAGGCCGATGTGATTTGCGGCCTCGGAGCGGACGACTCCTCTCCAATGCTTACTGCGCAGATAGCTCCTCGGATATTGCCCACCGCAAAGGACGCAGCAGATGCCACTCGATCTGAAGAACAAATTCAGCCTTTCGCATGGGTCGATCACCCACGATGTCTACTTCGAAGGCGACGGTCCGGCCGTAGTTCTGATGCACGAACTTCCCGGCATGACTCCGGGATGCCTGCGGGCAGCCGACAGGATCGTCGAATCCGGTTTCACGGTCTTTCTTCCCCTGTTCTTCGGGCATCCCAACCAGGATTCGGTGGTCGAAGGAATCTTCTCTACCGTTCTCTGCATCCGTCATGAGTTCGATATTTTCACATCGAACGGGCACAGCCCGATTGCAGAATGGCTGCGTGAACTCTGCCGCGTGGTGGACGGCAAGTGCGGTAACCGTGGCGT
>Ga0181516_10001521_pt1 | contig 17647 bp, 12 predicted proteins | sample PEATcosm2014_Bin_25_FD_121104 | JGI IMG/M metagenome (GOLD analysis project Ga0181516, IMG submission 121104) | Peatland microbial communities from MTU Mesocosm Facility, Houghton, MI, USA - PEATcosm2014_Bin01_10_metaG | ecosystem: Environmental > Terrestrial > Soil > Wetlands > Peat | place... | reverse complement strand
GCAGCACCATGGGGCATCTCTCCTGCCCCCAGTCTCCCTGATTCTGTGTCTCCAATCCCCGTTTCTCCCCGAGGGGTCAATTCCTCGTGTCGCTCGGGGGTCATTTTCTCATGTCGCCTGACACTGGCAAGTCTGGCCGCTCAAATTGGACTACGGGACCGACCTGAAACTAATGACCGCGTGTATTGAAAACCTCTACCCGCTTTGGCTCTTCCGCTTCAATACGCCGACCAGCCACGATGTCGGAAAGGCTCCACGACCAGACGACTCCTCCCTGCTGATGTGGTTTGCGCAGTTTGACCGCCTGTGGCCCCAAGTTGAGAGTGGACTGAGAGCGATAGATCGGAGTCCCCACATGAGCCTGGACGGCCAAGCCGCCTTTCTTCGAGCCGACCGACTGCGTGGCCGTCTTGGCCACCGGTTGGAGAGCAAGGTCGGCGTCGGAAAGAACAACCCCAATCACCGGTACGAGGTCGAGCTCTGGCGATCCAGCCGCGATACCGCCGAAAACCGCTTCGTCCTGCACGTGGTGACTCGTTCCCTCAGGAGTCTGGAGCGGTTTCTAGACCTCGTCGAAGGTCCCGGGCTGTCGGCCTCGTTTCGTGAGCTCATGCAGAACCGCATTCGGGCCTTGAGGTCCGTTGAATCCCAGCCGTTGTTTCGCGGCGTGGGACGCTATACGGGGCTCACACAGGAGTCGCTGGTTCTCCACCACCGGACGGGGTACTCAGAAGTCTACCGGGTGTGGTTAGAGCTGAGGCACCAACTCGAGTTCTTCACCAGCGCGCCTTCCGGGCGCATCGGGATGAGGTCGGTCAACGAAGTTTATGAGATTTGGTGTTTCCTTGAGCTTCGCAAGATCTTGATCGACCTGGGGCTCACTGAACGGCCCCACAGGTCACCACGCTGGCAGACCAAGGGCGTCGAGCGCGAGCTGGTCGACGGCATGGGCGCTTCGTTCACCTTCGGCGGCCCCGAGGGCCTGGTGGTACGGCTCTCACATGAACCGACCTTCGGAAAAGCGAAGGGTGACGGTTTTCGAAGCTATACGGTTAACCAAAGACCCGATATCGTCCTCGAGGCTGAATTGACCGATCCCTCCGGGGGGCAGCACGGCTTAATGTGGATCTTCGACGCCAAGTATCGGTTGAAGACGGCCTCTGACGACCCAGATGGTAGCCGCGACGGAGGGCGCACGGGCGATTGGCTCGTCCCCCCCGACGCCCTCGACCAAATGCATCGTTATCGAGACTCCATCGTCCTTCGCCTCGGCGACGGGAAGTCGCGACCCGTGGTGTCGGCCTTCGCCCTCTACCCAGGCCCGGCAGACCAGGGGCAGAAACTCGAGGCCAACTCCTACTGGGACGGAATCGAGGAGGTCGGGATAGGAGCCTTCCCACTGGTCCCGCAGCGGGAAAACCTCTGGCTGAAGGAGTATATGCGGCGATGTCTTTCGTTGTTCGCCGATGGGCTACCCGACGGCCTGCTGAGCCAAGGCAACGTCCGAATTCCAGTGACCGGGCTTTCCTACAAAGAGGAGGACCTTCTGTTCGTCCCCGTGGAGAAGTTGGTGGGCCCGTTTGACCTTGAAGCACTAAGGGACGGCGAGTCAGAGTCTGTACAGCTTCCCCCAGACTTTCACCCGGACCGTCAGCGGTTGTCCCGAGTCAATTGGGTAGCCTTCGTCTACAAAGAACCAGTCACGGGCGTCCGACTTGTCCGTGGCGCCTACCATGTGCCTTCAGGCTGGCTCGGCGACACTGTTGTTCTGTCCAACTACTTGGCAACCAAGAATCCCGTCGAAGTCCCGTGGCGAGCCGGTCCTTGGTTCCGATACTCGGATCTCCGCTGGTTGATTTCAGATTCTGACGAGTAGCTTGGCCGGCCTCCCGCACCCAAAAAAAACGGCCCCCTGGCAACGGCACCTTGCGGTGCCTTATGCCTGGGGACCGTAACACTATCGTGAGCCGCAGCACCCGGGAGGCTCAACCGGTGGGGGTTGACTCCTCGGGTTCGTGACTTCGCGTTCGTTTGCTCTTACTTCGCCGCCGGGGCGGGGATCTCCATCACTTGACTGGCCAGCCGCTTGTACCCGTTGAGGCGCCACAGCGCGTTCTTCTGGGCGGCGGTGAACAGCTCCTTGAAGTGGGTGGGGTTTTCCTTGGCGAGCGAGTTGTAGCGAACCTCGCCCATGAGGAATTCCTCGAACTTCGACCAGTCGGGCTCCTTGGAGTCGAGCTGGAAGGGGTTCTTGCCTTCGGCTTCGAGCCTGGGGTCGTGGCGCCACAGGTGCCAGTAACCGCATTCGACGGCGCGCTTGGCTTCCTGCTGGGTCTTTCCCATGCCGGCCTTGAGGCCGTGGTTGATACAGGGAGCGTAGGCGATGATGAGCGACGGACCGGGGAACTCCTCGGCCTCTTTCAGGGCCTTGAAGTACTGGGCCTGGTTGGCGCCCATGCTGACCTGGGCCACGTAGACGTAGCCGTAGCTGGCGGCCATGAGGCCGAGGTCCTTCTTGCGCACCTGCTTGCCGGCGGCGGCAAACTTGGCGATGGCGCCCACGGGGGTGGACTTCGACGCCTGGCCGCCGGTGTTGGAGTACACCTCGGTGTCCATGACGAGCACGTTGATGTCTTCGCCGGTGCTGAGCACGTGGTCGAGGCCGCCGTACCCAATATCGTAGGCCCAGCCGTCGCCGCCGAAGACCCACTGGCTGGTCTTCACCAGGTACTGCTTGAGTTCGAGGATGGTCTTGGCCCAGGCTTCGGTGCGGCCCTTGAGGACCTCTTCGACCTTCTTGCTGACTTCGCGGGTCTTGGCGCCGTTCATCTTGTTCGCCAGCCATTCGGTGAAGGCGTCCGACACGGGGGCGGGGAGTCCGCCGGCCGCGAGGGCTTCCTTCATGGTCCTTTCGAGCCGGTCGCGGAGCTTGTTCACGGCGGTGACCATGCCCAGGCCGTACTCGGCGTTGTCCTCGAAGAGGCTGTTGGCCCACGCGGGGCCGTGGCCCTGGGCGTTGGTGGTGTACGGGGTCGAGGGGCAGCTGCCGCCGTAGATGGACGAGCACCCGGTGGCGTTCGCGACCATCATCCTGTCGCCAAACAGCTGGGTGATGAGCTTGATGTACGGGGTCTCACCGCAACCGGCGCAGGCGCCCGAGAACTCGAACAGGGGCTTGGCGAACTGGCTGTTCTTGACGTTGTTCGTCCCGGTGAGGTCCGACTTGTAGGTGACGTTCTTGAGTGCGTAGTTCCAGTTGTCCATCTGCGGCATCTGGCTGGCCAGGGGCTTCATGATCAGGGCCTTCACGTCCTTCTTGCCGGGGCACACGTCGGCGCAGTTGCCGCAACCGGTACAGTCGTAGGGACTGATCTGCATGCGGAACGTGTAGTCTTCCAGACCCTTGCCGATGGCCTTGAGGCCGGTGAACCCGGCGGGAGCCTTGGCGGCTTCTTCCTTGCTGACCAGGAAGGGGCGGATGACGGCGTGGGGGCAGACGTAGGCGCACTGGTTGCACTGGATGCACGCGTCGGGCTGCCATTCGGGGACGTTCACGGCGATGCCGCGCTTCTCGAAGCTGGCGGTGGCGTTCGGCCACGTGCCGTCCTCGCGGCCCTTGAAGGCCGACACGGCCAGATCGTCGCCCTGCTGGCTGTTGATCATGTCGACAACCTTGCGGACGAACTCGGGGGCATCGGCGGCGCTGCCGGCGATCTTCACCTCGGCGCTGAGCTTCTTCCACTCGGCCTTGACTTCGATCTTGACCAGGGCGCCGGCGCCGGCGTCCACGGCCTCGTTGTTCATGCGCACGACTTCGTCGCCCTTCTTGCCGTAACTCTTCTTGATGGCGTCCTTCATGTACCCCACGGCGGTGTCGTAGGGGATCACGTTGGACAGCTTGAAGAAGGCCGACTGGAGGATGGTGTTGGTGCGGCCGGTCATGCCCAGGTCTTCGGCGACCTTGGTCGCGTTGAGGACGTAGAACTTGACTTCGGCGTCGGCGAGCTGCTTCTTCACGAAGTCGGGCAGGCGCTTGACGGTCTCGTCGGCGCCCCACAGCGAGTTGAGCAGGAACGTTCCGCCCTTCTTGATGCCCCTGAGCATGTCGTACTTCTCGAGGTAGCTGGGCTGCGAGCAGCTCACAAAGTCGGGGCTGGTGACCAGGTAGGGCGAGCGGATGGGGTGCTTGCCGAAGCGCAGGTGGCTTACGGTGAATCCGCCGGACTTCTTCGAGTCGTAGGCGAAGTAGGCCTGGGCGTAAAGGTCGGTGTGGTCACCGATGATCTTGACGCTGTTCTTGTTCGCGCCCACGGTGCCGTCGGCCCCGAGGCCGAAGAACTTGCACTCGATGGTCCCTTCGGGGACGACCACGACCTCTTCCTTGGGGAGGGGGAGGGAGAGGAAGGTCACGTCGTCGACGATGCCCAGGGTGAAACGGTTCTTGGGTTCGTTGCGCGCCAGGTTCTCGTACACGGTGATGATCTGGGCGGGGGTGGTGTCCTTGCTCGACAGGCCGTAGCGGCCGCCGATGATCATGGGCGCGTTGGGCTGGCCGTAGAACACGCTGCGCACGTCGAGGTACAGGGGCTCGCCTTCGGCGCCGGGTTCCTTGGTGCGGTCCAGGACGCAGATCTTCTTCACGGTCTTGGGGAGCACGGACAGCAGGTGCTTGGCGCTGAAGGGCCTGTAGAGGTGGACGATGATGGCGCCGACCTTCTTGCCCTGCTTGATCAGGTAATCGATGGTCTCGCGGATGGTCTCGGTGACCGAGCCCATGGCGATGACGATGTCGGTGGCGTCGGGGGCGCCGTAGTACAGGAAGGGCTTGTACGTGCGGCCGACGAGCTTGCTGATCTGGTCCATGTAGCCTTCGACGATGGCGGGAACGGCGTCGTAGAAGGGGTTGCAGGCCTCGCGGGCCTGGAAGTACACGTCGGGGTTCTGGGCCAGGCCCCGGGTCACGGGGCTGTTGGGGTTGAGCGCGCCCTGGCGGAAGCGGTTGACCGCGTCCCAGGGGACGAGCTTGGCCAGTTCGTCGTACTCGATGACTTCAATTTTCTGCACTTCGTGGCTGGTGCGGAACCCGTCGAAGAAGTGGAGGAAGGGGACGCGGCTCTTGAGCGCCGCGAGGTGGGCGACGGCGGCGAGGTCCATGACCTCCTGCACCGAGCTGGTGGCCATCATGGCGTAGCCGGTCTGCCGGGTGGCGTAGATGTCTTGGTGGTCGCCGAAGATCGACAGGGCGTGGCTGGCCAGCGCCCGGGCCGACACGTGGATGACGCCGGGGAGGAGTTCGCCGGCCATCTTGTACATATCGGGGATCATCAGCAGCAGGCCCTGGCTGGCCGTGTAGGTAGTGGTCAGGGCACCGGCCTGGAGCGAACCGTGAACAGCACCGGCGGCACCGGCCTCCGACTGCATTTCGACGAGGCGGACGGTCTCGCCGAAGATGTTCTTCTGGCCCTTGGCCGCCCATTCGTCGGTGTACTCGGCCATGTTGGATGAGGGGGTGATGGGGTAGATCGCGGCTACCTCGGTGAACGCGTAGGAAACGTGGGCGGCGGCCATGTTGCCGTCCATGGTCTTTTTGGACCTGGCCATACTGACTCCTTCTAAACCGTATTCTTGGGATCATTTTAGACCCTGCGCGGAACCTTACACAAGGGCTTTAGGTCACTTAACTACCGAAAAATGAAATAATGTGAATCAAAGCACAATAATTTCCCTCGCCTGGCGGGCCTGTTCCTTCGGTCCCCGGCTGGGTATCTTGGAGGGATCCGACGCGGGGAGGTGACGCTTGATCGTCCAAGACCTGATTCCTTACGGCTCGGGCGCCGGCTGGCAGCCCACCCTCGAGAAGCTGGCCGGATGGCTGGAAGGCCGCCCGGCGGCACGCCTGTTCCGCATCAACCCCAACGACGTGGCCGGCGAGCTGGGCCTCGACCCCGGCCTCACCACCGACGCCTTCCTCGCGGGGGTGCTCCAGGGTTGGTTCGACCTCCGCTGGGAGTTCCATTGCCCGCATTGCAAGGGAATTCCCAACGTCACCGCCCACCTCAGCCACGCCCACGCCAAGGGCGAGTGCCCCAACTGCCACGTGGGCTTCACCAACGAGCTCGACACCAACGTCGAGGTCACCTTCAACGCGGCGCCCAAGCTGGCCGCCTTCGCCGACGGCGAGGCCGAGGCCCTGCTGCTGGCCCACCACATGACCATAGGCAACGGGACGTTTGTTCCCCCCGAGCATCCCCTGACGGGCCTGGACCTGCTCCACAGGCCCCTGTTCCGCGAGCGCTTCAGCGACGACGTGCTGAGCGCCGAAGAGACCCTCGAGATTCGCAGCGTCGTCCTGCTGTTCACCGACATCAAGGGGTCGACCAAGCTTTACGAGGAACTGGGCGACGCCAGCGCGTACAACCTGGTGCGCGAGCACTTCAAGGTGCTGTTCGCGGCCATCGAGGCCCGGGGCGGCATCGTGGTGAAGACCATCGGCGACGCGGTGATGGCCAGCTTCCGCAGGGCCGCCGACGCCCTTGAGGCGGCGCTCACCGTCCACGCCACCATCGACGCGCTCAAGGTGCCCGGCACCCAGGAGTCGGTGGTGGTGAAGATGGGCCTGCACTTGGGGCCGGCTATCGCGGTCACCATGAACGACCGCTTCGACTACTTCGGCCAGACGGTCAACCGTGCGGCGCGCATCCAGGGTCTGGCCCGGGACCAGGAGATCTACTTCAGCCAGCCCGTGTTTGAAGACGCCGCGTGCCGCCGGGCCCTGGCCACCCGCAAGGCCGCCGTCCGCCGGTGGCGCACCCAGCTTAAGGGCATCGAAGGCGACCAAGTCGTCTACTCGGTGAAATGAGGACCGAAAGTATGCGGAATCGCCACGCGCGGCGACAGGTTCTTGCTTTCCTATTCAGCCTCTTGGGTTCGGTTTCACTCGGGCACGCCGAGGTGGTGATTGCCAACCCGGGCCTGGCCGACCACGAGGTGCTGTCGTACACCGAGACCATCGACACCCTCTCTCGTCCCTTTGAGGCGACGCTGACGCTCAACCCCGGGGCGCCGGCCCGGTACGAGTACCATTCGGTGGGAGCCGACCTCGAGTCGACCTATCGGCTCGACCCCACGAATCTGCTGTCTCTGTCGAGCGAGTCGATGACCCGGGGCACCGACGCGACGGTGCTCCGCACGGCCGACTACCGCAACCTCAAGGTCAAACCCGGCAAGGACGACCTGGTGGTCACCGACATGGGCAGCCTGCCCGTGGTGCTGCGGGGGTTCCCCTGGGGCAAGGCCACGTTCGCCAAGATTCTCTACGTGGGAAACACTTCATACGCGGGGTCGGCCATCGCCTTCGAGCTTCAGGTAGTTGGCCAGCAAAGCGTGGCCGCCGCCGGGCGCACGTGGGAGTGTTGGCACCTCACCACCGGCCTGGGCGGCGCGCTGGGGCTTCTCCTGGCCAAGACCGACTGGTGGTTTGCCGTCGAGGGGACCCACCCGCTGATCAAGACCTCGGGCCCCTTGGGCGGCCCGGGCAGCCCCACCCGCACCCTGGTCCTCCAAAACTACGTCGTGGGACGCTGACCGCCCCTCAGGCCCAGCCGAAGTCGGCGGTGAAGTGGCGCAGGTACTGGCTCTGCTTGACGATCTTCACTCCCCTGACGAGCTTGGCGTCGGCCTTCACCTCGGCGATGGCCTCGGCGGCGTAGTCGAAGTGGCTCTGGGTGTACATGCGCCGGGGGAACGCAAGCCTGACGAGCTCCATGGTGTGGTAAGTCTCGGTGCCGTCGTCGAGGTGCTTGCCGAACATCACCGAACCCACTTCGACGCCCCGGATTCCGCCGGTCAGGTAGAGCGCGTTGCACAGCGACCACGCGGGGTACTTACTGACGGGCATATCGGGGAGCACTGTTTTGGCGTCGATGTAGACGGCGTGGCCGCCCGTGGGTTTGACGAACCCGATGCCCGCAGCCTCGAGCTTTTCGCCCAGGTATTCGGCGGTCCTCAGGCGGTAGAGCAGGTAGTCCTCCTCCATCCCCTCGACAAGACCCACGGCCAAGGCCTCAAGGTCGCGGCCCGCCAGGCCGCCGTAGGTGGGGAAGCCTTCGGTGAGGATGAGCATTTCGCGCACCTTGTCGATCCACTTGTCGTCGCGCAGGACGATGAAGCCGCCGATGTTCACCATGCCGTCCTTTTTGGCGCTCATGGTGGCCCCGTCGGCGTACGAGAACATCTCCTGGCAGATCTCCTTGATGGTCTTGTTCGCGTAACCGGGTTCCCTCCGCTTGATGAACATGGCGTTTTCGGCGAACCGGCACACGTCGAGGATGAGGGGCTTGCCGTGGGCCTTGAGCAGCTCCGACGCCGCCCGGATGTTGGCCATCGAAACCGGCTGGCCTCCGCCCGTGTTGTTGGTCACGGTGATCATGCCGAAGGGGATGCGCTTGCCGTCGGTGCGGAGGGTCTGCTCGAGGCGGTCGAGGTCGATGTTGCCCTTGAAGGGGTGGATGAGCGAGGGTTGAAGTCCTTCGGGGATGACCAGGTCGACGGCCTCGACGCCGTTGAATTCAAGGTTGGCCCTTGTGGTGTCGAAGTGGCAGTTGTTGGGGACGAGGTCGCCCCGCTTGCACACCGCGGTGAACAGCACCTTTTCGGCGGCGCGGCCCTGGTGGGTGGGGACGAAGTGGTGCATGCCCGTGATGTCGCGCACCACGGCTTCCAGCCGGAAGAAGCTGGGCGAGCCCGCGTAGGACTCGTCGCCCAGCATGATGGCGGCCCACTGCGCCGAACTCATGGCGCCGGTGCCCGAGTCGGTGAGCCAGTCGAGGAGCACGTCGTCGGCCCTCAGCTTGAAGACGTTGAGCTTGGCTTCCTCGAGCAGGCGTTCCCGCTGGGCACGGGTGGTCATGCGGATGGGTTCGACGGACTTGATCCGGAACGGTTCGATCATGGTTTTGAACATGGGGGGCCTCGGCCTTCCATGGTCCACCAGGAGTTCACCCCTGTCAACAGTTCTGTGAAGCGGCGCGCCTAGGCTCCCCGACCGCGCCTGGCCTCAAGCTGTTCGTAGAGGCCGTCGAGGACACCGGTCAGGCTCCCCGCGATCTTCACCCCCGCAGCGCTGAGGCGATACTCGACCCGGGGCGGCTTCTCGTCCCACTCCTGCCTTTCCACCAGCCCCTCGTCCTCGAGAGCCTTGAGGGTGAGCGAAAGCATCCTCTCGCTGATGCCCCCCACGGCCCGGCGAAGGACGCCGAAGCGCACGGGCTCGGCGGTCAGCCGCGACAGCACAAGGATGCCCCAGCGGCTGAAGATCCTGTCGAAGGCCTGCCGAGACGGACAGCGGGGGTCAAAGACGTCAAACTTCATAAGGACAAAATACCATATTTTGTGTCTGTTGTCGCTTACGAATCTATTGCACTAATGAAAAGTAAGTATTATCTTCGGGTCAAGGAGAATCAATCATGCTTTACGCTGTCACCGGCTCCACCGGAGCCTTCGGGACCCTTGCGGTCCACCATCTGCTCAAGCTCAAGGTCCCTGCGGCCTCCATCGTTGCGCTGGCCCGGGACGAGGCCAAGGCCGCCGGCCTCAAGGCCCTGGGCGTGCAGGTCCGGGTGGCCGACTACGGCGACAAGGCCTCGCTTGAAAAGGCCCTCAAGGGCGTCGAAAGGCTGCTCCTGGTCTCGGGCAACGACTTCAGCCAGCGCGCCGCCCACCACAAAAACGTCATCGACGCGGCCAAGGCCGACGGGGTCAAGCTGATCGCCTACACCAGCGTCAGCAAGGCGACGACTTCGACCAACGTGGTCGCCGCCGACCACAAGGCCACCGAAGAGCACTTGAAGAAGGCGGGCATCCCCTTCGTCCTTCTGCGCAACAACTGGTACACCGAGAACTACGCCGACGACGTCAAGCACGCCAAGGACTCGGGAGTGATCGCCCTGGCCACGGCCAACGCCAAAGTGGCGTCGGCCAGCCGCACCGACTACGCCGAGGCTGCCGCCAAGGTGCTCACCGGGGAAGGCCACTCGGGCAAGGTGTACGAACTGACCGGCGCCGCGTGGGACTTCAACGAGCTGGCTAAGGTCGCCTCCGAAGTGGTGGGCCGGCCAGTCACCTACCAGGCGCTGACGGCGGACGCCCGCCACAAGGCTCTGGTGTCGTTCGGTCTGCCCGAGGCCGTCTCCGGGTTTGTGACGGCCCTGGACACCAGCGTCGCCGCTGGGACCTTGGCGGATGCCACCGGGGACCTTGAGAAGCTTCTGGGCCGCAAGCCCGCCACCCTCAAGGAAGGCCTCAAGGCCGCCCTGGGCGCATAAGACTAGAGGAGCTCGACGCCCGGCAAGGTCAGGTAGCAGGTCTCGCGGACGATGTCGGCAAAGTCGGCAAAGTACGGGAGGCCCGCCTGGTCGGCGGCCACGGCGGCGTAGAGCTCCCCCGAGAGCCCCGAGGAAGTAATGGGCCTGAGCGCCAGGCCGTGGTGGTCGACGTAGCTGTGCACCACCCAAACCGGCAGCGCGGCAAGGCCCTTGCGCGCGGCCACCAATTGTAAGATCGCGTTGGTCAGCTCGCTGGTCCGCCGCCGGGGGGTGACTCCAGCCGGGGCCAGCACCTGGCGGACCAGGTCGAGCATGTCGTCGGGGATGGGGTAGGTGATCAGGGTCTCGTCGGCGAAGTCCGCCGCGTCGAGCCAGGGCTTGGCGGCCAGCGGGTGTTCGGCGGCCATCACTGCCACGATGCCGCACCGGAACAGGGGCAGAAGGGTCAGGCCGGCGACGGGCGAGGCGTGACCCAGGATGGCCAGGTCGGCCTTGCCCTCGAGGACGAGCTGAGCCGGCCGCGCGTGAAAGCCCGTGGCGAAATCGAAGTCCACCTCGGGCCACCGCGGTCTGAACTTCGAAAGCGCGGGCAGCAGCCAGTCAAAACAGGTGTGGCATTCGACCGCGATGCGAAGCGAACCGCTTTGACCGTCGGCCAGCCGGACCAAATCTCTTTGAGCCGCCTCCACTTGGGGCAGCACCTGGTCGGCCAGGGCCAGCAGCCTCTCGCCGGCGGGGCTGAACACCAGGGGCACGGTCTTGCGGGCGAACAGGGGAGAGGCGGCCCAGTCTTCCACGACCTTGAGCTGGTGGCTGAGCGCCGACTGGGTGAGGTTGAGCAGCTCGGCGGCGCGGGTGAGGCTGCCGGTGGCCCGCAAGGCGCGCAGGGTGCGCAGGTGCCGCAGCTCAAGGGGACTGGTCATGACTCCTCCATGAACCTGTTTCATGCAAAGCGTGAAAAGGTTTCGTTTGGATCATACAGCGATTTTCCTTATCCTTCCAGTCATGAAGAGCCACGTCCTGGGGTTGCCGCGCATCGGCGCCCGCCGCGAACTCAAATCCGCCCTCGAGGCGTACTGGAAGGGTGCCCTGACCGAGCAGGGCCTGGAGGTGGTCGCCGCCCAGATGCGCCGCGCCAACCGCACCCGGCAGCGCGACGCCGGCCTGGACTGGATCACGGTGGGGGACTTTGCCCTCTACGACCACGTGCTCACCAACTTCCTGCGCTACTCCGGCGCCCGAACCCTGGGCGAGCACTTCCGCCTGGCCCGGGGCGACGCCCAGCACCGGCCCTGGGACATGACCAAATGGTTCGACACGAACTACCACTACCTGGTCCCGGAGCTCGATGGTCAGACTGCGTGGTCGGGGAACGGCGAAGACCTCCTGGCCGAGGTGGACGAGGCCGTCGCCGACGGCTTCGCCCCGGCGTCTATCAAGCCCGTGGTGCTGGGTCCGGTGACCCTGCTGGCGCTCTCCCGTTGGACAGGGAACGAGGCGGGCCGGGTGTGGGACGAGCTTCCGGCCGTGGTGGCGGCTTGGCGCCGGGTGCTGGCCGGCCTCAAAGACCGCGGCGTCGAGTGGGTGCAGGTGGACGAGCCCGTCCTGGTCCTCGACGCCGATCCCGCCGTCGACGCGGCGCTGGAGTACACCTACGGCCTGCGCGATCCGTCCCTCCCCAAAGTGCTCCTGGCCACGTACTTCGGGCCGGTGGACCACCGCAGCAAGGTGCTCGACGCCCTCGAGATCGACGGGCTTCACCTCGACCTGGTCCGCGGACCGGGGCAGCTCGCAGGCTGGACCATACCCCCCGGTCGCGTCCTTTCGCTGGGCCTGGTCGACGGGCGCAACGTCTGGAAGCTGCGCCCTGGACAGGCCGCGGCCCGGCTGGCCGGGTTCGATGGACGCCCTGAGGCGTGGGTAGCGTCCAGCTGTTCCCTCCTCCACGTGCCCCTCGACGCCGGGCTCGAGACCGGGCTGGCCCCCGACCTGAAGGGCCGCCTCGCGTTTGCCGTGCAGAAGCTGTCCGAGGTGTCTGACCTCGCCCGGGGGTTCCCGGCGCCGTCGCCGTCGGTGGCACCCGCCGAAACGCAGCCGCCCCAAGTGGCCCTGCGCCAACCCGGGTTTGCCCAAAGGGCGGAGGTGCAGGCCCGGGCCTTGAACCTCCCCCCTTGGCCCACGACCACCATCGGCTCGTTCCCCCAGACCCCCGAGCTGCGGGCCCTTCGCGCCCGGTGGAAGAAGGGCGAGCTCGACGCGGCCGCCTACGAGAACGCCCTTCGCGACGCGACGGCCCGGTGCGTGCGCTGGCAGGACGAGATCGGCCTCGACGTGCTGGTCCACGGCGAGTTCGAGCGCAACGACATGGTCGAGTACTTCGGCGAACAGCTTGACGGGTACGCCTTCACCGCCCACGGCTGGGTGCAGAGCTACGGCAGCCGGTGCGTGAAGCCGCCGCTCCTCCACGGCGACGTGGGGCGCCCGGCGCCGATGACCGTGAGCTGGGTCGCCTACGCCCAAAGCCTCACGGCCAAACCCGTGAAGGGCATGCTCACGGGCCCGGTGACCATGCTGCAGTGGAGCTTCGTCCGCGACGACTTGCCGCGGTCCCAGGTGGCCTTCCAGATTGCCCGGGCACTGGCCCGCGAGGTGCTCGACCTCGAAGCCGCGGGGATCCGCATCATTCAGGTGGACGAGCCGGCGTTCAGGGAGGGGCTTCCCCTCCGTCAAAAGGACCACGAGGCCTACTGGACGTGGGCGGTGGCCTCGTTTCACGCCGCGGTGGGCGGCGTGAGACCCGAGACGCAGATCCACACCCACATGTGCTACTCGGACTTTTCGACGTGCCTGCCCCAGATCGCCGCCCTCGACGCCGACGTGATCACCATCGAGACAAGCCGGTCGGCCATGGCGCTGCTGGACTCCTTCGGCGCCTTTGCCTATCCGAACGCTATTGGCCCCGGGGTATGGGACATCCACTCGCCGCGGATCCCATCGACTCAGGAGATGGCCGAGTTGCTCGTGAAGGCGGCGCGGGTGGTGCCCGGCGCCAGGCTGTGGGTCAACCCCGACTGCGGTCTCAAGACCCGGGGTTGGGACGAGGTGGAGCCGAGTCTGCGGAATCTTGTGGCGGCCGCGCGGCAGCTGCGCGAGACGGCGCCCGCGTGAGCGGTCCTAAAGCTCTCCGCTGTCGAGGCCATCGAGGATCACCTCGGGCCACCAGTCCTTGAGGGCCCAGCGGTCGGCCAGGCGGACGACCACGGCCCGGTGCCGGGGACTGACGACAAGCATCTGGCCGTGGATGCCCAGGGCAAACACCGTGTTGGGCGCCCCGGACTCGTGGCGGCCCCACCAGTGCCAGCCGTAGTAGCCCCGGCCTGTGGCCAGCCACGGACCCCACGCCAACCCTTGGTAGCGGCCGAAGGCTGCGGCGCCCGACCAGCCCTGGGCGGGGTCGGTGGACTGGCTCAGCCAGGCCGCGGGCACCAGCTGACGTCCTTCCCAGGCCCCTCCGCCCAGAACAAGCAGGCCCACCTTGGCCAGGTCGTCGGCCGACAGGCACAGTCCCGACTCCGTCTTGGGGAACCGCCGTCGGGTCGAGTCGACCACGAAGCGTCCGGCGTTCTCCTGCCCTAGGGGCGCCAGCAGTCGCTCCCAAACCCACCCCGCCACAGGCTCGGCAACGGGGCCGCTGGGCTTCCAACCCGAGCGCACCAGCCCCTCTTCCAGGAGCACTCCCAGCAGCAGCGAGTGAAAGTCGTTGTAGTGGAAATCGCGAGCTACCGGGTCGGCGAGGCGGCCCCGTCTGACGGTGCGCCTGGCGTCGGGGTTGAGGTAGGTGTACACCTGCCGGTTGAGCCGGGTGAAGCCCTCGTCGAACCCCAGCCCGGAGTCCATGCGCAGCAGGTTTCGCACCGTCAGACCCCGGAACACGGGCTCGTCGAGGCCCGGAACCCGGCCCTCGGCGTCGGCGATGCCCCAGGCCAGGGACAGCACCGACTTGGTCACCGAGTACAGGCGGCCGGCGCGGCTGGCCTCGTCGCCGGGGGCGTTCCACGAGCGGGTGACCACCCCGTCGCGGAGCACCCGGAAGGCGCGGGTTTTGGTCTCGGCCAGGCGGCCGTTCCAGTCGGCGCTCAGGGCGGCGGGCTGGGCTGGCAGGGGTTTTGGTTCGGGGGCGCGGGGGAGTTCGGCGGCGTCGAAGAGGTGGTGTTCGTCGCTGGCTCCCACCAGGGGCCGGAGGCGAAGGTACCTCAGGACCTCGGCGAGGTAGGCGATCACGTCAGCAGGCTTCCCTTGATCTTGCGCACCTGGCTGAGGCGGCTGACCATGGCCTGGAAGGGTCGGCGAGTCTCAAGATCTTCGGCCACCAGCAGCGCCTCGCCGCCGGTCTTCTCGATCCGCAGGGGGCGAAGAAGCCGGCTGTCGGCACGACCGTCCTCGTTGCGGAAGCCGACCTCAAGAAGGTCGCTCCCCGAGGCCACGGCCAGTTCGGCCAGGCGGAGCTTGCCGCCGTAATCCAGGCCCTTGGCCTCGGAGCGCTCCCCGCGGCCCAGGGGGTGGGCGAGCTGACCCTGGGTGAGCACCACCCGGCGCAGGATGCGCGCGCGCCACTCCTCCCGTTCTTCGGCGGGGAGGGACAGGGTGGCCAGGTGCCGCAGCAGGGCCTCAATGCGGCCCGAAGGATCGTCGGAGGTCGCCGGTGCCGCAGGGTCGGGCCACGCGGGTTCGGGGCCGTCGGCCCGGGGCTCCAGCGTCCAGCCCGTGAAAGACCACGGCCGGCCCCACTCGCCGTCGGCGTCCACGGCGGTCACTGCGGGCAGGGGCGGCAGGCCCTTCTGCTCCAGCTCCTTGCTCCAGGCGGCCAAGCCGTCTTCCCGCACCAGCCACACCCCGGGGGCAAAGCGGTGTACCACGGCCTGGGCGAACCCGTCGGTGTGCTCCACCAGGTGGCGGCGGTCTTCGTCGACCGCCAGAACGGTCCCCTTCCACAGCCGCATGGAGCGGTGGTCGGCCTCCCAGTCGCGCAGCGAGAACTGCAGGTTGGACGAAAGCGGTGCGCCAGCCAGCACCTCGAGCGAGTCAGTGAGCGCCTGCGACTCGACGCCCCGGGAAAGCAGCCGGCGCACGGCAGCCTTGTCGAGCTCGAACAGGATGGGGGTGTCCCACCGGACAAGGCGGCACGCCAGCACGCCCAGCCACGACGAGGCCAGGTCTTGGTCCGAGGGCAGGCGCAGCTCGTAGTTGGCCTGGAGCCACGGCCTGTCGTTCCCCGCGTCGCGGGTGAGGCACGGCGCGGGCACCCAGGTGCCCTCCACGGGCCCCGGGAGCAGCAGACCCCAGCGAATCCACGACTCGAACAGGGCCTCGCGGCGCCGGGCGGGGCCCAGCGACTTCACAGAGGCCGACAGGCGCACCAAGGTGGTGAGGGCGAAGGCGCGGTTTCCACCCAGCAGTGCTTGAAGCGAGGGGAACTGGCGGGCGGCTTCAAACAGCTCGCCCTGGGCCGGGTAAGCAGGGGCCAGCCACAGGAGGGCGCACCGGCTCGCCCTGTCGAGGGCCGCGAAATCCTCAAGGTAGCTCCACACGACCACAGTCTGGCCTTCGTGCCAAGCGACAAGACCCAGGGCCAGCCCTGCGGCCAGGAGCATGTCGGCCCGGGCCGTGCCGTCGACCTCGCCCAGGGCGGCAAACTTGTCGAGGAAGGCCGTTCTGGTCTTCTTCCGCCACGCCCCGGCCGTGGTCTTCTCAAGGGGAGCCTCTCCAAGGAAGGCAAGCAGCGCCAGCAGCGAGCCCTCGTGGAGCTTGGGCGGTCGGGCGGCGGGTTCGGGGGCGGGGACCCAGGGGTACAGGCGGCCCGGGTTGAGGGCCTTCACGAGTTCGGCGTCCTCAAGGACCAGCGGGCTGGGGACCAGCTCGCCGTGTTTGCCCTCGGCGTCGGGGAAGGCCAAGAAGCGTTCCTGGAGGTTGAGTGCCTTGCTTCGGAAGCGCTCGAGGTCCCAGCCCAAGAAGGCGGCGGCCTCTTCGGGCGTGGGCGAACCGAGGACCTTGAGCGCCGCCAGCGCGTCGAAATCGTCGTCGGTCATCAGCTCGCGCCGGGCGGCCACCCACTCGGGCCGGGCCAGGGCGCTCTCGAGGTCGACGATGATGCGGTGTTTGGTGAAGGGGGTCTCGAGCTCTCCGAGGTAGTGGCGGGCCAACCCGAAGAACGCGACGTCGGGCAGGGTCAGCAGGAACTTTTTCCAGGCCTCTCGGGAGCTCATCCGGTCAGAATACACTATCTGGCCAATCGAGGGTACAGCCACGTGGCCGTCAGTGTCATCGCCAGGGTCGCGGCGCCCAGGACCAGGACGTCGAGGCCCAGGTGAGCCGGGTGGGCGGGAACCAGCAGGCCGCGGAATCCGTCGACGAGGTAGCTCATAGGGTTGGCCGTGGCCACGACCTGGAGCCACAGAGGCATGATGGCCACGGGGTACAGGGCGTTCGACGCAAAGAACAGGGGAAGTGTGATGAGCTGGCCCATGCCCATCATGCGGTCGCGGGTCTTGAGCAGAGCGGCTATGCCCATCGAGAAGCCGGCGAAGAACGCCGCGCCCAACAGGGTGAAACCCAGAACGCCGGCGACCACGAGGGGGTTCAGGTCGAGTTTGGCGCCCAGCACGCCTGCGGCGACAAGGATCACCGTCCCCTGGATCAGCGACCTCAGACCAGCCGCCGACAGTTTGCCCACCACCAGGGCCGAGCGCGCCAAAGGCGAAGCGAGGAATTTCTGGGTGAGCCCCTGGTCCTTCTCCCAGATCAGGGTGATGCCAAAGAAGATCGAGGCGAAGGTCACCGACTGGGCCAAGATGCCGGGCGCCAGGAAGGTTGTATAGTCGGTGGTCCCCTCGGGGAGCATGCGGATCTTGGCGAAGGCCGACCCGAAGATGCCAAGCCAGAGCAGCGGCTGGATGGCACGGATCACCATCTCCCAGGGGTCCTTGGCCAGCTTGCGGACTTCGATTTCGACGATGGTGGCCGTGTGGAGGAACCAGCGTCCCAGGCGGACCAGGCTACCCAAGGCGGCGGGCGGTGCGTCGGGCATTGCGGGCCTCCTTCCATCGTCCCTCTTCGGGCTCGGGGCCCGCGCCGGCAAAGGTTGAGAACAGCTCATCGAGGGTGGCGTCGGGGTCGTGGGCCTGGGACCGCAGCGCCTCCATCGTCCCCAGGGCGGCGATCCGCCCCCGGTTGAGTATGGCAATGGTGTCGCAAAGCGCCTCGGCCTCTTCCATATAATGGGTAGTCAGCAGCAGGCCGACCCGGATCTCGTGGCGCAGGGTGGTCAG
>Ga0181516_10001520_pt1 | contig 17657 bp, 15 predicted proteins | sample PEATcosm2014_Bin_25_FD_121104 | JGI IMG/M metagenome (GOLD analysis project Ga0181516, IMG submission 121104) | Peatland microbial communities from MTU Mesocosm Facility, Houghton, MI, USA - PEATcosm2014_Bin01_10_metaG | ecosystem: Environmental > Terrestrial > Soil > Wetlands > Peat | place... | reverse complement strand
CTCCGAGATCGAATGCGTCACCATCAGCACGGTGGTCAGACGCGTCTTTTTGCTCTGCCAAATGCGTATCAGTTCATCGTTGAGCACGTCGCGCGTGAGTTCGTCGAGGGCGCCGAACGGTTCGTCGAGCAGCAGAATGTCGGGATCGCACATCAGCGCCCGCGCCAACGCCGCGCGCTGCTGCATTCCGCCCGACAATTGATGCGGATAGGCTTGACCGAAGTCGCCGAGCCGCACCAGATCCAGCATGCGCGCGGCATTGACACGATCGGCCTGGTCGACGGCGCCGCCGCCGCGTTGAAGCTCGATCGGCAGCAGAATGTTATCGAGCGTAGTCCGCCACGGCAGCAACAGCGGCTTCTGGAACATGAAGCCGGTGCGCAAATCCGCGTCGGATTTCTTGATCTGTCCGCTCGCCGGCTTGACTAGGCCGGCGATGGCCTTGAGCAATGTCGACTTGCCGCAACCGCTCGGTCCAAGCAGCGACACGAATTCGCCGCGCCGCACCGTCAGGCTCAGTCCTTCGACCGCGATCACGCTGCCGAAGCGAACGCAGAGGTCCGCGATCGAGAGAGCCGGCTTGGACGGTGCAATCGGCGCGGCGTTCAGCCGGTCGGTCAAGACGATCGCGTTCACGGCTGCGCCACAAGGGTGAAGGCCTTGGTGACGTCGACCGCCTGCTTTTGCGAACCTGCGGCGAGCAAAAGACTTTGCGCCGAGTTCCAGCCGCCTTCGTCCATGAAACCGACCGGCTTGCTGTCCGGCTTGAGCAGCGGCACGCTCGCCTTCATCATTGCCAGTTCGTGATCGTAGGTCAGTTTATCGCCGAATTTGACGGTGATTTTTGCCGCCTCCTCGGGCGCCGCGATTGCGGTGTTCCAGCCTTGCAGCGTCGCCGCGACGAACTTTTTGACGACGTCAGGTTTCTCCTTGAGCATTTTTTCCGTCGTGAACAGCGTATCGGCATAAAGGTCTATGCCGTAATCCGACGGGTAGACGATGTTGACGTCGAAGCCCTTTTCCTTGGCTGCCAGCACCTCATTGATGAGATAGCCCGGCCAGACATCGATGTCCCCGGTCAGCAGCGGCGTGATGTCGAACTTGACCGGAATTTCAGTGAGCTTGGACTTGTCGATCTCGGCTTTGTCGAGCACTGCCCGATAGATCAGCTCTTCGTTGCCGCCGATCTTCACGCCGACCTTCTTGCCGACGTAATCGGCCGGCGTTTTGATGCCGGACTTGGCGAGCGAGAACAGCACGAACGGATTGCGCCGATAAATGACCGCAAGCGCGACGACGGGGACGCCCTTGCTGCGGGCGATCAGGATTTGATCGGCGCCGGTCACGCCGAACTGCTCATTGCCGCCGGCGACCATTTGCACGGCCGGGAAATCGGGACCGCCGGGCTGGATGTTGACGTCGAGTCCCGCGGATTTGTAGAAGCCCTTGTCCTGGGCCACGTAAAATCCGGCGAACTGCGCCTGATTTAGCCATTTAAGGCGCACCGTAACCGCATCTTCGGCGTGCGCCGAAGCGCATAAACTGGCCAAAGCCAGCATGATGATGAAAGCCACAACTCGGTGGTAGCGCATGGTCGGCCCTCCTGCTGGAGCCCGGCAGGCGGACTATGCGCCGCGCCAAGTGAGCGCCACTAGAAGCAAATTCTGGGCGCAGTGCTCGAAAAAACCGCTCGCTCACCGCAGAATCCGTCTACACTCAGGCGCCGGAGCGGGGAATAAACCCAGTGCCAGTAACGACTTCGGATCGGACCAAGGCGCCGCGCGGCCGGCGGGTCAAACCCGCCCGACCCGCGCCCGCGGTGCCGCGCAAAACGGGCGAGGCGCAAAAGCGATTACGGCCGCCGCGCCTGTTGATCTATGTCGATGCCGTGGCCCGGCACGGCTCGATCCGCAAAGCGGCAGAAGCGCTCAACGTGGCGTCCTCGGCGCTAAACCGCCAAATCCTCGATCTGGAATTGGATTTGGGCTCGGCGCTGTTCGAGCGCTTGCCGCGGGGCGTGCGGCTCACGGCCGCCGGCGAGGTTTTCCTCGCTTATGTCCGGCAGGCGATTTCGGAACTCAAGGCGGTCGAATCGCGGGTCGAGCAACTGCGCGGCTTGGTGCGCGGCCAAGTCGGCATCGCCGCCGTCGAGTCGGTCGCCGGCGAATTGCTGCCGTCCGCGATCACGCGATTCCAGGCGGAGCATCCGAACGTTCGCTTCAACGTCCGCATCGGCGCCCCGGATTCGCTGGTGTCGGCGCTGATCGCCGATCAGGTCGATCTGATCCTCACGCATTATCCGCCGCCGCGAAAACAGGTCGCGGTCGTCGCCACCGCTAAGCAGGCGCTCTGCGCGCTGATGGTTGCCGAACATCCGCTGGCCGGACGCAGCGAACTGCGCTTGCGCGATTGCGTCGGCTATCCGCTGGCGCTCGGTGACACGACCTTGGCTGGGCGCGCCCTCATCGAGCAGGTGCTGGCGCAGGCCTCGTTCGAGCTCGAGCCGCGGCTGGTCTCCAACTCGGTCGAGACGATGAAGGCCTTCGCGCTTATGAACCGCGGCATCTGCTTTCAATTCCGCAGGCCGGGTAAGGCGCCGATTCCGCCCGGCGACATGATTGCTCTGCCGCTGGTCGATCCGCCATTGTTGGAGGCCACGCTGCTGCTTGCGACCCGTCGCGGCCGGGTGCTGTCGGTCGCCGCTGCCGCTTTCGTTGAACTCTTAAGGACCGCCTTGGCTTGAGGCCGGTCCCCGCTCATCCGGAGTGCTCGCTGTCCATATGCGCGAGCACGGCCGGCAGATAACGCGCGCCGGCGACCGCGGTGGCCGGCGCCGCCCGCTCGATGCGGGCGAGATCGTCCGGCGTGAGTTTCAAATCGCACGCACCGAGCGCTTCCTGGAGCTGGTCGCGCCGGCGGGCGCCGATCAGCGGCACGATATCGTCGCCGCGCGATTTGACCCAGGCGAAAGCGAGTTGCGCGGTCGATGCGCCTTTCTCGCGCGCGATTTTGCCAAGGGCTTCGACCAGCGCAAGGTTCTTGGGAAAATTTTCGGCGGAGAAGCGCGGCTGGCGGGTGCGAATTTCGCCGGCGCTTCTGGACGCCTCGGCATGGTCGCCGATAAGACCGCGCGACAGCACCCCGTAAGCGACCAGGGCGATGCCAAGCTCGCGCAACGTGGCCAGGGTTTCATGCTCGATGCCGCGTGAAAATAGCGAATATTCGATTTGCAGCGCCGCGATCGGATGCACCGCGTGCGCGCGCCGCACGGTTTTGGCGGAGGCTTCCGAGATACCGATATGGCGCACGTAGCCCGCTTTCACCATGTCGGCGATGGCGCCGATCGTGTCCTCGATCGGAACCGTGGGATCGACCCGTGACGGCTGGTAGAGGTCGACATAATCCGTGCCGAGCCGGCGCAGCGAATAGGCGAGAAAGTTTTTTACCGAATTAGGCCGGCCGTCGTCGCCGATGAACTGAAGATTTGGAGCGCGCATCGCGCCGCACTTCACCGCAATAAAAGCACGCTGGCGGGCGCCCCTGAGCGCGTCGCGGATCAGCATTTCGTTATGACCCATGCCGTAAAAATCGCCGGTATCGATCATGGTGATACCGGCCTCGAGCGCGGCATGAATGGTAGCGATCGACTCCTTGTCGTCGGCCGACCCATAGCCGCCCGACATGCCCATGCAGCCGAGTCCGTATTCCGCGACCATGGGACCGTTACGTCCGAGTGAGAGTTTCTTCATTGCCTACTCTTTGATGTTATTTGCACGCGCCAACTCGGCCTCCGGAAGCCTTTGCCGCGGGCCGCCTATACGGCTTTGCAGCTTAACATTGATGTGATTGTCTGATCATAGCGGAAAAGCGTTCGTCCATTGCGTCTGAAGTTGCCGCCCGGGACCGTCATCGTGAGTAAGAGCACAGAACTTTGGACTGGGCTCCACGCCCTAGTCCGCCGCCGCCGCGTGCAGTTGGCGCTTTCGATCAGGGTGACGATCGCCGCCTTGGCGGCGCTTGCGCTGGCGCAATTGTTGCAACTTCCCTTGCCGTTGTGGGCGGTATTGACCGCCGTCATCGTGACGCAGATGAGCGTCGGCCGGTCTCTCAAGGCAGCGTTCGATTATCTCGTGGGGACGCTCGGCGGCGCGATCTACGGCGGCGCCATCGCGGTCTCTATTCCGCACACCAACGAAATCGCGCTGCTCGCGGTGCTGGCCCTTGCCGTCGCGCCACTGGCTTTGGTCGCGGCGGTAAGACCGAGATTCTCCGTCGCGCCCGTCACCGCCATCATCGTGCTGTTGATCCCCATCATGACGCACTCAACTCCGATCGCTTCGGCGTTTGATCGCGTGTTCGAGGTCGCGATCGGCGGCGTCACCGGGTTGATCGTTTCGTTTTTCCTATTGCCGTCAAATGCCCATTCCCTGGTCGTCGGGGCGGCCAACCGCACGCTCGACCGGATGGCGCGGGCGCTTGGCGAGTTGCTGGCGGGCTTGACGCAAGGTCTCGATATGGATGCGCTGCACCGCATTCAAGACGGTCTTGGTCAGGCTCTGGTGCAAATGAACGTCGTCGGCGCCGAAGCCGAGCACGAACGGTCGGCGGGTCTCGCGGTCGGGCCCGACACCGGACCGCTGTTGCGCACACTGCTCAGGTTGCGCCATGACCTCGTGATCATCGGCAGAGCCGCCATAAGTCCGCTGCCCGCGGCTTTCAAGCCGCGGCTTGAATCGCCGCTGGCAAGCGTTGGCGCTGCCTTCGCCGATTACCTGCGCGGCAGCGGGGCGGCGCTGCAGGCGGGTAGAAATCCGCCGTCGCTTGCTGCGGTAAAATCGGCGCTCGCAGCGTATGCCGCCGAAGTCGATGCGCTCCGGCACGAGGGACTGACGCTCAGTCTGCCCGGCGACGCGGCGGAACGTTTCTTCGCGCTCGGATTTGCGTTCGAGCAGATGCACAATAACTTCAAGGATCTCGAACGGTGCGTGAGTGTATGGGCGCGCTCGTCCAAGGACACGCGGCGGAAAGCCGTCCGTCAGAAGTAGCCCGGACGGCGCCCTGCGCGGTCGGCTACGCCTTCACTCCGCCGCCAGCCGCACTTCCGGCGCCGCGGCGCGCACGTCGGCATCGACCTGCTTTTCGTATTTGGCGAAGTTTTCCTGGAACATCCGCACAAGCTTGCGCGCGGTCTGGTCGAACGCCGTTTTGTCCTTCCAGGTCTTCATCGGGTAGAGCAGATGCGGCTCGATGCCCGGCACCGAGGTCGGCACCGCGAAGCCGAAATAGGGATCGGTGCGGTAGCTCGCATCTTTAAGCGAGCCATCAAGCGCGCCGGTGACTAAAGCGCGTGTTGCCTTGATCGGCATGCGGCGGCCGGTGCCGTAGATGCCGCCGGTCCAGCCGGAATTGACCAGCCAGCAATCGACTTTGTGCTTCTTGATCAGGTCGCGCAGCAGATTGCCGTATTCCGCCGGCGGGCGCGGCAGGAACGGCGCGGCAAAGCAGGTGGAGAATTCCGGCTGGACGCCGACCAAGCCCTTTTCGGTGCCGGCGACCTTGGCGGTGTAACCGGAGAGGAAGTGATACATCGCCTGGGCCGGGGTGAGCTTCGCGATCGGCGGCATCACGCCGAACGCATCGGCGGTCAGGAAGACGATGTTCTTCGGCTGGCCGGCGCGTCCGGTCTTCGACGCCAGCGGCATGAATTCGATCGGATAGGCGGAGCGGGTATTTTCCGTACGTTTGTCGCTGTCGAAATCGCAGACGCGGGTGACCGGATCGAACATGACGTTCTCCAGCACCGCGCCGAAGCGGTTGGTCGCCGCGTAAATTTCCGGCTCGGCTTCCCGCGACAGCTTGATGGTCTTGGCGTAGCAGCCGCCTTCGAAATTAAAGACGCCGTTGTCGCTCCAGCCGTGCTCGTCGTCGCCGATCAGCGTGCGGCTCGGGTCGGCGGACAGCGTGGTCTTGCCGGTGCCGGACAGGCCGAAGAACAGGGCGACGTCGCCGTCCTTGCCGACATTGGCCGAGCAATGCATCGGCATCACGCCTTGCGCCGGCAGATAGAAATTCAGCGTGGTGAACACCGACTTCTTCATCTCGCCGGCATAGGACGAGTTGCCGATCAGGATGATCTTCTTGGTGAAGTCGATGGCGATGACGGTATCGGTGCGCACGCCGTGGCGCTTCGGATCGGCCTTGAACGTCGGCAGATCGACGATGGTCAGTTCGGGAACGAAGTTTTGCAGGTCGGAAGTTTCGGGACGGATCAGCAATTGGCGGATGAACAGCGAATGCCAGGCGAGCTCGGTGAAGACCCGCGTTTTTATCCGGTATTGCGGATCGGCGCCGCCATAGAGGTCTTGCGCGTAGAGGGTCTTGCCGCGCGCATGCGCGATCATGTCATCGTGGAGCAGCTGAAAATTGGCTTGGCTGAGTCTGCGGTTGCCGTCCCACCACACGGTGTTCTCGGTCAGCGCGTCGACGACGGTATGCTTGTCCTTGGGGCTGCGGCCGGTATGCACGCCGGTCTCGGCGCAAAACGCGCCGCCCTGGACCAGCGAGCCCTCGCCGTTTTCGACCGCATGCTCGACGAGAATGGTGTCGGGCAGATTCCAGTGCACGCCGGCGAGGTCTTTGAAACCGAATTTGTCGGCACCGTGCGCGCCGTTCCTCACACCCGTTTCCTTCACCTGAAGCCTCCGCCTATTGGCCCGCTGGGCCGCTCCCGCCGCCGGCAAACTCGCTACCCTATAAAACGTGCGACCCTATATCGGTCAACTTTGGCTCTGCCAAGGCCGCAGCATTCTCAGTCCTAACCGGGAATGACCAAGCTCGTTCCGGCGCTGCAGTGCAGCGAAAGAAATCCGATGCTTGCTTCAGCCGCCGCGCGCCTGAGCCGCGAAATCCACCACCACTTTGCGCAATTGCTGGGCAGTGGTGACCCGCTCCGGAAATGGCAGACGCAACGTCGCGTCGCCGCGCGCGAGGTCGAGGCCATCGGGATCGAGGCCGGTGAGCCGCCACAGCCCATCCTCGGCGCCGAGAAGCTTGGTCGCATAGAGCCGCACGGCATCGGCATGGTCGGTATTCATATGCGCGACCGCGGCGGCCTCGGCGTCGATCAAATTCTCAGCGCCGGCAGTATCGGTCATGACATCGCCGGCCTGCAGATCGGCGGCACGGGCAAAGCCGCCGTTGAGATGCGCGGACACGACATGAAGCCGCCAGAACGCGAAGTCGCCGAAGCCGGCATAGAGCTCCGATTTCGGATGGCGGGCGAGGAAGCGGCGGCGCAGTCGCGGCTCGGCGGCGGCCTCGCGGGCCAGGCGGATGAAGCTGCCGATCAGGGTCAGCCGGGGATAGGCGAGCGGATCGCCCTTGCCGCTCGACGCCAGCAGCACCGAGGCGCGGCCGTCGGCTTCGAGATTGGCGGTATGGGTGGACAGTCGCGAAATCAGGATCACCGGCGCGCCGTCGCTGTCGGTGGCGATATTGACCAGCGATGCGAAGGGATGGCCGGTATTGCGGTCGATGGTCGCCAACGCGCCCGCCCGCGTCGTCCGCAACAGGCTCTTGGCGACCGCTTTGGGATCGAAGCCGGGATCGAAGCCTTGTGCCGGCGCGCTTTCGGGCAGGCGATCGGGCATGACGCCCGGCAGTGCGGCAGCCTGTTCGGTCTTGGACATCAGGGTGGCCCGCCGTCGTTAACCAAGGCCGGGGACCGCAAGTGCCGGTAATTGCCCCGATTTTGCCTTGTCCTGTCACACTTCCGCCCCCACATGAGGCTTGAAAGGCATGTGGGGCCGGGCTTCTAGTGATGCTGCGGCCGACTCATGTTAGAAGGCCGCCATGCCGACAATCGCTCTCGTCGACGACGACCGCAATATCCTCACCTCGGTGTCGATCGCGCTCGAAGCCGAAGGCTATCGCATCACGACCTACACCGACGGCGCCTCGGCGCTCGACGGCTTCAAGACTGCGCCGCCCGACCTCGCCATTCTCGATATCAAAATGCCGCGCATGGACGGCATGGAGACATTGCGGCGGCTGCGCCAAAAATCCGATCTGCCGGTGATCTTTCTCACCTCGAAGGATGAGGAGATCGACGAATTGTTCGGCCTGAAAATGGGTGCTGACGATTTCATCCGCAAGCCGTTCTCGCAGCGGCTTCTGGTCGAGCGCGTCAAAGCGGTGCTGCGCCGCGCTTCGCCGAAGGACGGCGTCGCGCCGAAGGAAGCCGACAGCAAGGTTCTGGAGCGCGGGCTGCTGCGCATGGATCCGGAGCGTCACACCTGCACCTGGAAGAACGAGCCGGTGACGCTGACCGTGACCGAGTTTCTGATCCTCCAGGCGCTGGCGAGCCGCCCCGGCGTGGTGAAAAGCCGCAACGCCCTGATGGACGCCGCCTACGACGATCAGGTTTATGTCGACGACCGCACCATCGACAGCCACATCAAACGGCTGCGCAAGAAGTTCAAGGCGAGCGACAACGATTTCGATATGATCGAGACGCTGTACGGCGTCGGCTATCGTTTCAAAGAATAACGCGCTGATTTACGCGCAAGAGGCCATGAACGTCAGGTCTTCGGCCCGCGAATGTTTGACTGTCGAGCCCTGGACCGCCGAATCATGGCCCCCTGACTGGGCGGCTGACGTGCGGTAGTAATGGCGTGCATGCCCGTAGGGCGGGCGTGATCGAAACCCCGGCAGACGACGTGCTCGATCGAACCGCAGAATCGGAAAGAGCCGAAGCCCAGGCCCAAGCCCAAGCCTCGAAAGAGGCGCAGGCCGAGCCTCAGGCAGAGAGCCAAGTCGAGACCGACGGTCTCGATGAAACGCAGACGCGTCCGCGCCGCCGTGGCCTCGCCCGGCTCGGCGGCTGGGTGCAGCATGCGTTCCAGTTCTTCATCACGCAGAGCTCGTCGAGTCTAACGCGCCGCATTGTCGTTCTCAATCTCACCGGCCTCGTCGCGCTCTCCATCGGAATCATCTTTCTATCGCAGTTCCGCGCCGGATTGATCGACGCGCGCATCCAGAGCCTGCAAGTGCAGGGCGAAATCATCGCCGGCGCGATCGCCTCTTCGGCGACGGTCGAAACCGATTCCTCGATCACGCTCGATCCCGACAAGCTGCTCAACCTGCATCCGGGCGAAAGCTACGGCCCAAGCGAGGACGCGCTGTACGGCATCGATTTTCCGATCAATCCCGAGCGGGTCGCGCCGATCTTGCGGCGGCTGGTGTCGCCGACCAAGACGCGGGCGCGCATTTACGATCGCGACGGCGTGCTGTTGGTCGACAGCCGCAGTCTATTCGGCCGCGGCGATGTGCTGCGTTACGATCTGCCGCCGCCGAGCGAGGAAAAGCCGGGCTTCTTCAAACGCGCCTTTATCGCGCTGCGCCTGTGGCTCGGCCGGGGCGATCTGCCGCTTTACCACGAACTCGGCCCGGACGACGGCCGGGGCTATTCCGAAGTGGCGCAGGCCTTAAACGGCCAGGACGCCAGCATGGTGCGCATCAACGACCGCGGCGACGTCATCGTCGCGGTCGCGGTGCCGGTGCAGCGCTTCCGTGCCGTGCGCGGCGCGCTGATGCTCTCGACGCAAGGCGCCGACATCGACGACATGGTCGAGCACGAGCGGCTTGCCATCATCAAGGTGTTCCTGGTTGCCGCCGCCGTGATGATCGTGCTGTCGATCCTCTTGGCCGGCACCATCGCCGAGCCGGTGCGGCGGCTTGCCGACGCGGCCGAAAGCGTTCGGCGCCGCATCCGCTCGCGGGTCGAAATCCCGGATTTCACCCGCCGCCGCGACGAGATCGGCCATCTCTCCGGCACGCTGCGCGACATGACCAACGCGCTCTACAGCCGCATCGAGGCGATCGAAAGCTTCGCCGCCGACGTCGCGCACGAATTGAAAAATCCGCTGACCTCGCTGCGCTCGGCGGTGGAAACGCTGCCGGTCGCCAAGACCGAAGAGAGCCGCGGCCGGTTGCTCACGGTCATTCAGCACGACGTGAAACGGCTCGACCGGTTGATCTCCGATATCTCGGACGCCAGCCGCCTCGATGCCGATTTGCAGCGCCAAGAGGCGGCGCCGGTCGATTTTGCCAAGCTCCTCACCACGCTGGTTGCGGTCGCCAACGAGGTCAAACGCGACGACGGCGTCAAAGTTACGCTGCGCTTCGAAGGCGGCGGCACGCGTGTCTTCCGGCTGCCGGGTCACGATTCGCGGCTCGGCCAGATCGTCGACAATCTGATCGAGAATGCGCGCTCGTTTTCGCCGCCCGGCGGCACAGTCCGCGTCACTTGCCGGCGCTTGCGCAATCAGATCGAGATTCTGGTCGACGATGACGGGCCGGGCGTGCAGCCCGATGCGTTGGAAAAAATCTTCGAGCGTTTTTACACCGACCGCCCGCACCAGGGTTTCGGCCAGAATTCCGGTCTCGGCCTTTCCATCTCCAAACAGATCGTCGATGCCCATGGCGGCACCATCTGGGTGGAAAATCGCGCCGGCGCGCCGGGGCCCGACGGCGAACCGACGGTGCTCGGCGCCCGCTTCGTCGTGCGCTTGCCGGCCAAGTGATGCCGGCGGACGGCAGACCGGCGACGGTCCATGCTTCGGCGGTGCTCGTCGGCGCGCGCGCGGTCTTGATCCGCGGACCTTCCGGTTCCGGCAAATCGCGGCTGACGCTCGAACTCATTGATGCCGCGCGCGCCGGCCGTGTGCGTTTCGCGAGACTGGTGGGCGACGATCGCGTGCATCTGGAAAGCGCCGGCGGGCGGCTTCTGGTGAGCCCGGCGGACACGCTGGCCGGGCTTATCGAAGTGCGCGGCGCCGGCATTCGACGGCTCGATTATGAGCCCTGCGCCGTGGTCGGCCTGGTGGTCGATCTTGATGCCGCGGATGCCACCCGTCTGCCCGACACAGCGCGGATCGAGATTGAAGGCATAGACCTGCCGCGACTAGCCGTCGCACCGGGCAGTGCGGCCTTGCCGGCGGTGTTGGCGCTCCTCACGTCAGGGGATGCGGCAACCGACGTTTGACGGTAGCCGTGGCGCTGGTTGGCGATTGCTTAACAATAATGGTCCAAGACTCGGATATTGGACCTTGATCGGCCACCCCGATCGCCGGCAAGAAGGCGGGGCCATACGCCAAGACGGCCTCCTTTATCGCAATGCAGCAACCCTTAGAAATTGCCCAAAATGCCTCTTGCGCCGAGGCTTCGGATGGTCAAGATGAGCACCCTTTCGTGCGGTGCACCCGGGACGCGCCCGCGGGGAGTTTCATGATCGGTTTAGTGCTGGTGACCCACGGGCGGCTTGCTGTCGAGTTCCGCGCGGCGTTGGAGCACGTGGTCGGACCGCAAGGCCAAATCGAGGCGGTCACCATCGGCCCCGACGATGACGTCGAGGAACGCCGCAAGGACATCATCGAAGCGGTGCGGCGCGTCGATTCCGGCGACGGAGTCGCGATCCTGACCGACATGTTCGGCGGCACGCCGTCCAATCTCGCCATCTCGGTCATGAGCCGTCCCAAGGTCGAAGTGCTCGCCGGCATCAATCTGCCGATGCTGGTCAAACTCGCCAAGGTGCGCGACGAGTGCCCGCTGGCGGAGGCTGTCGCCGCCGCGCAAGAGGCCGGACGGAAATACGTCACCATCGCCAGCCGCGTCCTCACCGGCAAATGAACAATCCGGCGCATGATCCGGCTCATGATCCGGCTCACGGCGCCGACCATAGGCCCGAGCAGCCGCCGGCGCCGCAGGGCGCCGTGGTGCGCACACTCGTCATTTGCAACAAAAAGGGTCTGCATGCGCGAGCCTCGGCTAAGTTCGTGCAGACGGTCGAGAAATTCGACGCCGACGTCCGGGTCAAACGCAACGGCGAAACCGTGGGCGGCACCTCGATCATGGGTCTGATGATGCTCGCGGCGGCGCCCGGCACGTCGATCACGGTCGAGGCGACCGGCCCGCAGGCCGCCGAGGTTGTCCAAGCATTGACATCGTTGATAGACTCGCGTTTTGGCGAAGCCGATTGATCCGGTTGCCGATTTAGGATTGGCTCAACCCGATGCGTAAGCCTAAACGCCGCGCGCCAAGAGCCGGCCGAAGGAGAGACAGATGAGTCCCGAGCCGACAACATCGAAAAGCAATCTATCGGGCGCTGTCGCCCCGGCCCCGGCGAGCGAGCGTACGGCCGCCGCGATCCGCTATCTCGATCGCGCCGATATGGAAGAGACCTTTGCCGATTCGATCACCGGCCTGATCTTCGACGGCCAGACATTACGCATCGAGTTCGGCGTCACCCGCTTCGACGAGGTCAAACCTAATACGCCGATCACCGGGCGGCGCTATCCGGCCTGCCGGCTCGTCTTGCCGCCGGCCGCGGCCGTCGATCTCATCAACCGCATGCAGCAGATTGCCACTGCGCTGACCCAAGCAGGCTTGGTGAAAACCGCGCCGCGCCCAGGCGCCGCGCCGGTAAAAGCGGACTGAGCGTCTTTCCGTCGCCCTGCGGCGGCCCGCGAAGCGGTTCCCCCTGCCTGGGGGCAGGGCGGGCTCTGACATAAAGCTATCTTTATGTGTTCATTGCCGCCGCGGAGGCGCCCTGCTATAGGCAGGGCCCGGCTCCCCAAAACCCGCCCGCTATAGGCCCGCCAAAGGATTGTCATGAGCACGTCCACCAAGCCGAAAACCCACGCGCCGCACGCCGATTATGTGGTCAAGGACATCGGCCTCGCCGATTGGGGCCGCAAGGAAATCGCCATCGCCGAGACCGAGATGCCCGGCCTGATGGCGACGCGCGAAGAATACGGGCCGGAGCAGCCGTTGCGCGGCGCGCGCATCGCCGGCTCGCTGCACATGACGATCCAGACCGCGGTGCTGATCGAGACGCTCACCGCGCTTGGTGCCGACGTGCGCTGGGCCTCGTGCAACATCTATTCGACGCAGGATCACGCCGCCGCGGCGATCGCCGCCGGCGGCACGCCGGTGTTCGCGGTCAAGGGCGAATCGCTGGAGGAGTATTGGGACTACACCCATCGCATTTTCGAATGGTCGGACGGCGGCGGCCCCAACATGATCCTCGATGACGGCGGCGACGCCACGCTGCTCATGCATCTCGGCATGCAGGCCGAGAGCAATCCGGGCGTGATCGCCAAGCCGACCAACGAGGAAGAAGAAGTGCTGTTCGCCGCGATCGCCAAGCGGCTGAAGGCGAAACCCGGCTGGTATACCAAGACCGCCAAGGAGCTGAAGGGTGTCACCGAGGAAACCACGACCGGCGTGCACCGGCTCTACCAGATGGAGAAGGAAGGCCGGCTGTTGTTCCCCGCCATCAACGTCAACGACAGCGTCACCAAATCGAAGTTCGACAATCTCTACGGCTGCCGCGAGTCGCTGGTCGACGGCATCCGCCGCGGCACCGATGTGATGATGGCCGGCAAGGTGGCGATGGTCGCTGGCTTCGGCGACGTCGGCAAAGGCTCGGCCGCTTCGCTGCGCCAGGCCGGCTGCCGCGTCATGGTCTCGGAAATCGATCCGATCTGCGCGCTGCAGGCGGCGATGGAGGGCTACGAAGTCACCACCATGGAGGACGCCGCACCCCGCGCCGACATTTTCGTCACCGCGACCGGCAATGTCGACGTCATCACCATCGAGCATATGCGCAAGATGAAAGACCGCGCGATCGTCGCGAATATCGGCCACTTCGACAGCGAGATTCAGGTCGCGGCGCTGAAGAATCTGAAATGGGTGAACGTCAAGCCGCAGGTCGACGAGATCGAATTTCCCGACCGCCACCGCATCATCCTGTTGTCCGAAGGCCGGCTGGTCAATCTCGGCAATGCCATGGGCCATCCGAGCTTCGTCATGTCGTCGTCGTTCACCAACCAGACGCTGGCGCAGATCGAACTGTGGACCAATCAGGGCAAGTACCAGAAGAAAGTCTATGTGCTGCCGAAGACGCTCGACGAGAAAGTGGCGCGGCTGCATCTCGACAAGATCGGCGTCAAGCTGACCAAGCTGTCCGACAAGCAGTCGACCTATATCGGCATTCCGGTCAGCGGCCCGTACAAGACCGATCAGTATCGCTATTGAGGGCGGCCGCCGCCTGCGTTCATTGGCGCGCCGGCACGATGCTGACGTGAAAGCCGACCGGCGGGCCGGCGAAATTCAGGAAAGCCGGACGGATCGTGCCCGCCGCGGTGGCGCTGCCGGCGCCGCCCAAGCTCGTTGCCGTCGCTTGGCACGCGGCGTCACTGTCGAGGCACGCAATCAAAAGTCCGTTCGCGGCAATCGCGGCCGAGAGCGGATCGCCGTCGAGCGGATGGGCCCCGGCCAGGTAAAACGGCAGGTTTCCGGTGATTGCCGCGGAGCCCCAGTACAGAAGCGGCGGCGGTTGCGCCAGCCGCTCGGCGGTTTCCGCCACCTGCCGAGAGCTCGGCCGATTTTGATCGAGGCCGGAGCCTAGCCGTTGGTACGCGATAAACGGCGCGGCGGTGAGGCAAGCGAGACTCGCGGCGAGCGCTATCCATCCCGCCCGCTTGGCCGTGACAGCATCGGCGGCGAGATACCGCGAGGCAAACAGCATCACGGGAAAAAGCGTCCAATTCGGAAACGTCCAATCCGGCGTCAGCCGGTACGGCGCGAAGAGGTTGACAACAGCCGGCAGCAGCATCGGCACAGCGAACAGGATCAGCGCCTGGCGGCGGTCGTCGTCCGCGGGCCAGACGATGTCGGCAAGCGCGGCGCGGCGCGGCCGCAGCAGCGCGAGGAGAAACAGCGGCCCCGCCGCATAGGCGGTCACGCCGAGAAGGTAATACGCCGATTTGGCCAAGACCGTGCCGAACGGATCGCCGGTCATGACGCTGTCGCGCATGAACGCATAATTGGTGCCGCCGGTCTGCGACAGGTACCAGTACAGATGCGGCGCGACCACGACCGCCGCGCTCAACGCCATCACATAGGGCGCCGGCGACCGCCAGAACCGCCGCGTGCCGGCGCCGCAAACCGTGGCGGCCGCCATGCCGGCGACGAGATAAATCGCCCAATATTTTCCGAGGAAGGCGGTGCTGGCGAACGCACCGGCGAGCACCGAATCAAAAATCCCGAGCCCGCGCCGGGCGCGCAGATAAAACAACAAGGCCGCCGCCCAGAACGGCATCATCACCGTGTTGGCGTTCAACTCCTCGGCCTTCACCGTGTAGAGCGGAATGAGCATCAGCGCGGCAAGCCCGAGCCACGCCCGGTTGCGGTCGAGATGGTCGCGCAGCAACGGCCAGGTTATCGCCAGCGTCGCCGTGACGATCACCGCCGCCAAAAGGTGCATCGCCCAATCGGCGCGCGGGAACACGGCGAACCACGCCATGAACAGCCATGCCGTCAGCGGCGGGTGTTTGTAGCCGAACGCAAATGTCTGCGCCCACAACGCCGCTTCGCTCGAGTCATCGCGCAAATCGACCGGCGCCAGCGCCACGGTATGAAACAGGAGCCACAATGCGAGGAAGCCGAACAGCACCACGGCGACCAGCCGGCCGTCGCCATATCCGGCGATCTGAAAATCCGAGCTTTCGCCCCGGCCGGAATTGGTCACGGACATTGCACGATCGCTGTTGGATGGGCTTTAGGACGGCGCGGCGGCGCATGGTGGCGGCAATTCGCCGTTGCCGCAAGCGACGCCAGCGTGGCGAAGCCGGCGCGAAAACGCGGCCGCGGCGCGTTGCATTTGGAGTGGTCTCCGCGCAATCTGCGTGCCGCCATGGACAGCGTCATGACCACGATTGCGCCGGCGCGCCCGGCCGTTTCCGCGCCCAGGGCGGCACCGGAACTCAGCGTCGTGGTGCCGACGTTCAATGAAAGCGCCAACGTTCCGATCCTGGTCGAGCGGCTTGCCCGCGTTCTCGCCGATTGCGACTGGGAAGTGCTGTTCGTCGACGACAATTCGCCCGACGGCACCGCGGCGGTGGTGCGCGCCATCGGTGCGGCCGACGGCCGCGTCCGCGCCATCCGCCGCATCGGCCGGCGCGGGCTCGCCGGCGCCTGTCTCGAAGGCATGCTGGCGAGCCAGGCGCGCTATGTCGCGGTCATGGATGCCGACCTGCAGCACGACGACGAATTGCTCGCGGTCATGCTCGATCGGCTGCGCGGCGGAGACGTCGACCTTGTGGTCGCAAGCCGCTATCTCGGCGGCGGCTCGACCGCCGGGCTCTCCAAACAGCGCGCCCGCGCCAGCCGTTTCGCCAACCTCCTGGTGCGGCGCCTGCTCGGCATCGATCTGACCGATCCGATGAGCGGCCATTTCATGATCCGGCGCGACGCCTTCGAGCCGCTGGCGCCGGAGCTGTCGTCGCAGGGCTTCAAGATCCTGCTCGACATTCTGGCGACCAAACCCGGCGGCTTGCGCGTCGTCGAACTGCCGTCCCGTTTTCACGAGCGCCGCCATGGCGCGAGCAAGCTCGACAGCAAAGTGGCGCTCGACTTTGCCGCGCTGCTGACGGCCAAGCTCACCAACGACGCCGTCTCCGCCCGCTTCCTCTTGTTCTGCCTGGTCGGGCTGACCGGCGTCGCCATCCACATGAGCGTGTTGCGCGTCGTGTTTCTATCGACCGATATGCGGTTCGGCGCGGCGCAGGCGGTCGCCACGGTCGGCGCCATCACCTGGAATTTCGTGCTCAACAATCTTTTCACCTACCAGGATCAGCGGTTGGGCGGCTGGCGCTTCGTGACCGGCCTTATCCGCTTCCAGGTGATCTGCGCCATCGGCGCGATTTCCAATGTCGGCATCGCCACCTGGATCTATGACTACGACAGCCGCTGGTGGGTCGCCGGCCTTGCCGGCGCGCTGATCGGCACGGTGTGGAATTTCGTGGTCAGCGCCGCCTTCGTCTGGCGGCAAAGGTAACGCCCTTCTGCCCCGCCATCGCGGGGGCGGATGAAGGCTAGCTTGCCGCTTGGGGGTACGGGTGTTATCTGCGCCGCATGACGGCCACGCCCATCGCCAATATCCGCAATTTCGCGATCATCGCCCATATCGACCACGGCAAATCGACGCTGGCCGACCGGCTGATCCAGCTGACCGGCGGGCTCGAAGCGCGCGAAATGGTCGAGCAGGTGCTCGATTCCATGGATATCGAGCGCGAGCGCGGCATCACCATCAAGGCGCAGACGGTGCGGTTGAAATACCGCGCCCGCGACGGCAAGGATTACATCCTCAATCTCATCGACACGCCCGGCCACGTCGACTTCGCCTACGAGGTTAACCGCTCGCTCGCCGCCTGCGAGGGCTCGCTCTTGGTGGTCGACGCCAGCCAAGGCGTCGAGGCGCAGACGCTCGCCAATGTTTATCAGGCGATCGACAACAATCACGAGATCGTGCCGGTGCTCAACAAGGTCGATCTGCCGGCCGCCGAGCCGGACAAGGTGAAGCAGCAGATCGAGGACGTGATCGGGATCGATGCCTCCAACGCCATCATGATTTCGGCCAAGACCGGCGAGAATGTGCCGGAAGTGCTGGAAGCGATCGTGCACCGCCTGCCGCCGCCGAAGGGCGATGCCGCGGCGCCGCTCAAGGCGCTGCTCGTCGATTCCTGGTACGACGCCTATCTCGGCGTCGTCGTGCTGTTCCGCGTGGTCGACGGCACGCTGAAAAAGGGCCAGCG
>Ga0181516_10001517_pt1 | contig 17678 bp, 17 predicted proteins | sample PEATcosm2014_Bin_25_FD_121104 | JGI IMG/M metagenome (GOLD analysis project Ga0181516, IMG submission 121104) | Peatland microbial communities from MTU Mesocosm Facility, Houghton, MI, USA - PEATcosm2014_Bin01_10_metaG | ecosystem: Environmental > Terrestrial > Soil > Wetlands > Peat | place... | reverse complement strand
CGGAGTTCCATCGCTGATCGCGGCCGGTGCGCGCGTCGTGGGGGATATCGAGACCCCGGGGCCGCTGATGCTCGCCGGCACAGTGCAGGGGGACGGCAACATCGCCGGCGAGCTCTCGATCGGACCGGAGGCCCATTGGCGAGGTGAGGTGCACGCGGTCAGCGCGGTTGTCGCCGGGCGTATCACCGGTGCCATCATTCTCACCGAGCGGATCGAGATCGCAGCCAGCGCGGTGATCCGCGGTCGCGTCTCGGCGCGCAAGATCGCGCTGGCTCGCGGCGCGACCATCGATGGCGACGTCACGATCACCAGTGGCGAGGCCATCGTTGAGTTCGAAGAAAAGCGCGGCAAGCCACCCTGAGCGGTGACTGAAGAGCCAGTGCGCGGCAGCCCGAATCTCGCTCAGTTGATCGTGTAGACCGCCGTAGCCACCGCGGAGAGGCGAAACCCAGAGTCACTCGCACGCGCCTTGACGGTTGTCGTCGTGCTGACCACGAATGGCGCCGAGTAGACCGGTGAGCTCGTCGTCGGGGTCGTGCCGTCGAGCGTGTAGTAGATCGTCGCACCCGGAGCGGCATCGCTGATCGACACGGTTGGCGGTGTGCTGTAGGTCGCTGTCTTCGGCGTGATCGCCGGCTTCGCGGTCAATGCGCCGATGCCTTCGACCAGAAAGGTCTGATAGCCGAACACCGCGCACCCGCTCCAGCCCGAGGGGTAATTTTCGACGAACACCTGGAACGCGCCGGGGGTCGCGACTTGAGCCGCAGTCACGGGCACCGTCAGCGTCTCCTCATTGACATAGGTCACGGTCGGGTACGTGCCATTGACCGATACGGTCGACAAACTCGGCGAGGGCGAGAAGCCGGTGCCTTTCAATGTGAGCGTGAAACCCTTCGCACCGGCCTTGGCGCTGCTGGGCTTCAGGGACGTCAATGTGAGCGGTGCGGCGACGGTGTTGAAATTCGCGAACACCAGCGTCTCGCCGTTCGCCTTCAGCGTCGCCGGATTGGCGGTACCGGTCACATCATAGGTCCAGCCCGCGAATAGCCAAGGGGCGTCGCTGTTGGGTGCAGGTGTGGCGTTGAGTGACAGTTGCTGCCCGGTCGGGTAAAACCCGTCACCAGTCGGCGAGGCTGGCGACATCGTTGCCGCGCCCCCACAGGGCGGATAATTGAAGTTCGTCCACGGGAAATACTCCGGGGTCGTCGTCGCGGTGTAAGTCTTGGACGTCTTCGGCAGCGGGGCGGTGGTGTGCGACTGCGCACCGCCATCGCTCCATTTGACGAAGTTGTAGCGGCTGTCGAGGCTGTTCGGCGCTTCCGCGGCATCGACGTCCAGGGTGTGTTTGCTAGTGGGCGTCCACGTCGAATCATATTGGGGTGAGTAGTTCTTGGGCGTGTAGACCTTATTCCCATCGACGTAGGCGTAGAGATTGGAGCTGAACGCCGCCGGCAGGACATCGACCGTGTAGACAGGTCCGCTCGCGAATTCCGCCGTCGGGTCCACGGGATTGCCGGTGTCCGGAACGTAGAAGGTCTTTGGATTCGCGCCGAGCGCGCCCGGCAGCCAGAACGGACTGTTGTTGAATTCGTAGAAGCTATAGGGGGAGTTGGCCGTCGCGGTCAGTGTGACCTCCTGCCGTGCCACGAAGAACTCGTCGCTGCTGCCTGTGTAGCTCTGCGGCGACGGCGACACTGCGGCAGTCCCCGAACCCGTCGGCGAGATCACGGGCGTCGTATAGGGCACCAGCTGAATGAAATTGGCGGAGTACGTCGCCAGCAGCGGCGAGGTCGACGGGAAGCGCGGACTGCCATCGCCCGGCAGCACCTGGATCGTGTGGCTCTGCGCCGTGCTGTCGTTCCAGCGGCCATAGCTGTAGTAGTAGGTCGTGGTTTCGAGCGTCGGAGGCGCGCTGTTGAGCACGTAGCCCGAGATCGTCTGCACGTCGGGGGATACGTCCAGCGTGTGCGTCGACCAGAGCGGCCACGAGTAGGTCTTCGGCGTTTTCACGGAGACGCCGTCTACAATCACGCTCAGCCCCACCGGATTGGAAGTCACGGTGACCTGCGTCGGAGCTGCCCCATAGAGGCGCAGGATTGCCTCTTTGTCGCCGGCGGAGTAATCGTAATTCGGCTGGGCGGGAGTGGAACCGTCGGACTGGGCCGGCACGCCCTCGTAGCCTGCCAGCGGGATCCCGGCCGGAATCGATTCGATGACGGGTCCCCCGTTGCGCGAGAAAGCAAACGGGATGTACTGCATGACCGAGGCGTAGTCGTAGGGCCCCATGATCTGCTGGTTGTCGGTCGCAATCTCGTAGCTCGAGCTCGGCCAGATGCTCTTGATGACATTCGCGTAGTTCAGCGCGACATAGCTCGCGCGGTCGGGACGCGTCTGTTCGTGCCACAGGCCGATCACGTGACCCATCTCATGCAGGATAGTGCCGATCGTGCAGCTGCCCGACCCCGTCATCGGCTGTGCGGGCCTGGCCTCGTAGCCCTCATTGGCCTCGCAGACGCCGTTGGCGTTGCCCGGATCGAGGTTGATCTCGACGTAGTTCGGGCCATCGGTCATCGAGTCCCACGGCATCCATTGCAGCACGCCCGGGAAATCATCGTTCGAAATTTTGATGGCCGCCTCGATGTTGTCGTACGCAGGTGTCCCGGATGCGTTATCGATGACGTAGTAAACGATCGTCCCGTTGCTGCCTGGCGGCCACAGATACTGCGGATAGGCAACAGTCAGACCGGCTCGCGCCGGCATGGCGGTAGACGTCAACGCCAGCAATGCAGGAAGTAGCAGCAGCTTGCGGTGGTTGGTGGACATCGTCTCTCCCTGGCGCCTCAACGGCTTCGGCCGATTGTTGTGATGCGCCGGCGCGCGCCACGCCAGGACATTGCCAACCCACATTTTGCACCGCAAGTCCCGAACGAGGGCGCCGTTGTAACGTTAATTCGCTGTGTTGCGATGCAGCAGTCGAATAGCGCGCATCCGGTGGCGCCGCAACCTCGAGGTTGACGCCGCGAGCTCGGCGCCTCGTCGATGGTGTCAACCTCCGGGTTGCGCCGCACACAATCCTGCTGACTTTCATCGCACGATTAATGAGATGCTCGGATAATGAGTATATTATACTCAGACGCAAGGACGCCCATGACCGCCACGACCAAACGCGCCAACTTTGATCTATCTCCCGAACAGGAAGAACTGCTCGCGAATCTGCGTGCTCAGCTAGCCGCATCGAGCACCAAGGAGGCTGTATTGAGAGCGGCACAGCTGACCACCTTGCTGCTGGACGAAGTAAGCCAAGGCAATCGCCTTTTTGTCGGCAAGAGTCCTGCTACCGCTGTCCGCCTGGCGATCCCGGAACTCGAGGCCCGCACACTTGGAACTTGGCGTTGGCTGCTCGAGCGCCCCCATCCGTGGCGGCGGCAGCTCTGGGTTAAGGGACGCAAGCTCTTGGCATCAGCGGTATGGCTGGACGCACTGACTAACGGCATGAGTTCGCGCGAAGCCGCTGAGAACTGGGATCTGCCTCAGGAGGCCTGTGATGAGATATTCGCGTACTGCGAGGCCAATAGGGCGCTCATTGCAGCCGAAGCCGACGAAGAGCGGCAGCGCTTGAACCGAGCAGACCTTGACGTCGAGGCCAAGACGCCTGCTTGAGAATCTTGGTAGATGAGGACTCACAGGCTCGTGCGCAACTGAAACTGCTGCGGGCCGACGGACACGATGTGGTGGCCATCGGCGAGCTCAACAAGAATGGAACACCAGACCGGGAAGTGTTCGATCTGGCCCAATCGCTCCAGCGGGTGCTGTTGACTCACAACGCGGAGGATTTTCAGAGGGAATCATCGCGTTCTACCGCGACGCTGATCCGCGCAAGAACATGAATCACGCGCAAATCGCAGCGGCGATCCGACGGCTCGAATCTCAACGGGTGACGATTGCCGGTGAATTTCAGATACTCAATCATTGGCGCTGAGAGTGAGCATGGCTGTTCAGATATCCCCACCACGTTGAATGGATTCACCGATTGAGCACTGCCCGACCGATCCAGCTGGTCGCCCACCGCGGTAACGCAGGCGAATACCCGGAAAACACGCTTCCCGCCTTCCAGTCGGCGCTGGATCTGGGACTGAAGTTCCTGGAACTGGACGTGCAGCTGTCGGCCGACGGCGTGCCGATGGTGATCCACGATTCACGCCTCGAGCGCACCGCGGGCGTCGCCGCCAGCGTGTTCGACCTGCGGGCGCGCGAACTGATGCGGATCGAAGCAGCCGAAGCGCCGCGCTTCGGCGCCAGGTACCGCGGCACCATGATCCCGCAGCTCAGCGACGTGCTGCTGCTGCTCGAGAACCGGCCGGAAGTGACCCTGTTCGTCGAGATCAAGAAAGAAAGCCTGGTGCGCTTCGGCCACGACCAGGTTGTCGGCCGCGTACTCGATGTCATCAAACCGCTGCGCCAGCAGTGCGTCGTAATCTCGTACGATCTGCCGGCCATCTTCCGCGCGCGGCAGATCGGCGATGCCGCCATCGGCTGGGTACTCCAGGACTACGACGAGCACAGCCGTCTCAAGTACGAAGCGCTGCAGCCGGAGTTCCTGTTCGCCGACCACGAATCGCTGCCGCCCCGCGGCGCGCTGTGGCGCGGCTCATGGAAGTGGGTGATCTTCGAGGTCGCGAGCCTGCCGCTGGCGCTGTCGCTGGCCGCACGCGGCGCCCATCACATCGAAACCATGGCCGTCAGCGACATGAGCCGCGCGGTGCGCGCGCTTAACGAAGCGTGAGCCGGGAGTTCGATCTCGCCATCATCGGTGCCGGCATTCACGGCACCGGTATCGCCCAGGCCGCCGCCGCCGCAGGTCACTCGGTGCTGCTGCTCGAGCAGACCGCGGTGGCGTACGGCTCCTCGAGCCGTTCGAGCAAGCTGATCCACGGCGGACTGCGCTACCTCGAAAGCGGCCAGTTCTCGCTGGTGCGCGAGAGTCTGCGCGAGCGCGCCCTGATGCTGAAGCTCGCGCCCGATCTGGTGCACGTGCAGCGGTTCTACATTCCGGTCTACGCCCACACCCGACGGCGGCCCTGGCAGCTGCGCCTGGGTTTATCGCTGTACGCGTTGCTGGCAGGACTCACCCCCGAATCACGCTTCGGCACGGTGCCGCGGCGCGACTGGAACCAGCTCGACGGCCTCGAAACAAAGGATCTGCAGGCAGTGTTCTGGTACCAGGACGGACAGACCGACGATCGGGCGCTGACGCGCGCCGTGCTGGCCTCTGCGCAGTCGCTCGGCGCACAGCTCGCCTGCCCGGCGCAGTTCGACCAGGCGCACCTGCTCGAGGACGCTGTCGAGCTGCGTTACACCTTGAACGGCGTGGCGCACGACTGTCGCGCGCGGGTGCTCGTCAATGCCGCCGGCCCCTGGGCGGAAACGGTCGCGCGTCGCATCACCCCGGCGCTCGAGATCCCGCCGCTCGAGTGCGTCCAGGGCACACACCTGGTGCTGCCGGGCGAACTCGAACGCGGAGTCTATTATCTCGAGAGCCCGCACGACGGCCGCGCTGTGTTCGTGATCCCATGGCAGGGGCAGTTGATGGTCGGCACCACCGAGACGCCCTATCACGGCGATCCGTCGCTCGTGGCGCCGCTGCCGGCCGAGGTCCACTACCTGCTCGGGGTGCTGAAACACTATTTCCCGCGCTGGCGCGACCTGACCGAAGGCGACCTCACCGCAACCTTTGCCGGGCTGCGCGTGCTGCCGGCGGGCAGCGATCGTGCCTTTGATCGCTCCCGCGAAACACAGCTCGTGACCGACCGTCGCCCGCGGCCGCGCGTACTGTCCGTGTACGGCGGCAAACTCACGACCTGGCGAGCGGTCTCGGAGCGCGCACTGAATGACATCGCCGCCTCATTGCCGCAGCGGCGCGCGCTCGCCCGTACCGATCAACTGCCGTTGAAGCCGGTTGATCGGTAGGGCTCACACTCGCACTCAGGACTCGCGAGCGTTGCGGGCGGCGCGATCGAGGGCCAGCAGTTCCTGCGAGTGGACCTCCGCGATGGCCGCATCGAGCGCTGCGTTGTAGCAGCGGGTGTAGGCCTGGTGGCGCGAGAGCTCGAAGGCCGGCACCTGCCCGCAGACGCTCGAAGCCGCCCGCTCCAGGCGGTGATAGAGCGTCTGCACGTCGGCAGTCTTTGACAGATCCAGATCCCGGTACGACACCCGCACCTCATCGGACTGCGCCGCCTGCGCGCAGTTGGCCGCGCCGACGGCGGCGCCGATGCCGAGCAATGCGCTCACGGCAAGGGTGACAGCAGGGATGCGATTGAATTTGGTGATCATGTTGGCTTTCCTCCATTGCTTGGGTACGCGCTTAATACCCACCGGAGCGATAAATGGTTTCAAACTCGATGCGCCGGGCGCAGCGAGCGCATCAGGGCGTTCCGAACTGCTCGAGCAGGTAGCGATCGGCAAAGCTCGGCTGCCGCCAGCCGTCGATGAAGCCGCAGTGCCCGCCGTGCGGCGTACGCACGATCGTCAGCCGCTCGTTGCCTTGCAGTCGCGGCAGGTCCCGCGCCGGAATGATCGGATCATCATCGGCCAGCAGCAGATGCGCGGGCACACGCAGACCTTTGAGACGATCGCCGGTGATCGCATAGCCGGACAGGTACGCCGCCAGAGTCTTGAAGTCGGTGCAGCGCTGGACCAGCTCCGCGGTCATGCGGCGCAGATCGCGCGTCAACAGCAGCGCATCGAAGTCGTGCGCTTCGGGCCACGCCTGCTGCTTGGTGCGCAGCGAGCGCGACCAGCGACGGACGAAGTACTGACGGTAGACGCTCAGGCCGCGCTCGAGCGCCTGCAAAGTGTTCTCCGGATCGAGTACCGGCGACACGGCGACCACGCCCGCGATCGAATCGGGCGCGCCGTCGTCGGCAGCGACGCGCAGCATGAAGTTGCCGCCGAGCGAGAACCCGCCCAGGTAGAGCTGCGCGGCGGGAAATCGCTGTGCCAGCGCTCGCATCGCGCCGACCACCTCGGGCAGCCGGCAGGAGTGAAACAGCTCCTTGTTGAGCGCATGCGTGGCGCCATGATCGCGCAGGTTCAGCCGCACCACCGGAAATCCCTGCGCGTACAGCAGCGCCGCGGCCGAGAGCACGTACGGCGATTCCACGCTGCCCTCCCAGCCGTGCAGCAGCACCGCCAGGCGGCGGCCGTCGCTCGCCCGGCGGCTCTGCGGCAGCGGACTGTAGAACGCCTGCAGCCGCACCGCATCGCCGCAGTCGAGCAGCAGCGGCTGCGCGTGCGCCCGCAGCGTCGCGGCGCGGCGCTGCGTCAGCCACGCACGCGGCGGAACACTGCCGAGGATCGACTGCAGGTGGGCATTGCGCAGCAGCCGCGGAGGGCGGAAATCGATCGGCTTCAGCGCGTCGCCTGCCAACGCACTTCAACGCGATTGTTCACGGCGGCGATGCGATCCCATTCGCCGGCCGTCAGGCCGTCGCTGACCGGCGGATAAGGCGTCAGGGTTTCATCGGCGTTGCCGGCGCTGATGTCGATCTCGAGCTTGCCGTTGGAGTTCTGGCGCGCGGCGGCAATCATGTTGGCGAATGCAACCGACTGCCGCGCGCTGACCGAGCCATTGTCCTCGCGCGGATTGCCGACCTGATCGCACTTGGCGAACGGCACCAAGTCCGATGCCAGCGAAGGCGTGGCGCTGGAACCAATGAGCAGGCAGAAGCGGCCGGGAATGGTGCGGATCTCGACCACACCCTTGAATCCTTGCGCATTGAGGCGCGCCAGCAGCGCCTGGATACGCTCGAGTCGCGCACCGGCCAGCGGCAGCTCGCCATACGGTACCGGCTCGATCGTGGTGCCGTCGGCGGGATTGCTGTCGGCCGCGCCGTTGCCGGGCGTGGCAGTCCCGGGGCTGGTGCTCGGCGCCGGCCGCATCTGTCCGCGCAGCCCCGCCAGATCCTCCTGCGACTGCGCCAGCTGCGCCGACAGCGTCGCGACCATGAGCCGCTCCTGGTGCCACTGCCAGCCGGCGAGGCCGGCCAGGACCAGGCCGAGCACTCCGAGCCAGATTCCGCCGGCCGCGCGCGGCGCCTCGGCTTGCGGCACCAGCGGCGCGCTTAGCGGCGGCTGATCCTTCAACATCAGCCGCACGTCACCGACCACCCGGTCGGCCTGGGTCTCCAGATTCTCGGCGATGAATCGCTGCAGGTTGCGCATGTGATGCGCCACCATCGCCTCGACGATCGCGCGCAGCTCGGGCGGCATGGCCGGCAGATGCGGTCGATTGCCGCCACGACGCTCGACCGCCGGTGCCAGCGGCGGCGGCGGCGGCGATGCGGATGGCGCGGCGGGCGCTGGGGGTGGCGGCGTTGCCGGCAGCGCGGAGGCCACCTCGATATCCGCGGTGTCCTCGAAGTTGGGCTCCGGGAGGTGGACTTCTATGGGCGCTCGCGCCTTGACGGTCTCCGCCTCCGCCTCGGCGAATATCTCCGGGTAGTCGATCGCGAGATCGTCCTCGGGCCGCGGCTCCCCGATCAGCCGCAGCTGCTCGAGCGCCTTCGATACGTCGGCGTGCTTGGTCTGCTTCGGCAGCACGCCGATCGCGCCGAGCGCACGCGCCTGGCTCAGGTACAGCTCCCCCTCCTGGGAGGTATACATCATGATCGGAATGGTCGCGGTCAGCGGATTGTTCTTGATGGCTTGCACCGCCTGGAAGCCATCCATGCCCGGCATCAGGTGATCCATGAAGATCACGTCCGGTCGCTGATGGATCAGGTAATCGATGGCCTGCTCGGCCGATTCGACCCCGTCGACGAGCAGCTCATAGCGCTGCAGGATGCGGGTCAGAAATGCACGCGCGGATTTCGAATCATCGACGACTAGCGCCCGACGTGCTGTCATGTCGCGGGATCTTAACTCATGCGGCAACCCCCCGCGTGCGGGTGGCGCCAAACCGCGACGTGGATCGCGCTGTGCGACGCACTGTCCAGAAACTGGCCTTAAGCGTGCACCTTGGTTGGCGTAGCAGCGCGGATATCCAGCTCCACTTTCGAAGCCGTGAGCTCCTGATACAGCTCGGCCAGCCGCCGCGCCATGTGGGCCGAGGCCCAGCTGTGCGCGTACTGCCGTGCCTGCACCGACAGCTTGGCCGCACGCTCACGGTCATCGAGGATGTCGAGCACCGTCTGCGCAAACACCTCCGGTTTTTCCGGCGCCACGCGCGCGCCGCAGCCGGGTTGCAGGATCGAGGCGGTGCCGAGTACCGCGGTCGAAACCACCGGCCGGCCCTGCGCCAGCGCCTCGAGCAGCACCAGCCCCTGCGTCTCGGTGCGTGAAGCGAATACGAATACATCGCCCGCGGCATAGCAGTCGGCCAGTCCACGCTCGCGATCGAGATAGCCGATGAAGTGCATCTGCGAGGCGATGCCGAGCTGCACCGCCAGCGCCTCCAGATGCGGCCGCGCCGGGCCCTCGCCGGCGATCGCCAGCATCGCATCGGGCCGCGTGCGGCGCAGTACCACGAAGCTGTGCAGCAGGAACTCGATGTTCTTCTCATGCGCCACGCGGCCGACGTACAGCAGCAGCGGGCGATCGGCCGGGATGCCGAACTGCGCGCGGAAGCGTGCGCCGTCGCCGGGCACGAAACGATCGGCCGGCAGACCGGTAGGAATCACCTGCATGCGCGTGCTGATACCGTACTCGAGCAGCAGCGCCCTCATCGGTTCCGAGGGCACCACGATCGCGTTCAACTGACTGCATTGCGAGCGGGTGAAGCGGCGTGCCAGTGAGCGCCCGAGCGAGCGCGGCAACAGCGGCACGTAGTGATGCAGATACTCTTCAAAGAACGTGTGATAGGTCGCCACCACCGGAATGCGTGACCGGCGTGCAAAGCGGATGCCGGCATAGTGCGCCACGAACGGCGTATGGATGTGCACCAGGTCGAAGTGCTGCCCCTCGAGCGCTGCCAGCGCGGAGTTGAGGGCGCCCCAGCGCATCCGCCGATCCTCCGGATCGCGCGGCACGGCGCTCGAGGCCACCCGGATGACGTTCGAGTCCGGCGGTGCCGCGGCCGCGTAATCCGGCGCCACCAGCGTCGTTTCGACGCCGGCTGCGGCCAGATCGGCGCGGAACGTTCGGATCGAGGTGGAGACGCCGTTGACGCGCGGGAAATAGACGTCGGAGATGAACAGAACGCGCATTCGCGTGCAACGACCTCCTTCAGGTCGCTACATGAAATTCTGCGCGATCACCGCCAGCGTCGCGCCGATCGCGCCGCCCGCGAGCACATCGCTCGGATAGTGCAGTCCCAGTACCACGCGTGAGCCCGCGATCAGAGCCGCGATGGGAATGAGGATCCAGGCCAGTTCCGGAAATCGTTCCACGGCGAGCCACGTGAACGACACCGCGTGCAGCGTGTGGCCCGACGGAAAACTGTAGCGGTCCAGCGGCGGCATCGCCTGCGTGATGCCGGGATGGCGGATGAACGGCCGCTCGCGCAGCAGTCGGCTCTTGAGCCACTTGTAGATCAGGATGCCGACCAGTCCGGTGACGGCCATGACCAGTGCCGGCCGCGCGGCCGCACGCCCGTAGATCAGCGGCAGGGCGATGATCAGCAGATACCAGAGCACACCGTTGCCCAATCGGCTCGCGGCCTGGAACAGCTCGCGGACCCCGATCAGGCCCGCGCCACGGTTCAGTCCGCGGCACAGCCGGTACTCGGCGATGTCGAAGCGGGCCATGATGATCTGGGCACGGTTCATGACATCCAGATTGCGCTTGCTCGGCGGACACTAATATGACGGCTACGTGACGTTCAAATGACAAAGTGTGCCAATTCACGGGTTTGCGGGCTTAAAGCAACATAACTTCTCGGTCAGTCCCGTATCCCGGTGCCCCGGTCGAGCAGCTGCACCGCGACCGCAAACAGCGCCACCACCAGCAGCAGCATCAGGCCGAAGGCCCCGAGCACATGCACGTCCGAACTGCCGAGGAAGCCGAACCGGAACGCGTTGACCATGTGCAGGATCGGGTTGGCGTACGACAGGCGCTGGGCCCACTCCGGCAGCATCGACACGGAATAGAACACGCCGCCCAGATAGGTCAGCGGCGTCAGCACGAACACCGGGATGAAATTCATCTGATCGAAGCTGCGGGCGAAGATCGCATTGATCAGGCCCGCCAGCGAGAACACCGAGGAGGTCAGCAGCGCCGCGGCCACGATCGCAAAGAAGTGCGCCACCGGCAGGCGGGCAAACAGCAGCGACACCGCGGTGACGACCAGCCCCACCATCAGGCCTCGCAGCACCCCGCCGATCGAGTAGCCGGCGACGATCACCCAGGTGGGCAACGGTGACACCAGCAACTCCTCGATGTGCTTGCCGAACTTGGCGCCGAAGAACGACGACACCACGTTGCCATACGAGTTGGTGATGATCGACATCATGATCAGGCCGGGGGCGATGAACTGGCGGTAGTCATAACCGCCCATCGGTCCCACCCGCCGGCCAATCAGGCTGCCGAAGATCAGGAAGTACAGCGCGGCCGTCACCGCCGAGGGCACCAGCGTCTGCCCCCAGATGCGCACGATGCGCCCGTATTCACGGATCACGATGGTCTGGAAGCCGATCCAGCGCACGCGCGCCATCGACAGCTCGGCCGACGGCTGCGCAGTCACGATGCTATCCATGCGCCGCCCCGCTGCTGGCCCCGGTGGCTCCGGTGACTCCGGTGGCTCCGTCAGGCCCGGTTGCCGAGGGCGCGCTGCGGTTCTCGACCAGCCGCATGAATATTTCCTCGAGCCGGTTGACCTTGTTGCGCATGCTGACGACCTCGATGCCTTGCAGTGTCAGCTGCTGGAACAAGCCGTTGAGGTTCTGCTCCTTGGCGATCTCGGCCTCGAGCGTGTGCTCATCGATCCACTGCAGCGGGAAGTTCGCCACCGCCGGCGCCGCCAGCAACGGTTGGCGCGTGTTGAGAACGAAGGTCTGGGTGTTGAGCCGGCGTAGCAGGTTGCTCATCCGATCGCGCTCGATGATGCCGCCCCGGTCGATGATCGCGATCGTGCGGCAGAGACTCTCGGCCTCTTCCAGATAGTGCGTCGTCAGGATGATCGTGGTGCCGCGCTCGTTGATGTCCCGCAGGAAGTCCCACATCGTGCGCCGGATCTCGATATCGACCCCCGCGGTCGGCTCATCGAGAATCAGCAGCCGTGGCTCGTGCATCAATGCGCGTGCGATCATCAGCCGCCGCTTCATGCCGCCCGACAGGCCGCGGGCGGCGCTGTTACGCTTCTCCCAGAGCTGCAGCTGCTTCAGGTAGCGCTCCGCACGAGCGCGTGCTTCGGTACGCTCGATGCCATAGAAGCCGGCCTGGTTGACGACGATGGTCATCGGCGTCTCGAACTGGTTGAAGTTCAGCTCCTGCGGCACCACGCCGATGCAGGACTTGGCGCGCTCGAGCTGGCGGTCGATGTCGAAGCCGAACACGCTGGCGGTGCCGCTGGTCTTGTTCACCAGCGAGGTAACGATGCCGATCAGCGTGGTCTTGCCGGCGCCGTTCGGGCCCAGCAGCGCGAAGAAATCGCCCTCTTCCACGTCCAGATCGACGCTGCGCAACGCATGCACACCGTTCTTGTACGTCTTTGTCAGGGCGCGGGTCGACAAGGCAAGCATGGATCGCGCAAGTTACCACAGCGTGGCCATCAACTGCAGTCCGCGGGTCTGTACCCGCCGCAGCGCTTCCGGTCCCTCGGGCGCCGCCTGCAGCATCTGCCGCCAGACCGCGGGCTGCGCTTCCCAGCGCGGCGCGATCCACGGTGGGCACAGTTCGGCGAGCGCCTCCAGGTCCCTGAGGGAGCGGCTCGCGAGACGCTCGGCGCACTCCGGCGCCAGACCGAGCAGCACGCGCGCGCTGAGCCGATGCGAGCGCGCCAGGTAGCGGGCGAACACCAGCGCATGCCGCACCAGGGTCAGGCCGGCGGGGCTGGCAAAGTAGCCGCGCGGGAGGGCGCCGTCGTTGACGCCACGATCGAGTGCATGTGGCTCCCAGTGTTCGGGGCGGGCAAAGCTCGCATCGAGCAGCAGGAAGGGGCAGCGTGCCAGCCGCTGCAGCGCAGCGTCGTCCAGCCGCTGCCACAGCGGACGCAGCTCGCCGATCAGCCGCGGCGGACCGGGCCGCTGATCGCCCGCCAGCTTGCGCAGCGTGGCCAGCAGCATCTCATTGATCTCAGCCACGGGATTGAGCATGTCCTCGTCCCAGCGGGCAGTCGCGTCATCCATGGCATTGCTCCTCGTTTCGACCAGATTCTGCCGCGGCTGCGCGTGGCGACGAGAGGTCATATCTGCCATAGTAGTACCGAAAGGGTTACCAGTAACTTCTTTTGGGGAGACAATCGATGCGCATCCACGACGACCGCTACAACCGCGACCGGCGCCGCCACGAAGTCGCACTGCGCTTCATCCAGCACGAGGCGCGCACTCACACGATCCGGGCCTGGACCGGGCTCACCGATGACCGCATCCGCAAGCTCTATTGGATACCTACAAATGTGTTCTTCTGCGAGCTCGTTGAATTTCGGACTAATTTGCAACGCTTTCTCAACAGCTAGACAAACAAGTTCTTCGTCGCCTTGCTACAAAAACGTCGCCCTCACAAACAGCTCCTTCGCTGAACTCAAAGGAGCGCAGCTGCTGAACTGACTTTGCAGCACGGGTCCACGGATACACCGGTCCAGCTCTCCCTCACCTGCTGTACCCGAGGTGTGCTTGCCAACTGAACTGACGCGATCTCAGCCCGAGAACCGTATAAAGCGCCGCCCAACAATCGAGATATGCCCTGGTCCATCGGAAACCTCCCCTTACCTTTGAATATCAATACGTTTTTTTCCTTGCCGACATTGACCACGTCGGCTTCAATTTTTATCAGGTTGGCATCGGAGAGATAAATGAGCTCGGTGTTCATGGATTTCTCGGGTTAGTGGTACAGACTTAGCGGCTCGTGAAGCCCCCGGACATTGATAAAACCAGACTGGGAATAGCGCGGCCCTTTGCGAACCTCGCGGACCGCGTGAAGACGGCGGGCGTCGAACAGAACGGCATCGCCTTTCCCAGGATGAATTGTTACCGCCGGCGGACCGACGCGCTTGCGATCGAGCGCGTAGCCGCTGGCCTTATCCATCAGGCCCTTGAAGATGGCAGGTTGATTGATCGTGTCCGGCCACAGTTCCAGTTCCCCGCCCTCGAACTGGCTCGGGTAGACCAGGAACGACAAGTTGGTGCGCGCGCTCAGGAACTCTTCGACGGCGTAGTCCCAGTTGGGCATGTCTGAATGGATCCCGGTCTCTCCGCCGTCATCGACCTTGCGGCTGATCCCGAATGGGCACGGGCGTCCGTCGATGCGCAGCAGCAGCGCACCGGCCGGCCATGCGTTGTCGAGCACCGTCCAGATAACTGTCGCGGACGTCATAATCGGGTACATCGCACGCTGAATCGCCCAATTCGTGCGGTGGGCTTCAGCGAAATACGCGGCGAGCCCCCCGTCCGCGGCTGCCTCGTACAGCGGGCGTTCGATCCGCGCGAGCTGCGGCTCGACCGCGTAGCCGCGAAACTTGTCGGTGATTCCGCCCTCGAAGGCAGCGATAAAAGCTTCGCAGGCAAACTCCGGATATAGCCCACGAATCATCACCGCGAGGACGTCGCCCCCGACAATAATCGGCTGCAGCCTTGCAGAAACGTTGCCACAACGTTTTCTGTCGATGTTGACATCGTTAGAAACGTTGCTATCATCATTTCCATGCATCAGGAACACACCGTGACCGAGCAAGCACCATTAGCGGCTGAATTGGGCAAGCACCTATCGGCCATTCGCGAGCGTGCCGGTATCAAGCAGGCGGAGCTCGCGCGCCGGATTACTTGGAGTCCAGCCGTCCTGTCGCGCGTCGAAAGCGGAGAGCGTGCTCTGGCTGAGGAGGAACTCGACTCAATACTGAACGCGATCGACACGCCGGAAGCCGCCAGATTGCGAGCTACGCTCCGTCGCGAATGGCGCGTGTTGCCGCGCCCTGCGCTCGACCACCCAGACCAGGACCTGCTATGGGCTGCCGAGGAGGTTGCGCAGCAGATAGTGGAAGAGCGCGAAAAGCCCGATTTGCCGAAGGCGTTCGAGCGTCGCCTGTCGGAATACGTCAATGAATTGACCAGCGCGTCCTCCTTGCTGATGAAGCGAGAACATCATGTCGCCTTCATCGGAAGCATCGGAATCGGAAAATCGACAGCCATCTGCAGGGTCGCAGGCCTGGAGGTCGGTTCCGCGGACTCCGGCCGTCCACACCCAGTCCTGGAGGTAGGCGCTGGAGGGGTCACCATCTGTGAAGTCCATGTTCGTAGCGGCCCCGGTTATGGGATCCGGATCGAACCACGCAGGGAGGAAGAGATTCGCGCCGACGTGACGGATTTCGCCGAGTACATTCTGGGTGCTGATTCGCAACCCAGTGAGACCGATTCAGACAGCGAGTCTGAATCGCAGGGAATATCGAAGGAGATGGAGCGCGCAATCCGGAATTTAGCGAAACTGAAAATACGCCGTGAACGGACTACTGAAGGTAAGGTGGTGCGGCACGACGAAGCCAGGGAACTTGCGAAAAAGCACGCCTCCACCCGTGATCTAGCAGTAGAAATCTTGTCACGAATGGAACTGCATCGCCGCGACAGGCGAGATATCTGGTTCGATCAATCCATGGGTAAGCCACAGCTCCAGTTACTCAAGGAGACGTTTGAGAAGATCAACAACGGCCGCCACGAAGATTTCGCTCTGCCGAAGCGCATTGAAATCGTTGTCCCGCATCGGCTTCTCGACGCCGACGACCTGACAATTCGCTTCATCGATACCCGTGGCATTGACCGCACCGCCACTAGGGCTGACTTGGAAGCTCATCTGGATGAGCCACATACGCTGACGGTGCTCTGCTCTGGGTTCAATAATGCTCCGGCAGCGGAGGCCAGGCTGCTGCTCGAGCGTGCCCGTGACTCAGGCGTTAGAGCATTCCTCGAGCGAGCTGCGCTATTAGTTTTTCCAAGGCCAAACGAGGCGATGGCTGTCAAGGACGAATCGGGAACGACCGTCGATAGCACGGATGACGGCTATGAGCTCAAGGCCGAACAGGTATCCATGAACCTGCAGCAGCTGGGCCTAGAATCGCTGGCGACCCATTTCTTTAACGCCTATGAAGATGACCCTCAGCTCCTACGGACTTTCCTAAGGTCGCGCCTCAATCACGCGCGATCGGCCTTCCGAGCCAGCCTTTTGGGTATCTGCGAAAGTGCTCGGCTTCTCCTAGTCAATGTCGAAAAGGAGCAGACACAGGCGGTACTTAGGCAGGCAGCGCACATGCTCAATGCATGGGTAGGACAACACCAGACTGTGCCAAACCGCCGCGCTTACGTACAAGACAGTCTGTTGATAGAAATGGGCAACGTATACGCCTCAACAGTCCGGGCGGCCGTTCGGCGAGAAGGCGAGTGGCATAACCTCAATTACCCGCATCACCTAGGATACGGTGCACGACGATTGGCAGTCATCGCACTGGAGCGTTGGGTTGAGGGATTTTCTCAACTCTGCAGCACGATGAGCGCCAACCCGGAGTATGCAGAAGCAAAGGATCTGCTCGCTCAGGCGGACCGGATTCTTCAGTCCGCCTACGACGACCTGCTTCGCAAGATACAGTTAATGGGGCAGACCGTCTTTCAAGAAACGCTCAAGCGTGATTCCGCGTTTTGGCAGCGATGCGAAGCGGAATGGGGCCGAGGCTCAGGATACAAGAGCCGTGTCGCTGAGCACAATCGAGCGTGGTTCGAGTCGGAAGAACGCCGGGATCTCGAAACTGAGTTGGGCAGCATGATTCAGCGCGAATGGATCGGTGCGCTCCAACGAGTCGGTGCCCTCCTGCAGCCGGATGCCTGAGAAACATAAATGGAAAGCGCATATCCGAAAAGTGTTGATAGTCCGCGGCGTCGGCTAAGTTCGCACGCAGCCACTCGAATGCAGCAGCGGGGGTTACCGCCCTTGATCGTGCATTGGCTCGAGGATTTTGGATCCGAGCGGTACGACGGGCATGGCGGCGTCATTTTGTTTTTCGACAAGAGAGCACGCCGGTCTCTCGAACGAGCCGTGGGACGCGAGCCTGTGAGACGTATGCATGAATGGCTCGACGCCTACGTTGTTGTTGCGCACGACGGCACCGCCGTAACCGTCGGCCACCGTTGCAAGCGCCTGTGGCAGTAGGTATGCGAAGTTCCCCTTTTTAAGCATCGAGCTCCACGCCACCCGAATGCTTTCCGAATCCGATCCAGGCCGCGACCACGAGGATCGAACCGACGCAAGGCGCTCTAGTTACGCGTCGTCCAGAGTTGAAACGACCCAGAGTCCGGCTTATTTCCGTTGTTGTAAACGGGCCGCCAAAGTTGACCAGTTCTGCCGACCAACGGCGTCGAAGCATGATCCGGCGGAATTGACGGCGTCACTTCTCCAGGAGCCAGCTGAATTCTGGCTTGATCGTGTCAATCGCTTGCGCACGGCCAACCTGCAGCGTGGCAAGTAAAGATTCGAAACTGCCGAGCGCATCCGATCCCTTGGTGCCAAGATTGCGGCGTGCCTCAATCACGAAGTAGTGTAACCGT
>Ga0181516_10001516_pt1 | contig 17681 bp, 15 predicted proteins | sample PEATcosm2014_Bin_25_FD_121104 | JGI IMG/M metagenome (GOLD analysis project Ga0181516, IMG submission 121104) | Peatland microbial communities from MTU Mesocosm Facility, Houghton, MI, USA - PEATcosm2014_Bin01_10_metaG | ecosystem: Environmental > Terrestrial > Soil > Wetlands > Peat | place... | reverse complement strand
GGCGACTTCCTGTTTTTTGATGATGCCGAGCGAGGCGTCGGGGCGCGTCTTGCCGCCGGCCTTCAATTCGCGGATGCGGTCGCAGACTTCGTCGAGCATCGGGCCTTCGTTGAGACCTTTCCACGCGGCGACGAGGCCGACGGCGGTGACGGAATTTTTATTCGCTTCGTCCGCCGCTTCGTTCACCGGTTCGGGTTCGATGAAACCATATTTCGGTGAGCCGGTCTGGTAATGCGACGATTGCGCGCAGAAGCTGCAATTCTCCGAGCACGCGCCGGCCTTGGCATTGACAATGGAGCAGAGATGAATCTTGTTTCCTTTGAACTGTTCGCGGATGCGATTCGCCCACGACAGCAAGTCGAGAATGTCGGCGGAGGTTTCTAAATTAAAAAGCCAAGAAGCTTCGTCGCGGGAAATGTGGCCGCCACCCAAAACCTTTTCTCCGAGCGTGGAAAGTTTTTGGTGATTGCTCGCGTCAACCAATTTCGCTGTCATGGTTGACAGCATACCGCGCGGAAAAATTTCCGCAAGCGGACTTCATTTGGCCGGTGGTGCGGACGCGGGCGGCGGAACATGGGACGGAATCGCCATCTCCAGATAAGAGGCGAGCGATGCGATTTGCATATCAGTGAGCGGGCCGCCTTCCGCGCTGGAAAACGCGGGCATGAGCGAACCGGCCCTGCCATGAGCAATCCATGTGCGCCAGAATTCATTGCTGGTGGGCACCTTCAGATTGTGCAAATCCGGCACCATCGTGGCGCGTTGTTCGGCCTCGTGGCAGACGGCGCAGACGGCGTTGTAAAGTTGCTGTCCGTATTTGCCCTCGCCTTGTTTTATGTGGCAGGTCGCGCAGTCATTTTTGAAAACCGCCTGACGATCAACTTTAGCGGCGGCGACTCCGCGCGCGCGGTCATCGTCGGTCATGGTCGGAACCACCGGCGGCAGAATGCTGATCGACACATAGAGTCTTCTGATTCCCTTGTCGGTATACATGTCTATGAATTTAAAAACAGTTCCATTTTTGCCTTCGAGATTCACGGTCACGCCGATCTGGGCGTTCGTGCCGGGCGCAATTGTCCACGGCAGTGCCGGCAATTGTGCGGTGGTGCAGCCGCATGACGGATGGACGGAAAGAATCGTGACGGGAATGGGCGTGATGGAATTGGTGATCCAGGTGATGTTGGTGACTGTTGAAAGATTAGTGACCGAAGAAATTGTTTCATTACCTGGTGAAACAGAATTGGTGATTGCGGCCACGTTAATGAGTGTCGTTATGTTGGTCGTTGGCGTCCTGTCAACCAGCTTTGCGACGTTGGTAAAATTAAAAGTGAAATGCGCCTGCGCCTGGTCCGCGGCGGCATTCGTCGCCTTTGATATTTCATCCCACGCGAGAACGCCATCAGGAAGTATGTCGTTTGCGTGCGACAGGTCAGGAACGTAAACTGGCGGCGTGCTGATGGTCGGCGGCGTATTTGAAACGACAGGTGTCGTTGCGGCAGCGGATTTTGCAACGGGCTGGCTCGCACGATGGTGGACGCAGGATGACGTTGAAATAATCACAGTTATTGCCAGGCCAAAAATAAAAATATTGCGCAATTTCATAAGTATTTTCATAAATTAAATTATTCCCGCAATTTTGGCGAGACGAATTTATTCACAAACGATTCAATGCGCTCAAAACCGCTTTGACCGATGCCAGTTCAATGTTCGTGTCCACGCCCGCGCCCCATCGGGTTTTGCCGTCGGCGGTTTTGATTTGAGTGTATGAAATCGCGGATGCTTTCGTTCCAGATTTCAATGAATGTTCCTTGTAATTAGCAATTTCGAAGTTAGGAACTTTCAGCTTTTTTATTTTTTCCGTTTTTAATGCGTTTACCAATGCGTCTAACGGGCCATTTCCATAGCCTGAAATTTTAATGGGCCTTTTCTTGTAAGACAAATCCACATTACAAAAAATCTGCTTGTTGATTTGTTTAGTGCGGAATTTATTCAATCCCCATTTCGCCTTTCTTACATATTCGCGTAAGAATATTCGTCTTAATTTAGCAGCACTCACTTCACGGCCAATCTTGTCAACTTTTTCGTTTGCAATCGGGCCGAATTCACGCTGCATTTCTTTTGGCAATTCTATGCCGAATTTGCTTTCGAGTAAATACGCGACGCCACCTTTACCAGACTGCGAGTTGGTGCGAATGACTTCACGGTATTCTCGCCCAATGTCTGTTGGATCAATTGTGAGATACGGAACATCCCAAATTATGGAGTGTTTTTCTTCGGAGAAATCGCGAATTGCAGATGCAATCCATGGCGAACAAATTCTATTCAAACAACCATTCCATTTCTTATCGGTGTATTGGCTGGCCTGATGTTTTTGGTCGGCTTGTAATTCTTGATAACGCGCCCATACAGCCTGCGCCTGTATTTTATTAAATTCGTTTTCCTTATTCGTAGATAAAGGAATTACGACGCCTTTGTCGCCTTTCACTTCAATGGAAAATTTTCGAGGTTGTTTTTTGCGTTCGTCAAGATTTCTAAGAACTCGTTTCTCTTTTTGAAGCCAATTCCAAAAATGGTCAAAATATTCTGCCAAACCTTTTTTGATCGCGTCCTGATGCGACCCGCTGAATGCGGTGAAAACCAGTTCGCCCGCATAAGGCTGGCGCGGCGGAACGGTCATACCGGTGCAACGCTCATAAACTTCGATGAGCGAATTGAGATTCGAGAAATCCAACTGCGGATCAATGCCGTGCTGATAAAGATTCAACGCCACGGTCACGATGTCCAAATTTCCCGTGCGTTCGCCGTTGCCGAACAACGTTCCCTCGACGCGTTCCGCGCCCGCGAGCAAGCCGAGTTCCGTCGCCGCAACGCCGGTGCAACGGTCATTGTGCGTGTGCAAACTGATGATGAGCGACTCGCGATTTTTTATATTGCGACACATCCATTCGATTTGGTCCGCATAAACATTGGGCATCGCGACTTCGACCGTGTCCGGCAGATTTAAAATCATTTTGCGTTGCGGCGTCGGCTGCCATACGTCCATGACGGCTTCGGAAATTTCCTTGGCGAATTCCACTTCCGTCATGCTGAAACTTTCCGGCGAATACTGGAGCATGACTTCCGTGCCTTTGAGTTTCGGCAAACGGTCTTTGATCCATTGCGCGCCGCGCACGGCGACCTCGACAATTTCCTTTTTCGATTTTCCGAAAACGACGCGGCGCTGCGCGGGCGAAGTGGAATTATACAAATGGATGATCGCCTTCTTCGCGCCGACGAGCGACTCGACGGTGCGCTCGATCAAATCCTCGCGCGCCTGCACGAGCACCTGCAACCACACGTCGTCCGGCGCGTGGCCTTTTTCGATGAGCAAACGGTTGAAGGCGAATTCCGTGTTCGACGCGGACGGAAAACCGACTTCGATTTCCTTGAAGCCGGTCTTCACGAGCGTCTGGAACAATTCCAATTTTTGCGAGACGTTCATCGGCACGGCGAGCGCCTGGTTGCCGTCGCGCAAATCCACGCTGCACCAGCGCGGCGCGTGGGTGAGGACGCGGCCCGGCCACTGGCGGTCGGGCAACGCCACCGGCGGGAACGGACGATATTTTTTCGACGGATCTTTTTGCATGGTCGTTTGGCTTTTGATTATTGCCGTCCGGCGATGAAGTTAAAACAAAAAACCCACCGCCGTCTGGCAGTGGGTTGATAAATTTCGTGAACGAATCAAAACCCGACTGCCGCGCTGGTCAGCAGCGCGTTCGTAAGCAGCAGGTATAAGTTTTGATTCACGAAAGTAAGCTATCGTATGAAATGGAGACGGTCAACCGAATAACCAATTTCAAGTGCCTGATTTGATTTCGTCTTTTCCTCTGGTAGGATTGATGAAAAACTATGTTATTAAAAAACCAATTAAATACAGGTGTTATTTACACCGTGCTTATCGTTCTATTCGTCTGTGAAACGCCACATTGCCACATGAATTTCAATCAGTCATCCCACGCGCCTGAAGAGCAATTTTCGCCAATGACTTACACGACGACTTCGCCATTTATTTCTGCCCGTTTTTAGCCAATAAACGTCGCGTGAACCGCCTTCGTCGCCGCTTCGCCTTTCGCGAGGTCAATGACGACAGAAATTTTTATTTCGCTCGTGGAAATCATGTCAATGTTCACGCCGGCCTGCGCGAGCGTCTCAAACAGTTTTCCCGCCACGCCCGTGTGCGATTTCATGCCGACGCCGACGATTGATAGCTTGCCGATTTTTTCGGCAACAATTAAATCTTTGTAGCCGATTTCTTTTCGCAAACCTTCGATAACTTTTTGCGCTTTGAGCAAATCCGGTTTGTCCGTCGTGAACGTCAAATCCGTCGCGGGCACGCCGCTGCCGTGAGAAATGTTCTGGACAATCATATCCACGTTCACGGTCGCGTCGCCGAGCGCCTTGAAAATTTTCGCGGCCACGCCGGGTTTGTCCGGCACGCCGACGAGAGTGACCTTGGCCTGATTTTTGTCGAGCGCGACGCCGCGCACGACGACGCCTTCCATGCTTTTGGTTTCTTCTTTCACAATCGTTCCTGGGTTTTCGTTTAGGCTGCTGCGGACTTCAAACACGACGCCAAATTTTTTTGCGAATTCAACCGAGCGGCTTTGCATCACCTTCGCGCCGAGGCTGGCGAGCTCGAGCATTTCATCGTAGGAAATTTCCGAAAGTTTGTTTGCGTTCGGCACGAGGCGCGGGTCGGCGGTGTAAACGCCGTCAACGTCCGTATAAATCTGGCAAAGATCGGCCTTGAGCGCGGCAGCCAGAGCGATGGCCGTCAAATCCGAACCGCCGCGGCCGAGCGTCGTGATCTGGCCGTCCTTCGTTTCGCCCTGAAAACCGGCGACGATGACGACGTTGCCGGCGTCGAGCAGTTCATGGACTTTTTTGGGTGTGATGTTGTGAATTTTCGCCTTCGTGTGAACCACGTCGGTGACGATGCCCGCCTGCGCGCCGGTCATTGAAACGGCGGGAACATTTAGCGCATGCAAGGCAATGGCCGTGAGTGCGATGGTCTGTTGCTCGCCGGTCGCGAGGAGCATGTCCATCTCGCGTTCGCTTGGCAATGGCGCGATGTCCTTCGCCAACTTGATGAGGCCGTCGGTCACGCCGCTCATCGCGGAGACGACGACGACGATCTTGTCACCCGACGCGTGATATTTCGCGACGCGCGCCGCGACATTCTTGATGCGGTCGGTGTTGCCCACCGAAGTGCCGCCGTATTTTTGGACGATCAGAGCCATGTTAAATTTTCGGAAAAATGAGAATGCCAGAAATGCGCTGGCAATCAAGCCGTGTGACGTTTGATGAGATAATCGCGAAATTTTTTATAATCCGCGCCCATGCGGTCAAAATCTTCCGGCAATTTGATGGCGGCGGTCATCGCGGGCGGAACGTCGGGCGCGAAGCCGATGGTCTTTTCAATCTCTTCCGGAAACTTCGCCGGATTCGCCGTTTCGAGAATCACGGCGGGCAGGCCGTTGAGCGGTTCGGTGGCCAGCCAGTCTTGAAAGCCGCGCCACGCGACCGCGCCGTGCGCTTCGAGCAGCAATTGATACTTGGTCCAGACTTCGCGAATCGTTTCGCGAGTGCGGTCGTCGGAGACGGAACTGGAAAACAAGTCGCGGCGCATGGCGGCAAGGTCAGGTTGCTGATGAATTTTGCCCGTCTCGTCCATCTGTCCGCCATACACTGACACGAGCCGCGCGAGATTGCTCGGGTGGCCGACGTTCATCGCGTTCGAGACAGAATTGCGCGAAGGGTAGATTTTCTGATAAACGCCGCTCGTGAGAAATTTCGGGAACGCGTCGTTGTCGTTGACTGACGCGATGATTTTCTTCACCGGCAAACCCATCTGCTTGGCGACCATCGCACCCATCATGTCCCCGAAATTTCCACTCGGCACGGAAAAGACAATCGGCTCGCCGGGCTTTGCCAGCCTCGACGCGGCGTAGAAATAATAAACGCTTTGCGGCAGCAGACGTCCGATGTTGATGGAGTTTGCGGACGAAAGAGGAATGTGCTTCAGCGCGGAGTCGCTGAATGCCCGTTTCACCATCGCCTGGCAGTCGTCGAACTTTCCGTCAATCGCCACGGTGCGGACGTTGCCGGTGAGCGTCGTCATCAGCTTGCGCTGGCTCATGCTGACCTCATCAATCGGAAACAGCACGATGACGCGGATGCCGGGCACATTGTGAAACGCGTGAGCGACGGCCGCGCCGGTGTCACCGCTCGTCGCGGTGAGAATTGTGAGTTGCTTGCCGTCTTCCTGCAAAAATCTTCCGAGAAGCCGCGCCATCATCTGCGCGGCGAAATCTTTGAACGATGCCGTGGGGCCTTGGTCCAGCCGCATCACCACGACGCGGTCATAAACTTTTTCCAGCGGGATTTCAAAGTTGTAAGCGTCGCGACAAATCGCAGCGAGGACGTCGGCGGGAATGATTCCATCCGTGTATTTGGACAGCACGCGAAACGCGATTTCATGATACGGCAGTTTTGCGAACGCGGAGATTTCATTGGACGTGAGATGTGGAAATTTTTCAGGAAAATAAAGTCCGCGATCCGGCGCCTGCCCGCGCAAAAACGCCTCGCGCAGATTGACTGCGGGCGACTGTCCGTTGGTGCTGCGAAAAAGTAGCTGGCCCATAACTACTCGAAATTTTCCACGCGGATCATTACCGGTTTGCCTTTGACAACGGGCAGCTTGGCAATCTTCGCAAGTGCTTTGCGCATGGCGGCGTTGGGCGCGTCGTGAATCATCAAAATCAGCGGCACGCTCTCGCCCTCGTGTCCTTCGGGCTGGATGACGGACGAGATGCCGATTTTGGCGGCGGCAAAAATTGCGGCGATTTTCGCCAGCGTGCCGGGTTTGTCCACCACGCTCAAACGAAGATAATAGCGCGAGACGATTTCATCCATCGGCATGATGCAGCCGCCTTTGGCGCACGCCACAAATGGCGCGACGCGGGCCTTCACGCCGTTTTTCAAATCGAGCGTGGCATCGGCCACGTCGCTCAACACCGCGCTGGCCGTCGCATCCTTGCCGGCTCCGCGACCGTAAAACAAAGTGTCGCCCACGATATCGCCGCGCACGAAGCAGGCGTTGAACACGCCGTTGACGCTGGCGAGCACGTGCGCGTTCGGGATGAGCGTCGGATAGACCGAAACCTGCACGCCGGGTTTCTTGCCGGAAATTTTCTTGGCAATGCCGAGCAGCTTGATGGTGTAGCCGAGCTCCCCGGCGAACTGCATGTCAATTTTTGAAATTTCGCGGATGCCTTCGGTGTGAATCTGGTGATGATCCGCCCAGAAGCCGTGTGCGAGCGACGCAAGAATGCCGATCTTGTGCTGCGCGTCGTGGCCGTCAATGTCCAGGTCCGGCGGTGTCTCGGCGTAACCATGCTTCTGCGCATCGGCGAGCACGGCGGCGAAATCCGCGCCCTCGGCTTTCATGCGCGACAAGATGTAATTGCAGGTGCCGTTGACGATGCCGTAGATCGCGGGAAATTGGTTCGCGACAAAACCTTCGCGCAGCGACTTGATGATGGGAATGCCGCCGCAGACGCTGGCTTCGTAATAAAGATTCGCGCCGGATTTCGCGGCGGCGGCAAACAATTCCGGGCCGTGCGCGGAGATCAAAGCCTTGTTCGCAGTGACGACGGTTTTGCCCTGGGCGAGCGCGGCCAGCACCATGGTCTTGGCGATGCCGGTGCCGCCGACGAGTTCGATGACGATGTGGATTTGCGGATCGTTGACGACTTCCTTCCAGTCGGTGGTCATCAATTCGCGCGCGATGGGATACGGGCGCGGTTCGTCAAACGCCTTGACCGCGATTTTGCGGAAAACGAGTTTCACGCCGAGGCGCGCGGTCATGAGACCGCCGTTTTTCTGCCACGCGTGGAAGACGCCGCTGCCGACCGTTCCGCCGCCAATCATGCCGAGGTTGACTTGCTGCATAGAGCGCAAAGCTTGCCGCGAAACGGAGCAGGGGACAATTCAATTTTGAAGACCGCCGCTTTTCCGGAGGCGGATTTTATTCGTAGCCGAGGGTCTTCACGAACGGTTCCAATCTTTCCAGATACGGCTTCAAATATTTTTGATAGTTGCGCCAGCGTCCCACGGCTCCCTTGTAGATCGGCTTTTTGACATCGGCATAAGTGGGAGAATGAACGACTTTTTTCTGCGCATGTCGGTCGAAACCAAGAACGCGCGCGTCCCATTGCATCCCGAGAAATTCCAGCGTCCGTCGCGCCACCGTCTCCAGATCCTCCACCATGTCTTCGTAGCGGATTTCGATGAAGCGGCCGGGGATCATTGGCTTGATGGCCAGCCAGAAACCCATGAGCGAGGCATATTCGGCCACAGTACCTTCAAGGGTCAGATAGGAAGCTCCGACCGGACCCGACTCCAGCGGCTGCATGAAACAGCTCAAGCAGACATCTCGCGGATCGCGGAGTGCCACGATGAATTTTGCCTCCGGAAAGAAGCGCATGACCGCCGGAATGGACGGCGTCAGGGACGGATTTTTGTCGAGCAGAAGACGGTCGCCGATGGAACAGCCCAAATAACGCTCGATATGATTGAAATAATTCGTCCGTCCCATCCGCAAGTCCTCATCGCTCGCTGACTTCAGGATTTGGATGAGCCCGGATTGCGGATTGCGCCGGTAAACGGGATTGAGCGCTTCATCTTTGAATATTTCCGTCTCCTCCGCAGAGACAATCTCCGGATGCGAGTCCAGCACCTGTTCCAGCAGCGTTGTTCCCGACCGGGGATGGCCGCACAGCACGGCAAGCCGGCGAGCCGGCGCAGGTGCGGGGCCGTGTTCGACCCATTGTTGCAGTGTTTCGGCGGACAGATTTTCCTGGGTGCGGGTGATGCGTTCGCGGGCGGCTTGAGCGGCGGCGATGTCCTGTCCGGCCTGCGGCTTCAACAAATCCTTGGCCGCGCAAAACGCAGCCATCGCCTCGTCAAACCGCGATTGTCCGTCCAGAATCTTGCCCAATTCATACCAGCCTTGCGCCATGGGCCAGACGTCCGGCGCAGGTCGGGTGACCAGCAAACGAAGAATTTCTTCCGCCGCCTTGCTCTGGTTCTGGAGGCGATACAAACGTCCGCGCACGAGCAGGGCTTCGACGTTGTTACCGTCCAGCCGCAATGCACGGTCGGCCAGCTCAACCGCAGCCTCGAGCCGGTCGTGGCGTTCCTCGATTTTCGCGAGCTGCACCAGGGCTTCAATCTCGTTGCCGTTCTGTTTCAACGCGCGTTCGAGATAACGTCGCGCCAGATCGTATTTGTAAAAGTCGGCGGCATAAGTCCCGGCGGTGATGAAGGCCTCGTTCTGCCAGCCCGAAAGGCGGATGGCCTTTTCAAGGCATCCGGCGGCGGCTTCGTAATCATGGCAAAAACCATGGCAACGTCCCATGTCCAGCAGGATGCGATGTTCCCGTGGGGCAAGTTCGCTCGCGCGCGTCAGTATCTGGATGGCTTGGGAATAATCCTGACGGTTGCAGGCGGCAAAGGCGGCCTGAAGCAATTGTTGGACGGGCGGTGGAAGCGGGTTCGCTGTCATGGCTGGCGCTCGATGGGATTTTTCAGGCCAGATGCCGGCCTATCAGCCGGGCGATCTCTTCCAGCTCGCGCGTTTCGTCCGGCGTGAATTCGTGCACGCGGATGGTTCCGATGCCGAGCGTTCCCACGGTTTTCCCGCCGTCGCGCAACGGCACGCACAACGCGCCGCCCACGCCGGTCTGTTTCGCGCCGGGCCTGGCCACGCCGCTGGTGTCGGTCTGCAGATTGCAGATCGTCACCGGTTTGTTCTGCGCGATGACTTGTCCGGCGATCCCTTTGCCGACGGGAATGGTTTTGACGACTTCGAGCATTTGCGGCGGCAGGCCGGCTTGCGCCGCGAGATAGAGCAATTGATTCTCGCCGTCGAGCCGGTGGATCGTGCCGGTTTCCGAGCGGAACTTCGCGAGCACAACATGAAGGATCTGCTCCAAAACCGTTTCGCGGTTCGGATTGTTCTTCAATAGAACTTCAACCTGCTCGCATAAATCTTCTTCCATAATCAACTCGTGACATCAGGCATTGGCTCCGGCGACTTGTTAGGCCACTTCATTTGGTAAATCGGCTCATGTCTATCAACTCGACCTGGCTCATTGCATTAAAAATAGGCGCATAATCATCCCACAATTCCTTTTTTGTGCCGGCAATGGTAGCTCCAGCAATATCAAGTCCATCATTCCCCCAGAAAAGCGAATACAAAATATGATGCGGGCCTTCTTCAGTCTCAAGGCATATCCGCGAAAACATCCCTTGGCTACTTTCGTCACACATATTTAATACTTTGTCCGCAGACTGCTTCTTCGTGCGCACGAAGTCTTCGATGAATTCTTTTGGGGTCTTGCCTGTGCGTCGCTTGACTCCTTCAATGAGCTGGATGCGAACACCTGTCGTGTAGGCGGCTTTGGATGCATCTTCGCGGGACAAAATCCAAGTGTATGAATAACTATTATGGCTCTCCGTATAGAACCAATCCTTTGGTCTTTGCACCTTGCCACCAGTTGGTTCTAAAATCTGGGTCACAAACTCTGTGGTATGCCTCGGCGCAGTTTGCACACAGGATGAAACTGCTATTGCAATTGTTGCGATGAATACAGAGAACTTCATAAGTGGCCTAACAGGCATTATACCGCAGAGCGTGCATGACCTCGTGCACGATTGTTTTCGTTCTGGCCTTTGTCAGCATAGCTTTATGAAAGCAGGCCTGCGAATTTCCATCAAGGATTACCACCCGCCCGGTAATGCAGCACCTTCACCTTTTCCAAGGTCACCAATCCGCCGCCCATCATCTTGTCCAGCACCGGCAGGAACGAATTGATCTTTTCCTCGGCGTCCACGATCTCGATGACGAGCGGCAGGTCCATCGAGAGCCGCAGGATTTTCGCCGTGTGCAGATGGCTGGATTTGCCGAAGCCCATCGGCCCGCGCAAAACCGTCGCGCCCGCGAGTTGCGCCTCGCGCGCGGCCAGCACGATGGCCTCGTAAAGCGGCTTGTGCTGCCAGCGGTCGCTTTCGCCGATGAAGATTCGCAGGAGCACCGCGTCGTTTGGGATTTGCATAGTTTTAATTTCCTTTCATCGAGCTGAAGGTCGAACCGAGCAGCCAGCCGAGCCAGACGGCGACCATGCACAGCACCACGGACAAAATCACATTGCCGCCGGCGTAAAGCCATTCGCGGTCGCGCAGCAGGTTCAGCGTCTGCAGGCTGAACGAGGAGAACGTCGTGTAACCGCCGCAGATGCCGATCATCAGGAATTGCGTGGCGAACGCGCGCGATTGCGAATCCATCCGCCCTTCCGGGACCGCCAGCGCGGCGAAAATCCCGATGAGAAACGAGCCGGTGACGTTGACGATGAGCGTGCCGACCGGAAAGGTTTCCCCGGCCCCGCCGAATTTTGCCGAGATGATGCCGTTGAGCCAGAAGCGGCCCATGCTGCCGAGCGCCCCGCCGATTGCCACCCAGAGATACGCGATGTTCATAAGGTTCCTGCTTGGTTCGATCCGGGACGGCCACACGCCGTCCTTCCCAAGTAGGAGTCATCAGCGCTGAAACGGTCAGGCGGTTTTCCCATGAGGGACGGCAAACTCCATTGCCGTGAAAATTCATAGCGGGTTCGCCGCGCGTTGGCAACCGAAAACCCGGCGCAAGGACATTACGGCCGGTGATCACTCGCCGCCCATGACTTGACCCGTCCAGACCCAGTTGCCCTTTTCAGGATCAATGGAAAGTCTCAAGGGTTTTCTCAAAACCACCGCGCCGCCGTCGTCCGTTCCGTTCCAGCCGACGGAATACAGCGCGAACTGCCCGTTGTCCGTCCGGTGATATTTCAAAGGCTGTCCGCCGATGATGTCGGGCGGAAGCGTCCCGATGAAACGCGGCTGCAAGGCGTCGAGCGTTTCCGGATATTCGCCGATCGCGAGCCGGTAGCATTCCAGTGCGCACGCGACCCGCGCCATGTCCACCGAGCTTTGCGCGTAGGCGAATCTTTGAGAAGCCCGCTCAAGCCCCGGAAGCATCATGGCCGCCAATACGGTGTTGGGTGACCAGTGGGCTCGCATTTTGTCTGTGTTGGTTATCGCAAGCTCCACTTTTTGGGGTGAAACAACATGCTGCCCCATGTCTGCTATGGGCAAAAACCATTCCTGAATTCCCCGGGCAATGGCCAGTTCGTTCTGATAAAAGAACGAGTTTGGAATCAGATGAAATACGGCCTTGGAGAATCCCGAAGGGGAGCTTTCGCCATCCGAATACAGTCCTAAATTCCGTGTGCGGCGCAAATACTCGATGTTCGCCATCGAAAGCACCCGTTCACCGCGCATGGAGAATTCGTAATCCGCCAGAAAATCCAGCTTGGCCAGTTCCTGGTTCAGATCCGCCAGTTGCGCGTCCGACCATTTGTGGTCCTGCAACCCTTCCCACACCGGCTGGAGCGCGAGGTTCAGCATGGCGATCCGCACCAGATGCGAAATCAGGAACGGCTCGGTGCGGATCGATTCAACCAGCCGCAACATCAGCTTCACATCCGCCAGCGCCTTGTCGCCCTGGCCGTTCTGCAATTCCGCAACGGCGCGAAGCTCAAGCACCTGGCAGCAACTTTTTAACGCCGATAATTGCGGCAGCAAGATGGTTGCCGGAAAATCGCTGTCATAGTTCAGCGGGAACCTCGATTCGGGCAGCGCGGCGGCCTGGCGCAGCTCCTCGATGGCTGCATCATATTTGCTCAAGGCCAGCAGGACATCGGCGGCGGGAGTTTGCATCTGCGGCGCGACCGTAAACTCGTTTGTCTTGGTTGCCAGCCTCCGGTAATAGTTTTGCCAGGATTCCAGGTCAGTCTTCGCCCCCTTTGCCCAATTGCCGCTGTTGATCCTGTCATAGTCATCCGAGCCGTTGCCATAGATGTTCATCCGCAGCCGGTTGGAGAGATTCGTGTTGTCTGACTCATTATCATAATCCCGTTTGTCCAGCAGCCCTTGATAGCAACTGGCCACGATGGGCGTGAGCGCGAAGTTCTGGTCGTCCGGCACCGGCTTGGGAATGTTGCTGGCAAAATCGAAATGCTCTCCCTTCGCCTCCCACTGCCGCTCGTATCGGTTGAGCTTGAACTTGGCAGTCACGTCCAAAAACAGAACGGCCAGGCAGATCAACAATGCGAGATAGAGGAATCGCAGCAGAATTTTTTTCCCGAATCGGCGGAGCGGCTGTTTGGGCGGGTCGTCGTTCATCAGGTGCTGTGGAACGGAATTTACATCCTCCGGGTTGAGAACGAAGAAAAATCTGGCAGCCCGCCGGGGCGATTGCGCTCACGCAAAAACATTGCGGGCGGTGATGATGAAGAATCCAGTTCGCATCACACGCCGCCCGTCGCCCGGAAACCTTCCGGACAAATGGCCATGGTTGGAGCGTTACATCGTTAAATCGTGAATCGTTGAAACCGATGCAATGAATCTCGATTCAACAGTTCACCCGTGCACAATGGTGGCCGTGCGCAAGCACTTCAGGTGGACATTATGAAACTGGCGCCGGTCCATGCGCTTGCGCCCGTGCTGCCGCCGATGGCCCGCGCCCGCACGCCATACGTCGTGCCCGGCACCAGGTTCGAGATCACGATCCGCCGCGCCTGCGACGAGATGCACCATTCCTGCCACGTCTTGCCGCCGTCCGCGCTGGCCTGCACCTGATAGGTCTTGGCGTTGACCACCGGAGTCAGCCGCAGGAGCGCCTGCGTGGTTCCGTTGTTCAACAGGCTCACGATGGACGTGTCGCTCAACGGGGATGAAGAATGGTTGTTGCTGGCCGGCAGGTAGCCGGTGGAGAGCAGAAGCTCCATGTCCGTTCCGACCACGTTCTCCACGATGTTCGCGTCGCCGTTCAATGCGTCCGACAGCGCGTCAAACGCCTTGTTCTTGGCCGCCGTCTCCACCTTGCCGCCCGTGTTCACGGCCGCCTGTGCCGTGCTCAACGTATCCGTCAGCGTTTTCAGATCCTTGGGCGCGACCGGCAGGCTGGTGAATTTGGTCGGGTCAAGGTTTGCGGCTATGTTGTAGCCGAAGGTCGCCAGTTTTGACGCGGGATATTTGCAAAAATCCCGCAGCACATGGAGACCTGCTTGTTTCGTTTTCATAGTATTATCTTTCTGGATTCTTCTACATTCAGACGCCCCGGCAGCTTTTTGCCGCGATGAAACGTCCTTGCCTCTTTCGCAGCATCGGCCATGCCATGGATTGACGTAACTAACTACTGTTAATACAGTTACATTTACATAATTTGCGGCCTGCCGGACAAAATCGGGTGAGTTGCGAACCAATGATGCCCGATTTATTGGGATATTGCGGCAGGGTCATTGCGCTGAGATGACGCTCCGCAAGCAAGGGAGACGGAAGTTCCGCCGGACGCCGCAGCGCGGCGTCCCTATCAGGAATCAAGGTTTGGATAGTGGTGGCGCTCCGCAAGGAGGTCGCGAACCTTTGCCGCTCCGTCACCAATCAATAGAGGTCGGCGACCGATCAATAAAGATTGATGAGGAATCAGCAGAGATTGGCGACCGACCTTTAGAGATTGGTGAGCAATCAGCAGAGGTTGATGAGCAATCAATAGAGATTGGTGACCGACCAGTAGAGATTGGCGACCAATCAGCAGAGATTGATGAGGAATCAGCAGAGGTCGGTGAGCAATCAGTAGAGGTTGATGACCGATCAATAGAGGTTGGTGAGCAATCAGTAGAGATTGCTGTGCAAAACTCGCCAGTTCAGCGGGAAGTGTCCCGATAAATTGTTCCTTTGTCCTGCATCGGGACAGATGACGCGGATGGGTTGTTATCGTCTCTGCTGGCTGCGCACCCGGTAGAGCCGCTCCGTGAAACCGCCGTCTTTCTCGAAAGCCGCCGCCTGCGCCGCCACCTGCCGGTCGAGCAGATAGCACGCGAGATTCAGCAGCGAGAGGGCGGCATTGGCCACCAGTTCGGCAGAGCGGGGCACAATGGGACGCTCACGGACTTTCATGGGCGCAGGCACGGACTTCTTTTCGGTTTTGCCCCGTCTCTGTTGGTCGGTGTCTGTCGGTGTCTGCCCACGGCGTTCTTGCTCCACCCAGGACTTGACCTCTTCCAAGGTGGCGCAGCGTTTTGCCTTGAAACGCATCAGCGCCGGATGTTCCGGCGGCCACTGCGCCAGCCCGCGCTGACGCAAAAAATCTTCATAATCCAGCCGCAGCTCCTCCAGGCTGGCACGCGCCACGTTCGTGAGCTTGAGTTCCATTTTCCTGGAAGTGCCGCTGGCCTGACTGCCCTCGGCGATGTTCTGCACGCCCGACCGCGCCGCCTGCACCATCTGGTCATGGGTGCGGCTGCCGGGATTGATGTAACGGTCGCAGAATCGCACCGTCACGTCATAGGCCAGTTGCGCCACCTGGAAACTTTTCAACTTCCGGTAGCCGCCATGCAAGGGGATCAATCCGGGGCTGGTCAACTCGTGGCTCATGGTCGGACTGCATTTTAAGCTTTGCGGCAAACACCGTCCACGCCAAATACGCGAACGCGGAATTGACGACGGTAAATTACCGGCGCACACTGCGGCGCGGGATGAACCAGCTCTATTACGGCGACAATCTCCAAGTCCTCCGCGAGCACATTGCGGACGAATCCGTTGACCTCATCTACCTCGACCCGCCGCGCGTGCAACTGCTGACGATTGAAGGTCTGCTTTCCAAAAAACAACGCGCCGAGCATCCCGATTACGAGCCGGACTTGAATTTCAAAAAAGCCAAGACGGAAGCAAACGCGGCGCAGAAGGAATTGGGGGTTTAGCGGAAATTAAATGTTGGACAAAATTTTGGCGAAAGGCGTAAATCACACAATCAATCAGAAAATCTGAACCCAACAATGACCTCCATACCTAATAATGTTTTATATGCAGCCGAATTTCTTGAAGGAACCGTCCTTAATGGATGGCTTGTGACAAAAAAAATTCCAAAAGAAAAAGATTCGACCGGGGGTTTTTTTTCAATTCCGTATTTAGTAGAAAAACGTGAGGGAAAAATAACAAGGCACGCATTTTTGAAGGCTTTTAATTTCAGCAAAATTACACAATCTAGTGATTTTACAAAATCTTTGGAACAGTATGGTGCTGCTTTCAATTTTGAAAAGGACACGCTGGCTTTGTGTAAAGATAAAGGCCTTAAGAGAGTTGTTACTTTGTTGGAATCTGGTGAGTATCGTGGCCTAAACAACGATTACCAAATACCGGTTTCTTACATTATATTTGAACTTGCGAAAGGCGATGCTCGGAACGAAATGATTAAATTTAAAGCCTTAAATTTGGCATGGACACTTCGAACGCTTCACCAAACCGTTGTCGGATTACATCAACTTCATACGCATGGAATTGCACATCAAGATTTAAAACCTTCAAATATACTTTTCTTTGAAGCCTTTGGAGCAAGAATTGGCGATTTAGGATGTGCTGACTTATTAAACAAACCATCCAAAAGTCCGAGGGGTCTTGAACCTATTGCGGGTGCGGTTGGCTATGCACCGCCAGAGTTGCTTTACGATGAAACTTCGAACGACTGGAAAATCAGAAGGTTAGGCACAGATTTGTATTTGCTAGGAAATTTAATTGTTTTTTTCTTTACAGGCGGAGTATCTGTTACCGCGCTATTATTATTAAAGCTAAATAAAAGCCACAAGCCACATCTCTGGCCGCACGATTATAGTTCTGTCTTGCCTTACGTCAAAGATGCATTTGAACATGTTTTAGAAGACCTCAAACCAAACTTTCCATCTGAAATTCAAGCTGAAATTTGTAACGTGATTCGTTATTTGTGCGAACCCGACCCAAAGCGGCGCGGTCACCCCAATAATAACGATGGTGAACAACACAATCTCGAACGAATCGTTTCAAAATTTGATTTTCTTGCAACTGGAGCCGAATATGGATTGTTAAAGTTATACAAAAATGGCCGCAAATAATGAATTTCCTGAACGTCACGTTGTTCCACGGTGGAGAACTTTTCGTGAAACTATGGCGAACAACGAACTTTCTGGAGAACTGATTCAGAAAGCAAGAGTTTTGGACACAAAGCCCTTTTTGGATCAAAAGGAAAAGGATTGGTTATCAAATAAAGAATTACCTTTCGCTGTTGATTTAGTCAGCGCAGCCACCATGTTTGGCAAATCTGAATCTTCAGTTTCAGCAGCAAATTACATTTTAGAAAACCAGAGCAAATGTTCAAATGTTGCAATCGACCTTGCAAATAAATTGCTCGGAATAGAGACGCTTAAAACAGATCAAATTAATCCAGTTTCCAAGTCTGAGATAAGAGCAAACTTAAAAGAATTAAAAGCGCGCCGCATATCACAATCAGGCAACGCGTTTGTTTGGGCAGACCTCGCTCGGCTATATGTATTACTAGGACAAAAAGACCAAGCAAAGCATGCTATTAAGGTTGCTTTAAACCTTGCTCCCGCAGAGCGCTTTATTCTCCGGTCAGCCACACGTTTTTTTCTACATAACAAAGAACACGATTTTGCATTAAAATTACTACGATCCAATTCGCGGACATCTATGGATCCCTGGCTAACGGC
>Ga0181516_10001514_pt1 | contig 17705 bp, 17 predicted proteins | sample PEATcosm2014_Bin_25_FD_121104 | JGI IMG/M metagenome (GOLD analysis project Ga0181516, IMG submission 121104) | Peatland microbial communities from MTU Mesocosm Facility, Houghton, MI, USA - PEATcosm2014_Bin01_10_metaG | ecosystem: Environmental > Terrestrial > Soil > Wetlands > Peat | place... | reverse complement strand
GCGCAATTGGTAACAAACGACCAGCCCGCATAAGCAACATTCGTGTAGCAGCGATTCGTGTCGGACAAATAGGGACTTATATAGTTGGTATAAAGTCCGGTGACGGCGGCGGTTTTCAACCGATAAAAATCTGGTGTGACCGGCGTTAAATAAGGGGTGTTGCCCGAATCCTGATACCAAATGCTGATGATATTGGTGCCGACGGGCGTGACGGTGTTGGTTCCATAGTAGGCGTTGGAAATGATCAGATCCGCCTCATTGGCCAGATAGATTTGGCCGTTGGTTGAGTAGGCAGCGGCAGTGCCCATGGCATAAGTGGTCGGCGGGATGTTGAGGATGGCCTCAACGTTGGTGGGATTGCTGTTGGTGGCACCGGCAATCGGCATGACGACGGCCGTGTTGCCGGAAGTGGGCTGGCCGGTAAGATTGAAGGTGGGCGTGCCGCTGCCGGTTTTGGTGTAAAGGAAAGGATCATTCAGCGCGGTGCTGGCCTGGCCGACGGCGGAAACATAGGAACTGAAAGTCAGGCTCGAAGAGCCGGCCCAAATACCGGCGTTGGAGAACACCGGGCCATTGATGGGCATCACGCCGCCCGGATCAATCTCCAGATTAATGTTGTAAAAGATGGCATATTGAAAGAGTGGAACGGACGCAAAGTTGATCACCTGTTTGACGGTGGCCGGCACGGTAAAGGGCTGGCCGATGGGCGTGGCCGTGGCAATGTTCGTCCAGAACCAGGGAAAACCCATCAGGTTGGCATATTCAGAACCCACGGGCTGCAGCTGGCTTTGCACCGTGCCCGCCAGGACGGAGATCTGGTTGGTCACGCCATTGACATCACTCAAAATATATTGCACCGGCCAAGGCGTGCCGTCCGAGTTGGTCTGGCCAATCGTCAACCCGGCATAGTAACTGGCGTTGGTCAGGCTTTGACTCAAAAAGTCGCGCATCATGGTGGCGAGCGCGCGTTCCGTGGCCGCTTCTGCCACTGCCTTGCTCATGTTATATTGGTTGTTCCGCTGGATGACCTTGGAGTTGGAGGAAACCCAATACATCATGCTCGCGAAAATCGTCAACATGACGCCGAGAAAAATCATGGTGAGGATCAGGGCGTAAGCCTGACGGCAACGGAAGGGGGTGGATTTGATTTGCATAGACAGTTCCCTTTCTCAATCAATCTGGCGGCGGGTCACCTTGGTGGTTAACTTGTAAAAATCATAAGCGTTGGCGGCCGTGCCACCGATGTAGCCCAAAGGATATTCCCACTGGTAAAAATCCAGTTCCATCCGAATGATGCGGTTGTTGGGGTTGAGGTAGCTGTCATTCGTTTGGATATTGCCCATGAAATCCTCCTGATCGAAGACAATCGCGTTGGTGATGTAGCTGGCAAGGATTATCGGCGTGGTGAAGGTGGTGCCGTCGGTCGTGCTGGTGTATTTCAACGTGTTGGTTCCCGGGGTGGAATTGGTATCCAGATAATAGATCGTGTAAGGCGGAACATAGGTAGTGGCAACCACGTTGGTGGTGGTGCAAATCAGCAACGCACTGCCGGCGTTATTGTTCGTGCCCGTGAGGTAAAAGGTGGCGGCGGAAGACGAAGTGGTCAAATTACCCACAAAGACCATATTGCCTGACCGGATGTCATCCTGGATCTGGTTCAGCACTTTCAGGGCGCCGGCAGTGGCCGACAATTTAGTCGCCCCCATGGTATAGACGCGCAACCCAAAAATCTGCACGGCAACCATTATGCCGATGAACATGACGGTAAAGATGACCATGGCGACCATCACGTCCACCAGCGTGAACCCAGTCATTAGCTGCGGCTTGGAGCCGGCTTGGTTTTGAGGCAGGAGTTTCATTGGTCAGGTGCGCGCAGCGAGATGGCGGTGTTGGTGCAGATCTGTCCAGTCATGGGAAAGTTCCAAATGCAATCCGAACGGATCAGCCGCAGTTGCGGGGCGGTCGAATATTGTGAAACGTAAATTCTATTGGTGACGTAGATCAACCCGCCCGTGGAAGGCACATCCAGCGTGCAGTTGGTGTCCTGGTATGGTGCCGTCCAAGGCTGCGCCACCCCATTGGTAATGTTGCAGGGCATCTGATCCTCGGTGTCAAATTCATTCCATTGCGCCGCCCGTTCCCGTTCGAGGCCCTCCGTGGCCACGGACTGGGCCGCCAGCGACCAGGAATTCCAGGTCGCCATGCGGTTGGCCTGCACATATCCGTTGATGACTCCCGCCACCACCGCGGTGAGAATTAAAAAGGCAATCAGGACTTCGATCGTGGTGAATCCAAGCTGCTTCGGGTTCTCAATTTTTGGCGTCAACGGCAAAAACATAAATTAAAGATTACGACCGCTCGTATCGTAAAGCAAAAGTCATACCACAAACCTGACCGGAAATCCATGTGCATATGAGAAGTTTCCGGCCGGTGCTTTGTCCCGCCTTGTGGCAAAAATGTCCATTTTTCAAAAAGATCTTGCTGCCGGTGCCTTCACAAAACTGGTTGCACGCAGATAAACCGGCTCCAATTTTTCGCCGGGAACAAAATCCAGCCTTTCCGTCGCCAGCCGCGCCACCGCGGCCGCCGCCGGAAACAGAACCCGCGCCATTTCCGGCCCGACGACCATTTCGCCCGCCGCCAGCCGCGCCGCCAGTTCCCCCGCCGGGATGATTTTCAACGGCGAAATTTCGTTTCGCGCCCCGGCGGAAATGTCCCAAGTGGCCACGTAAAATTCACCGCGCTGCGCATCAATCACGACGTTCACCCGTCCGAAAATTTTCTCCGCCTGCGCCTGTGCCGCCAGGCAGTCCGCGCTGCTCACGCCCAGCAGCCTGACGCCGGCGGCCAGTTGCCAGCCTTGCGCCATCGCAATCGCCGCGCGGATGCCCGTGTAGCTGCCCGGCCCCAGCCCGACCGCAATGGTCGTAATCTCCGCGCGCGAAATTTTGGCCGTTGCCAGCACTTTTTCAATCAGGCCAAACGCGGCGGTTCCACGGCCGCCGCCGCCCTCGACGGCCTCGGCCAGAACCAGCCCATCGCGCGCCAGCGCCACGCTGCGCTGCGCCGAGGAAAATTCAAGCGCCAAAATCGTCATAAATAATTTTGCGTTCCAGCTCGCCGAGAATTTCAATTTTCACATTTTTCAAATCCGCAACCCGCAATCCGCGATCCGCAATCCGCTCCGCCCATTCCACCACCGCCACGCCGTCCGGCGACAGATATTCCTCAATGCCCGCGCTCAAAATCTGCTCCGCCGTTTCCAGCCGATACAAGTCCAGATGAAATAATTTCAAACGTCCGCCGCCGTATTCGTTGACCAGCGTGAACGTCGGCGAATGCACGCGTCCCGTCACGCCCAGCCCGCGCGCCAGCCCGCGCACGAATTGCGTCTTGCCCGCGCCGAGATCGCCGCTCAACGCGATGACCAGGCCGCGCTCCGCCGCGCGGCCGAATTTTTCGCCGAGCGCTTCCGTCTGCGCCGGGCTATGCGAAATGAACGTAGCCATGCGCGTTGAACCGGTGCGAGCCGGTTTTGTCGCGGATCAAAATGCCGTCGCCGGCGACAATCTTTCCGATGCAGCTCAGTTTCAATTGGGGAAATTTTTTCTTCCACGCGTCCAGCAGCTTCACCGCGTTCTTGCTGGCGACGGTGAACAGCAGTTCAAAATCCTCGCCATCCGTCAGCGCCGCCACGAACGGCGGCTTGGCCGACGAACTGGCGCGCGCCGCCAGCTTGGCCGCGCGCGAAACCGGCACCGCCGATTTCAAAATCTCCGCGCCCACCTTGCTGGCCGTCAAAACATGCCGCAAATCGCCGCCCAGGCCGTCGCTCAAATCCATCAGGACGTGAACGGGAAAATGCTCCGCCAACCAGCGCGCTTCGTCCAGGCGCGGCTCAAAGTCCAGATGCCGGCCGGCCAGCGAGCCGCCGAGTTCGCCGGACACGAAAATCGCGTCGCCCACTTTGGCGCCGCTGCGCAAAATCTGTTTGCCGCGCGGCACGGTGCCGAGCAGCGCGATGGAAATCAGCAGGCGTTCGGGATTCGTCGTCGTCTCGCCGCCGACAATCGCCACGCCAGATTTTTCAGCAAGTGCATTCAGCCCGTCGTAAATTTTGCCGACGAACTCCGCGTCGAAATCTTTCGGCAGTGCCAGCGTCACCAGCGCCGCCGTCGGCATGCCGGCCATCGCCGCGATGTCACTTAAACAGCGCGCCAGTGCCTTGCGTCCGATTTTTTCCGCCGGGGTTTCGCGCGTGAAATGGATGCCTTCCACCACCGCGTCGGTCTTGAATAAAATCAATTTCTCCGGCACGCCCAGGTCCAGCACGGCGCAGTCGTCGCCGACGCCGGTGACGACGGTTGCATTCGTCGGCAGCGCCTTGGTCAGGCGGGCAATGAGGTCGAATTCATTCATGCCGGTTTTGGTGCATGCGAAAATTTTTCCAGCCAGCCGTTCAACTGCGGCAGGAAATACAGCGCCACCAAATTCGCGGTGTTGAACAGCGAATGCGCGGTGACCGTCGCCAGCAGGCAGTCGGTTTTTTCGTAGAGCCAGGTGAACATCAACGCCAGCGCGAACAGCGGCACAAACGTCCCGGCGTCGAAATGGATGCCGGCAAAAATCGCGCTCACGCCAAACGCCGCCGCGCGGGGCGAGCCGAGCTGCTTGATGAACGGATACAGCATCCCGCGAAAAATAAATTCCTCGGCGACCGGCGCGATCACCACGGCAAACACGACGAAATAAACGCGCGCCCCGACGGAATTCGCCGCCAGGAGCAGTTCCACCGCGCGCTGGTTTTCCGGCGGCACGTCCAGCCGGGCGAGCACGGTCACGGAAACGCCTTGCAGCAGCCAGACCACCGGCAACGTCAGCAGCAGCATGCCGACGGCCAGCAGCAAAGACTTTTTCAAATCCGGATTGCGCAGACCGAAGGCTTCCCCCCAGGCGGTTTCATGCAGCTTCAGGAAAAAATAAATCAAAACCCACGCCACGCCCTGGACGCCCAGCGTGCCGAGCAGCAAAAAGCCGAAGTCGTCGAGGTTCTTGAACCCGGTGACGTGCGCGCCATGCAGCAGCCACGCCACGATGCTCGTGAAGCCGAAGCTCGCGAACAGCGCCGCGCAAAACGCCAGCACGCCTTCCGGCAGCCACGGTTTTCTCGACAACATGGCCGGAGTTTAGCGCGCCGGCGCAGGCGAGACGATTCCAATTTTTTGCACCGAATTCACCGGATCAACAAAATCCTTTTGCCGGTTTTCATCCGGCCCGATCCGGTTTAGCTTGGTCGTGTGAACGCCAAACACACCAACTCGCTCGCCCGGGAAAAATCGCCATATCTGCTCCAGCACGCGCACAATCCCGTGGACTGGTTTGCGTGGAACGCCGCCGCCTTCGCCAAGGCGCGCACGGAGAACAAACCGATTTTCCTGAGCATTGGCTATTCGACCTGCCATTGGTGCCACGTCATGGAACGCGAAAGTTTTGAGGACGAAAAAATCGGCGCATTTTTGAATGCGCATTTCGTCAGCATCAAGGTGGACCGCGAGGAGCGGCCGGACGTGGACAAAATTTACATGACGTTCGTGCAATCCACCACCGGCAGCGGCGGCTGGCCGTTGAATATTTTTCTCACGCCGGAGCTGAAGCCGTTTTTCGGCGGCACTTATTTTCCGCCGGACGCGCGGCACGGCCGGCCGAGTTATTTGCAGTTGCTGGAACAGATCGCCGGCCTTTGGCGCGAGCGGAAAGTGGAAATCGTCGCGTCTGCCGACGAACTGCACGCGCGGCTGGAACTCATCACCGCGCGTGACACCAAGGAAAATTCCCCGCTGACGCCGCAGACGCTCCAGCGCGCGGAGGAAATGTTCAAGGAGGCGTTTGACCCCGTGAACGGCGGTTTCGGCGGTGCGCCGAAGTTTCCGCAGCCGAGCATTCCATCGCTGCTGCTGCGCGCCGCAAAACGCTTTGGCGATGATGCGGCGGTGAAAATGGTTTTGCACACCGGCGACAAAATGGCGGCCGGCGGCATTCACGATCAACTCGGCGGCGGTTTCGCGCGCTACGCGGTGGACGCCGAGTGGCTGGTGCCGCACTTCGAGAAGATGCTCTACGACAACGCGCAGTTGGCGCAGCTTTACCTCGACGCCTATCTGATTTCAAAAGCGGATAGCGGAGAACGGAAAGCGGGAACGTATGCCGATACTGCCCGCGATATTTTGGATTATGTGCTGCGCGACATGACGCATCCCGGCGGCGGATTCTTTTCCGCCGAAGACGCCGACAGCGAAGGTCACGAGGGAAAATTCTATTGCTGGACGAAGGATGAACTTTCCAAGCTGCTCACCGTCGAGGAATTCAACGTCGCCGCGACATATTTTGGCATCACGACGGAAGGCAATTTTGTGGATCACAGCCACCCGACGCCGCTGGCCGGGCAGAATGTTTTGAGCGTGGTGAATCCCCTCATCCCGGCCGTCTCCCGCGGGGAGAGGGAAAATCATTTCCCAGCTTCTGGCAAACCTGTGGCGGTCAGCAGCGCGAAGGTTTTAACACCGACTGAAGTTGGCCAGCGGCTGTCCCCTCTCCCAGCGGGAGAGGGTCAGGGTGAGGGAGAATCGTCATCTGACCAACAACTCCTGCATTCTGCCAAAGCCAAAATGCTCGCCGCCCGCGCTCAGCGCATCCGCCCGCATCTCGACGATAAAATCCTCGCGTCGTGGAACGGCCTGATGCTCGGCGCCTTTGCCCGCGCCTCCGTCGTCTTGGGCGAGGAAAAATATCGCGCCGCTGCGGAGAAGAATTTGCAGTTCATCCGCGAAAAACTTTGGGAACCGCCGGTTCAATCCGCACTCCGCACTCCGCACTCCGCACTTGCCGGCACGCTCTTCCACCGCTGGCGCGAGGGCGAGCGCGACCAGGTCCAGTTGCTCGAAGGCTACGCGTTTCTGCTCGACGGCGTCGTCCAGCTTTACGAAGCGACGCTGGAACCGAAGCAGCTTGATTTCGCCATCGCACTGGCCGAGGCGATGCTCTCGAAATTCTACGATCCTGCCAACGGCGGCTTCTGGCAAAGCCCGGCTGGCACGAGCGATCTGATCCTGCGCGTGAAGGACGATTATGACGGCGCGGAGCCGAGCGGCAATTCCGTCGCCACGCTCGCGCTGCTGAAACTCGCCGCCCTCACCGGTCGCGAGGATTTTCGCTCGCCCGCCGAGGCCACGCTGCAACTCTTCGCGCACCGCCTGCAAAACCAGCCCGCAGCCATGGCGTTCATGCTGCAGGCGCTGGATTTCTGGCTGGACGAACCGCGCCGCGTGGTGATTGCCGGCGACCCGAAGTCCACGAAATTTCACGAATTGCTCCGCGCCGCGCACTCGGTTTATCAGCCGAATAAAATTGTTCTCGGCACCGCCGGCGCGGTCGAGCCGTTTGCCAAAACGCTGACGGCGAAAGGTGAAGCAACGGTTTTTGTCTGCACGGGAACGGCCTGCCAGCCGCCGACGAGCGACGCGGCGAGGGTTCAGGAATTGTTGCGCTGAAACCGGCACTTGAAATGCGAAGCGCCGCGTAGCTGCGACGCCTCGTCGCAGAAGGTGGGCGCGACGCCCTTGTCGCGTGATAACCACGCACCTTCGTTTGGTTGGCGCCTGACCTTGGCGACGAGGCGTCGCCGGCACCCTCTGCGACGAGACGTCGCAGCTACACATTGAAGCCACGGCCTCGTTCCGACTGAAACAATCCCGCTTGACCTCGAGCGCGATTAGGTGCATTTTCGGCCCGTTCATGAAAGCAGCCTCGACCATGCAAGCCACCACGCGCACCAGCGCGGGCATTTCTAATGCCCCGCGTCATGCCCGCATTTCCTGGCTTTACGTCAAGGAACTGCCTGTCGCCGGCAATCAGGGAAGAACCAGCTAGCTCAACGAACCAAGATTTTTCAACCCTGCTTGCCGACCGGCGAGCGGGGTTTTTTATTTCCCATGAACGCACATCCAAACTTGATCAACAGCCTGCGGGCGCTGCCGCGTCCGGCCTGGATCATTTTCTTCGGCACCTTTCTCAACAAGTTCGGCACGTTTGTCATCCCGTTCCTGACCTTGTATCTCACCGGCCGCGGCTACAGCGTCGCCGATGCAGGCTTCGCCGTCGGCGCTTACGGAGTGGGCAGCCTGTTCGCCTCGCTGCTGGGCGGCTATCTGGCGGATAAGCTCGGTCGCCGGCAAACCATCATGCTCTCCATGTTTCTCGGCGCGGCGATGATGATGATGCTGTCGCAGGCACGCAGCCTGCCGGTCATCATCGGGCTGACGGCCTTGACCGGTTTGGCGAGTGAATTTTACCGGCCTGCGAGCAACGCCCTGCTGGCCGACCTCGTGCCGCCGGAGCAACGCGTCACCGCCTTTGCCACCTTGCGCATGTCGTTCAATGCCGGCTTTGCCTTCGGCCCGGCCACGGCAGGATTGCTCGCCGCGTGCGGCTTCTTCTGGCTGTTTGCGGGCGACGCCGCGACGTCCGCCTTGTTCGGCGTCGTCGCGCTGGTGGCGTTGCCGCGCGTCGCGCCGGGCCGGCAAACCAACGCCAGCTGGGGCGAGGCGCTGACCTTCCTGCTCCGCGACCGGAAGCTGCACCAGATGCTCGCGGCCAACCTCGCCATCGGCGTGGTGTTCTGCCAGATGGCGTCCACGTTCGGGCTTTACATGACGCAGCTGGGATTTTCTGCCGCTAGTTATGGCGCGGTGATTTCGCTGAACGGCGCGCTGATCGTGTTTTGCGAACTGCCGCTGACGACGATCACGCGGCGGTTTCCCATGCGCCGGATCATGGCGCTCGGCTACGTCATCATCGCCGCCGGCTTTGCGCTGAATTATTTTGCGCACACCCTGCCGGCGCTGGTGGGCTGCATGGTGCTGTTCACGCTCGGCGAAATGGTCACGATGCCGATGGCCTCGGCCTACATCGCCAACCTCGCGCCGGCGCATTTGCGCGGGCGCTATCTCGGCGTGTCGGGCCTGACGTGGTCGCTCGCGCTCGTGTTTGGGCCGGCTTTGGGGATGAAACTGCTGACGCTCAGTCCGGCGATTTATTTCGCCGCGTGCGGCGCGCTCGGCCTGCTGGCGGCGGGAATCATCTTGATTGCCGTCCGGCCGCAGCCGGTCGTCACGCCCGGACCGCTGCAAAAAAATCTTTCCTCCGTGCGGGCGGCTGATTAACTCAAGCGCGTGAGTGATTATGAAACCCGTTTCGGCGGCATCGCGCGGCTTTACGGCCAAAGCGGATTGCAAAAACTGCGCGCCGCGCACGTCGGCGTCGTCGGCCTCGGCGGCGTGGGCACGTGGGCGGCGGAGGCGCTGGCGCGTTCCGGCGTCGGCGCGCTGACGCTCGTGGATTTGGACGAAGTCTGCGTGACCAACATCAACCGCCAGCTCCACGCGCTCACGGAAACCGTCGGCCGCGCCAAGGTCGAGGTCATGGCCGCACGCATCCGTGCCATCAATCCCGACTGCCGCGTGACGGCGGCGCAGAAATTCTTCAACGCGCAGACCGCCGCGGAACTGCTCGCGCCAAAACTGGATTTCGTCCTCGACGCCATTGACGACGTGACGAACAAGGTGCTGCTGCTCGTGCGCTGCCACGAAAACCGCATTCCCGTGGTGGCCTGCGGCGGCGCGGGCGGACGCCGCGAACTGACGTCCGTGCGCGTCGGAGACTTGTCGCAAGCCAGCCACGACAAACTGTTGTCCGAAGTCCGGCGGCGATTGCGCCAGGAACACGGTTTCCCCACCGGACACGTGACGATGGGCGTGCCCTGTGTTTACTCCGTCGAGCGCACGATTTATCCGCAGCCGGACGGCACCGTCTGCGAGATGCGCTCGACGGCGGAGGACGGCACGCGGCTGAACTGCAACGGCGGCCTTGGCTCGGCGGCTTTCGTGACGGGTGCATTCGGCTTCGCGGCGGCGGGATTGGTCGTGCGAAGAATTGCGGAAAGCTGATTACAAGCCGCCAAAGACGCGCAGAAAATTTTCTTCAATGCGCTCCGCAAGCGACTCTGTTTTTTCACCGAGAAATTCCGCAAGGCCGGCATAGACCGCGATGACATTCGCCGGATGATTCAGCGGCCTGCCCCCGATGCCGGTCAGCGGATGGCGATTTTTTTCTTCCGGCAAAAGCTGGTCGGGCGCATCCGTCTCGATCAGCAGGCGGTCCGGCGGAAGTTGCTTGAAAGTTTCGCGCTGGCGGACTTTGCGCGCGTGCAGAAAATAACCGGGAAAACTGAAATACGCGCCGAGCTTGGCGAACGCGGGAATCATCTCCGCCGGCCCGCCGAAACTGTGCAGCACCAAACCGCGCGCCGGTCGCGGATGATCGCGCAGCAATTCGTGCAGCCGGCCCCACGCCTGCAGGCAGTGGATGCTCACCGGCAGGTCGCGGGCGGCGGCGAGATCAAGCTGCGCGAGAAAAACCTCCTCCTGACCGGCGTAAGGCAAATCCGGCTTCCAGCGGTCGAGCCCCATTTCCCCGACGGCGCTGGGCACGGCGTCGAGAAATTGCGCCAGGTTTTCCCGCCAATCCGGCGTGCGTTCGGAGAGATACCACGGATGATAGCCAAAGCTGGGCAGCACGATTTTATTTTCCCGCGCCAGCGCGAGCACCTGCGGCCAGTCGCTTTCACACGCGCCGTTGACGACCATTTTGGCGACACCGGCTTTTTCGCAGGCGGCGAGCAGTTCGCTTTGCCGGCCGGCAAAACGGTCGTCCTGCAAATGATTATGCGCGTCGTAAAACTTCATTTGAATTCCACAAGCGAAGCGGCTTTCGGCAGAAAGCCGCATTCATCTTTTATTTGTTTGCGGCGTTCTGCCGAGCCGCCGCTACAAGCTCGACTGCGTTTCCATTTTGGTCTCAGCAAACTGCCGAATGCGGTCCCAGATTTTGGCGAGCGCATTGCGCCGGTTGGGCGTGAGATGCTGCGTGATGCCGAGCGGCGCGAGAAATTTGGGATCGTGCGCGAGAATTTCGGCGGACGCGTGGCCGCTGTAAAAATCGCAGAGCAGTCCGGCAATGGCCTTGACGACGAGCGAATCGGAGTCGCAGGCAAAAAAACATTTGTCGTCGCGGAACTGTGGAACAAACCAGAGCTTGGCGAGACAGCCGGGAATCAGATTTTCGTCCACGCGAAATTCCGGCGCGAACGGCGGACGCTGCCTGGCTTGTTCGACTAGGAACGCGAGCCGGTCTTGGCCGTTTTTAAGCGCGGCCAGTTGCGTCGTGAGTTCAACCTGTTTTTCCGCGAGGTTCATGGCGCGGAAAAAATTTCAATCCGCGTGGGATGGCGGCTCTTCCGCTTCCGGTGGACGCGACGGCTCGTCGTGGCGCTGGACATTTTCCGGTGGCTCGGAACGCGGCGGGCGCGGTTCGTCGCGGCGCGGGGCGTGCTCCCGGTGGCCGCGATGCGGCTCGTCGTGGCGCGGGCCGCGCGACGGCGGCGGCTGCTGGCGCGGCGGCTGGATGCGGCGGAGCGCGCGGCGCAGTTCCTCGATCTCGCGCTCGTCGGCGAGCTTCTGGCGCTCGGCGACCTCGACGAGTTCGAGCACTTCGTCGAGCTGGTCAATCATCTGCTTGAGCGACTCGGCAATTTCCGTGGCGTGCGCGACGGCCTGGTGAATGGCCGAGGTTTCGGCGGGCCGAAAATCAGCGGGCTTGACCCACGGCTTGGGCCGTGGCGGTTCCGGGCGGCGTTCCTGGCGCTGGTCGCGCGGCGGAAATTCGCGCGGCTGCGCGGGCGGCGGGCGGACGGCGGGCGGTTCGGACACGGTTTCTTCGGACGCCACCGGCTCTTCAACTGTGGCGGCTTCCGCATGTTCCTCGAAATGTTCTTCGGGATGCGGTTCGCGGAAATCGCCGGAGGTGTCGCGTTCCGGTTCCGCGCTTTCGGCGTGAACAGCGGTTTCATCCGCCGGTTCCGATTCCGGCGCGGGAAAGTGCGGCGGGATTTCGGGGGCGACGGCGGGAGATTTTGCGGGCGCGGGGCGCGGGCTGCGGCCACGACCGCCGCGACGGCCACGGCGGCGTCCGGCCGGGCGGCGCGCGGCGGCGGGCAGATTTAAATTGGATTGTTCGTCAGGCACAGATTTTCCGTGAGGATGGCGGCTTTACCCGTAAATGCAATGGCGAATTGGTTTTACTTTTTCACAAACAGCGCGAGCACGGCGGTGTGGCTGTGCAGAAAATTCTTTTCGCCGACGGGGCCGATTTCGCCGTTGCAGAAAAATCCGGACAGGCCGGACAGTTCAAAATGTTCCTGCACCAGCGCGGCGTCGTGGCTCGTCCGGCCGAACAAATTTTTGCCGCGGCCGTTGCAGCAGAACAGGCAACCGCCGTAAACCGGCCGGTCACCAAGCTCGGTTTTGGTGCGGCGCAGCAGCTCGTTCATGTCCTCGTCGGCAGCGGCGGCATCGCGGCGCTGAAACTGGATGGTCTGGCCCATGCGCGGCAAGGCGCCCACGGCCAGCACGCCGGAACTGGGATCGCCACCGATCAAGTTGCGCACGAGAAAATCGCCGCGATGGAAATCTTCGAGGTATTCGTTGACGACGAGGCCGATGAACAAATTGCCCTGCGCCTTGCGCTGATCCTCCGGCGAAAGCTGCGAGACCGTTTCGGACAGCACCGTGTATGCGGGGCGGTTGCCGATGTTGCGGATCAAATTCTGATCCACGCGCGTCAGCGTCCACGCCTCGCCTATCGGCGTGCAGCCTTGGGAAATGACGCCGGCCAGCGCCACGTCGCCGCCGACCGCGATGGCCACACCGCCGTCCTCGTAAACTTCGCCGTCGAGATAAACCTGCGCGAGCGGTTCCGGGGCGTTGCCGCTGGCGAGGCCGCCATAAACCGGCACCGGCGCGTAGCTTTTATTCCACGACCGCAGCCAGCTTTCGGCGTCGAGATGAAACGGATCAATGAAGGTCAGCCAACCGTTCACGTTTTTTTGCGCGATGCCGGTTTCGACCTGCCAGAAATGTTCGTCGTTCGCCTCCTCGATGTTTTCCTGCGTGAAGCGGACGCCTTTTAATTTCGCGCCGGGCAGCGAATACAGCGCCAGCACCAGGCCGCCGGCGGATTCGATTTCCTCGGCGTTCGCCACCAGGCTGGCGCTGGAGCAGCCGGCGAGCAGCGGAATCCGGCCGTGAACGCGGAGAATCTCCAGCGCTTGTTTCGCGTGCGGGAAAAATTTGGGCGACATGAAGACGAGGCCGAGCGACACTTCGGGCGCGGGCAATCGCGCCCGCAGGCGCCGTGCCCAATCCGCCAGGCCGTCCTCGTCCATTCCGCCGGACCAGTAGGCTGCTATGGAAAATTCGTCGTTCAACCGGACAAACTTAATCCGGCGCGGGGGAATTGCAAAGCGCGAACCGGCACAAACAGAAAAATAAATTTTTCAAGTTCGCCGCCGCCGCGCCGATGTGGAAGGAATGCCGGAGGCAGCCGGCGTTTCGCGTCATTTGAGCCAGGCCGCCACTTTTTCGCCGGCCCAGATTTCCGTGACCGGCTGGCGTTCGCGCGCCACGGCGAATTTCCTGCCGTTCACCAGGATTTCCGCCGCCAGCGGACGCGTGTTGTAGTTGCTGGCCATCACAAAACCGTAGGCGCCGGCGCTCAGCAGCGCCAGCCGGTCGCCCGCACCGACTTTCGCCAGCGGCCGGTCTTTGCAAAAATAATCGCCCGACTCGCAGATGCCGCCAACGACATCCGACGAAACCTTCGCGCCGGATTTTTTCACCAGCGGCACGATTTCGTGATACGAATCGTAAAACGCCGGGCGGATCAAATCATTCATCGCCGCGTCCACGATGACGAAATTCTTTTTGCCCGTGCGTTTCACATATTCGACCTGCGTCACCAGAATGCCGGCGTTGCCGACGATGAAACGGCCCGGCTCGATCAAGATTTTCAAGCCGAGCGATTGCAGCAGCGGCAGCAGCGTGGCCGCGTAGCTCGCGGGCGTCAAAATGCCTTTCGCCGCCGCTGACTGCCACCAGCTGGCCGCACCGCTCGCCAGTGCTGGATTGTAAATGATGCCCAGCCCGCCGCCGGGACTGAAAAATTCCAGGCCGTATTTCGTCGCCAGTTTTTTCACCAATGGCAAAACCTTTTTCACCGCCTGCTCAAACGGCGAGACCTGCGTCAGCTGCGAGCCGATGTGCATCTGAAAGCCGCGCAGCCTGATGTTTTTCAATTTGCTGGCGCGGGCATAAACGGCCTCGACGTTTTCAAACGCGATGCCGAATTTATTTTCGTAGGTGCCGGTGGTGATCTTGGCGTGCGTGTGCGCCTCGATGTTCGGGTTCACGCGCACGGCGATGGGCGCGACTTTATTCAATCGCGCCGCGATCTGGTTGATGCGCGCGATTTCCGGTTCACTCTCGACGTTGAAACAATAAATTCCCTGCCGCAGCGCGAATTCAATTTCCGCGGCCGACTTGGCCACGCCGGCAAAAACGCATTTCTTGGGATCGCCGCCCGCCGCGATGACGCGCTGCAATTCGCCCGCGCTCACCACGTCGAAACCGCTGCCAAGATTCGCCAGCGTGCGCATCACGGACAGGTTCGAGTTCGCCTTCATCGCGAAACAAACCAGGTGATCCAGCGGCGCGAGCGCCGTGTCGAGCTTTTGAAAATGATCGGCCAGCGTGTGCTGCGAATAGACGTAAAGCGGCGTGCCGAATTTTTCCGCGAGCGCTTCCACGCTCACGGCTTCGCAGAACAGCTTATTTCCGACGTAACGAAAATCGTGCATAAAGACCGGAGTTTAGAATGAAGCGGATAAAGTTCAAGAACGGGAAATAAAAAACCCGCCGGAAACTTTCCGGCGGGCGCGGGCGAAAAAGATTTTACGGCTGGGCCAGAATGGCTTCGCGCTGCTTGTGATATTCCTCCGGCGTAATCTGGTCGGCCTTGTATTTGGCCAGCAAGGCTTCCAACTGCGCTTCTTTGCTGGCGGTGATCGGCAGGGCCGGTGCCGCCAGAGGCTGCAGGCCGAGATCCTTGCCGGCATAATTGGCATCCGCGGCGGGCGCGGGCGTCGGCGCCGGCGGCGCGGTGACCACGGCGGTCGGCGGCGGCACCGGCTTGGTGTCGGAAGCCTGCCGGTTCGCCAAGGCGGCGGCCAGCGCGGCTTTTTGCGCCGCCAATTGTTTATCCGCATCCGTTTGGGTGGTGGTGGCCACGGGCGGCTGTGCGGCCAGTTTTTTATCGGCTTCCTGCTTGGCCTTCAAATCAGCGGCGGCTTGGGCATCCTGTTTGGCTTTGGCTTTGGCGGCGGCTTTTTCCGCCTTGGCCTTCGCCTTGTCCGTCTGGGAAACTGGCTGGTTGATCGGCACCATCACCACGTTATCGTCCTTGTTTTTGCCGGGGGCAACTGCGGGCTTGGCCAGGCTGGAATTGGTGGCGGGCGGCTGCTGGGCGTCCAGCGCAAACAACTGCTTGGCCAGCGCCATGCGGGCGGCGGCTTGGGCGGGATTGTCCTCGGCGCGGGCGGTCAAACCGTGCGCGCCCAGGGCCAGCACGCAAAGGACGGGCAGCAGCTTGGAAATTTTCATGTCAATTTTTTACGCCAAATTGCCGTCGGAAGCAACAGCTTTTGCGCCGGACGCGTATAAATTCCGCCACCAGCACGGCACCGGACTCGCCAGCGTGGAGCGCAATAAAATCCCGCGCACCTCGCCGCGCGACACTTTCACGCGCTGCTGCAGTTCGATCACCCGGGCCGCGCGCAGCTTCACCAGTGTCTTTCCGCCCAGCAAAATCGGCCACGCGCACGCCAGCCGGACGCGGAATTGTCCGAACGGCAGCGTGTTCGTGTAACGCCAGCCCGCCGCCAGATGCGCTTCGGCCTGGTCCAGATAGTCGTGGAAGAGCGGCAGAAACTTTTGCTCGTTAGCGGGCGCGAACAGAGTTTCCGGCAGCAGCTTCGCCTCGTCCAACCGCTGCGTCGGCAGATAGCAGCGGCCATTTTTCAAATCCGCCGGCAGGTCGCGCAAAATGTTGACGAGCTGCAAACCTTTGCCGAACCGGATGCCATCGGCGAGAAATTGTTTTTCGTCCAGCCGCACATTCGGAAAAAGATGTGCGCGGCAAATCTTCGTCCAGAACTCGCCCACGCAGCCGGCCACGCGGTAAGTATATTCGTCCAGCTCCGCCGCGGTTTCCAGCGCGACGATTTTGCCGGCGGCAGCATGGGCAAAACGGCGCAAATCCAATTCCTGTCCGCTCGTGATGGTAGTCAAAACGTCGCGAACCAGTTTCAAATCCGCCGGCGAAAGCGTCTGGAGCTGCGCCAGGCTGGCCTCGACTTTTTCCAGCAATAATTTTTCTGCGGACACTGCCTGCTGCCGCGCCAGCTCGCCGAAATTCAGCGGCGAGGAACGCCGGCCGAGAATCCGCGCGCGCAGTTGTTGCAGCGCATCGAGCCGCTGCGCGAGCGGGACGATTTCCGTATCGGCGACGGTGTCGGTCGTGCGCGCGAGCAGATACGCCAGGCCGATTTGCGGGCGCACGCGCGCCGGCAGCACGCGCAGTGTCAGGTAAAACGAGCGTGACGTGGCGCGGAGCAAATCATTCCAGGAATCGGCGGCCGGGTGCGACATCGGTTGGCGCTCAATAGAGCACAAACCGGCGGCGATTGTCAGCAAATCGTTTCGAATTCCTGCGCCGGCGGCGCGTTCCAGCGCGATCCGGTTTTTCACGAACTGTTCCGACGGCATCGTAATCCTAATCTTAATCGTAATCCGCCGAAGATTATGATTAAGATTAGGCTTACAATTAAGCGAGCAAAGCGATTTTCCGCGTGTGTTTGGTGGCCGGTTGGCTTACAAATTTTTAATGGCAGACAGTCTGCGGCTCAAAGACCAGCCGGTGAGCGAGCGGCCGCGCGAACGGCTCGTGGCGCGCGGGCCGGATGCGCTGACGCACGCCGAGTTGATCGCCATTTTGCTGCGGACCGGCTTGCGCGGCGCCAATGTGGTGCAGGTGGCGCAGACCATTTTGCAGAAATTCGGCTCGCTGAACGCGCTGGCGCTGGCGACGGTGGATGAGTTGAAACAAATTTCCGGCGTCGGCCCGGACAAGGCGGCGACGCTGCTGGCGGCCTTCGCGCTGGCGCGGCGGATGGAGCAGGAGCGGCGCGAGGAATCGCCGGTGCTGGACAATCCGGTGACGGTCGTGAACTTCATGCGCGAATCCAACCGGCTACTGAGCGTGGAGGCCTTTCAAGTGCTGCTGCTGAACACGCGGAAGAAATTGATCCGCGTGGAGGAGATTTCCGACGGGACACTGGACACGATTCTGGTGCATCCGCGCGACGTTTTTCGCGCGGCCATCGCGGCCAATGCGGCCGGCATCGTTTTGGTTCACAATCATCCGAGCGGCGATCCAACGCCGAGCGACGCGGACATCAAGGTGACGCGGGATTTGATCCGCGCGGGGCAGTTGTTGAAAATCGAGGTGGTGGATCACGTCATCATCGGCCGCGCCACGGCGGCGCGGGCGAAGGATTATTCCTCCCTGCGCGAGCTGGGATATTTTTTCTAGCTCCGGGTAATGCCGAGTTCACGGGGTGATTCTTCAGAACGCTGAAGAATCACCCCTTTTTTATTTTTGCGACTCGGCATTATCAGAGGCTTTGCAGGAACGCCATC
>Ga0181516_10001513_pt1 | contig 17715 bp, 18 predicted proteins | sample PEATcosm2014_Bin_25_FD_121104 | JGI IMG/M metagenome (GOLD analysis project Ga0181516, IMG submission 121104) | Peatland microbial communities from MTU Mesocosm Facility, Houghton, MI, USA - PEATcosm2014_Bin01_10_metaG | ecosystem: Environmental > Terrestrial > Soil > Wetlands > Peat | place... | reverse complement strand
CTGGGGGCTTTCAGTCTTTTGGTCATTCTTGACATTGAGGGACTGGTTGCTTATCATTCGTCGTTCTCCCCCTAGTCGCAGCCGCCGTTCCCAACTGCAGGGACGACATGCCCCGCGCTTCTTCGCAGCGAAGTTGGCGGAAGACAACCACGAAGACGACGAGCGTCTTCACGAGACGCGAGCACGAATGTTTAGAAAGGGGATAGACCTTGACTTGTATTGCATGTGGTAAGCCAAATGCTCAGGGTGTTTCATTTTGCGAGTTTTGTGGAGCCAATCTGAGGTTGGAATCGGCTCCCAGCGAGGCCTTGCCAGCGACCGTATCAGCGGGCACCAAGGTCGCCACTCCGTCCGCAGCAGACATAGCGCAAATGGGGAAATCGCTTCTCGGCTCTTTGTCGCTTGGGGAAAAGTTTGTTGGGGTGGGAACCATAGCTGCCGTGTTAGGTTTTTTCTTTCCGTGGGTTTCGGCGCCGGACCTCGGCCCCCTCGCTGGTTTGCTGGGCCAAATGGGTGCTGCGGAACTCAACCATATTAGTCTTTCTGGTGTCGATGTTGCAAAATTGGTTGGCGCGGTCTACCTGATCCTGCTTGCTGCAATCGCAGCGGGCGTGCTGTTCTATTTCTCCAGAAAGGTTAGAACCGCACATCAGCTTCTAATGGCCGGGTTCTTGGTGATGATCGGGTCCCTCTGTGGCCCCATGATCATAGCCCAGCTTCTCTTTATTCCAATGATCCAATCAATCGCTGGCTTCGGGCTCTGGCTTCTCGGACTGGGCTTCAGCTCCATAGCGGCTGGCGGGTTGATCACTATCGCTACCCTGGGAAAGACGGCACGCTGAACAGCGAGAGAGCGAGGAATTCCGATGTTTTGTCCAGATTGTGGCAGTGAGGTAGCGGAAGGCCGTAGATTCTGTGGGAAGTGCGGAGGGCAGTTGAAATCGGTCGCATCCGAAGATATAGATGTAGTCGAGGCGGCACCAACGAGGGTTGCTGCGGATGCGGTCTCCGTTCCGGCACACCGCCCCGTTTCATCGAAAGAGAAGATGACCTATGCGTTGGTCATTTTGCTGTTGGCATTGGGCGGTGTAGCGTGGTGGTGGTTCCACCGCCCCGCGCCAGCCTATCGGGCGAAGGACCCGGGGATTTATCCCTTTTGGCAGCAAAGCAAAGTGGGCTTTATAGATGCACAGGGGAACACCCTTGTTCAGCCACAGTGGGACGAAGTTGCATTGGACTGGGTGGTTGGAGCAACAATTATTTGCAACGAGGACCTTTGCGGAGTTAAGAAGGACGGGAAATGGGGATATATCAATAAGCAGGGTAATCCCGTCATAATGCCCCAGTTCAACCAGGTCCGGCCTTTCATTGATGGCATTGCGGCGGTAGCCCTCGGGAATCAGTGGGGATTCATCGACAAGACTGGGCATTATCTGATTAATCCACAGTTCCAAGCCGTGGGAGACTTTCACAACGGATTGGCCGCAGCAACCAAAGAGGGGAAGTGGGGATTCATCGGACCATCTGGAACTTTCGTGATCCAGCCTATCTTCGCTGCAGTAGATACAGACGGGTTTGTGGATGGCCTTGCTTGGGCGCAATCCGAGGGGAAGTGCGGGTATATCAAGGGCAACGGAACTTTTGCCATCAGTAGGCAGTTCGAAGGCTGTTCGAATTTTTCCGAGGGACTAGCCAGGGTTCGCGTTGCCGGTAAATGGGGTTATGTCAATAGCGGTGGAAAGATCGTGATCAACCCGCAATTTGACGAGGCATGGGACTTCAGCGGAGGACATGCTCTGGTTGGAGTCTCAGGTCATCGAGGAACCATCGGCAAGAATGGCCTTTTCGTGATCAATCCGGGCCAGTACGATATTCCCGGCTTTATTGGAAATGCAAGCCTGCTTGCCGTTTCAACGAAAGATGGACTCGGCTTCATGAGCAAGGAGGGGAATTGGATTCTGAACCCCTCTCAGGCGGTCCGCGGATTTTGGTGGCCTCGAATCGGCGACATTATCTATGTGGTCCCTAATTCCGGAGATGGGTCTCAGATACCCGTTTCCACTTCGGGCAAAGTGCTGGCTGGCTGGTACAAAGGCTCATCCCTTCAAACGCTGGCGCAGGACATCGACAACGGGAACAACGCCATTCAATCAATGAGCGCATTAGTTGCTGCCGAGGCAAACTATTCCAGCGTCTATCCAGGTAAAGGATTCGCGGGCTCCATTGCTGTGCTCGGGCCGGCCCAGGGGACGGTCGATGAGAATCATGCCGGCCTGATTGGCGCCGATCTAGCGACGGGGACGAAGGACAATTACCAATTCACGATCAACATTCCCGAAGGCACTTCGAGCGGTGGAATCAACTTCAACTACCTGCTAGCAGCCAAGCCGGTGGCCGGGCACACGGGCCGAATCTTTTGCGCAGACTCTACGGGAACGATTCGGTATGCACTACAAGGAACGGAATGCACAACTGCGTCTCCTACACTTTGAGAGAAGCTTCCTGGTTATTGGAAGATCGCTTTTTTTCTGAGTTCGCAAGTGTGACGTCTGAATCGTGGGGATAAGCCTGTGAGAGTTGAAGGCCCATTTGTTTTGCCGACGCGCATGCTGCGATACGGTGCCGCCTGTCGATTGTTAGTGCTTGTGAGGATATTGATTGCCCTAAGCTGCCTTTTACCACAAATCGCATTTGGACAACGTTCGACTCTTCCAAAGCTGACGTTCAGCCAAGTAGAGGAGTTAGTTTCACACCAAGTACCCGATTCCACCTTACACAGTGCAATCTTGACGCGGGGCCTGGCTTTCACACCCACCACTTCAATGATTGGGACATTGCGCGAAAAGGGCGCTGGCCCGCTTGTGCTGTCCGATCTGCGCGACCGGACTTCCGGTATGGATAGTTCCGTTCGGCCCATGTCTTCGCGACCGGCGGTGAATCGGCTGGTCAAAGGTACGCCGCCGAAGGTCACGAAGACCAACGGGGGTTGCCTCGTTCTCAACCTGACTGACACGCAACGAAGTGCGGTATCAAAATTCCAAGATAGTCATCCTCAGTTTGTGCGATATGACTTTGGTCCGAAAGAGTACGCCGATGGTTCGTGCCTCGATACGTCCCAGCAATGGCAGATGTCTGACGGTGATGAAGTTGCGGAGTATCCGTTTGCGGTTTGGGGCGATTTCAACCATGATGGCTTTTTGGATTTAGCGCTGTTCTTCGTGAGCAAGCTGCCGGCACTCACGCACAAATGGCCAATGAATGGCGATTTTGTTTACACGTACGAGTACGATTGGCTGATTGTAATTTTCCATGGCTCCCAGGATGGCTCATATGCCCCAGTGATAGCAGGAAGAGATCGGTGGGCGAAAGCAATGGACGGCGTTATTTTCCATCGAGGCCGCGGAAGGATCGAATATTGGTTCAAGAGTGCAGGCGGTTCCGTTAAGTGGACTGGCAGCGGGTATCGGATAGAGCCGATGAAATCGGAGGACTGAATTGACCGATATGCTGTAGTCAAACGGTCCTCAACTACAGCCAGACTTAACTCTCAGGGCCGCTCTCAGTTTCACTGTGTAGGCGAGGAAGGGCGGTTCCCTAAATCCGATTGATGGAGGCTGTATCGTGAGGGCAAACCATTCAGCACGTTATTCGCGGTTTGTGCAGAGTTCTGCTGTCCTGTGGCTGCTCGTGTTTGCTGGGGTCGTACTTTGGACTCCGAATTCGGCAGGTCAGCAGGCTGCATCTCCAAGACTAACTTTGGCACAGATCGAAGGCTTGGTCTCGCATGGCGTCCCGGATTCTACCCTGGCCGTGCAGATTCAAAAACGCGGTTTGGCCTTCAAACCAACTCCCGCCGTCATCGAGTCGCTTCGCGCCAGGGGCGCTGGCTCGCTCACGTTAGCCGCCATAGGGACAACTGAGCCAGGTGGAGCCAAGCGCGAGTCTTCGGGAATGTCCGTTCAGAGTCGCGGCGGTGCAGCCGGTGGGCCACTGATGGATTCGGCGTCGTCCGGATTGTCACAAGCGAGGCGCGTGATTCCCATTGAACTAAAGGCCATATTCCATGCGCTCGATGAGGGAAATCCACAGGGGGCGGGCCAGTTTATCTCTCCCGATATGGCTAAAAGCGGGCAAACTTTGGATGCCATTTGCCGTCCATTCAACTACAGGACGCATTACGTCGAGGCGATCATTGAGCGGCCTGGGCCGGTCTTCGAGGCGCGCATTCGCGTGCTTTACAAGCCCTTCGACGAACATGCCGTGATACTCACTTTTCGCGAATCTGGCGGAACCTTCCAACTCGTGCGGTTTAGCGATTCTATTGACGAGTGGTTTAGCTCTGCCAAAGAAACTGCCATTCAAATGGTTCGCAAGTTCCTCTACGCTGCCAGGGCTCACGAACCGGGGGCCATCGCGAGCCTTGTGAGCGCGGGCATCGATCCGTCTCCATACACAACGGATCCTTGTTGGCAGCAGGCCTTCGATCACATTAATGAGGTGAGCTGGACCGGAGTGAGCTTGGAGGACCTGCATGGCCTCAAGATCCATGTAGCGGCGCGCTCGGCCATGAATACACGGATATTTTTGGCCTCCGAGGCCATGTCGGATTTCTGGTTCGACAAGGTGGGAGACGAGTACAAGATCGTCGCGTTCGTGCCGATGAGGCAGGATTCGATATTCTTGGAAAACGATCCTCCTACGGCATGCAGGAAGATGAGCAGGAATTTCTTTGCGCGGGTTGAGGAACCCGGCTTGGAGCAGAAGACGCTCAATCGCTTTGGCAACGGTGAGGCCGAGGGCTCTACGACTAAATGAATAGACGTCTCGAAGGTAACTTTATGAAGATCCGCCGTTCTATGTTCTGCGTGGCGAAAGTTTCCGTCCTCGGCAGCGGTCTCCTTTTGGCGCTGATCGCGGTCTCGCTCGTTCTCCAGGCGCAAGATGGAGGTGCCCGGCAGAACACGATGCAAAAGCTTACCCTAAGCCAGATTGAGGGCTTGGTTGCCCACGGCGTTCCTGATTCGACGATGGCTGGCCAAATCCAGCGGCGCGGAGTCGGATTCGCGGTCACGCCGGCTATCCTCGATGCGCTGCAACGCAAAGGTGCAGGACCACAAACGCTGGCAGCAATCCAAGGGATAGCTCCCACCAACGGCGCTTCCATACCTGATGCCTTGGGCAACCCAAAGAATGCGAACGGATCATCGCCCTCGGGCGGCTGGAGGCAAGCAAGCGACCTCCAGCACTGTGTACACCTGATTCTTCAGGTTGTAGTGCAGGAAGCCGTCGGGGTTGAGACCCAAAACACAATCGCGCGTCTGCAGCGGGACCTGAAAACCGCTAACATCGGCTTCTCGCAGGCTTTCATGCCCGACTGGTCCGGCCGACCTGGGCTGGTGGAGGTGGACGGCGTTGCCCCCAACAACCTGAGGTCTGTCCGCGCCATCCTCAACCAGATGTACTCGAACAAGTACGACATCGACAGCACCGGCGAGGGAATCTTCAAGCTGACGATGAAACCCCAGGTCGAAAAGGCTCTGAACGAAAAGACACTCCAACAGGCCATCGAAACCATTCGCGGCCGTTTGGATGTCCTCGGGGTGCGCGAGGCGCTCATCCAGAAGTACAACGTTGGCGCGAACCGGATCCTCGTCGAGCTACCGGTCATCCCCGATCTCGATCATGTCAAGCACGTCATACAATCCACCTTCCGGCTCGGAATTCACGCAGTTAAGGGCGACCCCTCCGGTTATCCTGACGAACAAACCGCGCTGGCTGCTATCGGAGGAGCCCTGTCGCCCGAAGAGATGATCGTTCACGGCTCCGAGCGCGTTTTCGTCCTTCAACGCGTCGCAATCATAACCAGCAGTGACTTCCGTTCTGCCGACCCCGGGGTCAACCAGACCACGGGATATCCTGTCGTCAAGTTCATGCTGACCAACGGGGGCGGCGACCGCTTTTACGATTTCACCAGCACCAACATTGGCAAAAGCATGGCTGTTATGATGGGCGGCCGCGTCCGCGAAGTCGCCGTCATTAATAGCGCCATCCGTGACAGCGGTCAGATCGAGGGCGCGTTCACCCAAGAAGAAGTCATGGACCTTTCCAAGCTGCTGCACGCGGGCGAACTGCCAGCCTCGGTCGAGCTTCTCGAAGATCGCAATGTTTGCCCCAGCAGTAGTCTGGGACCTACCCGATAACTAAGTTCAGGTTCTGTTACGCTTGTAGTTCAATTAAGTTGCCCTCTTTATTCGAAGCTCTTCACTAGCGGTGGGCCGGGCCCTGATTGACAGGCGTATTCAATCTCCAAGAGAATAGCGTACTGCTTGAAGCAAGGCGTTGTGTAGCAGCTTGCGAGATGCTCGGAACTTCGTTTTTTTCGGTGATTTCTTTGTCAATCATAGCTTGCAGGGAAGATGTCATATACCAATTTGAAATCCTCGCGCCACCGTCGGGCTTTCGCTCATTTCCAGGGCGGAGGTCTTGCTCACTTCAGTTTCAAGCTTTTGGCCCAGCCGACTCCCGTCATCGGTGAAGATCGTTGCTTGATGGCTGGCTCGTGAAATAGATACATAACCAAAACGGGAGTTCAGCAAGTCCGGATGGACGCCGGTATCGGCGTGCACGAGAACGCGCTCGGCGGTAAGCCCCTGGGCGCTATGGCTGGTGACGGCGTAGCCATGATCGAAATGACGGTGCTCGCTCGCGTCAAATTCAAGCTGGCGGTTGTTTTCAAGCCGAGCTGAGATGCGGCCATCGGGCGAGATGGATTCGATGGCCGCCAGGTCGCGATTAGCGACGCCGAGGGATTTGTCAGGCGCAGTGAACTGGATGCGGTCACCCACGGAGAACTCGCGGTCGATCTCCCGATAGACGCTGACGCCGGTTAAACGGCGCGGATCATAGGTGGCCAGATCGCCGGAGGATTTCTCTACCGTGAGCAGGTTGGCAGAAGGGTTTAAACCAACGACTGCTCCGTAGGTTCCGGCCTCAATTCCAATGGGTCCGCTGCCCCGCGCATAACGGACCACGTCGCCGATTTCGTAATGATTGGCCCACGAGCGCTCAGCGCCGGTCATCTCCTGGCGCTGAACGAGTACACGTAATGAGTGGTCTTCGGGAGCCAGTTTTCCAGTGGCTCTGAGCTCTTGCCTGACGGCGGCATTTAGCTCACGACGCGAGGCGTTGTCGGGCGAAACAATTAAGGTGTTTGAGGGAGACTCGGCGTAGGTTTTGGCGATTGTCTGAATGCGCTCCTGGGGATTGGGAATCTCCCGCACTCGGTCCTGTTGTTGGAGCATCTCAAGGGCTGCGGCCGTGTGTCCCTTGGCAAGAAGTTCGACGGCGGATTTGAGCGCTGGGTCTTTCTGGCGGACAATCTCATCCAACTTGGCTGTCCGCATTCCGGCCTCCTGCAATTGCTCGAACGGCCGCCCAGCTTCGACGCCTTGGTGCTGGCGGGTGTCGCCGATCAGGAGTACGCGGTCGTTGGGACCGAGCCGACCAAGGAAGTCGCGAACCTGATTCGTGCTGGCGAGACTCGACTCATCGAGGAAGTAGAAATGCTTCTGTGTCGGGTCGGCGGCGTTGGCATCGTGGGCGAGAAAGCCCTGTAAGGTTCCGGCTTCAATGCCTGCTTCATTGAGTTGTCGGGCGGCGCGAGAGGTGGGCGCAAAGCCATGAACTTCGTAGCCCTGAGCCTCCATGGCGCTGCGGAGCGTGGCCAGCGTTGTCGTCTTGCCTGCCCCCGCGTAACCCTGGATTCCATGGATACGATCATGCGCGCTGAGAACTTCCTCGACCACGGTCTTCTGTGCCCGGTTTAGATGGTGATGCTGCTCTGCAAACTGGATTGCAGAGGAGCGGCTCATTGCGGGCTCAACACTGCTCTGTCCTGCGCGCATCCTGTGAACTATTTCCTGTTCCGCCTGGATGGTTTTGGCCGTAGTAAATTGGTGCCCTGGCGTCCCAAGGCGACGCTCGACGGTGAGAAACTCTCCTGCGGCGAGACGGGCATCCAGATTGTCGCGAACCTGTGAAAAGGTAACCTCGCCCATGCCGCGACGGAGTCCGTCCCGGATCAGAGCGCGCTCATCAACGACTGCCTCCCGTTCGAAGTTCTTATCGCGCGAGTACGTCAGGGATTCTTGCGCCCGGTCAGCCGAGTTGACTGGCGTTTGTTGGTGTTCAAGCCGTTCGTGGGCGGCGCGGACCACTGCTTCGGCCTGGTGCCCAAAGTCAGCGGCGAGCTTGCGGTGTGCCGCCATGACGTCGGCTGTCGAGTGAATCTCCTTGCGGTCCCGCGTGGAGTGCGCGGCGATCTCCGCTGCCTCTTTCCCGGCGCGGCCGGTGCGCTCAAGATAGGCACGTATCTGCTGGCTCCGCGGGCTCGACGCATCGAGATACTCCTGCGTGTATCCCTTGATTTCAGGCGCTCCACTGCGGCCAACGGTGATCTCGTAACCAAGTTGGCGAAGCCGGTAGGTCAACTCGGATTGATAGACGGCGGTGGCGAACTGCTGCGAGGCGAATAGGCTTTGCGGCTGGATAGCGCGAGGCTGTCCATCATCGCGTTCCGTGACATTAAAGATAACGGCATGGGTATGCAGTTGCGGGGCAACGTATCCATCAACCGGGCGGGCCGTGTCATGCTCGAAGTTGGCGGCGATAAACTTGGCTGTAGTCTCAGCCGGATGGTTCCCACCGATGCGTGCTTGCGTGTAAAGCTCAAGCTGTTCAAGCGCCAGGTTCACGCTCTCGCGATGGGCGTCACGAACACGAACATCCCCGCCGACAAGTGCCGTGAGTGAAACAGATTTGGGTGCGGAAAAGGTAGCATCCCACCCGGCGCGATGCTCCATTGTCTTCACGATCTTCCCGTCCGGCCCCTGGTACTCATAGGACGCGCGCTGACGAACCAGTTGCTCGCCGTTCACCGGATGCTGGCCCTGGCTCAGCTTGGCAAAGTCCTCGGCGGTGACTGCTCCAGCAAGACCGAATTGCGAAGCAAGGCGGCCTTGCCATTCGCCTACAATCGCGCCCTGCTGCGACCAGTAATTCTGTTCCTTCGCGGTGAATTCCTTCTGGTGGTAGCTCTGGGCTTGCCCGGCAGAAAGTGGCTTCGAGATAGTCAGCATGGCTCATAACCTCCCGCCGAAGCCCAGCTTGCCCTGACGTTCTGATGAAGCATTGACCGGGGCTTTCCTTGCGCCGACGGGATGGGGCTTTTCCTGCCTGGGTGGCTTCGATTCCGTTGTTACAACATGAACGGTCGTCGGCGATTCTGGTTGCTCATTCTGAGGCACCCGCACAATATAGTCGTCCTTTAGCCGTTCGATGAACTTAGGCTTCGATGGTGCGATCTCCAAGGCCGGAAACGAGAAGCGCGCGACATAGTTTCCGTACTTTAGATACGCGTGTAGATTTTCCAAGCCGCTGATCTCAGAATCGAGAACCAGGGGTTCGGTCTGCCGGTCGAGGGCGAAGTTCCTGCCCCGTCGTGTTCCGTCAAAGTGGGTCTCTTTCATACGCTCGATTTCGATCTTGCCGATGGCGCGACTGACCCACTCGGCGGCATTCGGTTCGGTTGTCTTGAGGAAGATTTTGGTTGCGGGCTGGGAGAGCATGACTTCGGCCAGGTGACCATAAATGACTTCCAACTGCGCCTTCCCCTGGAAGCCGAGAACAATCGGATTCCGCGACTTCCGGTTCTCGGTAATTGCCGTATGGAGCTGTGGCAATTTCTGCAGGCTGGCCAACTCGTCCAGTACAAACCAGACCGGGTGCTGCTCTGGCGTAGGCGCGGTGAGCAAGCGGAGAACGAGCATGTCAATCCACAAGCTGTGCAGCGGGCGGAGCGCCTCACGCTCGGCCGGCTGCGAGGTGATGAAGATCCATCCCTTGCGTTCTTTGGACCACTCGCGAGCGGTCCATTCCGTCTTGGCATCTTCCTTCTTCGGAAGAAGGCGGAAGCTGTCGGCGACCAGGCTCAGCGAGCCAAGTACGCCGGAGCGTTGCTGTGGAGCTGATCGGTCGATCAGCGACGCAAGCTCGGTATCCTGGACGCGACGGTCGATCTCTTCCGGGTGTGACATCCAGTGCACCAATTGCTGCGGTGAAGGGAGGTCAAGCAGCAGATGAGCGAAGATCTTCTGTGGACTTTCAATGAAGAATTCGCCCTTCCGGTCGTTCGTCGGTTGGAAGAGAGATGCGGCGACGGTGCGAGCTTCGGCGCGGCGGATGAGTTCCTCGGACGGCCCCCAATAGGGGCAGCGCCGGTCGAGCGGGTTGAGCACGATGTCGCCGCGGCTTTCGTCATAAAACCGTTCAATGAACTCGCAGGCCGGGTCATAGACAATGGCCGAGTGACGGCGAGCTTGAATCTGCCTCAGCATCTGCATAACGATGGTTGTCTTACCACTTCCGGTGTCGCCGATGATCTCGAAATGTTGGTCCTCAGCCCGCAGCGGAATGCGCAGCATTTCCCGGCATTGATCGACCTGGATGCCAATTCCAGTCCCTGCAACGGCCCTGTTGAACTCCTTTGGCGATACGAGAACCGGCCCCTTGAGACGCCGCCCATATTTCATCTCCTTGCGGCGGCGAATGTCTTTCGGGATGGACCTTATGACCATCAGAACGAGTCCGAGCGCACCAAACACCAGTTGCCATTTGAAGAGTTCCGCGAAGCTCGCGCCATCGTAGACATGCTGTCTGAGGTAGCTCGCCAGTGCCTTGTCCTGATACACAATCGGGGCACTTCGATAAAGGAAGGCCATGCCACGCTTGCGGGCGTCCTCGGACAGGGCCGCATGGATCGGTTTGCCATTCGTTTGCGCCGTCTCCCCTTGGCTGACATCCTGATCTCCGGCGTACCAGGAATGGCCCTTGCCGTCGGAAACAAGAAGCATCTGGTACTTTCCCGAGGCGCGGAGACTGGGAATCAGCGACGCCCTAATGTAGGCCGGAAGGTAGAACTGCTCCATCGGATCGAGCGCGAATGTAAAACGGATTGCGATCAGCATTCCCGTGAAAACCAGAGCCATAAACAGGGCACCTAACGTGTAGATTGGTTGGTGCGGCGGCCAGATAATCGTCTCTTTCCTTCCCCAGGTTGCTTCAGCCATGGCACTCCTCCTTGGCTTCTGCGACGTATCGCACGATGACATCTTTGGCTGCGCGGCGCTTGGTCGCCTTCACGTTTCGCAGGAGCGCGTCATATTGTTCTGAGGTCATTCGTTGACCACAAACAACTGGTGATAGCGCCTCGGTCAGGAAGAGTTGCAGACCGACAATCTCGGTCATCAAGTGATTGAACTCATCGACTGACGCTCCCGTATTCGCGACCAAACGGTCTCTTGCCCAGTCGCCAATCGTCCGCCCCGATTTCCAGGCAAGCCGTTCAAACTCCGCGTATTCGTCTTCTGTGAGCCGGACTCCAATCTGTTTGCTTCTGGCTTGAGGGCGCTGTGCCATCTCTGATTCATTTTCTGGAAGAGACTTTGTGACCACGGTTTTCCTCCAAATGGGCCGGTAGCAAACGATACCAGCCGATACCAAACGCTACCGGAGTTCAGTTAAAGCCTTGTTATAAAGGCGATACCGTTCGCTACCATCCGGTAGCAAACGCTACCCTTTCAGGGGTGGAGTGTCGAGATAAACCCGGTGCGCAGCACCGAACGGGCTAGCGACACCCCGAATATCAGCTGCGTACGCATGGTTCACTCGCAGCTTCCAATGCTTGCGCATTCATGGCTAGCCGCTGCAGGGCCTCCGATACAGCGGTCTTCGACGCACCAACACGTGGCGCGCGCCGGATACGAAGGCTCTTGGCTGCGCGGGTGGTGCCGTGGCTTCGCAGGTACTCCTGGAAGTCGCGGTCCCTGGCGAAGACGTAGGCAAGCGCCTTGTCTACGACCTCGTCTGCGGAAGCACGGAGAAAGGCCGCATACTGATCGATCTGCGCGGCCGTTGATTCGTCCAGCCGGACGGATGCGGTAATCTGGCGGGCTTGGTTGATCTCAAGTAACGGCATCTGTGATCTCCTTTCGGTGATGGATTAGCAAGTTGTAAAGATAGACTTGGTGCACAACATCAAGCGGCTTGCAGGCACCTTGAATACCAGTGGCAAATGCGCGATTCATTTACTCCCTTCCGCTGACTTGTTGCGCTTCGATTGCCGGCGGATGGGGCTCTGAGAGGACGCAGAACGAGGCATGTGCCGAATGCGAAGACTCTTCGGAGCCTGAGCGGCCTCTTCAGTCCGAAGAAAGTCCTGGAAGTCACGGTCTTTGGCGAACACATAGACAAGGGCCTTGTCCACGACTTCGTCGGCGGGCGCCTTCAAGAAGGCAGCATACTGATCGATCTGTATTGCGGTTGATTCCTCTAGCCGGACAAACGCAGTAATCCGGCGTGTCTGGTTGATCTCAAGCAACGGCATTTTGCATCCCCTCTTGGTGAACGATTTGTTGGCACAATGAATTGCAATATTCCCTCTGCGCGGCCAAGACAACCTCGATGGCATAGACGCGGCATTCGTTTGGGGAAAGATTGAATCTGCGGTGCACTTCAAGCATGGTGATTGCGTCGCCGAACGGGACTCCTTCGCTGAGCCAAAGTTGCGCTGAAGCCACATCGACAGCGCGGCGGGCGGCCGTTGCCTCATTGTCAGTGGAGGATGTCGGCAATGAGCATGAGATTCCTTCTGTTGAAAGAAGGCATTTGCGCACGGATCTCAGCATGGCATTATCTCCTGAATCTTCGAGCTGGCGGCCTGGAAGACGTGTTCCATTTGATAGGTCTGCGAGGCCCGGTTGTAGCCATTCAATCTCAGGACTTCAGTGACCATTCGGCGACCGGGACGGCGCTCGACGTGCACAACGAAATCGACGGCTTCTGCGATCTCTGCTTCGGTGTCGGAAAAGGTCGCTTGCGAATGGCTGCGCATCACGAGATTGGCAAATCGAGTGAGCGCTTTAGCGGCGGAATTGGCGTGAATCGTCGCCAATGAACCTGCATGGCCGGTATTGAAGGAATCGAGCAGCGTGCGCGCCTCGGTTCCGCGAACCTCCCCAAGAATGATCCGGTCTGGGCGGAAGCGGAGAGCGCCCTTCAAGAGCGTGTCAAAAGACACCTCGGTCTTGAAGGTATCGGTCTGCGATGCGACGGGCACGATGTTCGGCTTCTGAATCTGAAGCTCCGGCGTGTCCTCGATTATGAGGAGGCGCTCTTCCTCGGGAATCGCGTTCGCGAGAACGCGCAAAAGCGTGGTCTTTCCGGTGCCGGTTCCGCCACTGATGAGCAGCGTCTTTCCGCTCGAAATCTCTTCTGCCAGAAGCTCAGCAAGCGGCTGCGTAAGCGTGCCGCGAGCGATAAGGTCGTCCATGGTGAAATTGCGACTGGTGAACTTCCGAATCGCCAGCGCGGGAGCAGGGCTCACGAGCGGCGGAATCCACGCCGCAATTCGGCTGCCATCGGGAAGCTGTGCGTGCAGTGAAGGGCTGTCTTCGTCGAGCCGCTTGCCGAGTTGATTGGCAATCACTTCCAGTCCGGTTAGCAACCTTGCTGGGTCGAAGGAAACAGTCTTTTCTTGATAGAGCTTCCCTTCGCGTTCAAACCACCACGACGAGTTGGGATTGCCCATGATTTCCGTCACCTCTTCGTCGAGCAAAAGCGGCTCGATGGGGCGGAGAAACGGCAGTATCAATTCGAGACTCATGCGCTGTCCTCGCGATTACCGGAAGCCCGGCCTTCCCCGGGCTTCCGGCGGGAAGGAGAAAGAGGCTCAAGCGGCCTCTTCCTCCGGGTTGAAGTTCGCATTTTCCTGTTCTTCCGGGCTAACCTTTTCGGCCCGGTCGAGCTTCAAGATGGAAGAGACGCGGACTTCCCAAACGCGCTGCTTGGCGTTGGTCTTCTTGTCCGTCGTCTCGCGGCTACGCAGCTCGCCTTCAACGGACAGATGCGCGCCCTTCTTCAGGGTCGTTGCGTATTCGGTAAGCTTGCCCCAAACGATGCAGCGATGCCACTCGGTGTGGCCGTTGTACTCGCCGGTCTTCTTGTCCTTGTAAGAGCTCTTCGTGGCAAGCGAGAGCACGGTGAAGCTGGCGTTGTTGGCGGTGCGGGTAGTGGCATCTTGGCCGAGGAATCCGATGAGCGTAATGCGGTTCTGATACATGGTGAAGTCTCCTGAGTTGAATTCCCGGATTGGCCGGGTCACCCATTGGCGAAGCCCGAGCGAGAGGCCCGGCTCCCAAGTGCCGAGACGTGCATTCTGGAGCAGGGGCCCAAACTCGCTTTGGGAGAGGAGTCCGGAAAGCAGAGCGGCGACGTGCCGCAGGGCGCCGGAAGAGGCCCGAAGCGTGTGACCGGACGAGCAAGGGATGGAAACGAAAGACGAACGCTTCATGGCACGCATAGGACGAGGCATTCCTGGCGCAATAAGCCCGCGCCTCGACCTGCCGAACTTCTTGTTTGCCGCGCGCAAAATGGAAGACCAGCGTGAACTGCTAGACCGTTTAAGAGCGACTTGGGGCCTTTTCTTCCCCCTCCAGAGAAACGAAGGGCCTATCTGCCGCGATTTGGGACCGCGAAAGGACATGGGAAACGCCTCGATTTGGATTGCGGCTTCGGCCGCTTTCGATCAGTTGAATGCCTGGTCAGCTCGGAAGCGAACGATGGTCAACCCGAGCGGGTCAACGGCTAGTTCATTGTTCTTCACATTCTCGCGGAAGACGTATGTGACGCTGGCCGTCCATTGCTCCCGCTTCAGTTCCGTATGATCCGATGGATTGGTGTACACCTTCTCGAACTCAATCCGCGCCGAATACGGCGACTGACGCAGGTCGTCAAGGACCACGTTCTTGACTTCGACATCGACAAAGGGAAGCGTGCTGTCCCGCGCGTATGACTGGATAATGTTGTCTTTCTGTTCCATGTTGATCACCGCACGTTGCACATCGTCGTTCAGGAAGTAAAGCGAGTTCGTTTGGTCTCGTTCGATGGTGAAGCGATTGCGCGAGAAATAGAGTTCGGCCCAGCGGGTAAGGTAATACTTGTTCTCCGCCTCCTGAGGCCGGTACTGAAAGTTGCGATAGTCGATGGCTTCGGCGCGGCCAACGTCGTTGATACGCACAATCATCGGGTGCATGTTGGCAAGCACCGTTTGGCTCTTGTACAAGAGAGCGGCCAGCGCCAGGCTAACGGCGGCGAGCACAAGAATGGTCACCTTCAAATAGGTATTCATCACCATTGGATCGCCGTATTGTTCCAGATACCGTTCTGCCGCGCGGGTAATGTCCGGGGAAGTTGTCGTTGCCGTCGCCATTTGACTCCTCCTGTCTGTCTAGATTGCCCTCAGGATCATTGCTGTAATCAGTCCTCCCATGCCTCCGCCGTGGCCTCCGGTATGTCCAGAGAAAAGGGTGGCGGTCATGGTCGGAATCTTGAGTAGGACGTAGCCTGCAACAAGGCACATGATGAGGAGTCCCGGCATCAAGAAGACCAGGTTCTTTGGGTCATCCAAATGCATTGCAGTGCTTGTGAGATAGGAGATAAGGAGATGGCTCATTACGCTCAATGTCGCCGCGGCCACAACTTTATAGAACTCGAAGCCGATAAAGGCCTTTAGCCATCCCCAGAAGAGGAAATCCGTCTTGTCAAATACCATCCAAGGAATGAACACGGGACCGAGCAATCCGATCACTGTTGCGCCAACTGCGCCGTAAGCGATGATCAAGCCAATGAGCCCTGCTAGAACTGAAAGGATCATTTGTACCGTGAACGTACAGAGCATGGTGTAGGGTTCAGTGAACGAAGGGGATAACGTCCCGACTTTGCTCATTGCGGTGCGAATTGTGTTCTGTACTTCTTGGGTAGAATCGGTGCCTATGTAGTCAACAAGGCTGCTGGTTCCCCCACTAATGAAACCCTTGAGCGAATAGCCGACACCCGGAATATTGCCGTCATAGAACTTGACGAAACAGTATGCGAATGTGATCAGCATAAAGAAGCTGATGAATTTCGCAATGTTGAAACCCGGCCCACCCTGTGCTGAAGCAAGTGCCTCCTGCACGCCAAACCAGACAAGCATGATAGTGGCCAGACACAACACCATCCGTAGTCCTAATGAGTCGATGGATGGGGCGACCCTCCGTCGCCGGCCTCGGCCTCCGCGCAACAGTCGAACAATCGCCGGCCTCAGGTAAATATTGATTCGGCTGTCGGACAGCCTTACGTCATTTACGAGGGCCTTACGTTGGATACGGTCCTCATGAATCGCATTGATGGCGATGCCGCTGGCCCCGTCAAGGTGCTTGTCTCGAATCCCGTCTACTCGCACGACCGCCAGCATGTGTTGATCCCTGAAGGGACAATCGTTCTTGGAGAAGCGCGGAAGATCGGTTCGGCAGGTATCGGCCAACAACGCCGCATGGCCGTGGTCTTCCACCGCATGATCATGCCCGACGGGTACTCCGTGGATCTCGACCAGTTCCACGGTCTCGACCAAATCGGGGAAGAAGGCATGAAGGACAAGGTAAACAACCATTACTTCCAGATCTTCGGCGCCTCGATTGCGTTGGGCGTTATCTCCGGCGCGGGAGAGATCACCCAGGGCGGCGGAACCATCTCTACCAACGGGTCACAAGCGTTTACCACCGGAGCGGCCGGCAGTCTGTCGCAATCGGCGTCCACAATTCTTGACCGCTTCATTCAAATACCGCCAACCATCACCATCCGTGAAGGGCATCGAGTGAAGGTGTATTTCACTCAGGACATGCTCTTGCCAGCCTACGAAAACCACACCATCCCGCAGACGTTCTAGGAGACGCCCATGCGCCACAGTTCGAAGTTTGTTGTCGTTGCAGCAGCAGCCGTCGCTTTCCTCCCTGGATGCCGGAGCCATCAAGCCAAAGTCGATGCACTCCAAAAAGAGTACGACCGGCTAAGCAAACAGTTTGCAGAAGATTGTTCCGCTGAATACCTCAAGGTACCGCCAACATTGAGCGAGAAATGCTCCGAAGAGAGTAAGAAAATGGGCGAAGCTGGGCAACGCCTTCGAGAGGAACTTGCCAAACAGTAGCCGTGAAGGGAGAGATTCATGAAAACAGTTCTGGTAATTGCCGCATTTGTCGCTGTAACAGCCGCACCGATGACTTACGCACAGTTCGGCTCTGGAGTCGTGTACGATCCGACGCAAGCCACGCATGCCGTGGTGCAGATCAAGAACGAAGAGAGATCGATCGCCTGCCGTCCGGCCTTGGACGAGACTGCTACTTGCCTGGCCGGGGAGGTTCGGATTCTGCTGGTAGGATGCTTCCACGGCGCTCTCCGGGCCTGCCGGAGTGGCTTGCTGCGCAGGGGACTCCGGCGTGCGCGCATAGACAAGATTAGATGCAAATCGAGCATTATATGCAAGTTCCCGCTCCTTGGCCGCAAGCTGCTGGGCCTCCTGCTGTGCCGGAGAAAGTTGCTGCCCTCCTTGCTGCCCGTATCCATTCTGTTGCGCAGGGCAATTCTCACCCGGCGCACATTGAATCGATTCCCCGGTTGGACTGTATCCGGCAGCGGCCATCTGCTGCGCACGCGTCGCATTCGCCATGGCTGGATCCTGGCCGGCGATTGTTCCCGATTGCTGTGCAGCACGCTGGCGAGCCTCCGCAACGTTGCTCTTGAGGGTCTGAACGTTGTTGTCCGTGTTGTCCTGGACCGCTGGCT
>Ga0181516_10001512_pt1 | contig 17717 bp, 9 predicted proteins | sample PEATcosm2014_Bin_25_FD_121104 | JGI IMG/M metagenome (GOLD analysis project Ga0181516, IMG submission 121104) | Peatland microbial communities from MTU Mesocosm Facility, Houghton, MI, USA - PEATcosm2014_Bin01_10_metaG | ecosystem: Environmental > Terrestrial > Soil > Wetlands > Peat | place... | reverse complement strand
GTGACGCTGGGCGGCACCGGCAAAGGCCACGGCAAGCGCCATCCTACGGTTTGCGATGGTGTCTTCATCGGCAACAATGCCAACGTGCTGGGCAACATCACCGTGGGCGAAAACTCGCGCGTGGGCGCGGGTTCGGTAGTGCTGTCCGACGTGCCGCCGAATTCGACGGTGGTCGGCGTTCCGGCGCATATTGTCTATCGCAACGGGCATCGCGTTCTCATCACCGATCCCCACGAAGTGAAAGATCCACTCTCCGACGCGCTGATCGCACTCTCGGCGCGCGTGGAGATGCTGGAGACGCATCTGGGCGATCACGACCATATCGCCGTCCCCTTTGCCGCCGAAGAGGCCGAGCGTTCCGCGTACCGCGTGGAGTTGGAGCGGCTGAAGAATTATGTGTCGATGGGTGAAGGGATCTGAGCTGCGGCGAGTCAGCGAGTGAGCAGGTTAGCGAGTCGGCAAAGACGCATAGGTGGACGGTAGTTTGCAGATCGTTTCCCGCTCTTGGCGCACAATAGTCTGGAGAGAAGAATCGCCGCACGGATGCGTCTCAAGCAATCAAGGATGGACGCCAAAGAGCGAGCGGCACCTCCTCCACCACCGCGTGACCCCACCCCTCCCCCCAGAATTACGGGCATAAACATACTTGACACACCAAAGCATCCGTGACATGGTAGAGGAATGAGCAAAAGACTCCCAAAGAACCTAGTTGGAGCGATTCGGTACTTCTCCGACCCCGATGTGTGTGTTGAGTTCGTCGCGTCGCTGCGCTGGCCGAATGGCGTGGTGACTTGCCCGCATTGTGCGAGCGAGCGGAGTTCGTACCTTAAGAGCCGGAGAATCTGGAAATGCCTCAATCCCGCTTGCTACAGGCAATTCAGCGTCAAGACTCAGAGCGTCTTTGAGGATTCGCCGCTTGCGCTCGATAAGTGGATGGTCGCGGTGTGGATGGTGGTGAACTGCCGGAATGGGGTGTCGAGCTACGAGATCGCCCGCGATGTGAAGGTCACCCAGAAGTCGGCATGGTTCATGCTCCATCGCATCAGGATGGCCCTGCGGCGCGGAGACTGGGAAAAGATGGGCAGTGACGGTGGTCCCGTCGAAGCGGATGAATGTTGGATCGGTGGAGCGCCAAAGAACAAGCACAGAAGCAAGGAGAGGAAGTTCCTTTTAACCGAATGGGACACCGTTATCCAGAATCCGAACTGGAAGCCGGAATTCGGATCGAATACTAGGAAGACCCCGGTGTTCGGCCTGCTCGACCGTGAGGCCCGCCAGGTACGCGCCAAAGTGATTCCCAAGGTCAACCGACAGGTATTGCAGAACGAAATCTTGAACAACGTCTCAAAGGGTAGCCGCATTCTGACCGATGAGAACGGCTCATATACCAGCCTGCCTAAGCTGGAATTCGTTCACGAGGCCGTGAACCACATGAAGGAATACGTCCGCGGCGACGTGCATACAAATGGGCTGGAAAACTTCTGGAGTCTGCTCAAGAGGGGATTGCGCGGAACCTACATCGCCGTAGAGCCGTTCCACCTTGACCGCTACTTGGACGAGCAGATTTTCCGCTATAACAACCGCACCACCAAAGAAAATCCGCTGGACGACAGAGACCGCTTCATGCTGGCAGTATCGCAGATTTACGGCAAGCGCCTGACCTATGCAGAACTGACCGGCAAGGTGGGAGAAACGACGCAAGAGCCGTTCTAATTTACCGGCTTGGGTGGAACTGCCGAAACGCGGGAAGCGGAGGCCCTAGGCTTCCGCTTTTCTTCTTGCATCGCTTTCTGAACGTCCGCCTTGGACACTTTCATGATTGTCCGCATAGCATCGGTGAAACGCGCGAATTCGGGATTGTCGGGCGGTCTCTTCATGGCGTTATCATAGCGCAATCCAAGAAAGAGAGGAGATAGATCGCTCTATGGCAGTTGCTTCGTTTGAGCACATGATGATTCTGCCGTGCCCTCAGCGCGAACAAGGTGATTCTTGCAGTATTCCTCTGCCGCGTCAAAGCCCATTAGGAAAATACGGAGGTCTAGATTATCAACCCATGGGTGAGTGGCCGCTAGTCTTTCTATGCCTTCGGCACGGGCGAGCGTACGAGTGTTCGCCCGATAACATCCATCTTGAAACTGACATGAGGCTCCAAGGTCAACGCGTTTCCCCGCTGTGGAAAATAGAATGCGCGTGCGGACAAGAAAGCTGTGGACGCACGCACACGCTCTATACAGGGCGTATGCCAGATTGGAATTCGATATTAGCTTGGATTCTGAAAACCGCCCCCCAGGTTCCTTGTGGGGATCATTTGCTTGTTTGGCGAGAAGATCTGATCCATTCAACTGAGATTGCACACTAATCTCCAATGCGCTAATATGCGCTCTAGACATTCGTGATGCGCTGACCCCGCTGGCAGGCGGGGTTTTCTATTATCTAGCTATGCGCGAAATTTGGGAGACTCCCTTCGGGAATGCTCACTTAAAGATCGACCGGGCCAACAAGCACATCGCGGATATCGAGGAGAGACTCGGTGCCTCTTCGGATAGATACGGCCCCAGCCTGCACATGGATATCAAGACGGGGGAACAGTTCCTCTACTACAGCCCTACCGACAGGACGTTGCGCTCCGATATTGCTCTGATGGTCGGCGACGCAATTCATAATCTCCGAAGCGCTCTCGATATCGTGTGGGGCGGAACCGTTCACGCTTTGGGAAATAGGGACGCGTCCAAGTACCGGAAGTTCCCTATTGATCCCAAAGGGACACGCGAGAAACTTAACTCCACGCTTACGAAAAGCGCTGAAATACCAGAATCTTCCCCCGTGATTCGACTCATGCTTGATGGAGTGAAATGTTACAAGGGGGGGGACCCCGATATTCTCGCCCTCCACAATCTCGACATTGACGACAAACACCATCTCCTGATTCCCATGCTCACAGTTTCGGGAGTCGATGGCGTGGAACTGGAGCATGAAGATGGGACAGTCAACCGACTCACCATCATGCTTATTAGGCCCAACTTCTACCGGGAGAGAGTGCCGCTGAATAGCAAGATCAAAAACCACGGAGAGGTCAGATTTGAGATAACTTTCCGCGAGGGAGCACCTTTGGAGAATCTCGAAGTAATTCCGAGCCTCAAGCGCCTTTCTTGGAAGACTAAGAAAATCGTCCGATTGCTGCAAAGGGAGGCCCAGCCCCACTACCGGCCCTAGATCAGGTGAATTAATAGCGGAAGACGGCATCCTTCCATGAAATCACCGGAATTAGCAAGTTAGGCGGTTAACGCACCAAAGCCATGGTGCGGCAAGTATATTCATGCCGAATTACGCCCCATTTTCACCGCTAAGATTCGATAAATGTTTAATAATGTGCAACATAGAGAATTGACATGTTGCCATATCAGTAAACACAACCCCATAAATTCAGGCCTTTTCCAGCCAAAAAATGCCTCAAAACTGCCAATCTGACGCTGGAAAGGCCTTGCGGTGCGGCCTCAGTGGACGTCGACGGAGCGGTCTCCTTCGTACTGCATGATGTGGAAGTAGGCTTCCCAGCCGGTCCAGGACACAGGAGCGGGGAGCTTGGCCATCGGATCCTTGAGGTGGTTGGCATAGTCCTGCACGATTTCGCGTGTGCGGTAGACGCCGGTGAGCCAGTCGCCGCGATACCAGTTTTTCCATTTGCCGTACTCGGCGAGGTGCATCGACGCCTGGATTTCGTCGAGCGCCTTGAGCGCGTCCGCGGCCTCAGTCTCTGCTTTCGCCGTGTCGCCGGCGTTCTCATCTTTCATTGACTCGGCCACGTCGAGCAGCATGCGGTTGCTGTTGCGATTGATGGTGATCATGGTGAGCACTTCGGCCTGGTAGTAGTCACGGCGCGTTGGATCGACGGTGGCTTTGGCTGCGAGTGCGTCCTTCCACACCGAATCCCAGCGAGGCTGTGAGTCTGTGCATTCCTTTATGTCGCGATCGAGGAACGCCGCGCGCTGCTGATCGTCCATGGTGAAGAATCCGCCGCGGGGCTGGGTCCACTTTGGCGACTGGCTGGGGACATTCAGAACCTGGTGGCCGCTCAGATAGTCGAGAAGGATGCGGCGAACCTCGCTATGGTAGTGCTGGTCGCCGACTACGAGCGGGACGTTGCTATAGCGGGGCGGAGCCGCAGGCGTGTTGCCGGCGGAAGTCACACGCGGCGGGCCGAACGATGGACGCGGCGCGGGCGCGGCGAAATATTCTTTGTACACTTTGGCGAGTGCATCGGCAGACTTCGCGCCAAACTCTTCGCTTGCCCACTTCTTGTAGAAAGCCGTGTCAGCCTCGCTGGCCGGATCGGCCTGCACCGATTTCCCTACGGTTGCGGGAACGCCGCCCCAGGCCATCTCCATTACGGCGCGAGTGGTCATGGCGACAGGGCGCTCGTCGCTGGTGTTGACGAGGAAGTATGAAGTTGCGCCGGCCTTGATGAAGCGGCCGATCTCGGACTGGATGATGGAGACAGGCACCATCTCAGAGAGCTGATTGGCCTGGCCGTTCATCATGGCGACGTGGAAGTACATGCCCTGGCCGGGGCCGGCCTTTCCGCCGTCCTGCATATCGCCGTATCCGGTGTCGGCCCAAACCAGCGATACCTCCGGCGGAATCTTCAGGTAGCCCTCCTGCGTGAGCCGCGCGCCCTCCTGCCAGAGGTCGGTGACAAACTGCGCGTTGGGATAGCGGGCGCGGACGATCTTCATCTGGTCGGCGATGGCTGCACTGATGCGCTGGCCGAGGAGGGGGTCGTTGTTCTGCACGCTGGGATCGAGCGAGGCATAACTCGAATCGGAGAGGCCGCGCAGACCTACGCTCCAGAGGATCTCTTCGTCGGGCTTGTACGCGGCGACAGCGTTGGTCCATGCGCGCTCAAGAATTTCAGGGTGGGCGGAGTAGTTGTAAGGAACGTCCCTGGGCCAGCGTGCCACGTTGACGCCGAGCGGGATGGCGTGATGCTGATTGACGATGAGGCCGCGCAGCGCGGCGGCGTGGACAGGCGCATCGTCAGGGAATGTCCAGGTCCCGGGGACAACCATGTTGCCCTTGAGGCGAAGGATGGTTTCAAAGACCTGGTCCCAGACGCTGAGCGCGATGCCGTCCTGCTCGCCTTTGGGCGGAACGACCCAGCCAGTGAGCAGGTCTTCGTCGTTGGGAAAGAAGCCGCGGTATTTGAAGACCGGCTTGGGGAAGGTGTGGGCGAAATCCGCGGGCAAGGTGATGGATGCGCGCTTTGCGGGCTGCTTGTCGGTCCAGAGGTACATGGGATCGACGCCAAGGTAGCTCTGAGAGAACTCGTAGATGGCGTAGATGGTGCCGCGCATATCAGCGCCGGTGAGGCAGACGACGTGTTTGCCGGCCGCGGAGCCGATGGAGAATGCGAAGCTCTCGGTGTCTTTGGTTGTGGCGCAGTTGGCTGCCGAGGCAGAGGCAAAATCGCTTTGCGCGATGACGATGGCGGTTGGGCCGGCGGCATCGAGAGTGTCGACGATCTTCGGCTCGCGCCCGAAAACCTTCATGAAGTCGTGGCGCAGGTCTTCAGTTGCGCGATGGACCGGGCCGGACTCATGCGTGCTTTCGACGATGGTGACGGTCCCGTCGATGGTGACGCGCGGCTGCTCGGCCGGGGCTGGATAGGCGGCCGCAAGCGTAAGCACGCTGAGCAACGCGGGAACGCTAAGAAGTTTTGCAGAATGGTGGAGCACCGGTGGACGCATCGTGACCCTCTCCTGGCAAGAAACGAGTCCGGTGCGGGAGCCCGCAAAAAACCGGGAGGCATCCAGGCCGTATTTCTTCGCGGCACGAATTATACATCCGCGACCGTATGATGTTCGATTGCCCAATGAAAAACCGCCCCGCAGGGAGCGGGGCGGCGGGTGGGGAGGGACGCGATGTTACATAGGGTTGACTGTGAGGGCAACAATCGTGCTCTGGGTGATTGAGCCGGAGGTCGCGGTGATGGTGACTTGCGTGGTGCGCGGGAGCAATGGAAGCTGCGACGCACAACCCGTGACGAGGCCGATGGCGATGCACAAAATTGCGGCCAGAGCGAGAAGACGGAAGCGGGCGATCATTCTTTGCGAGCGACGCCGGAAGAGCAGCAGTGTTGAGCCGAAGGGTAAAAGCAAGGCAACCGTGAGGCCCGCCGAGCCAAATCCTGGGAACAGGGGCTTGTGGAGTGCGGCGGAGTTGGAAGCCTGAATGGTGACTATGCCGGTGACAGGGGCTGTGGGGGATGCTGTGAGCGTGGCCGGCGCAAAGGTGCAGGTGGACGACACTGGCATTCCGCTGCAGGCTAAAGAGACTGTTCCCGTGAAGCCGTTGACGGGCGCAATGCTGATGGTGAGTGAGGTGGACGCTCCGGCGCCGGTGACGGAAGCTACCTGTGAAGAGGCGCTCAAGTTAAAGGTTGGCGTTGTGGTTGCGGCGGTGTTATTGCTGATCTCCGCAAAGAGCCCATGTGTCTCCTGATCGAGACCGGCAGTGAAATAGAGTGCGGAGGGATTTGCGCCGGAGGCCGTGGAGCCGAAGATCTCCCAAAGACCGGGATAGGCGATGGGGTTGCCATTCATGTCGGCGACCACGCCGAGAAAGGCGTAGGTTGTCGGGTTATAAGCGGTGATCAGCCCGTCGCCGAAGTTGCCGATGAGCAGGTCGCCGCCGTATATGCCAAAGCCGGCCGGGGCGATGGTCACTCCCCAGGGCGCATTCAGGTTTCCGCCGGTTACCGCGCGGGCGATGAAGTTACCGTTGTCATCAAAGACCGAGACGAAGCCGGTGTTGGTTCCCAGGATCTCCTGATAAGTGCCTGCTCCCGGCGCAAAGGGCGGTGTGGTGCGCAGCATGTAGGTGACGAAAACCTGAGTGCCGATCGCTTTGATGGCATAGGGGGCATAGCCGGTGGGAATATTGGGGTCAGTGAAGGTGCCGGCCAGCGTTGCAGGCGCAAAGCTGGAGTTATAGACCTCCACGTCGCCGCCCTGTCCGAAGTTGGGGACAAGCAGGTAACTGCCGCTCGAATTCGTGATCAGAGCGAGGTCGGTGTAGACGGCGTTCTTGGAACTGCTGTTGACTTGAATAAGCGCGTTGTTGCCGCCGGCGGTCTGCAATGAGTTCCAGCCGGAAATGGTGCCGTCTGAGGTTGCGAAGAGGAACGATGCCTTGGTCCCGTTGGAGAGAACAAAGCCGGTGGTGGTGTTTTGAACCGTGCCCGTGGGCTGGCCTGGGCCTGAGCCGGACGCAGCCGGAATAACGGCTTCAAATTTGATGGGGCCTGCAAACGGCGTAACGTAGCTCAGACCGGTCACGTTGGTGTTAATCCAAAGAGTCGCGGTTCCGGATACTCCCCACGGATCGATGAATTTGGGGTCGGTGATGGTTGCCGGCACGGAGCCGTCGGAGATGATGTTGGTGACCTGGTAGACGCCGGCGGCTTGCGCGGAAGCAATGCCGGAAACGGAGAGGATGCCGAGGCAGAGCGCGAAGAGCCGGATCGCAATGAAACGCGATGGACCGAGGTTTGTCTTAAGCGAAGAAGCGGCTGGGATGGCCCGCTCCAAATCTGCGCGCGGAGATGCGCTGGGGGATGCAGCCGGGAATGCATTGGGGATATGCATAGAGACTCACCTTTCGTTTTTTGTCGGATTGTTGGACTGAATTTAGCGGCCGGGCTTTGACTTGCCTCCTACAAGGTGAAGATTAGCCTGCATTCGGACGCTAGTTGTCAGCACTGTGTTATGACGCCGTCATTAGAGTGTCAGGGTTTTGTTGCGCGCGTGAATGCGGGAAGAATCGCGGCGTCGTCCAATTCCTGGAGATGCGAAGCGAGGTTGAGCCGGCTGCGGTGCTACATTGGTTTGTTCCCACTCTTTCGCCGGGGTTTTGGTTCTTGTCTCTTCGCGCCTTGTTTGTCGTTGTTCTGGCCTTTCCCGCAGTTGCTCATGGGGCTTCGCGGGTGCAGGCCGCGCCGGTCCCACAGGAGATGCGGTCAAATGTCTTCACGGTCGCGGTGAATGGCCAGCCGGTGGATGTGGCGCATGCGGCTGCAAGCCTGGAGTTTGTAAGCTTCGATATCACCGGGCCGGTTGAGGTTGAGGTGACCGCAACGGAGCCCGGATTCTGGGATCGGGGAGTGGACATTGAGCCCTGGCGGCTGGGAATTCGACCGGTGCGGGCGGGACAGACGATTCGATTCAGGGTTGCGGGCCCGGAGAAGCTCTCCATCTCACGGCCGCGCGATTTTCTCAACCACGCCAGCATGCTGTTTCTGTTTGCCGGGCCTCCGCCACCGCCTGCGCCGAGGGCGGGGCCCAATGTGCAGATTGTTCCGGCGGGGATTCATCGCGAGAGTTTGAACCCGAAGAGCGGAGACACAATCTATCTGGCTCCGGGAGCATTCGTTTTTGGCAGTCTGAACCTATGGAATGTGGCCGGCGTGAAAGTGCTGGGCCGGGGAACGATTGTCTACGACGGTCCGCAAGACCCGAACGGCGACGAGGGATGGATGCAGAAGCCGGATTGGCACTGCATCGTCGCGATGCAAGCAAAGAATGTGCAGATCGACGGGCTGACCTGTGTGATTCGCTCGCGGACATGGTCGATCCAGATGAAGGATTCGACGGGATTCGTGTTTAACGATCTGCGCGTGATGGGGGGCAATCCGGGCAACGCGAACCAGGACGGGATGGATTGGCTGGGCGGCGGAGACACGATTGTTCGGGATGCATTTCTGCGGGCATCGGACGACGACCTGGCGATGGAGGGAAACTGGGACGGCTACACGCAGGCGGATATGCTGCGGCCCGGGCAGAATGTGCAGAACATCCTGGTGGAGAACAGTGAACTCTCCACCAGCATTTCAAATGTTGTGCGCGTAGGTTGGCCGCAGAAGATCTTCAACTCCAGCAATTTTACTTTGCGCAATTCGGATGTGTTGCACGCGGGGATTGGGGCGTGCGGGCAGACGTTTGGGCTGTTGGGGTTCTGGGGCGCGAACGGCGCGCGCGGCGACCACAGCGGCTATACGTTTGAGAATATCTTTCTCGACAACTGGTACTCGCTGGTGCAGATGGAGCAGGAGTATCCAGGGCTGCACGGAGTTACGTTTCACAATATCTGGGCGCTGGATCAGCCGCCCCTGGCCGCATCGTCTCTCATCGGCGACGTTGCGGATGTGACGTTTGACAACGTGAAGTATGGACAGAAGCGAGCGGAGGCTAATGCCGATTTGCCGCTGGGGATTTCAGACGGAGCGCAGCCGGCAAGGTTCGCAGCCAAGCATGAGGCAGGGCATGAACCGGCGGCTGCGTTCACAGTTGATCCTCCCTTGTTTGAGCCGGGCGAACAGGTGACTCTAACGGCGCAGACCTCGACGGGGGCACGGTACACATGGCTGTTTGGGGATGGGACGCAGGCGCAGGGCAGGCGGGTGCGGCATCGGTTTCCCGACGACAAGGGAACGGAGCTGAACGGGGCAACCAATGGAGCAGGGCGATTCAGGGTTCTGCTCAAGGTCGAGGACAAGACGGGGAAACAGGATTGGGCCGCGCAAGGTTTGGTCGCGGTGGGCCGGTGGTACGACGCAATGAAGCCGGTTGGCCCGATGGTTAAAGGGCTTCTCTGGCAGATCTACCCAGGTGAATGGACTGAGCTGCCCGACCTTAGCCAGGAGAAGTGGGTGGTGAACGGCGAGTCGGACAACCTGTCAGCCAACGCCGAGGGCTTTACGCGATACGCCACAGTCTGGGATGGGTTTCTGGACATACCGGCGGATGGAGGATACACGTTTCACCTGATGGATCGCGACGGGGCGCGGCTGGTGATTGACGGAATGGAAGTGGCAAAGACCGGGCCGCCGTTTGCTCAGGTGTGCGGCTCGCCGGGCAACGCAATGCGCTACGATCTGGGTGCGCTGGGGCTGCGCGCGGGGCGGCATACCTTTCATCTGGAAGGGCTGCACTCGATGAGCGATGGTGGGCCACGGTTGCTGTGGGAGGGTCCAGGGTTGCCACTGACCGATGTGCCGGCGGCCGCGTATAGCCACCCGAGAGTGGATGTGGTGAAGGCAGGGACTGAGGGACTAAGGGACTAAGGACAAAGGATGTAGGAACGGGAGATTGAGCAGGGACGCTGCTACTTTGGGAGCTGGGTCGTGTCCCAGCCGCCGCCGAGGGCGCGGATCAGACCTACGCTGGACTCATACTGGCGGGTCTGAATGTCGATGGCGGTGCGCTGGTTTTGAATAAGCGTGGCTTCGGCGGTCAGGACCTCGAGGTAGCTTGTCACGCCGCCTTTGTAGCGCTGATTGGAGAGGTCGAGGGAGTGCTGCGCCGCGGCGACGGCATTCTGCTCAACGGTTGATTCCCGATCGAGAATGCGTAATGCCGCGAGTTGGTCTTCGACGTCGCTGAAGGCCTGAAAGATCGTGTTGCGGTAGGCGTCGGCCTGGGCTTCATAGGTGTGGCGGGCGTTTTCAGTAAGCGCGTGCCGCTGGCCGGCGTCGAAGAGCAACTCCGTTGCCTGTGCTCCTAAAGACCAGAGGGAGCTTGGGCCTTGAATCAAGGTGCTAAGGCTAGTGGACTGAAATCCGCCTGCGCCGGTAAGCGAGATGGTGGGATAAAAGGCGCTGACGGCGATGCCGATTTGCGCGTTGGCGGCGGCGGTGCGGCGCTCCGCTCCGGCGATGTCGGGGCGGCGCTCAAGAAGCTGTGATGGCACGCCGAGCGGTATTTTGGGCAACGCCGATTCCGTAGATTGCCCGAGCGGCGACGGCGGGATGCTGAAGGTGGTGAGGTCGTAGTTTCCGAGCGTGCCGATGGCGTGCTCTAGCTGAGCGCGGGCCACGCCGACATCGACCAGTTGGGCGCGGACGGTTTCAAGCTGGGTTTGAGCCTGAGCAACGTCAACGTCGGTGGCTACTCCGCCGGTGCGGCGACGCTGGGTGAGATCGAGTTGGTTTGCGAGGTCGGCGACAGTATCGGTAAGAAGCTTTGCCTGCGAATCGAGTCCGCGCAGGGCGTAGTAGTCGGAGGCCATGTCGGCATGGAGGGTGAGATCGAGCGCGGCCTGGTCAGCGGCGCTGGCCTGAGCATTCTCGCGAGCGGCTTCAACAGTGCGACGAATGCGGCCCCAGAAATCCGGCTCCCAGCTCGCCTGCCCGCTGATGACGAAGTTGTTGTAGTCTGTCGGATTCGCTTTATTGAAGAGAGGCTGATTCTCAGAGAACTTCTCGCGGCCCGCGGATGGGCTGACTGAGAGCGTGGGGAAAAGGCCGGAACGGGCAGAAGCGACCAGGTCGCGGGCGGCGAGCCAGGTCTCATAGGCTTGGCGCAGCTGCACGTTGTTGGTGGCGATGCGATCTTCGTATTGGTTGAGTTGCGGGTCCTGATAGATCTCCCACCACTTGCCGCGCAACATGCCGTCAGACGGGTTGGCGGGCTTCCAACTGCCTCCGGTTGGGTTGGGCGGAGGGACGATCGCTGCCGCGCCGGTTTCTTTGTAGGCGGCGGGGGCCTGATAGCCGGGACGATTGTAGTCGGGGCCTACCGGCTTGCAGGCGGTGAGGACGGTTAGGGAGATTAAGGCGGCGAGGACTGAAATCGATTTGCCGGTTGAGAGTCGTGGCCTCCCACCCATTCGGCTAAAAGATGTCGAATGGATGGGGCACCCGGTGAGTCCCCACCTGCGATTAGGCGAAGGCAAACGCATTGCTACTTGCCTCCGGTAGCGAATTGGGCAGCGGACACGACCTGCACCTTTTCGCCGTCGATGAGTGAGTCGGGCGGGTTCTGAATGATGTGATCAGAGGCGCTGAGGCCGTTTACGATCTGGACCTTGGCGCCGTCGTCGTCGCCGATGACCACGGGGACGAGGTGCGCGGTGTTCCCGTTGACTACGGTGCCGATGCGCAGGCCTTCGCGGCGGAACATGATCGCCTCGGCAGGGACGATGAAAGTTGTCCCTGCGTTCGGGGTTTTGAAGTGGACCTGGGCGAGCGAGCCGGGCAACAACTCTCCGGCGCGGTTGTCCACATCGATTTCAACCAGGAGCGTGCGGCTGACTGGATCGATGGCGTCCGCGGTGCGGACCAGCGTGCCTTGATAAGTTTTGCCAATGTGTTCAGGGAAGGTGAGGTCGATATGCGATCCACGCTTCATGTTTTGGGAGTAGACCTGGGGCACGCTCGCATAAACGCGCAGGGTTTGGACGGCCTGCATGTGGAATAGTTCGCTGGCTCCGGTCTGGCCCGCGCCGGCATTGATTAACTGGCCGATGTCAATGTTGCGGGAAGTGATGACGCCATCGAAAGGCGCGTAGACCTTCTCGAAAGACTGCAGTTCGCGCAGCCTCTGTACATTGGCCTGGGCAGATTTTACAGCCGCCGCGGTGGCCGATGCCTGATTCATGAATGTATCCGTATCCTGCTGCGAAACTGCATTGGACTTGACCAGTCCGGCATAGCGATCGGCCTGAATGTGGGCGTTGTTGGCGTTGGCCTCAGCGGTATTCAAGTCCGCTTCGGCCTGTGCGAGTTGCTGATCCAGTTCCGGCGTGGCGATCTCCGCCAGCAGCGCGCCTTTCTTGACACGGGCTCCGATGTCGAAGTACCAGTGGGTTAAGTATCCTGAAGTGCGCGCGTAGATGGGTGAGTCAGTGAAAGCGGCGACATTGCCGGGAAGCGTGAAGCTATCGACAGGAGCGCCAGGCCTGGGGGCCGCGACGCTGACAGTGGGTGCGGCGAGCTCGGTTGTGGTCTTGGCGAGCACATCGTTGCTGTGCAACCGATAGAGAATGCCCACGGCGGCCAGGATGCCGGCGACTACCAGCACCAAAATTACGCCGAAGACGGCGGTGCCGGGCGCGATGGGCTTCTGGTCAGGTGCGTGACCTTCGGATTGATTCGGGTTGCTCTTTGATTCTTGAGTCATAAACTGCTACTCCAAAAAACGCGAAACAGAACTCCAACAGTTTGAAGCGCTACTCCGAGATGGTGTCGAATTCGTCGTATGGGGCGGGGCGGGCGGCACCGTGTCCCGATCTGCGGCGGCGCTCTAGGCGGCCGTGGATGAATGAGAAAAAGGCAGGGACAAAGAACAGCGTGGCAACGGTGGCCAAGAGCAGGCCTCCAATGACGGCGCGGCCGAGCGGGGCATTCTGCTCGCCGCCATCGCCGAGACCGAGCGCCATGGGCACCATGCCGATGATCATGGCCAGTGCGGTCATAATAACCGGGCGGAGGCGGACAAAGCCCGCGTTGAGCGCGGCCTTGCGCGCGTCGCCGACCAGAATGTCCAACTGCTCGCGGGCAAAGCTGACAACAAGAATGGAATTGGCCGTGGCCACGCCCATGCACATAATTGCGCCGGTGAGCGCGGGGACGCTGAGCCGGGTGTTGGTGATAAAGAGGAACCAAACAATGCCCGCGAGGGCAGCTGGCAGGGCAGAAATGATGAGAAAGGGATCGAGCCAGGACTGGAAGTTGACCACGATCAGGAGGTAGACAAGGAGGATGGAAAAGGCCAGTCCAGACAAGAGGCCTATGTAGGACTTGTACATGGTCTCGCTCTGGCCGCGCAGGGTAAAGTGCGAGCCGCGAGGCAGATCTCTCTGGTGTTCGGCGACGATCTTTTCCATTCTGCGGGTTACGATTCCGAGGTCGGTCCCGTCCACATTGGTGTAGATATCGACGACCGGCTGGACATCGTAGTGGGTCACCGTCCCAAGTTCCGCGCCGGGGACGACGCTGGCCATGTTGCCGAGGATTTCGACGGGAGGAGCTATGCCAGGTGCATCGCTGCGCGTCGCGCCGAGCGCCTGCTGCGTCGCGGCCGAGCCGGTGATGGGCAGGCTCTTGAGCGCTTGCAGTGAATCGAGCTTGTACTGCGGCGCCTGGATGGCCACGTTGTAGGTGACGCCGTTTTTGGGGTCGAGATAAAAGTTGGGGGTGGTCTGGAAGCTGCCACTCAGAGCCACTAGCAGGCCTTGCGCCACGTTTTGCTGCGTCATTCCGATCGATTGGGCGCGGGTTCGATCCACATTGACCGTGAAGTCAGGGGAGTCGAATGGCTGCTGAATGCGCGCGTCGGCAGCGCCGGGGACATAGCGGACTTCATTGAGCATGCGGTCGGCGAGATTGCGATTCCCATAGAGGTCGGGACCGACGATCTGCAGATCGATGGGAGCGGAGAGGCCGAAGTTGAGGATCTGGGTGACGATGTCCACCGGCAGCACATAAAACGTGACGCCGGGATACTCACGTGCTAATACGGGGCGAAGCTGCTGGAGATAGGCCTCCGTGGGGTGATGATCCTTGCTCAACTGCACCTGTATATCGGCGTCCGCAGGTCCTATGGGCGCGGAGGTCGAGTAAGACAGGTTCAATCCGGAATAGGGCAGGCCGATGTTGTCGACGATGGTCACCACTTCTTTGGCCGGGATGTTCTGGCGGATGGTGGAGTCGATGTGATCGCAAAGAGCGGCGGTCTCTTCGATGCGGGTTCCAGTGCGCCCGCGAACGTGAATCTTGAACTGGCCGGCATCGACGGATGGAAAGAAGTCCTCGCCGAGAAATGGCGTGAGCAGGGCCACCGAGCCGATCGCGAAAACGAGGAACGCGATGAGGAACACGCTCGAGTGGTCCACACACAGAGTGAGGAGGCGCAGGTAGAAGTGGCGAAGCTCTTCAAACCGCGCCTCGAATCCCAGTTGAAACTTGACCAGCGGGTTGCGGCTATTTCTTTTCCTCGCTACCTCCGCGTCGTCGTGCTCCCTTAGCAGATAGCGCGCCATGGTTGGCACCACGGTGCGGGAAAGCAGATAGCTGGCAAGCATGGCAAAGACTACCGCTTCGGCAAGGGGAACGAAGAGGTACCGCGAGACGCCGCTCAAGAGGAACATGGGCACGAAGACGATGCAAATTGCGAGGGTTGAGACCAGCGCCGGGGTGGCGATTTGCGCTGCGCCGTCGAGGATAGCCTGCTCGATTTCCTTGCCTGATTCGAGATTGCGGTTGATGTTTTCAATTTCAACGGTTGCGTCGTCGACCAGGATGCCGACGGCAAGCGCCAAGCCGCCGAGGGTCATGATGTTGATGGTCTCGTGGAGCAGGTAAAGCATGCTGAGCGAGCACAGGATGGAAAGAGGAATGGAAACCGCGATGATGAGGGTGGAACGCCAACTGCCCAGGAAGACCAGAATCATAACCGCGGTTAGGCAGGCGGCGACGATGGCCTCGCGGATTACGCCGTTGATGGCGCCGCGCACGAATATCGACTGGTCGGAAAGAGCGTTTATTTGCAGTTGCGGGGGCAACTGGCCCCGAATCGCCTCAATCTTTTCATGCACGCCATTGATGATGTCCAGCGTAGAGGACGAACCGGTCTTCAAAATACTCATCAATATAGCGCGGCGGCCGTCGACCCTGACGATATTGGTTTGCGGGGGGTTGCCGTCACGCACGTGAGCCACGTCGCGGACATAGATGACCGCGCCGTTGATGGTCTTGATGGGCAGGTCGTTGAGGTCCGCGACCGCCAGGGGAGAGGAGTTGGTCTCGATCGCGTACTCGAAGCGGTCGACTTTCATTGTTCCGGAGGGCGCAATCAGGTTCTGAGCGGAGATGGCGGTGACTACATCGGCTGGGGAGAGCCCCTTGGCCTGCAGCGCGTGGAGATCAAGGTCCACCTGAATCTGACGCTGCTTGCCGCCGTAGGGATAGGGAGATTGTGCTCCCTCGACGGTTGCAAACCCGATGCGAATTGTGGTGTTGGCCATATCGAACAACTGCTGTTCGTTAAGGCCCGGGCCGGAGAGGCCCAACTGTAAAACTGGAACACTGGAAGCGTTGTACTGGATGACGAAGGGAGGAACGGAGCCGGGCGGCAGGCTGCGCAACTGCACCTGGTTGACCGCGCTCACTTCCGCTACGGCGCTGCCGATGTTCACGTGCGGCTGAAAGAAGATCTTGATCACCGCGATGCCGTTCAGCGATTGCGACTCGATGTGCTCTATGTCGCTGACGGCGATGGTCATGCCACGCTCGCTGTTGGCGGTGATGCGTTCGGCCATCTGCTCCGCGGAGAGGCCGGTGAACTGCCAGACCACGGTCACAACGGGGATATCGATGTTGGGAAAAATGTCGGTGGGCATCGAGTCGATGCTGAAGACACCGAGAATCAGGATCAAAAGCGCAAAGACGACGAAAGTGTAAGGCCGCCGCAGCGCAAGCCGGACAATCCACATCATAAGGCTGGTACTCGCTCCTGAGCCGGAATGCTTGTCACCGCGAGGCCCGAACGCGGGCTGGATCTGACCCCTATATTTGCAATCGGGTCATCGACTACCCTGGTGCGGCCGGCACTGGCTCAAAAAGTCTCCGGAGGGGAGGGAGTGCGCCCCACCCGGGAGAAATTGCCGTTGAAACTACTATGGTAGTCGAACGATGAGGGCAAATGGGCTTACCGGAAAGAAAAGGCCTGTGTTCACGTCTCTTATGAGACGTTGAGGAAGAGGGAAAGGATTCACCGCCGCCAGCACGGTCTCAGGGTCTGCGGGCTGGGCAGATGGACAGGGGCTGGGGTCATGGCTGCGCGAGCAAGGCTTCTATGGCATTGCCCAGAGCCTTTGGATCCTTCGCCGAAGAGTAGCGCGCAACCACATTGCCTTGGCGATCAACAAGGAATTTCGTGAAATTCCATCGAATGGCGCGCAGGCCCAGAAATCCCCGCTTGCGCTGCTGGAGATAACGAAATAGTGGAAGCGCGGCCGGGCCGTTGACATCGGCTTTGGCGAATATGGGAAAGCTAACGCCAAAACTGTGCCGGCAGAATGTGCCAATCTCGCGGTCCGTGCCCGGTTCCTGACCTCCGAACTGGTTAGAAGGAAATGCCAAAACCTCAAAGCCGCGAGGCCGGTAGGAGCGATAGAGGGCTTCAAGCCCCGCGTATTGGGGAGTAAAACCGCATTGACTGGCGGTGTTCACAATGAGCAGGACGCGGCCGCGGAACTGGGCCATGCTGACCACGCTCCCGTCAGGCAGCGGGGCGGAAAAGCTATAAAAGTCCGACTGAGCCTCATCCATCCAGCCAAAACCTCCGCCCCGGACAGTGTCCTGCGCACCGGCCGTGCGTCTAAGAGGGATGCTAACAGCCGGAAAAGCCGCGCAAGTAGCCGTGAGCCCGTCTGGTTCCGGTAGACTAACGATTGGGCCTGATTTTTGGGGGCCAGCAGGAATTCCGCGCTGAGAATGTGCGGGAAGATTTTTTGTGAAAGACGCGATCTTAAGACATTTAGTCATTCAGTCTTAGTCATTAAGGGCGGCAAGCAGGGTTGAGATTTCTGGACGAAATCGCAACCTTGAGGGCGCGGGCTTTGGGGACACCTCTGAAAAAGAAATGTCTTAGCGCGAATTGGCGGTTCGGCAGTATGAAACCCAGCGATCCGGTGACGCGGAATCGCTGGGGACCGCGGCAGCAATTCATTCCAGCGAGAAAATACCTGGCGCTGTGAGCCCGGGGTTTGGGTGGGGTGGGTGCGGCACAATATAATCATTCTTTCCATGGATCTGAACCAGATTCTTTGAGCAACGAGGGTGTCGATATTTTTCCCGTGAAGCCGATAGAGAAGGCGAATTATGGACCGCACCAGCATTTGTGCTCGCCGCAGGGCCCGAGCCCGGTGAAGAACAAGCACAT
>Ga0181516_10001511_pt1 | contig 17717 bp, 12 predicted proteins | sample PEATcosm2014_Bin_25_FD_121104 | JGI IMG/M metagenome (GOLD analysis project Ga0181516, IMG submission 121104) | Peatland microbial communities from MTU Mesocosm Facility, Houghton, MI, USA - PEATcosm2014_Bin01_10_metaG | ecosystem: Environmental > Terrestrial > Soil > Wetlands > Peat | place... | reverse complement strand
TTCATCACGTTTTCGACGGGAATGTCGTAGCGCGTCTCGAAGCGCAGGTCGCGGTTGGTCAGAATCCCGACCAGCTTCCCGTTCTTCGTCACGGGAACGCCGGAGATGCGGTAACGCCGCATTACTTCGAGCGCGTCGCCGATCATTTTCTCAGGTCCAACGGTCACCGGATCGACGATCATCCCGCTCTCCGAACGTTTGACCTTGTCGATCTCGCCGGCCTGGTCGGCGATGGAGAGATTGCGGTGCACAATGCCAATGCCGCCCTGTTGTGCCATGGCGATGGCCATGCGCGACTCCGTCACAGTGTCCATTGCCGAGGAGAGCAGCGGCGTGTTCAGTGTGATCGCCCGTGTCAGATGCGTTTGCGTGCTCACCTGCACCGGCACAACGTCGCTAAAGGCGGGCACCAGCAGGACATCGTCGAATGTGAGGGCTTCGGAGAGATTTTCGGTGAGCATAATGGTATGAGACGCCCAGCGAACAAGGACTCTTTACTGGCGGGCGGTTCCCACTATTGTAGCGGAGCGGGCGAGCGAGCCCCTTTCGTGTTTGGCTATTTCTTCAGCGGCTTGCGCGCAAAGTAAAACAGCGAATACGCCAGCATTGCGAAGGCTAGGACCGAGACCCAATCGCGATCGAGGAAGGTTTGAGGGAGGTTTAGAAGATCACGGTTGTCGTAGTAGGTGGATTCAATCGCTTTCAGCGCCACGCCGATCAGTCCTGCGATACCGCCGGCCGCGATGAGGCCCGATGCAAAGAGCGAGCCCGGAGAGATCTCTTCACTTGCGCCTGAGTCGGCTTCGCCCGAGCGCTCGGCAGCCCGGTCTACAAGCCAGCGAACAACGCCGCCGCAGAAGATTGGCAGCGTGGTGCCGATGGGCAGATAGGCCCCGACTGCAAAGGGGAGCGAGCGAATGCCCAGCAGTTCGACCGCGATGACCAGCGATACGCCAAGCAGCACCAGCCCCCACGGAAGCTTGCGGCTCAGAATTCCGTTGATCACCGTGGCCATCAGGCGTGCTTGCGGCGCGGGCGCATTGGCCGACCCGATTCCCTGAATCCAATGAACTTCGATGCGCCCCGTGGCCGGCGAATAGAGATACTTGCCGTCTTGAAGCTCCGTTGAGCCAATCGAGTTAAGCAGAACGTATTCGGATTTCTGGTGCGTGGTAATGGTTTTGGCGTCAGGCCCGACTACGCGAATCTCGTTCGGAAGATGCTTTGTGTCGGATTGAATCGACACTCCGGGATGCGGAGCGCTGAGGTTCCACGGTTGGGCAACGGCGTGAAACTCCTGCAAGCCGACATTCATGAGGTTGAGAGTGAAACCGATGACGAGCGTTGAGACCACGACACCGATCATTAATGCGATCTGTTGCAGCCGGGGCGTGGATCCGACAATGTAGCCGGTCTTCAGGTCCTGTGAAGTGTCGCCGGAGTTGGATGCGGCGATGCAAACAACGCCACCGATCATAATGGCGAGCGCGCCGAATGCCGGCGCCGTCCAGCCTTGCATGAGAAAGATTGCCGCCGTCGCCATGAGGGTTGCAATCGTCATTCCGGATACCGGACTGGCCGACGATCCCACGAGGCCAACGATGCGCGAGCTGACCGTGACAAAAAGAAACCCGAAGACGACAACAAGGAGCGAAGCAGCAAGATTGGCTGCCCAGCCCACAAAGGCGCCGGGGACCGGCTTGAACTCAAGAAAGATGAACATGCAGACGACGATGAGGAGTGAGCCGATCAGAACGACGGACATGGGAAGGTCGTCTTCGGTGCGGGCAGGCTTGGCCGGCATGGCGCCCGCGCCCTTGCGCATGGTACGCACTCCGGCTGTGAGCGCATTCCAAATGGTAGGCAGAGTCTTTATAAGCGTGATGAGCCCGGCAGCCGCAACGGCGCCCGCGCCCATGGGCTTGATGTAGGTGGCCCAAAGATCGCTCGGGCCCATCTGCGCGATCGGTGTCTGGCCGGGATAGACGGGGTTGGGCAGGGCCTTTCCGAAAAAGTAAATCAGCGGCATGATCACAAGCCAGGAAATGACACCGCCGGCGAAGATGATGCCGGCCACTCGTGAGCCGATGATGTAGCCGACGCCCAGATACTCCGAGGTCGCGTCGGCGTTGATGCTGGCGCCTTTCAGCACGTGCTGAGGGCCGAAGTCGGGTTGATACTCCGGCGAGCCAGGCCAGGCGCTGAGAAGAAATTTATTTTGCAGAAAGGTGTAAAGACCGCCGAGGCCGAGGCCAAGAAAGACGCGGCTTGCGAGCGAGCCGCCTTTTTCGCCTGCGATCAGCACGTCGGCGCATGCCGTTCCCTCCGGATAGGGCAGCACACCGTGTTCCTGGACGATTAGCTGGCGCCGAAGAGGAATCATAAAAAGGACGCCAAGCCATCCGCCGATCAGCGCCAGGATAAAGATCCGGGAGTATTCAAGATCGAATCCGAGGAAAACGAGCGCGGGCAAGGTGAAGATGACGCCCGATGCGATCGACTGCCCGGCGTTGCCCGTGGTCTGAACAATGTTGTTCTCAAGGATCGACGCGCGGCCGAAGGCGCGAAGAATGCTGATCGAGAGCACTGCAATGGGAATCGATGCGGCAACGGTGAGCCCGGCGCGCAGTCCCACATAGACCGTAACGGCGCCGAAGATGAGCCCGAAGAAGCATCCGAGCAGGATTGCGCGAAGCGTGAACTCCGGTGGATGCTGATCGTCGGGAATGAAGGGCTGAAAGTCGGCCACGCAGAGCCTCCGGATCATGGCATACAAGGAACTTGAGAAATCCCCGAAGGGCGAGTGTAGCAGCGCGGGGGGAGGGAAAGACAGTGGGATCGGCCCGGAACCCTGCGCTTCAGGCAAATCAAAGGGCAGCGGCCGAGAATCGCCTCGCTAACACAAAAGTAACAGCGGAACGGACTGTATTTCCGATGATTTCGGTGGACAGTCGTCATCTGGTTGCCAGAGAATTCAGGGAATACACGGGGTCTCGCGTCCGCCAGGACGCGCCTATTCTTATTCGATAAAAAGGAGAAATCCATGTTGCGAATCGTGGGGAAATTCGTATTCCCGATCGCTGCGTTCATGTCGATTGCCGTCACCGTCGGCCAGGCACAGTCTTTGCTCACGCACCACATCCGCCAGGCTACCCAGGACGGGACCGCGCGCTCCCTGGGCCGCCTGTCCTCAAGCCAGAACCTGAACCTGGTGATCACGCTGCCGCTGCGCAATCAAGACCAACTGGATCAGCTCTTGACCAATATCTACGATCCGAGCAGTCCGAGCTACCGGCAATTCCTCACCGTGGAACAGTTCACGGAGCAGTTCGGGCCGACGCAGGCAGACTATGACGCGGTAATCAATTTCGCGCGGCAGAATGGCCTCACCGTAACCGGAACCTCTCCGAATCGGCTCAACGTGCAGGTATCGGGGACTGTGGCCAACGTCGAGAGCGCCTTTCACGTCAATATGGGCGTCTATCAGCACCCCACTGAGAACCGCACATTCTACGCGCCGGACCGCGAGCCCACCACGAACCTGACATTCTCTCTGTGGCACGTCTCTGGCCTCGACAACTTCTCGCTTCCGCATCCAGCCGGCCTCGACAAACGGCCGGCAGGCTCCGAGTCAAAGTCCAACGCAACCACAGGCTCCGGCCCGTCGGCGTCGTATCTGGGCAGCGACATGCGCGCGGCCTATTACGGCGGATCGCTCACGGGAAGCGGCCAGTCGGTGGGCCTGCTCGAGTATTACGGAACCGACCTCGCCGACCTGGCGACTTACTTCACCAACGCCAAGCAAACCAACAACGTGCCCGTTACGCTGCTTTCGACGGACGGAACCAGCACCAGCTGTCTTGACACCAAGACTGGCGGCGACTGCGATGACACCGAGCAGACACTGGACATGACGCAGGCGCTCGGCATGGCGCCGGGATTGTCGAGCCTGGTGGTGTACGTGGGCTCGACCGATGCTGCCATCTTTAATGCCATGGCCACGGCCAGCCCGCTCATCGCGCAGTTGAGTTCTTCGTGGACATGGAGCCCGGCGGACCCGAACACCGACAATCCTTACTTTGAGGAGTTCGCGGCGCAGGGCCAGAATCTCTTTCAGGCAGCCGGTGACAACGAAAAATGGACAACCTCGGGGACAGCTTCCGAGATCTTCCCGGCCGATGACGTGTACATCACCTCGGTTGGTGGCACCGACTTGTCAACAAGTTCCGCAGCTGGACCCTGGGCCTCCGAAACTGGCTGGTCCGATAGCGGCGGCGGAATTTCGCCGGATAAGTTTGCCATCCCGTCCTGGCAGAAGACCGCAGCTGCTGGCTGCGCAAGTTGCTCGCAAGCCTATCGCAACGGCCCCGACGTTTCGGCCAACGCCAACTTTACCTATTTCGTGTGCGCCGACCAAACCACCTGTACGGCCAACGAATACGGCGGCACCAGCTTTGCGGCGCCGCTTTGGGCCGGCTACCTGGCGCTCGTCAACCAGCAGTCCGTGGCGAACGGCAACAAGACTCTGGGCTTCATCAATCCCAGCCTGTATTCGATCGGCGCAAGTTCGAGCTACGATACTGACTTCCACGACATTACAAGTGGCAGCAACGGCTACTCGGCCACAACCGGCTACGATCTGGTCACGGGTTGGGGAAGCCCCAACGGCAGCGCACTGCTCAACGCGCTTGCCGGAACCGTTGCCGCTCCCGGCTTCAACCTGAGCGCTTCGCCTGGCTCAGTGTCGATCGTGCAGGGTGGTTCAGGCTCCTCCACCATCACCAGTACGGTGAGCGGCGGATTCAGTACTGCCGTCGCGCTGTCGGCGACGGGTCAGCCCTCGGGCGTGACCGTCACCTTCGCTTCGCCAGGCTCGATTACCGGCACAGGCAGCTTGAGCATGTCGATTACAGTCGCTTCAGGTTCAACCGTTGCGCCGGGCACCTATCCCATCACCGTGACAGGAACAGCTGGCTCCACGGTCGAGTCCACGACGGTTTCACTCACGGTGACGGCTCCGGTGGCGGGAAACTTCACCATAGCCGTCTCGCCTACCTCGGGATCGCTGGATCAGGGACAGAGCGGGTATGCTGTCATCACCACAACCGTCTCTGGCGGGTTCAGCTCGGCAATCTCGCTCAGCGCGACCGGTATTCCCTCTGGCGTAACCGGCAGCTTCAGCCCGAATCCGGTTGCCTCACCCGGTTCCGGCACATCGCATTTCACGCTGACCGTGTCCAGGACCGCGAAGACCGGCACTTATCCCATTACGATCACCGGCACAGGCGGAGGCATTACGCATATCGCCACGCTTACGTTTGAAGTGCTGCGCTAACAAGCGTGTCCACTCGAAGGTGATTCAACAAAAAGGCCCGGACTTTTGCAATCCGGGCCTTCTTCTGCGAAGGAGACAGCTTATCGTTTTTCTCATTTGTAGAGCAACGCCGCCGCACGATCTCGCTTGAATCTTTCCAAATCTTCCGCTCCACGCCTTGTAACAGCACGCGGATCCTCGCCAGCCTTAAGTGCGTCCATTGCAGGCTGATTCAGAAGGAGTTGGTCAACGCCGCCGAGTTGGAACGTATCCGGGTAGAGCTTGTAAAGTGCCGCCGCCACTTCGAGACCAAGTTCCGGGGCATCCAGCACGTCGCGGTCTGTGACGACAAACTCGACTCCCTGGCACAACTCACCGTGGAAGGGGTAATCCCCTCCGGGCGTGAACTCCACGGGAATGAACCGGACGCCTGGAATCTTGCGGGCATTCAAGTACGAGGCCGTCTTTCCTGCATCCATCCACGGGGATCCGATCCACTCAAACGGCGTATCGGTGCCACGGCCGACGCTAAGGTTGGTACGTTCCAACAAGCCGATGCCAGGGTAAAGGGTGGCTTGGTTCAAACTTCGCAGGTTCGGCGATGGATTGATCCACAATTGTCCGGTCGCATCGTACCAATCGGAGCGTTTCCATCCACGCATGCGAATCACGGTAAGTTGAGTGTCCAGATGTCCGTTCGATTTGAAATAGGTAGCTAATTCACCCATTGTCATGCCATGACGAATCGGCTCCGAAGTGTAATTGACGTAGTTCTCGCGCCCCGGAGACGACATCAGCCCTTGAACATCGGTCCCATTGATTGGATTCGGACGGTCTAGGACAATCACATCCACGTTCGTACCTGCCGCTGCTTCAAGAAAGTATCCCATCACCGTTTGGTAGGTGTAGAAGCGGACGCCAGCGTCTTGTAAATCGATGATGACTGCGTCAAGATTCGCAAGTTGTTGCTTCGAAGGGCGCAGTTGTTCCTCTGTGTCGCCATAAAGGCTAATGACAGGCAAGCCCGTTGCCGGATCACGGTCATTTCCGACCGCCTGATCCAAGGCGCCGTTGATTCCATGCTCAGGGCTGAACAGATTAACGACGACGAGTCCTGGAACTGCGTGCGCGGCTTCAGACATCAAAACATCGATTGTTCGGTGGCCCCTTAAATCAACCCCTGTCTGGTTTGTCATGACCGCCAGCCGCAAGTGGCCTCCATGTTTCAGGGCCAACTGGTGCAAGGCGGCAAAGCGATCCTGCTCGAGCACATCAATTCCATTCAACACCGGCTCTTGTGCAGCACCCTGGGCATTGCCGGCAGCACGGATGAGCATGACCGCCGAAATGAGATACGCGCCATTCCACATTGCGTCAACTCCAATCTAGTGAAGTTTACCGAAAATTACTTTTGGGAAGCTATGAACAGCTCGATTCATCGTTTTGCTGTCCTCAGGGTAGTTGATCGCAATACAATAATTTGCCAGCTCTCTTGTCGTAGACTGGTTTTCAACTTCCATTACATTATTCTGGAGTCTTCGATGTCCAAGACTGTTTCGTACGCCCAATGGTCTCTGGAGCCCTACTGCATCGGCCTCAAGCTGCGTTCCCTGCGCACTGGTAAGCGGCTCACGCTTTCCCGCCTGGCCGCCGAAACAGGGCTTTCCACCGCGCTGCTCTCCAAGCTTGAAACCGATCGCATGATTCCTACGTTGCCCACGCTTGCCACCATTGCCCGCGTCTACGGGATAAGCATGAGCTACTTTTTCTCGGAACCCGCGCGCCACACGCTGTCCATCACGCGCAAGGCGCACTTGCAGGGCGACGGGCGCGGCATGGACTCCATGAAAGTGACGCCATTGAACGCCGAAGGCAAAGGATTTCGCCTTATCGCGCAAGTAGTTGAGTTTCCGCCCGGCGGCGCTAGCGCCGCGATAAACGCTTTTCAGGAAACCGGTGCGGTCGTCTATGTGCTTGAAGGGCGTCTTCGGCTGGATGCGGGCGGCATGCACGAAGTTCTCGAGACCGGCGACTGCGCGTGCATGGAAAGCGAGATGCCCCTCGCATGGAGCGCTGCCGATAAGCACCGATGCCGAGTTCTCGCCGTGATGCCTCGCGGAGAGGCCGATTTGAAGTCATCCGCTTAAAACGTTTGTTAGAGCGGTGAGTTCCGAAATAGCAGGCCAAAATGAAGTCGACCCCTGTCTGCGAACTGATGTTTGCCGCCTTCGCCTCCACTCTGTAGCATGATTTGGAACTCGATGCACGAGGGACAATGCAACTCAACCCCAAATTGTTTCGCGCCACACTCTCCGGGGCCTTGGCCGGCCTGCTCTTCGGTTTCGATACGGTCGTCATCTCCGGCGCGATCGACGCCCTGGTTCACCTTTACGGATTAAACCCGCAGGAAAAGGGATTCACGGTAGCCATCGGGTTGGTCGGTACGGTGATTGGCGCGCTGGCCGCCGGTCATGTGGGACAAAGACTCGGCAGTCGCGAGACGCTGCGCATCACTGCGCTGCTCTACGTCGCCTCGGCACTCGGATGCGGGCTCGCTTGGAATTGGCCGGCCTTCATGGCGTTTCGCTTCATCGGCGGGCTCGGTATTGGCGCGTCGTCAGTGCTTGGTCCGGTGTACATTGCCGAAATTGCCCCAGCCAAGTTGCGTGGCCGGCTCGTGGCGGCCTTCCAGTTGAACGTCGTGTTTGGCGTCATGGCGGCCTACATTTCCAATTACGTGATTCGCACCATGCATCTGGGGGCTGCAGAATGGCGATTTCAAGTGGGCATCGCAGTGGCGCCGGCAGCCGTCTTCCTTGCGTTGCTCTTCGGAATTCCGCGCAGCCCACGCTGGTCGGTATCGAAGAATCGGATCGATGAGGCGCTGGCCGTCTTGAAATCGATCGGCGAACCCGAACCGGAGGCGGAGCTGGCGGATATTCAGGCAGCGCTGGCGCAGGAACACGCGACGGCTCACGAGAGAGTCTTTCAATGGAAGTATCGCTATCCATTGTTTCTCGCCATCACCATCGGAGCATTCAACCAACTCGCAGGGATCAATGCAATTCTGTACTACCTGAACGATATCTTCGCCGCCGCGGGTTTCAGCCAGATATCGAGCGATGAGCAGGCAATCGCCATCGGGACAACCAACTTTCTGTTCACAATCGTCGGCATGGCCCTGATCGACAAGCTGGGGCGTAAGTCATTGCTCTTAATCGGCGCTGCAGGATGTGCCAGTTGCCTCGGCGGCGTGGCTTGGGTGTTCGCCACGCAAACCCATCGTGGCGACTTGCTTTGGCTCCTGGTCACCTTCATTGCGTTTTTTAGCGTTTCGCAGGGCGCCGTGATTTGGGTTTATATCGGTGAGGTCTTTCCTACAGCGGTTCGTTCCAAAGGCCAGGGCGTGGGCAGCGCCAGCCACTGGCTCATGGACGCAATCATCGCCCTGATGTTCCCCGTTGTGGTGACAATGATGAGCACCGCTACGCCGTTCGTGTTCTTCGCCGCGGCTACGGTTGTTCAGTTTATTGTGGTCGCGCTCTTCTATCCAGAAACCAAGGGCCAGACCCTGGAGCAGTTGCAGCGCAAACTCATGCGGACATAGGTTCGGAGCGAACGACAACAGGAAGCGCGCCGGGACGCGGGCCTAATGCGTGCCGCCGCAGCGTTGCAAGATGAAACGTCAAGCTCAATCCGATTCGATCGAGTGGATACTCCTGGCTACGTCGCTGCGGAGCGTCTTCTCGTCAGGATGAAACATCGCTCGTTCCTGCGCAGGCAACGCGTCGAGCAGGCCGGCGTAGTTCGCTGTCACGCATCCCGAGGATGCGGTAAAGCCCAATGCCGAAGCCATGGCGCAGCTGACCTTGACCACTTCGCCCAGATCCCATGCGCCGTCTGTGCGCGGCTCCGAATGATGATCGGCAACCACGGCCTCGAAGCTTTCCGGCAGCTTCCAGTCGCCGATAAGTTGCCGTCCAATCTCGCAGTGGTCCCAGCCGAATAACTCACGCTCCGCCTCCAGCATCGAGGTCGGAGCGCCGTGATGTTTCTCCAAGAGTGCCGCGTAACCCTTGGGTTGAATCACCGCCAGCGCCATGCGCCCAATGTCGTGCAGGATTCCCGCGGTGTATGCGATTTCGTTGTCGAGCGAACCTGACTCGGCGATTCGTCCCGCGATGACGGCGCATGCCAGGTTGTGCCGCCAAAGGTTGCGCATAGCCGGGTAGCTCATCGCCTTGCCCAGATACGACCTTACCCCCACCGTCACGCACATTCCCTGAAGCGTATTTGCGCCCATCACTGCCACAGCCTGCAAAATCGTCGTCAAGGGATAACGCGGAGCGTAGAGCAGGGAGTTTGACACCGTGAGAACTTCGCTGGCGAACGCCGGATCAGTGGAGATCAGATCGCACAGCTGGTGCAGCTGCACGTTCTCGTTGTTAGCCAGCTGCAGCACCCTCACCGCGACCTGCGGAAACGGAGGAAGGCGCAGGTACGCCCAGGGTACTGTGGCTGCCTCCGCACTTCGCTGGCCCAAACGGTTCAACTCCACTAGCGCGCCCTCTTTCCGCAGATTTTCCCCAAGACCCGGGATGCGGCTTGTGCATTCGTCAATTGCTGCCGACGCACTGCCGCGGTCACGCATGTCCTTATAAGGGCTTTTCGGCAGAATGGAGTGTTTTCAACAGGGGAATTCGATCGCAGGGGCTCGAAATGCGTTGCCGGACTCATCTGGTAATCCAGACTTTTCCTTCCATGCTCACCCACACCTGGCCGTGGTCATTAATGAGTTCAAAGACTGGATCAGGATGGGGTACAGCAACGGAGCTGGAGCCTTCCGAAGCTTCGGAAATGTCAGAGGCAGCCGCTTCCCGGTTTTTCTCCTCCTCCCCTCTCCTGCGGACGACCGCGGCATGCCCAGTCCATTGCCGCTTCACTTCATCCCACGTCCCTCCGGAGTCCTCGCTAAGAAACAGCGCGCCCGACTTGTCGATGGCGAGCATCCGCGGACCCGCACGCGTAATCGAGATCGCAGGGAGCCCGCTGGGAAGATGAACCGGATTCACAGCCCGCGCGGCAGAAAAAGCGCCAGCTCTCAGCCTCATGAGGGCCCCGTCGCTGGAAGCGGGAGCAGGCTGTGTCTCAAGCTGCTGGTCAGTGACGACGACCTGTGCGCTGCTTTCGCCAGTGCCGCTCCCAGGCCCGTGTTCGCCGGCCGGCGTCGTTGCTTTGGCGGCGAACAAATGCTTGTCCCTCGCCTCCATCTCCGCCTCGGCCTCTTTCTTCCGCTCCTCGTCGTACATCGCAACGTCGGATTCTGTCTTTTCATCCGCCGATGTCCCTGACGGTGCGGGCGCCCCACCTATCATTCCCTGGGTTCGGACAAACGGTGCCTGGGCCTCGGCGGCGGGGGACGCCGCCGGTTCTTCGCGCGAGGAGAGCGGCACATTTGCGGCTTCGGGCGCCGGTGCGGAAGCCGTCTCGTCCGGCTCTGCGACAGCCTCGCGCGGCGCCGCGCTCGGCCGCTTGATTGGCGCAGTTTTCGCGGTGGGGCCGACCGCGACCGGCGACGCAGCCTGCGCTTGCGGCTGCGGAGTGGCCTGCGGAGGCATCGGCGCTTTCTCGGTCGCTTGCTGCTGCTCAACTTGGGCCACTTCCGCGTTCCGCTCCATATCCCGGTCGTACACATAGATCGCAATCACAGCCGCCGCCGTGATCGCTGCCGCGGGAATCAAGGCAAGCCCCCAGTTTCTGAACCAAATTCGCAGCCGGGCAGGCGCGTGTCGCCGTGTCGCAGCCGCTGCACCCGCGGCCTCGCGCGCCAACGCTACCACCTGCCGGCAGCGGCCGCACACAGCCAGATGTTCGAGCACTTCGCCGCGCTCCCGTTCGCCCAGCGCGTGCTCGGCAAACGCACTCAGCATGTCCGCGTCGGGATGAAACTCGTGTTGGATCCTTGCACTCATGGAGCAGCCTGTTCTTTGAACGCATCCGTCTGCGAATTTTGCAGAAGTTTTTTCAGATTCGTATCCAAATCGCGCGGATCTGCGCCCAGCGTCTCTTCCACCGCGCGCCTACTCAGTCCATAGTGCCGCAGATTCTTCAGCACTTGCTTCCGTGTGTCCTCGGTTGTGCGCTTGAGCTTGCGGCTCACGGTAGCCTCGTGCACCCCCAGCACGCGCGCAATCTGCAACAGCGTCTGCTCGTCAAGATAATAAGCCGCTAGAAGATACCGTTCCTCCGCACCGCAGCCGCGGAGAGCGTCTTCAATGGCCCGCTCCAACTGCGAAAGCTCTGTGGCGGGCGTCTCTGGCGCAATCTCGACCGCTGGCGGATCGATCCCTTCCAGCGTGTCGTCGAGAGGCTTCAGGCGCCGGCTGTGGCGATGGTGATCCACATGCCGCTGGGCCAGCGTGGTCCGCAGCCAGCCCATCAACGATCCACGCCCGCGATACGAAAGCAGCGGGCATCGCCGCTCGCCCTCGCGTGTATTCAGTCCGTAGAGCTCAGCGTAGAGCTGATCGGCCAGATCACGGCCCAGGGTCTCGTTGCCTGTGATGGCAATGGCCGCACGAATCAGCGGCTGGCGGTGTTGAGCGATGAAGTGCTCCCACGCGCGCTCGTTGCCCGCCGCACAGGCGCGCGCGAGCACCAGGTCACCGAGGCATAGCCCGCGAAAGAAGGCTGCCTGCTCTCGCTGTGTCGGTGCGGCGTCTTCCGCCAGGCCAAAGTTCCGCGCCGTTCCGGCCTCAAGCAGGATGCGATCGAAGTCTTTGCGCTCCAGGCCCCAGGCCGCCGCATCGCTCGCTCGCCAAAGCTCGTTGAGCAGGCGGCCATCTATCGCCCCCTGCATTGCAGGGAGTTCCGCTTCTGCCACGCTGGCCACGGACTCCACTGGCGCCATTTCTGCTGCCTCACGATTCGTCTGATTATTTGGACGTTTTGTTCCGCTCTTTGGCCTCCGAGCAGAATGTCCACCGCCAGCCTGAGCCCGCAAAAAAACCTGCAAGGTTCCGCCCGCCCGGCGTTCTCCCATTGAAGGCCGGCGAGGCGAACCTCAAGCCGGCGGAGGAGACCTATGAAGAATTGGGGTAGATTTGGGGTAGCGGCGTTGCTCATCGGGCTCACCGCAGTTTTGCGTTGGAACGACGTGAAGGCAGCCGGCGGGCCTTCACAGGGCGAAGGTGGTCCCTACCGGGTGCTCGCTCCCATCGAGAGCGGCAATCTTCTGTTGTTTCCGGTTGTACGCGCCGACGAGAAATCGACGGGAGAGACCCCGTTCATCACCCTCGACGAAGGCCTGAAGAGCGGAGACGTCGAAGTCACCGAAGCCGGCCGCGCCCAAGGGCTGGTGCGGCCACGCGGATCCACGAATCAACCGACTCAAGACTACGTCGATCGCGGCGACGAGGTGAACACGCTGGTTCTCATCAACCACTCCAAACGTCCGCTGCTGCTACTTGCGGGCGAGATCGTCACCGGCGGCAAACAGGACCGCATCGTCGCCAAGGATCGCATTGTTCCCGCTGAAGCCGATCCCATCGATCTTGGGGTTTTCTGCATCGAACCGGGCCGCTGGACCGAGAGTTCGGCCACATTCGGCGCCGCCGGCAAGTCGGCTTCGAAGAGCTTCATGGTCCAGCCCGGGGTACGCGAGCGTGCCATGGTCGATCAGGACCAGCAGCAGGTGTGGAACTCGGTGAACGGCGCGATCTCGCAAATGGAGGTGGCTGCCGCGCCGCCGGTCAGCTCCGGTGGATCGGCACCCGAAGGCTCGTATCACCGCTCTCTAGGCACAAGCAGCTATGCCAAGGCCATGCAGGATTCGGGCGTGAGCGAGAAAGTCGATGAGGCTGCTGCACCCGTGATAAACGCCCGTGAACAAGTGCTCGCACAATTGCGCGAAGAGCATGCCGTCGGCGTGGTGGTGGCCGTTCGCGGCGAAATTATCTGGGCCGACCTCTTTGCCAACGCCGATCTGCTTTCCCGTTACTGGACCAAGCTAGTCCGTTCCTATGCGGCGGAAAGCCTGACGGAAGGCGACGATCATCCAAAACCGACCATAGCCGACGCGCAGCATTTTCTTGATGCGCCTTTGGGCGGCACGGAGAACAGCGAAGGGGAAGTCGGCATTTACCGCTATCGCGAGCTCAAGAGCAGTGGCACGGAGACTTTTGTGCTCGAATCCCTGCTCCCCGGCACCGGCTACGACGTGCACCTGAGCAAGATGAAGCTCCGCAGCGCGGAGAGCCGCAACGTAAAGCCGTATCCGACCAACCAGCCGCCTATCCACCGCCCCGACGTCTTCAACCCCGAAATCGTCCGCTGACTCGCTTCGGGCCCATACTCTCAGCGTCCGCCGCAGAGCGCTGCGGTGGACGCAGGGATAGCATTCAAGCCGCGTTTATCACTTTCCGAGCGCTGCCTGCCTGACTCGCCCCACGCGCGGCGCGGCAATCAGTGTGAGAGCCACGAGAAAGATTGACGCGGCAATGTAGGCCAGGTGGCCGTGACGCAAGTCTTCGGTCACGAGCTTGACTGCGACAAGGGCCATTGCCGCGTACCCGAGCCGCGTCAACTCCGCCCGCCGCCAATGCGCTCCGCTAGACACCAGACCGAGCGCCATCGAGCACAACGTCAGGGTGCGGATGAAGGCCAGATGATGTGCGCCGGGCTGGATGTGGAACGTGGCCAGGCCCGTGAGCGCTTCCACGAGCAGTGCAGCCACGGTGGCAGCCGCCAAAGCGGCAACGCCAAGATGAAGTGTTTGCGGCATCCAGGACTCGCTCTCGTGCGGCTGCGCGGTCGCATAGCAGAGAATCGCGGAGCACGCGATCAGCCAAACGCCAGCTGGCGGTGCACCTTGCGGCATCCCAACTAATGCACTGGCAAGAAAGCTCATCAATCCTGATTCAGCGGCTCCAGCCACTAGGAACACTATCCCGTAGAGCTCGAAGGCCAGTCGGTTGCTTCGGCTTCCCGCAAGCGTCGACGCGATCGCAGCCGCGCCCAGTAGCGCAATGGTAGCTAGCGTGGGGAGGCACAAAAAGCTCCCGGCTAGAAGCAACGCCGCACCCCACGCAGAAAAGACCGCGGCGTTGCGCGGTTCCTTTGCACGCTCAAAGACCGTGAAGACCGCCGCATAGACGGCTGCGGCCAAGGCCAGGCAAACCGCTCCGATCATCACGACGCTGCCTGGTGGCCCGAAGTCCGCCACGCTCACAGCAGCCAGCAGAAATGCAATGGTCGTCTGAAGTGTCGCAAAGACAGTGACTCGTCGTCTGCATGCAAGCGTTTGCCAGCTTACACTCGACGCAAACAACACAAAAATCGCCACGCCGGGTGCAAGCAGTGCGGTTCTTCCCAACAAGGGATATTCTTCACCCGCGGATTGCTGTGCAAAGTAGACATAAATCAGGATCCAGATCGCCGCATCGGCAGCCAGCGCCACCAGCGCGCGAACCTCCGGCACGCTCTCCATTCCCGGAACAAACTCGCAGACCGCCACGAGTACCAGCAGCGCGACCTCGAAGGGCAACAGCGTGTGTGAGGCAACGGCCAGTGCCAGCGCCAGCCCGGCTGCCGCCACGCATCCAGCTCGCAAAACCGGCTTTAGATCTCGTCTCCACGCCAGGCCAACAGAGACAAGTGCAAAGCCGCAAACAACGCAGGCGGCCATCGCTGGTGAAATTACCTGGAAGCGCAAGGTCAGCTCCCAGACCATCGGAGCCAGGATGAGTGCCGAAGTTCCGGCGTTGATGGCGCCGGTGAAGCGCAACCCGCTGCGCGTCCGCGTCGCCCACACCAGCCACGCGAAGGCGTAAGCGATGCCAGCGGCAGCCACGGCCAGCCGCGGAAGCGAGCTGGACTCCTCAACCGCGCGCAGCACATAGGCGCCCGCGACGCCAAGCATCGCCCTGCCTAGCACGGAAAATATGCTTCCTGCCGGCGTGAGGGGTGCCGCCGTCGCGGTGAGAGGAACGGACTCAGTCTCCGGTTTCGGCGAGGGAAGCGGCCAGCGCGCTTCGAGCGGGTGCTCCAGCGCGTGTACGCGCAGCTCCAGCACCTCCATGCGTTTTTCAAGCCGCTCGATTTCGTCGGGAAGATCGTGCATTGCTCCCCCGATCTTTCTCTGGCGATACCGTCTTCAATCGCCCGTCGCGGCTTCGTGCAGGCTCTTGTCCGGCCACGGAGGCAGCAGCTTCACCAGTGCCCAAAGAAAGAGCAGCGGCAGAATGGTCAGCCCGACGGCTGCCAACAGACCTTCGCGCGTCACGAGTTCCATCTTGTAGGTCGTATACCCGAGAAAACTCTTTGAGAATAGTTGGCCGCCGATGACCACGTTCCAGCGCATGGCAAAAACGCTGATCAAAATCAGGCAACCGGAAAGCACGAAAATGCGCTTGCGCGCAACCTCCGGCACCTTTACCACCTGCGTGATGAAGAGCAAAACCAGCGGCACCAGGGTACCCAAAATAATCTGCAGCACGATCTGTGAAAAAAAGAGCCGCGTGTGCACCATAAAATTCAGGCTGCGAAACGATTCGTCTGCCTCGTAGATGCGGTGCACCAGGTCCAGCATTTCCAAACTGAAGTCGATGATGAAGATGTAGAACATGTACATCGCGATTGCGTCCACGCATCTCATGTCGATCTTCTGCCCGCGCAGCTTTGTCGTCGCCATGTAAAGCAGCATTACCGCGGCGATCCCCGACACCATGGCGGAAAAGATGAACACCACCGGCATCAGCGGCGACGACCACCAGGGATTGGCCTTGATGGAGCCGAAGATGAATCCCACGTAGCCGTGCAGCAGGAATGCCGAGGGAATGCCGACAAGCGTCACAAGCCATCCGACTTTATCGTCAATATGCAGTGCGCGCTCGCTAATGTTGCTCGAGCCCAGTGTCATGACCTTGTAGATGAGGCGCATCACACCTTTGGACTGTTGCGACATCAGCACAATGTCACGCCGGTAGTCGAGCCAGATTTCGAACACCAGCACCGCCATCAGGTACCACAAGTACACGTATCCGAACATCGCCATTGCCGATGTGCTGTGCGGTGTGAAGTACATCTCCGGAGAGCGTTCCGGATGGCCGAGGTGCAACTGCAGCGGCAACGGCGCGTCCAGCAGGAATGCCAGGGCCGTCAAAAGTGCCAGCCGGTACGTCGGCTTCACTGCCTCCACGCGAAACACGCGTTCCAGCGATGCCAGAATGAACGCACCTGCCACCAGACCCGTGATGAAGGGGTACAGCACGATCAGCACGCTCCAATACAGCGTCACTTCGTTGGGATAAATGTAGCCTTCAACACCGCTCATCGAATTAGCTCCCGCGTCCTGATCCTTGGTCCTTTGTCCTCTTGGTCCCTGCTTTACCTCACCGAACCATCCAGCCCGTTATAAAAGGCCTTCGCACCGGTAGCCATCTGCGGTTTCAACACCTGTACCGTGTGCGTCTTCAGAAACTCGTGAATAGGATCATTGGGATTCTTCAGGTCGACCAACTGCCGCGCTCCCGTCGGACACGCCTCGCAGCAAGCCGTTGTCAGCCCCTTGGTAATCCGGTGGTAGCACAGCGTGCACTTGTCCGCGACCTTCTTCGTGGGATGAATGTAACGGCATCCGTATGGGCAAGCCTGCACACAGTATGCGCAGCCTAAACAGTACTTCTGATCGATCAGAACCACTCCATCCGGGGTGACAAACGTCGCGCCTACGGGGCACACCTGCGTGCAGGGTGAATCCGCGCAGTGATTGCACATTTTGGGCACGAAGAAAAACTTACCTTCTTCTCCCGCCGCAACTACCGGAAAACCCTCTTTCCCACCGTCGGGCGAGATGACCTCGGGATTCTCAAGATGCCAGTCCGTGCGGTGGTAACGCTCTACCCACGTGCGGAAGAATCCATCGGGTACATCGTTCTCCGCCTGGCAGGCACGCACGCAGTTGCCGCAGCCGATGCACTTGGGAATATCGATCAGCATGCCCCACCAATGCTCGCTCATCTGGTAGTTGGGCGAGTCTCCAGGTGTTCCGGCCAGCACGTGTTTCCACGCCACGGCCGCCGCCGGCAAAAGGATCAGCAGATGACGCCGGCTGATGTTCATTTCGCGCCTCCCTTTGCCGCGCTCGCGCTGGTGTCGGAACCAATAATCGGGCTGTGGGGGTTGTGGCAGGTCTCGCAGGGAACGCCGCCCGAATGATCCGCTGGATCGACCTGCGGAAAGCTCGCCGGCTTGGCGGCGCTGGCTGTATGGCAGCGCGCGCACAGCACCGCCGTGTCGGGCTTAACCGGCGTCACTGTCATGGGATCGTCAGCGTGCGCCGCAAGCGCTCCATGGCAAGCCTCGCAATTCACGTGTGCGTGCGCGCCTTTCGTCTTGGTGTCGG